>OLPN01001046.1_pt1 | contig 26575 bp, 28 predicted proteins | sample 1672601 | NCBI WGS metagenome assembly OLPN01 (sample SAMEA3136704, study PRJEB25190) | human gut metagenome | reverse complement strand
ATGTACTATAACATTGAGAAGTTCGGGTGTCAATAGATATATAAAAATTTTATATATCTATTGTTTTTATCATTGTCCCAAATGATGATTATCTTGGATACAATGAATAAATGCACTGTATTATGGACTTTATTAATCTCGAAATATTAATTGAACATTCTTATGAATTTTCGAGATTTTCCCGGATTTCTCTTCTATTTTTTATAATACTGTGTTTATTTTTCGAGATTTCAATGTTATGATCGAACCAGAAAAACGAGGTAGATTAAACATAGGAATGAACTAGAAGCGAATGTAAAAACTCTCATCATAGATAGATATGGAAGCATGAAGAAGTTCTCCGAAAAAATCGAAATGCCTTGGACTACATTGGACAGCATTCTAAAAAGAGGAATTGCGAATTCCAATATTACAAATGTATTAAAAATCACACGTGAATAGGTCTTAATTCCGAAGAACTTGTTGATGGAAAAATTGTATTTGCATCCAATAAACCATCCACTTTCGCCGCCCATTTCGATTGTGATAATTATACCGATGATGAACTGGATGAGATAAAACAGTTCGCAGAATTCGTAAAAGGAAAACGTGCGAAATAAACGGCAGATTTGCCAGATGTGGTCTTTGAAAATATAATATATTTACTCAGGGAACCGTTGGGGTGTTATGTCAGCCGCCGGACATGCTTATGGAAGGAGGCTGGTGCTGATGGTTACATATAGTGATTTATTTGCTTTTGTGATTATGCTTTGCGCAGTAATAACTCTTGTTATTAATATTACGCACCAAAAATAGCGCCCCTGCTCTGGTAAAGTAAGGCGCTATTCCTAGAAAATTACTTTATCCGGCGGTCAGGTGTGCACTGGCCAACGGTTCTCTTGTTAAGTATACTATATGCCACGCTGAAATATTTGTCAATTTCTTTTGACTGGGGTGAGTCCTTGAATACTTACGAAAAACTACAGGATGAGGCATCCAGCGACGGCGTTGAGGTGATCTCATATCCTTTCCGGACCGATTAGATTTACACTCATGTCGCTGTTTCGGAGCTGCTGTTGGAAATTAATAAAATTCCATGACTACATTTGCAGTTTGTTACCAACGCGTTACCAATTGACTGTTTTTAAGCATGTTTTCGTCATATTGCACAAACGTAAAAAAGCCCCGGAAAATAAGGCTTTCCGGGGCTTTTCGTATATATCTCGCGCTTACATACACAACTAATTCTTAGTTGTTGATCAGTTTGTCATCTTCGTTGTTCCAGCTGTACAGCTTACGGATCTCTTTACCAACTTTCTCTGACGGATGCTCAGAAGCCAGTTTACGCATAGCTTTGAAGTGAACCTGACGACCTGCAGGAGACATGTCAAGCAGGAATTCTTTTGCAAAAGAACCATCCTGGATATCTGTCAGAATCTGTTTCATAGCTTTCTTTGTTTCTGCTGTAACGATCTTCGGTCCTGTGATGTAGTCACCGTATTCTGCTGTATTGGAGATAGAATATCTCATTCCTTCGAAACCTGACTGGTAGATCAGATCTACGATCAGTTTCATCTCATGGATACATTCGAAGTATGCATTTCTTGGATCGTAACCTGCTTCACACAGAGTTTCGAAACCTGCCTGCATCAGGGCACAAACGCCACCACACAGAACTGCCTGCTCACCGAACAGGTCTGTTTCTGTTTCTGTTCTGAAAGTTGTCTCCAGAAGACCAGCTCTTGCTCCACCGATTGCCAGACCATAAGCCAGTGCTCTTTCCAGAGCTTTTCCTGTAGCATCCTGTTCTACAGCTACCAGACAAGGAGTACCTTTACCAGCCTGATATTCACTTCTTACAGTATGTCCAGGTGCTTTTGGTGCGATCATGGTTACATCAACGTTCTTTGGAGGTTTGATGCATCCGAAATGAATGTTGAAACCATGTGCGAACATCAGCATGTTACCTTCTTCCAGGTTTGGCTCAATATCTTTTTTGTACATATCAGCCTGCAGTTCATCGTTGATCAGGATCATGATAATGTCAGCTCTTTTAGCTGCTTCTGCAGCTGTATATACTTCAAATCCCTGTGCTTCTGCTTTTGCCCAGGATTTGCTTCCTTCATACAGACCAATAATAACATTACATCCAGACTCTTTTGCGTTCAGAGCATGTGCATGTCCCTGGCTACCGTAACCGATAACGGCAATTGTCTGTCCTTCCAGCATAGATAAGTTACAATCTTCCTGGTAATAAATTTTGTTTGCCATTTTTTTGTTCCTCCTAAAATGGATATTTTTCTATTGTTAGGGGGTTTCCCCTCTAGCACACTATGTAATTGACAGCTTTTCGCTGTATCTTCTGACCGGGCTTTTCATCCGGTTTCACGTTTTTATAAAACTAATACGTAATCAGATCCACGTGACAGGCCGGATACTCCGGTTCTTGCCAATTCCAGAATCTCATTACCATCTGCCAGAAGCTGGAGAAATGCCTCCAGTTTTGATTTTGAACCTGTCAGTTCCAATACCATGGAATCGACGGACACATCTACAACCTTCGCACGGAAAATCTCTGCGATAGATGTGACATTCTGTCTGTTTGCCTGAGATACTCTCACTTTTACAAGAATCAACTCTCTGATAACACTGGCATCCGGTTCAAGAATCTTGATATCTCTAACATCTACCAGCTTGTTCAGCTGCTTTGTAATCTGCTCGAGGACATCATCATCTCCGCTGCAGACAACCGTCATACGGGAATATCTCGGGTCTGCGGTTACACCTACTGTAAGGCTGTCTATATTGTAGCCTCTCCGGCTGAACATACCGGCGATTCTTCCTAAAACACCGGCTGTGTTATCTACTAAAATAGATAAAATTCTCTGTTTCATATTCTTTCCCACTTTCTCTTGGTAATGTGTAAAACAGCTTTGTTCTTCATTCTACCAACTCTGTCCTTCTTTGTCAATGCATAATTAACTAAAAAACAACACCCTTTTTGTATTTTTTTATGCTATAATTATGGAATAGTGTAGTAGTCAGAAAATATTGATCCGTACTTCGTACTTTCCCAATTCCGGTACCATTGAAATGTCCGAAGTATATATGCATTTGCGGTTTTAACGAAAGGAGGCGTACCATTATGTTTTGTTCAAATTGTGGTGCTGAGCTAAAAGAAAGTGATGTCACCTGCCCCTACTGCGGTATGCTTCAGCCTTCCGCTGCTGAATCTGAATACATGCAAAAACTCGAACATCTGAAACAGGATGTACAAAATCTCAAAGCTGTTCCCACAAAGGAATACACCAGAGAACTGCGCCACCAGGGGATTTTTACTGCTAAGATTGTTCTTATTATTTTCTGTATCTTTCTTCTGCTCTTCGTAACAGGGGTATCTTTCTTTTACGGAAGCAGCTATCTGGAAAAGAAAGAACTCCGAAAAGAAAATGCATTTGCAAAAGAGTATTTTCCAAAATTAAATGAGTTATATGCTTCCGGGAATGATGAAGAAGTGTATACATATATCAACAGTTTGTATAACCTGGATGGAAGCACTGCTTTATATCGTTGGAAACATATGGATTACTACAATTATTACACTTTATATATGGATGTAAAGTTTTTAAACGATGCCATCGCTGACAACAGTTACAATGAATACGATATCAGTACAGGATTCTATTCTGCCATGGTTCTTACCAGAGAAGAATTTTCTTCGTATCACAAAAACAAACTGACGGATGCAGAACTTGTCAAATTGGACACATTTATTCAGGAGTCAGACTCTCTGTTGCTGGAACATTTTCATCTGACTTCTGATGAGGCTGATCAGGTGTATCAGGACTGTCTGGATGACGGGTATCTGAGTTATAAAAAATGTATGGATTATACAGCCAGCCATAAAAATCAATTTTCATAAGGAGGAATAACAGATGAAATGCCCTCATTGCGGCGCACAGATCGGTCTGGAGGAGAAATATTGTCCTTTCTGTGGCCTTCCAAACGAATTTGCCAGAAAACATCAGGAAGATATGGATCGATACGAGCAGGAATTTCAGCAGACTCAGTCTGAAGTTTATCAGAAGACCAGACATTTTACCAGTCTGACTGTGCCTTTGACTGTCATTTTCGTTCTGATTTTATTAAATATTGTTTCTTTTGTTTTTGTAGCCAAAAGCTGGGATATCGGCTCCGGTCTTCAAAAGCAACAGATTCACAGCCATCTCAGCAAGCACCAGGAAAATATAGATACTTATATCCAAAATGGTGATTTCTGTGGACTTTCTTATTATTACAGCCAGAATTCTCTGTATTATGAAGATGCATTTGACAAATACAACGCCCTGATCAGTGCATCTGATTCCTATCGTAATATTTATCGAATTCTTGTGGATACCAGCAGTTCCTGTAATAATTACTATTTCGATTCAGATGAGATTTCTCATACCATCACAACACTTGCGCGTGATGTCCATGATATTTATAATCTCGAAGATAATTACTCTTATAACGCAGAAGAATATTTTACAGACGAAACCAATGCTGCTCTGACAGATCTGCGTACCCAGACAAAGGCTATTCTGGTGGCTTATGCCGGTCTTACTCCTGAAGAAGCGGAAGCACTTCCGGATCTCTCATCCAGAAAGCAAAAAGAATACCTGGAAAGGGGGCTTGAAAAACGATGAAACAATTTTCACCTGGAAAACTGATCTGTGGTATTATCACTATTATCCTGACCCTCTCCTGTCTTCTGATGATTGCCATCGGAATCTCAGAGATCAGAGATTCCGCTTCTGTTCCTTCTTATTATCTTGATGAAGAAGATTATATTTCCACCCTGCAACAGGAAGATTACATGAATCTATATGATATGACCTGCAGGGACTGCATCCCTGATAAGAAATTGAGTTCCAATATCAAAGCCTGTCAGGCAGTAGCCAGATATTACCAGGCAGCTACTCTGTATAAAGCTTACGTACTAACAGGCGACAATCTTGCTATCACCCGTCAGGTACAGCAGATGGAACAATATGCGGCACAAACCGGTAATTACAGTGACTACGTCGAGAAGATCAATCAGTTACTGGAACTGGATTCTCTTCACACGGAAGAAACTGCCACCAATTAAATCAGAGGAAAGAACTGGAAAATTTTCCTGTTGCTGTCATTCGTCGGAAGTTCCGCTTTGATCCGAGATCCGTGGTATACGGGAAGGTTTGATGAGACATATGCCGATGTGGAACGCGGATGTAACGGGCTACTGTATTATCTGCTGTATGGGGATAAATAGGGTTTTATTTGTTCTCGCTGGAATGAAAATTCGAATTGTATTTTTTTCATTTGTCAATTCAATTATATCATTTCCGTAGAAATGATATAATTGAATGCATAAAGTTTAACACTATATGTAAATCAAATTTGTTTCACCGAATCAATATAAGATATTGGCTAAAAATCATACCGAACAACCGCGCAGTTTTTCACACCCCATGCAGCATATTCTTCATTGGTCATATCGGTAAAATAAGACTGCACAACTCTGGCGATTCCGTTATGGGCAACCAGAATGTAAGTTTTTTCTTTCGATTCTTTCCTGATATCATCGAGAAGATTATAGATTCTCTGTGCCAGACGAAGTGTCGATTCTCCTCCCTCATGGCTGCAGGCAAAGAATTCTTTCGCCTTTTTAAAGTCTTCTCCATCCCGCGGCGTGGATTCCCATTTTCCGAAATTTTGCTCGATCAGTCTCGGTTCTACCCGACATGGGATTCCTGTCATCTGGGAAATCAACTGTGCCGTATCTTTTGCCCGGCTGAGCGGTGAACACAGGATCTCATCTGCCTGGATTCCTTCTGCAAGAATCTTTCTTCCGGTTTCTCTCGCCTGTTCCCGTCCGTATTCGGTCAGTGGGCTGTCGGTGCAGCCGCAGATCTTATTTTCCACATTCCACACGGTCTGTCCGTGACGGACGAAGTAAAAGTGTCCCATTTATTATTCCTCCCCGTTTCTTTCACAATACTTCTTCAATTCTTCTTTCAACTTCTCGTACCGCATCCGCTTCTCTTCCTTCGCAAAATGCACTTCCCGAAACTGTTCAGGATTCTCCTCATAGTCCAGTACTTCATCGCCGAACTGCTCACTGGTAAGATCAAACTTACAGTCTCTGATCACATTATAACAGTGATAATTTCCACCCGGTCTGAGGATTCCGTACACTTTACCGCCGAAGATATCCTGAGCTAGAAAAGCGGTGATCGAACACTGTCCAAGTGTCATATTTTCTTTAGTCCAGTTCTGCCTCATCCGCGGCGCACAGGTATCCGCACACCAGACATGTGATAGTGCATCGTACAAATCAACAGGTGTCTCGATCCCTTTATATTCGGCTGTAATCGCTTTTGCATCTGCGTGTTCCCAGCCCCAAAATCTGTATTTCATAATACTGTATTCCCTCCAAATTTTAAACTAAAAACAAAGCTATACAATTCATTGAAATCATTGTATAGCTTTGTCTGTTACTTATCTTATGTTATTATTTCACTTCCACCAGTTCAATCTCAAAGTTCAGTTCTTTTCCAGCCATCTCATGGTTTGCGTCAAATGTAATAGTTTTTTCATCTTTCGCGTTTACCTTTACCGGGAATGGCTGACCATACTGATTGGAAAGATACACCTGCTGACCTACAGTAAGATCTTCAGAACCTGGAAGCTGGGCGATCTCCACAGTAAAAATCGCATTTGGATCCGACATGCCATAAGCTTCTTCCGGCATCAGATGAACGGTAACCTTCTCACCCACTTCCATAGTTGCTACTGCTTTATCAAAACCAAGGATCATCTGTCCGGCACCGCAGGTAAATTCCAGTGGTTCGCCACGGTCATAAGAGCTGTCGAACTGAGAACCATCGTTAAATGTTCCCCTGTAATGTGTCCGGCAGATTTTTCCTACATTTGGTCCTTCAAATGACGGCTGATGACTTCCGCAGCCACCACCGCAGCCGCTGCAGCCACCGTCGCCACAGTTCGATCCGCAGGAATGTCCTTCCTCTTCTTCATGATGATGATGATCACAATTTACGCCGGTAGATATCAGTTCTCCTTTCAGGTATGCTTCCACTGCCTGGTCAGCATCACCTTCTGCTCCGGAACATACTTCGATTCCCGCTTCTGCCAGTGCTGCCTGTGCACCACCACCAAGACCTCCGCAGATCAGTACATCAACTCCCTGACCTTCTAACACTCCGGCAAGAGCTCCGTGACCTTCTCCGTTGGAACCGATCACTTCACTGGAAATTACTTTTCCATCTTCCACTTCATATACCTTAAATGTTTCTGTCTTTCCAAAGTGCTGAAATACCTTTCCATTTTCATATGTTACCGCTATTTTCATTTATAAAAATCCTCCTACGTATTTTTCTTTTACAGCGCTTTGTTAAGTATAACACATTTGTCACTGAAATGACAAAGAAATAAATAACTTTTGTTACTACGCCTGTCTTAAAAACACGTTTTCGAGTTTTTATTCCTGATTTCCTGACAATGTAGTATCCAGTGTAAACCAGAATTCCACTCCATTATCATAATTTTTCACACCACACTGCTGATTCATAGACTCCATGATCGCTTTTACGATGGACAGACCGATACCGCTTCCGCCGTACTCTCTCGTCCTTGCTTTGTCTACTTTATAAAATTTGATCCAGATCTTATCCAGTTCTTCTTCCGGAATCGCATCTCCGGTATTGAAAACCGAGGTGCGGATCACACCATTCTCCTGGGTACATCGGATATCTATTTTCTTTTCATTTTTAGCATAATGAATCGCATTGGTGACATAGTTTGTGATGACCTCTTCCACCTTGAATTCATCTCCCCACACATGCAGAGGTTCTGTCTGGTGGAACATAATCTCAACTTCAGCCTGCTGTGCCAGAATCTGGGAAGACTGGATCACTCCCTGTATCAGAGATGTCAGATCAAAACGTTCCATATTCACCTGATCATTACCAAATTCCAGCTGATTCAGCGTCAGCAGTTTCTTCACCATCTGGTTCATCTTTCCCGCTTCATCTATAATCACATCACAATAGAACTGACGGCTTTCTTCATCATCGTTAATATTATCCTGGAGACCTTCTGCATACCCCTGAATCAGTGCGATCGGCGTTTTCAGCTCATGGGAAACATTCGACAGAAATTCTTTTCGCATCTCATCAATTTCTTCTTTTTTTTCAATGTCTTTCTGCAGTTCATTATTTGCCGTCTTCAGTTCCGAAATCGTCTGTTCCAGGGTTTCTGACATCTGATTAAAATTATGTCCCAGCACACCGATTTCATCTTCTCCGCCACTGGTGTATTTTACATCAAAGTCCAGATTCGCCATTCGTCTGGAGATCTCTGTAAGTTCCGTCAGCGGTTTTGTCAGACGTTTTGCCAGAAAAGCGATAAATGCAGCACCGATCACACACACACCTAACGCCACCATCAGATAAAATCGATTGGACAATGCAATACTTTTCTGAATGCTTTCTATCGGTGATCGTACAATAAAATTCACACCGTCATCCAGCGTGCCCCAGATTTCCAGAAATTCCATGTTCAAACTGGTATCTTTGTTAAACTGAATCGTATAATTATTTGTTTTCTCAATGATCTTATCGCCCTTGGGCTCAAAATTATAAATATATCCGAATAATTTTGCTGCAAGTTTTTTTGATTCACTGTCCCGCAGATTGCTGTAACCTTCCGGTTCAGATCCATTCCAGTCAATGATAACAAACGACAGGTTATTGGTAGATGCAAACTTTAATGTGTCTGTCTTATCCACCGCGTCGTATTCTTTGGCTATCGTTTCATAACTGGTTTTCAATATTTCTTTTTTATTCTCCAGATAATACTGCTCCATGAATGTCATATTCAAAAAAATTATCAATCCCAGAGCGAGTACCAGAAAGCCAAGAAATGCTCCTGTTATCTGCCAGCGTATGGATTTTGATTTTTTCATTGGTCTACCTCGAACTTATATCCCATGCCCCAGATTGTTTTGATATAATCTCCTTTATCTCCCATTTTGCTTCGCAGTTTTTTTACATGGGTATCAATCGTTCGGGCATCTCCAAAATAATCATAATTCCATACATGATTCAAGATTTTTTCTCTGGATAATGCAATTCCCTGATTTTCCATAAAGTAGGTCAGCAGTTCAAATTCCTTGAAACTCAGTTCGATATTTTTTCCGTCCACGCTGACCATATGTGCTGTTTTGTTCAGTTCAATACCTCCGCATGTCAGCACATCTTCCTGTTCTCCGTGACCGGATCTTCGAAGGATTGCCTCTACTCTGGCAACCAGAATCTTTGGACTGAAGGGTTTGGAAATATACTCATCCACTCCCAGGTCGAAGCCCATCAGTTCATCCCGTTCATCACTTTTTGCTGTCAGCATAATGATCGGAACCCTGGAGTGTGCGCGAATCTCACGACATACCTGCCATCCGTCCATCTTTGGCATCATGACATCCAGAATAATCAAAGCAATGTCTTTCTCTTCAAAAAATATATCTACCGCCTGTTCTCCGTCACCGGCTTCCAGCACATCAAAATCTTTTTTCATCAGGAAATCTTTTACCAGTTTCCGCATTCTGCTCTCGTCATCCACAACCAGAATCTTGAGTTTTCCCATTCCTGTTCCTCCTCATAACCATGTGATCTGCTATCACGTTTTATGTGCTCAGTATATATGAAAAATATGTAGCTTTTGTGTTTTTTAACCTCTCTTTTACTTATGTGTGGTCATAAACTGAAAAAGTACTCCCGCCGGGACACAGACAGCCATAATAAGCAGCATCAGAATCCCTGAATCTTTCTGCAGGATCCCGCAGACACCGGTTGCTATGCTCATACCGCCACTGACAGCCATCAGCCAGATAATACATGGGCGGGCATATTTTACTACCAGGATCCCCACAAGAACACCAAAAAGTGTTCCTGCTGCCAAAATCAATATTTCCATTTTGGGTTCTATATCCAGCTGACGGACCACCATTAATATTCCATAAGTTGTGAGAACCCATCCCAGAAAAAATGCACCTACAAGGTACACCTCATATCCCAGAACCGCAGTTATGCCTCCTGCTGCCAGTGGCAGAATCCATTTTACATTTCCGGACAACTGCAGAACATACACAGCGGTCATACCTATTCCGGTTCCCAGAAAAAAGCCACAGACTGAAATCCAGAACTTCAACATCCGATACCCCATAAAACAATTCAGAGCCCCAAAAGCAACACGGACAATCAAGAGTAATACAGATAACTGTGCCGCCACCTGTGTAAATTGATTAATTCCGGACAAATAATCCATTCTTCTCTCCCCTTTTGTTTTTATTTTCGTGTATTATACTCTTTTTTTCAAACTCCTGTCAAATATCACCAGAACATGCTCGATCAGCAGTTCTGTATTGACACCAAACAATAGAATTCATAATTACTCAGTACCTTCACAGTTACGAATAAAGAATCTGCGAGAAATACCTCAACATTCCATCATTCTCCCAGCACAGCATCCCTGCGGCATCTGCCATTTTCTGCGCATCCACACAGTATGCCGACATACAGGAATTGTGTTTATATGGTCCTGCAGTCATAATCAAAATATCTGTTATCCCCTCTGCTTCCATCTTTCCGGCAAGCTTTTCTGTCATTATATTATGTCGAAGCTTGTCTTTCTTATATTGAGCCGGATCCCGGCTATCTTCCAACGTGGTCTGCAGTACCAAAGTATTCTTATAACGGAATGCGCGCTGTTTCATTTCTTCTGCCGTTCCACAACTCGGTGGACATGCAGGATTTAAATTATAACAGCCACACCTGTTTTCTTCACAAAAGTTTCGATATTCCGGCACAAAAACCAGTTTCTTTGTATCCATAACGGCAGCATTTGAAAATCCCAGATCTATTGCTTCTTTCACAAGATTCATGTTTTGTATTCCTCCATAATCTAAACGTTATCCTTTGATCTTTCATTTTTAATATCAATCGGTTTATAAATGTCATATATCACCAAAGATAGTATATCACTATTTCGCACCCCTAGTACAGCGTTTCATAAATAAGTATACCATACACGCAGGATACTGTTATTTACGAAACGATGTGCCGGCCTGACATATCATTATATTCAAAAAGAAATATAGTGAAAATTTGTAACTATTCAGTAGCCACTGTCCCGCGAGGTGTTTTGACATGAATATGTCAAAATCCCGAGACATACAAGCCAAAATGCCATCACCGAAGGTGATTTTTTATGCATTTTGGCTCGTAACTGTGAAGGTACTGAACAATTACGAAAATTTTAAATAATGCATGGAATTGTAGAACTATTTCTGGTAAAATATTTTATTAAGAGAAAGTGTATGACAAATGAAGCAACACGTAATAACATCAATGCAATACTACTTGTAATAGAAGGAGGTTACTTCCAAGATGGGAAATTATTTTGTATGCAGTAAAACAGATCCAATAGTGGAAACAAAGCCTGGAAAGATCCGCGGTTTCCGCATAAACACCACATATACATTCCACGGAATCCATTACGCTGAGGCTAACCGTTTCCAGATGCCTCAACCGGTAAAACCGTGGACAGGAATCAAAGACGCATTGGCTTATGGCTATGTATGTCCGTTGTTAAAGCAGGATGAGCCTAACATGGAGGTTCTGGTGCCCCACCGTTACTGGCCCCAGAACGAACATTGTCAAAATCTGAACATCTGGACCCAAAGTCTTGATCCGGATGCGAAAAAGCCTGTAATGGTGTGGCTTCACGGAGGCGGTTTCAGTGCCGGGTCATCCATTGAACATGTAGCCTATGAGGGCGATCACTTAAGTGAGTTCGGTGATGTGGTTGTGGTTTCCGTGAATCATCGTCTGAATATTCTCGGCTATCTGGATCTCTCTCCATTCAGTGAAAAATATAAGAATTCTGCCAATGCCGGAAACGCTGACATGGTGGCTGCATTGCAGTGGATCCATGACAATATTGCCAACTTTGGCGGAGACCCGGAAAATGTCACGATTTTCGGTCAGTCCGGTGGTGGCATGAAGGTGGCAACCCTTATGAATACTCCTGCAGCAGATGGTCTGTTTCAGAAGGGTATCATTGAAAGCGGTGTTTATGAGGCAAGTATTTATCAGAAAGAGGACGGGGACGGCACCGAGATCGTGAAAGCCCTTTTAGAAGAGTTGAAGCTGGATGCATCTGAGATAGAAAAGCTGGAGACTATTCCTTATTATGAACTGGCAAACGCCTACAATAAAGTGGAAAAGAAGGTGGCTGCAAAGGGATGCTATATCGGACAGGGTCCTCTGGAAAACGACTGGTTCCTCGGGAATCCAATCAAATGTGGATTTACAGATCATGCCAAAACGATTCCGGTGATTGTGGGATCTAATATCGGTGAGTTCGATTTTGGTCCCGTTGTGCCTGGAAAGCATGATATGAACCGTGAGGAACTGATCACATTTCTGACGAGAAAATATGCCGATGCAACACCGGAGTTGATCTCTCTGTTTGAGAAGGCATATCCGGACAAATCAATTGCCGACCTGTGGTCAGTGGACACTTTCTTTCGTCCGGCAACCATCGAATTCATTCGCCAGAAATCAGAGTTTTCAGAAGCACCTACCTATTCCTACCAATTTACTTATGAGTTCCCGATTGACGGAGGGAAAGCCGCATGGCACTGTGCTGAGATTCCATTCGTATTCCACAACATCGACCGAGTGGCTGTCTGCAACGTCCCAGGTGAAACCGACCGTCTCCAGGAACGCATGACCACTGCCTGGATCAATTTTGCCCGATATGGCAGTCCGGATACTCCATCTCTCCCGAAGTGGCCGGCATCTACCCCGGGTGACGAGGCAACCATGATTTTCGACAAGACCTGCGAAGTCCGTCACAACTTTGATCACAAGCTGGTAAAGAAACTTTCGGAAACGGAGTTCAACCCGATGACTCCTGTTGTGGAAAACGAGGAAACCGACGCTTTCTTTATCCATTGATAAGAAGCTGTAATAAAAATACAATCCACATAACTGTTCAGTATCCACTATCCGTTAAGTATTTTAAGTCGTATGCATGAAGATACCAAACAATTATAAATCCAGAATGAAATTCGAAGTAGTAACTTCTGATTTCATTCTGGATTTTTTACGATATCTACCTCTGCTGAAACATATAACCCATAGCAAGATCAAGTATGTTTTTAATGATATTGCATTTGCAACGATGCTCCTTGAATCTAATGCTTGATTGCTTCGCAATACAATTCTGACCATGCAGGAACAAATCCTGCTCCCAGGGCAACTCTTTGTGACGCGATGTGAGACATTGCTGTACCATAAAAAGGCAATCTATTTTTGTCTAAAATCTCGTTTTTAATGGTAGCAACAAGCATCGTGCCTATTCTAAGTCCTTCTGCCTCAGGCATGACATTAATCCCGATCTGCCACATCCTGTCACTGTCGCTGGTTGCCCCAGCCATTCCTAAAAGCCTTCCGTCCTTATACGCACCAATGCCTATTTCATCTTTTGGTAATCCGTCAAAAATAAAGGCTTCTTCAAAACGTTTATCCCCTCGAAATTGCTCCAGTTCATCTCCGATGAATATTTTTATATCATAATCCTTTGTGTCAACATCCGATTTTTCCGTAGCAATATAAAAGGGATGCGCCTGCCCGATTCGGCAATGAAATTTCAGGAGTCCGTCTTCCAAGTTATGAAGACATCCCATATCCATAAACCATGCACCATTTTCCGTCTTGAACTTTTCCCTTGCCCATTGAATAATATCTTTTCGCCCGGATGCAACAATTTTACCATTCACAGACGCAGCCTTAAAATAACATTCTCCTTCTTTGAAGATTCTGCGACCCTCTAGTTGCTTATATTCCGTGAAGACATTCTCTTTGCTCAGGATTGAATTTACATCCGTGCAAAAATCAATTGCTAACTGCTTTGCCAATATTTCGTTCATTTTCTATTTTCCTTATTATACGGTAGATAAGTGGTCTGCTGATATTCTAATCAACTCCTTGCTTACGTTCTTAATAATTATCATTCGTAACTATTCAGTACCTTCACAGTTACGAGCAAAAACGCATTTAAAATCACCTTCGGTGATGGCATTTTTGCTTGTATGTCTCGGGATTTTGGCATAAATATGCCAAAACACCTCGCGGGATAATGGCTGCTGAATAGTTACTATCATTCTTAATATTCAAACTGTCGATAATATCTCCGAATAGAAAGTGGATGTCTTAAAAACAGTTCCATGTATGCATCCACACGATTGTTTACGCCGTGCATCACAAGATGAGAGATGGTTCCTCTGTATTCCGGGCTGATTCCCTTTAATTCGAATTCTTTTGTATCAATGATCGTATAATTTCCATTTACGCGAGGCAAGAATCTTGCCACACGTTCTGCAAGGGGTCTCTGCTCATCTTCTCCCATAAATAAGGTGACCGGTGTATCATCCACAATAATCTCCTGCATTCCATGGAAAAATTCCTGGCAGCTGATGGATTTGGTGCGGATCCACATCTGTTCTTCCCAATAGCACATTGCATAAGAATAAGTTGCGCCATACTGGTTGCCGGAACCTATAAAGTAATGTGGAAGGTCTTTATGCTCCTTCAGAAATGCCACCTTATTCTTTGCATATTCATAAGCCCATTCATCCGAATCCTTTTCAACCTGAACCAATGCATCTGCAAGGTAAGTTTCCATTTCTTTATTGTAGCGATCGTATTCGTCAAACTCACCATTTTTATACATCAGATAGTTTGCTGTCATATAGAATTTTAACTGTTCGTTCATAGGATAGAGGATCAGATAATCCTGTTTGTCCGGTTGTGTAAGAATACTATTCGGTGTATCAATAAATGCAAATACTCTCGCGCCGATCTCGTGAACCCGGTCAACCAGCTGAACCATTTCCTTAGTATTTCCTGAAACAGAAGAATAGATAACTACAGACTTTTCCGTAAATCTTTTATTTCCGGTTGTGAGAAATTCTGCTGCATTTTCAACGTATATCGGAAGTTTTGATCGTCCTCTCATGTAAACTTCTACCTGCATGCTGGATGCGTAAGTTCCTCCAATACCAATAAAATAAATACCATCAAATCCTTCTTCCCAGATCTGGTCAATAATTGTTTCAATCTGCGGTCTTAAAGCCAATGCCCCATTGACACTGTCAACCTGTGCCTGTTCGTTAAAGTTACGAAGACTGGCGCCCTCTGTTTCTTTCCATGCTTTTGCTGCATACTTCATGTTTTTATCCTCCTTGTCCATATCTTTTAATTTATAATTATCGTAATTGTTCAGTACCTTCACAGTTACGGATAATATTCTATTCTGTTTTTCTTTGAAAATCACCAGGCGCCAAAGTATTTTAATGTTTCTGTGGCATTCGCTGCACCCAGTTTCATAGCCTCTTCAATGTTTTTTCCCTCTATCATTCCCTTTAAAAAGCCTGCAATATAGCTGTCTCCGGCTCCCATGCTGTCAACAACTTCTTCACATGGAATGATTCCAAATCTGTGAAAATCTTTTCCGTCATAACACATACTTCCGGCAGTTCCCATCATGCAGATCACATATTTCGGCCCTTTTTCATGAATTTTCTTCATTTGTTCTCTCAATTGTGAACTGTCATTTTCATCTGTTGAGTAGAATAAAAAATCTGTGTAAGGAATGGCTTGCTCGCTTGCATTGCTCTCCAGATAAGTGGCACAGTCAAAAGCAGTAGTAATTCCCCGCTCTTTCAGTTCCTTGAACTGTCCTTCCACCTTGCCCCATACGTCACAGATCACTACATCAAAATTTTGGATAAAATCCATATCTTCATCACTGAGTACGTAAGTTTCCAGCACTCCTTCTTCATAATCTCCAAGGATTCTTTCTCCATCCACAAGCTCAACCTGTGAGACAGCTGTCTTTCCCTCTTCCACTCTTAAGTGAGAAATATTCACACCTTTCTTTTTCATGGCCTCCATCATAATCTCACCGTACGAATCATTACCAACCGGGCCAATATATGCTGCCTCACCTCCAAGGCGAACCGTATATACAGCCATGTTCACCGGGCCACCCCCTGGAAATGCTTTACCTCCATCCAGGTTATTATAATAGTCAATACAATTACTTCCGACTGCTGCTAATTTCATTATCTTTATCCTCCCATTGATAAACCGCTTTCCTACACCCCTGGTACAGCGTTTTCAATCTATCTCCTTTAATGTGCTGTCAAATACCAAACATCTCCCTGCAAATCTTCTTCCCGCATGACGTTTTGAAAATATTCTGATAAGCTTTTATAGCTGCCTCTTTCGATGACCCTTCCTCCATAATATTAACCAGAAAATCAGCCTCTACCAATATCTGGTAATCCATCTCGTTAATATTGCCATACGTATGATGATGGGCAATCAAATACTGAACCCGTTCGGATATATTGCGATCAAAGCCCAATTCTCCAAGCAGCTTTTCTGCAATTGCCGGACCTTCTTTTTCTTGTAATTTTCCATTGCAACTTCCATATTTTTCTTCACAGATATGAATCCCAATATCATGTGTCAAAGCTGCTGCTTCTATGATAAACTGGCAATTCTTGTCTACATTCTCCGTTTCTGCTATCAACTTCGCATAGCTGTGTACTTTACAGAAATGTTGTATCCGCTTTGCGTCTCCCTTATATAATTCAATCATGGCCAAATGTAATTGATTAATCATCTCATATTTTCTCCTCTTGCACATGTAATTAATCATAAGTCAAATATACAGCTTTTATAAAGCTGTCACAAACGACATCGCATAATATATTCTTCTTGATGATTGAGATTTATCGTTTATTTATAACATTATAACACAAAACATGGTCAACAGGTGAACTGATTCTGTTATTCTTACCAAAAAAATTACCGTTTTATTCTTACATTTCGGTTTATAATTCTGTGTTTTAATGATATAGTAAAGGTGATAATTATTCTTTCTGTACTTTCGGAGTTCTCCCACGCTTGCTTTGCAGCAAACTCCGCGAATACAGATTCATTGCAAAGGAGAAATTTCTATTATGAATGAAACGATTTTAGGCAACCAGCCACGAAAGGTTCCTTCTATTGCAGTCGGATGTATGCGGCTTTCCGAAAAGTCAAAAGAAGAGATGAACCATTTTATCCACTCCGCGCTGGAGCAGGGAGCATATTTCTTTGACCACGCGGATATCTATGGCGGCGGCATGAGCGAAACTGTGTTCGGTGATGCATTTTCCCACGATCCGTCCCTGAAAAGGGAGGATGTTTTTCTCCAGTCAAAATGTGGCATCCGCCAGGGCTGCTATGATCTGTCAAAGGAATACATTCTGGAAGCTGTCGATGGTATTTTAAAGCGTCTCCGGACGGATTACCTCGATCTTCTGCTGCTCCACCGTCCGGATGCACTCGTTGAACCGGAAGAGGTGGCTGCCGCATTTGATGTCTTGTTTGAAAGCGGAAAAGTCCGCCATTTTGGTGTTTCCAACCATAAACCAATGCAGATCGCACTCCTGCAGAAGTATGTCCGCCAGCCACTGGTTGCCAATCAGGTACAGTTCAGCATTCCGGTTTCCAACCTGGTTGCAAATGGGATGGAAGTCAATATGGAAACACCGGGTTCTATCGACCACGACGGAAGTCTGCTTGACTACTGCCGTCTCCACGACATTACCCTTCAGGCATGGTCTCCCTTCCAAATGCCTGCATGGAAGGGCTGCTTTCTCGGAAGTGACGACTACCCGGAACTGAATCAGAAACTTCGTGAGCTGGCCGAGAAATATCATGTCAGTGATACTACAATTGCAGCAGCATGGATCTTACGCCATCCGGCGAATATGCAGCTTATCACAGGAACTGCAAGCGAAAGCCGTCTGAGAGAAATTATTGCAGCATGTGATATTGCACTGACACGTAAGGAATGGTATGAACTATATCTGGCAGCAGGACATCCGCTTCCGTAAAGATTTTAGCACGCCCCAGAGCGTGTCTGAAATATAGATTTCATGCTCTTTTCGATATTTCCGTACCAATCAAAATTGATCCACCGGATCAATTATTGATATGCAACGCAAAAAAGCATTTCTGTCACGTTTTTTCCGCCAGAAATGCTTTTTGTTGCTTTCTCAGTTTGCACGGTTCCAATAGACCTCTTTTACTTATAATCGTTTATCCGAATGAGGGTCGCGTAGCGGGCTACGGCAACCGAACGAAGGTAAAATATACCGCAAAGTGGGGCTTGCAGATTGCGGAAATGATTTTTCAGACACGCTCTAGCAATCCTAAAGCACCGAAAAGCATGATCTTTTGCCCCCTTGTGTCCTTATATTGCATATGGATTGTACAGGAAAAATGTTCCAAGAAATGCCAGCGCCACATAGATAGCCGGCTCCCATTTTCTTTCAGCCATTTTACATTTCTCCCCACAATTCTTTCCTGCAATTTTCCTGGTTATAAACCACATCACATATCCAAGACATGCACCTGAAGTATTTGCAATCAGGTCATCAATATCTGTTGCACGTCCGTTGAAAATCTGAGAACATTCGATCAACAAGGATACGGCAAATCCCAACCTCACCGTATACCTGACACTTTCACATTTTTTCCAGATGCATGGTGTCACAATTCCAAGGGGCAAAAACATTACAATATTTAACCAGAACCCTATGCCCAGGTCAGCAAAAGGTCTTAAGTTAACTCCACCTCGGATCCCCGGTCTTATAATATCCGCCAGCAAACCAATTCCTGTTACTTTGAAGACTGCCCACAAGTACACCAGAAAAGCATATACACCAACATAATACTTTGCCTGCATTTTTTTCATGTTACTCTTTGCTTTTATCTTCATAACTCCCTGATATATGAGACACGGCAGCAATACAGTGATAAGCAGGTATATATTATATACCCCATCGTCGATCAGATAACTACACAATAACTTCATCGTTTTTCTCTCTTTCTTTTATGATTCGCGAGGAGTTTATCAGATACGTCTTAATATCCTGTGGATGATATTCTTAAGTTTTTTTGAATCTGTTGTTATCATGGATTTTTATCAGATTTTAATGCAGCGCTTTTTTAGGGCAGGACTTCGTGCATTCGTAGCAGAGAATGCATTCTGTCCCGTTTTTGCGCTTGCGGGATTCTTTGTTGACCTCCACGTTCATAGGACATACCTGCAGGCATTTACCGCAGTGGACGCATTTCCTTTCGTCGCAGTGAACGCGCAACAGGGAAAAATAGCTCATAGGCTTGAGAAATACTGTGACAGGACACAGGTATTTGCAGAACGCACGGTTATCCTTGAAAATTAAGGCAAGCGTAATTCCGGAAAGGTAATAAAACGCATTTCCGGCAAGGAACATCCAAAACATGATTTTCTCCAAATGTGTGACCTGCATCAGAAACAGCGCTGAAACCAATGCCAGCGACAATAAAAACATCACATAACGCAGAATCCCCAGCTTTTCCTTTCGTGGCTTCTGCGGCTGCTTGTATGGCAGAAAATCCAGCACCATGGCTGTCCAGCAGGCGTAACCGCACCAGCCCCGTCCGAACAGCAACGGACCAAAGATCTTCGCCACTGCATAATGGATAGTCGTCGCTTCAAAAGTACCGAGAAACAGATAATACCAGAACCCCTCAATCTGCATATTCTCCCGGGAAAACACACCGAGGTAAAGCAGCATATAGCACCCAACCGCCAACTGCACAAAATGCCGGGCATAGCGTTTCCCGGCAGTAAAGAGAGCTGTCCCAAATGAGAGGCAGCATCCTATATAGCTGAAGTTCAGCAGATAAAACAGGTTGTTCTTTGTGAGCCATAGTGTGATCGCTACTGCTTCAAACAGCAAAAACAGCAGAATCGACACAAGATATTTTGAAAATCCATTTCTATTTTTCGTCGTTGTTCTTTTCTCCATCGCTTGTTTGCTTCTTTCTTTTAATATTACGGCAGCCGAACCGCCTTTATTTATTTCTATAGTCACCCCGATTCTCTGCGACCATCCGTGCGTTCTCTGCCGTACCGGAAAAGTCCGGATAATAAATCTTCGCAGGTTTCTTTACCTGAATCTGACCGGCTAGTCGTTCCTTAAGAAGTGTATTTCTCCTGGTTACGGTTACATTCCGTACTGCATAAGCCAGTGCCTTCTTCGTTCCGACCATAACAAGTATCCGCTTTGCTCTGGTAATCCCGGTATAGATCAGGTTTCTCTGCAGCATAACAAAATGGTTCATCAGTACCGGCATGACCACGATGGGATACTCTGAACCCTGCGCTTTATGGATAGTCGTCGCATATGCATGTACAAGTTCATCCAACTCGGTAGCATCGTACTCGATGCTTCGTCCGTCAAAATTCACCAGCAATGTACGATCCTGTAAATCAACGGACTCTATGATACCGATATCTCCATTGAAAACTTCCTTGTCGTAGTTATTCTTGATCTGCATAACCTTGTCATTTGGCCGGTAGACAAATCCGCTTCTGCGAAGTCCCTCTCCCTTTGGATTCAGAGCTTCCTGCAGTGCCATATTCAGATTTGTAGCACCTACTACACCCCTCTGCATAGGTGTCAGCACCTGGATCTGACTGGCTGGTGTCCGATAATATCCCGGGAGCTTCTTATTTACCAGCTCTACGATCAATCTTGCCGCATCTTCCGGATCCTCCTTCGTCATAAAGAAAAAGTCTGTACTCTTTCCGTTGGAAGTATCCGGCATCTCTCCCGCATTGATCTTGTGGGCATTCATGATGATCCTGCTGGTCTGCGCCTGCCGGAAGATCCTGGTAAGACGAACAACCGGAAATACTTCAGAGTCGATCACATCCCGAAGCACGTTACCGGCACCAACCGATGGAAGCTGATCAATATCCCCTACAAGGATCAGACGCATATGGGGAGGAATGGCTTTCATAAGTGCATTCATCAGCACAATATCGATCATGGAACATTCATCCACGATCAATACATCACCTTCCAAAGGTGTCTCCTCATTTTTCTGATATCCTTCCGGCGGTTTAAACTCCAGTAGCCGATGGATTGTCCTGGCTTCCAGTCCGGTGGCTTCTGTCATTCTCTTGGCTGCCCGTCCCGTAGGCGCTGCCAGCAATATGCGTAGTCCAAAGGTACGGTATGCAGCGATAATTCCCTGGGTTGTGGTGGTCTTTCCGGTGCCAGGTCCACCGGTCAGTACCAGAACCTTCGCAGTGGCCGCCCGCCGGATCGCCTCCGCCTGAACCTGGTCATATTCCATATTTACGGCCTTCTGGATCTTCTCCACATCAACAGACAACTCTGGATTGCCGGTTTTCTGTCGGGCTCTCATCAAAGATACCCAGAGCCTGTCTCCTGCCGGTTCCTCGGAAAGTTTCTTCAGTTTATTGGCAACACCCACCTCTGCGTAATAAAATGGCGGCAGATAAATGCATTCTCTCTCAACCTCTTTTGCTGCATCTTCCGGAATAACCTCATCCGGCGCAAACTGAGGAACCATGATCTTCTCGCGGAGCAGTTCCTCATCTTTCAGCATCTGATCCATGGTCATAATGATACTGGTGTCCTCCGCCTCCAGAAGCTCCGATGCCTTCCTGATCAGCTGTTCACGTTCCGCATAAACATGACCTTCGTCTGCCAGTTCACTCAAAGTATACATGATACCGCTTCGCAGTCGGATAAATGCTTCTTTTCCGATTCCCAGCTTCATGGCTATACTGTCTGCAGTCTTGAATCCAATACCCCAGATATCATCTGCCAGGCGAAATGGGTTCTCTCTCACCTTTTGGATGCTTTCATTGCCATACTGACGATAAATCTTAGCAGCAAAGGCGGTGCTGACCCCATGATCCTGCAAAAACAGCATGACATTCTTGATTTCTTTTTGCCTTTCCCAGCTCTCAGCGATCTTATCGACACGTTTCTTTCCGATTCCTGGAACTTCCAGGAGTCTCTTTACATCGGTTTCGATAATCTCCAGTGTATCCGTGCCAAACTGCTGAACAATCTTCTTGGCAAACTTAGGCCCCACACCTTTGATCAGACCGGAACCAAGATATTTTTCAATGCCAAAAACAGTGGCAGGCATGGTTTCCTCCCAGCTTTCCGCCAGGAACTGTCTGCCATATTTCGCATCTACCTTCCAATTCCCATCAATCAGAAGTACTGAGCCAACGTTCACATCTACCAGATTACCTACAACTGTCACCAGATCATTATAGTTTTTAACGGCACATTTCAATACAGTATACCCGTTTTCCGGGTTCTGATAAGTAATACGTTCTACAACGCATCGTATCTTGATCACCTGATTTCACCACCTGCTTCACACTGTTATCTTACATTGATTCCGGTTTCCCGACCCATTCTCTTTAGCTCCCACAGGGCTGCCTGTGTGCTGAAAACAAATCTACATATCGCTCCTCTTATTTTCAATCATAGTTGTTTTTTGAATTACCCGGAAATTTAGCAACTATTATATGTCATTACATTTTATTTTCGTTTCTCATTTATCCTGGTCGGATAACTTTCTTATCGGCTCAAAATCAGTTTTACTGCATCTATCAGATCTTTGCTAAATCCCTCAAGATCGTCCAGTGTGATTACCTGATTCCTGACAAAATATGCAATATCCCATAGTGCTGTGGATTTGCGAAGCTCAATCAAAACTCCGGGATGTTTCTTGTCCTGTTTAATTCTTTTTTCCAGTTCCCAGAAGTGATCAGAGGCATTTCCCGGGGATGTAAGTAAGTTGACATACTCTTGGTTAAGTTGTTCCATATAGTGTTCCTGCCAGTCTGAAACACGCTCACGATATAACTTCCAATCAGCTTTGGATATTTCCATCTTCATCATCCTCCTAAATGCACCTTTTTATCAGATGTTTTCTTACCGGATATCGTAAATTGGAAAGCAATGCAGCTCCCGTTATTTTGCAATTTTCATGAATTTATCATACCTTAATTATTGTAGTTGTCTGATATAGGCTAACTCATTATAAACAATAAATGCTCTTGTTCTACTTATACTACCAAATTTCCAGCAGTATTTCAATTTGCATTATGTGATTTGGGCTTTTGTTTTAACTGTCATCCAGCCAATATCAATCGACCGGCACATCTGCATAGACGTTTAGATCGATCAATAATAATATGTCCATCTCACGCATTCTATTATTTACCGTATACTTTTTCTCTCACACATAAAAATTAAAGCCACCAACCACCTATCGTTTAAGCAGTTAGCGGCTTTATATCGCCTTGTATTTATTATCTGGGAAATGTGATGCATTTCTCTCTGTGACCAGTAAATAAAAAAATACTATTTGTTTCAATCCACGGTCGGTATTTTACGGAGTCCGACATGCCGAAAAACAACCGGATGTGTTTGACCTCGTGTCAATTGGAATACCGATTTCTCTCCGCCCACCACTGACGTTAAGATTCCCATAATTCTTCTCCTACCTTCATCTAAATTCAGCGGAAGGAGATTCCTTACTTGCTTTGTTGAAATATTCGCACAATTCGTGTATGATAATATTATAATTTTAAAAAAGGAGGATTTCCAATGATTTGTATTAAGAATGGAACACTTCACACAGCAGTAACAAGGGAGGCCTTTGTCGCTGACATTCTGATCGATAACGGAAAGATTGTAACGATCGGAAAGCATATCTCTTCTGAAAATGCTGAAGTAATCGATGCAACCGGGCTTCACGTGTACCCTGGCTTCATAGACGCACACTGCCACACTGGTCTTGATGGCTATGGAATCGGCTACGAGGGACAGGACTACAATGAACTGAATGACCCTGTCACTCCACAAGTGCAGGCTATTGATGGACTCAACCCATTTGATCCCTGTATGAATATGGCTGCAAAAGCCGGTGTTACCTGTTTTGCAACCGGTCCTGGCAGTTCCAATTCAATTGGCGGAACCTTTGCAGCTATCAAGCCTGTCGGTACTCGTATTGACAATATGATCGTAAAATTTCCCATTGCCATGAAATGTGCCTTCGGAGAAAATCCGAAGCGTTGCTATCAGAACCAGGGAATCTCCAGCCGTATGACAACTGCTTCCAAAATTCGTGAAGCATTAAACACTGCAAAGCTTTATAAGGCGAAAAAAGAAGCAGCCGGTGACGATATTTCCAAACTTCCATCTTACGACCAGAAATCAGAGGCTCTGATTCCGGTATTGAATCGCCAGATTCCGTTAAAGGCTCACGCACATCAGGCAAACGATATTTTTACTGCGATCCGCATTGCTAAAGAGTTTGGTGTCGGACTGACTCTGGAACATGTAACAGAGGGACATATGATCGCAAACGAGCTTGCAAAAGAAAATCTTCCTCTTGCTGTTGGTCCTACCTTTGGTCATGCCACAAAATTTGAGCTTCAGAATAAGACCTGGGAGACCCCCGGAATTCTTGCAAAAGCAGGCTGTCATGTTTCCATTATCACAGATGCACCGGTAATTCCTCTCCATCATCTCCCTCTCTGCGCAGGATTTGCAATCAAAGCCGGAATGGATGAATTCGATGCTCTTCGTGCTGTAACAATCAACCCTGCTGAACATATCGGTATCGCAGACCGCGTTGGCTCCCTTGAAGAGGGAAAAGATGCTGATATCGTTATCGTAGACGGCAACCCATTTGATGTGACTGGTGTGATCAGACATGTGCTGATTGACGGTAAGGAAGTGGAATGATACTTCCTGCACTTTCCAGAAAATCACTTTATCTACCGGAAAAGAATATTTTTCCGCTGTTTCAGTATGATATAGAGAAAATAAATTAGAGTCGTTTTATCGAAAAACGGTAGCTGATTGGAAATTAATTATGAGGAGGTTGTAGTGAGCAAAGAAGCAGAAATTCCTGCAAAACGTTGCGGTGCAGTCCGGCTTCCGTCACCTGCGCGGCGGTGATCGTGCCGTCCTCCGACGCTTCCAGCAGTTCTTCGATTTTCTTCTTGGCGTTCATGCTTCTCACCTCACTGTTGACATACACACATTAAATTGTTTAAAAATAATGTGTGTATGTCATGGAAGGTACAAGGCTTTGTCCTGTTCCTGTCCCCGCATACGTTTTTTCAGGCTTCCGTACTTAGCGTACAACCGATCCTTTTCTTCGAACAGTCTGGAATATTCCTCGCGCAAATACTTTTCCTTGTCACGGGATTTTTTGTATCACCTTTCCAATTTTTGTAAAAAAGATATCTGGAAGAATCAGCTTGCTGCCAATGCCTTCTGGATCAGTTTCTCAAACGATTCGGAAAATCTTTCATCATCTTCCTTCGTTCTTTTCTTCGGACCTTTCAGATGTGCTTTGTTGGAACTTCTCCGTGCCTTTTTATTCAGATGCCGTTCCATCAGCATCCGGTCAATGTTATCATTTGTGTACCATTTTCCGGATTGATGAATCGCATAGGCTCCCTTTCCCAGTGCCATTGCCGCCACACCATAATCCTGTGACACAACAATATCACCTTTACGACAGATACTGATCAGCTTATAATCGACAGCATCTGCTCCGGCTCCTACAAGCATTACTTCACTGTAAGCAGACGACAGTACATGATTGGTATCACACAACAGCATGACAGAAACTTTATATTTTCTCGCCTTATCTTCTATGATGTCTACTACCGGACAGGCATCCGCGTCCACGTATATATGCATTATTTTCTCCTTTGTCCATACTATAAAAACAGACTTTGCTGCTCATACTCTGCCTCACGTTTTAACATCACCGGTGTATGCTGCAACAGCTGTTCCATTTTTTTATCATTGAACCAGTCTGCAAGCTGTTCTTTTTCCAGAATCAACGGCATCCGATCGTGTGTTTTTTCCATGGAGGCATTGGCCTTTGTTGTTAAGATCACAAATCTTTTTTCATTCTCAAACCAGTCACAAAAACCCGCCATATATAACACCGGAGCATCTGGCCTGGTAAATGTATTCTTTTCCTTTAACCGGTTCCACTCATAAAATCCGCTCGCGGGGATCAGTATGCGATGATACAGAAGTCCATTTCGAAAAGCTATTTTGTCCATAACAGATTCTGTCCGCGCATTAATGACAAGATTGTTTCCCTTTGCTAAAGGATACCCCCATTTGCACACATCTAATTTTAAGCCCCTTTCAGATTTTTCTATAACCGGGGCAAATTCTGTTGGTCGGATATCACCCGAAAACTGCTTTTTACGGATTCTTTGGTCTACATACCTGACTACTGTTTCAATTTCCTCTGGCATATCCGAATCAATATAATATCTTCCACACATTTCTAATTCCTCATATATTTGAAAAGGCATGCCCGGATTCTTGTGCATCCCTTTCAGCTTTTCATCCTATGAATCTGTTCTTGTTCCTTATTATACCCGCAAAAACAGATTGCTACAATCGGTTTTATATTCCGTTAAAATGGAGCTGGCTGTTTAACCAGAAACAAAGAATGTGCCTTGGCACATTCTCGCGCCTGCGGCGGTCGCTTGCGACATC
>OLPN01001005.1_pt1 | contig 27235 bp, 19 predicted proteins | sample 1672601 | NCBI WGS metagenome assembly OLPN01 (sample SAMEA3136704, study PRJEB25190) | human gut metagenome | reverse complement strand
GAAGAGCGTTGCTGCCTAGGCTAGCCCCTTGTCACACAAACTACCGAAGCCTCGTTTTTTATGGCGTTACGGCCACGGCAGCCCTCGCGTTCATCGTCTTAAGATCGCGCAAAAACCACCCAAGAAAAGTCGCCGAAAAGAAACTGTTCATTGCTGCCGCTGCGCTTGGGATTATTGGATCGGGTCTCGCAACCGCATTGGTGCACATTGCCCAAATCGTGCCACCCGCCGCTTCCTCAGCATGCGGCGTGTGCATCGGCGTCGGCGTCGTTGCAATCACCATTGCATGGGGCAAGTTGCTCGTCGCGCACGACCTGAGAGAATCGCTCGTATTGGTATCGACCGCAATGTGCATGCAATGGGTGCCCTTTGTGATTATGATGCTTGTTCCTTTTGCCGCACGAATGGCGCTCGTCTTGGCGCTCCCAAGCGCGTCTGTCGCATTGCTCCTTCGCCACGCCACCGCCGGCGAGACCCCAGCATTCGAGACATCTCGCGAACCACGCAAGACCGACAGCGCCATACTGAACCGCATGGCAATCATGGTTTTCATTTTCTCGGCAACCATCCAATTCATCTGGACATTCTTCATCAAGATGTTCACGAATAATTTGGAGCCCTCGCTTTTCCCAGTCGTGTTCGCGGTACTTACCGTGCTCACTTTCGCGATTATGGGGCTTGCCCTTTTTGCCATGCAGCGTCAAAAGAGCTATCGCATTGAGTTGTACTACCGCATGGCGTTTCTGCTTTGCGTGTGCTCCGCGGGCGCCTTTTCGCTTGCGACGCAGGCTTCGGTACTTGCCTACATGAGCATCTACGCTGGCTTCTCGCTCGTCGTGCCCACGCTATGGATGATGGCGCTCGGCTTTTCCTTCATGACGAAGAGCTCCATCACGAACGCCTTGAGTCTTTTGAGCACCGCCGAATATGCTGGCTTTCTCATTGGATTCGCCCTTGTCGATGCCCTTAAGCCTCTTGGGTATGCATCGTACGGCAACGAGCTTTCCGCATATATCTGCACGGCAGTTATTTTTGCTTTCAGCGTCGCATACGTATGGATCTTTCCCGAACGAGACCTTATCTCTCTCAGCCCCACCATGTTCGGCCTGAGCACTGAAAGCCTCGAAGCACGCTGCGCAGAACTCGGCGAGCGATTCGGTCTCACGAAACGCGAGAAGGAATTACTCGAGCTTTTTGCATGCGGAAGAAATAGCGCATACATCGAGAAGGAACTCTTCATCAGCAAGAATACGGTTGCCTCGCATCGTAAGAGCATCTATCGCAAAATGGGCGTGAAAACGCAGCAGGAACTGTTGACGCTCGTTGAGGGCAATTAGGAAGCCCGGACTTAGGCTCGAAGGTCGCTGAAGGCATGCGCTCGCCCTTTGGTTAATCTCCAAAAAGCCTGTTCAGAAATCCCTTGCGCTTCCGCTTTTCCTCACGAAGCACGCCCTGGCTCGCCGTGGTGGCCCCAACGGCCGCCGCGTTGCCGCCAATTCGAACAATCTCGTAAAGGAAGGGCGATTTCACGTAACGCACTTCGACAGGCGTCGCATGCACGGTGCTCTCGCTCGACAGGTGCACGCTCGGGCTCAGCGGCGCAACCACATGGGTGTCTCGCTTCTCGTCAAACACGACGGCAGCCGCGCGGCCCGTTTGCCCGTTCACGGCAATGCGCACCTGTTCGCCTTCACGGCCATCGGAAATCGGACGGTCGACATAGAATACCGGCACAAGCATGAGCGCCGACTCATGCTTTTTCACCTTGCGCGACCACTGGCGCATGCTGTTCTTGCTGATGCCGAACGCGCTTTCGGCATCGTTGCCCGCGATTGAATAGGCGAGCTTGTCGATGACGGCGCTGTCTTTCTGAATTCCTTCGACCGCCACGATGCGGAAATTTCCCTCTTCCATGGCGGGGTCGAACGGCACAACCTTCGAGAAATCCCACGGCTCAAGAAGACCCATGAGAGGCACATCGACGTAGTGCGTTTTGGGATACGGCCAATCGAGCACCTCGTAGTACACGAGCGATTCTTTCTTCATTCCCTTGCCGGAAAACGACACCATCATGCGCAAATCGGCAAGCGCGACGGGGATATACATGAGCACCATCTGGCTTTGAATGGCCTCTTCAACCGCGTGGCCGGCGAACACCTCGGGATACTGCCGCACGAGTTGAAGGGCATTCGCTCGGGCTTGCTGCTCGGAAATGCTGCACGGAATCGCCTGCTCAGGAACGTATTCCGCACCGGTTCCCATCGTAAGGCGCTTGCTGAACTTACCTGGCTTGAGCAAATCGCCCGCGCCGATTTTGTTGCCGCACGAAGGGCACTCGAACACGCTCTGGGTCGATTCGCCCTCAAACGCGGCACCGCAGAAAGGGCACGGAATGCTCACATGCGTTGCCTGCTCAAGCTCTTCGGCGGTTCCTCGGTCTTCTTGGAAAAGCCACTCGAGCAGCGACGAATTGCGCCAGTAAGGCTCGAAATAGTACCAATCGGCATCTTTCGCGGGCTCAAGCTGCGATACGTGAGTCAGCTTCATCAGGCCGTCAACCATCTGAATCGGCTGATGGCGAATGCCAACGGTGTCCGCCGGCTGCTGCCCGCCAGCCTCCCACGGCACGCTCGTTCCGCAATATGCGCAATCGAAGCTTCGCGTCGCCTGGTGGGAATACATAGGGCCGCCGCAATTTTGACACTTGATGGCGAACATCTCTTCCATGGCCTGGCCTCCTTTGTGTGGGTTGCTGCCTTACAGCATGCAGCAACGCCCGCATTCTCGGCAGACCCCCATGGCCCAAATTTACGCGCTATTCCTGATGAAAAGGCTAGCTTGGTGAAGGCGCCCCTACCAAAGCGTGTTCGTGCGATCGCGCCCGATGGGCAGGCTGAACACGATGGTATCGATAGCATGCACAATGGCGAACAAGCCCAGGAACAAACCGATCGAGGAAGGGAACACGCAAATAAGCACACCGAGCACGATTTCAGCGATGCCGGAAATGCCAACCATGGAACCAAGGCCCGCGCCCACCAGGAAAAACGGGCGTGCCGCGACAAGCTGAACCACGCCGAAAAGCACGACGCCAATGCCGAAAACCCACGCGATCGTCGCCACACCAACCGCGGGGAACATGAGCAGCAGCACACCGAGCAGCACGATCATGGCGCTGAAGAACAAGCTCCATACGCTTTGCGAAAACAGCGTGTTGCGATAGCGCACATACGAAGCAACGCCAATGCCACCAGCGACAATCACGCACACGGCGATAATCGCAGAAATGCCCATGAGCACCTCGAACGGGCAGAACACGCACACAAGGCCGAACACCAACAGCAGCACGCCCGAAAGCAGTTGCATCCAATTGACCGACCCGCCCTTTCGGCCGGGGCGGAACTCGCTGCTCGAATCGAGCACCTCTACTTGAATGTTGTCGTTTGCCATCGCAGCCTCCTTACGCTCAAGCCACTTATTTGGCATGGTTCGAGTATGTGACCAATTCCCGTCGCACGCACGAGTTTTGCGCAGGTTGTTTCCAAATCGAATACATCGGAAACCGAAGCGCGAAATTCGAGGGGCCCATGCAACGATCGGATAAAACAGGCCTCTCCAAGCAAAGAGAGCAAAGACCGAATTCGCCGCATTGGGAAAACCTCATCGGCGATCGCACGCCGCGTCACCAAAAGGCAGTCAAGCTGACGAATCGTCGCGTTTGCTAGCGCCTACAGTTTCCTGTCGAGCGTACGAATGGCATGCGGAAGGTGCGCGAGCACGTCTTCCGTCGTCACACACAGCTCGGCAGAATCGGCAGCAGCAAGCACACCGGCGCGGGCGTGCACGAACACGCCCAAGGCACAGGCATCTTTAGGATCCATGCCGCGTGCGAGCAGTGAGCCGATCGAACCCGCGAGCACGTCGCCAGTCCCCGCCTTCGCGAGTGCCGGCGTGCCGCACGTGAGCACGAGCACATCATCGGCGCTTTCTTCGTTGCCGTCGGCAATATAGGTATCGGGGCCCTTCAGCACGCATATCACGCCAAAGGCCCTTGCAATAAGCAGTGCGTCAAACGCCGCCGCCGGGATGCCTTTCTTTTCGCAACGAGCGCGCGATGCCTGGACTTCTTCAGTATTGAGCGTTGCAAGAATGCGGTCGACCTCGCCCCTATGCGGGGTAATAACCGTAGGAAGCCCCGCGACGAAGCGCTCGCGCAGCGCGGAAGCGCCCTCGTCTGTCGCAAGCGCCGCAAGCCCACCGCCATCAACAAGCACGGGTGCCTGCGTGAGCCTAAGCACATCGAGCACCGTTGCCTTCGCCGCATCGCTTACGGCAAAGCCGCTTCCTACGACAACGGCGCACGGGCGCCCCTCGCACGCTGCATGACGATGCTCCACAAACGCGTCAACGGGTTGGCAGACGCACGACGGCTGCACCACGCGCAGCGCGGCAGCGGTCTCGAAGCTTGTGTAGGCGCGAACATAGCCTGCGCCCATGCGCGTCGCAGCCATTACGGCAAGCACACCCGCACCTGCATAAATCGGGTCGCCCACGACGAGTTCACACAAACCGCGCGTGTACTTATTATCGTCAGGAAGAAGACCCGGCAACAGGCGCGCGGCCTTTTTCGAAGTAATCGTCTTCATAATTGGGGTCTCCTTATTCGGACACCGGCTCGCCGGCACCCTTGGCCTCGGCGCTCATTGCGGTTTGCTCGCCCAAATCGTCGAGCATGCCACGCATTTCCTTGAACTGCTGGGCAAGCTCGGCTTTCACGTCGCGGCGCTTTTCGCGTTCGGCTTGCGACGCCTTCGTAATGGCCACGGCGTTGGCCACCGCGACCGAATGGGTATAGGTAATTGACAGGGGCACATCAACAACACCCTGCTCTTCGGCGATGCGGGAAGCAGCGCCATGCAGCGCGATGGCGGGTTTGCCGTGGGAATCGCGCACAACCTCGACGTCGCGCATGCCTATGCCGCTTGCCAAAATACCGGTGCCGAGCGCCTTGCACACCGCTTCCTTAGCAGCGAATCGGGCGGCGTAATGCGTCGCCGGATTGCCCTTTCGGTTGCAATAGTCCTGCTCAGCATCGGTGAACACCTTGTGCGCAAACGACGGCGTGCGGTCCAAAATGCGCCGCATGCGTTCGATTTCGACGATATCTACACCCAAACCAACCGACACAACACCCTCCTTTTATGCGCATGGTTTTCTGCATTCATCAGTTTAGCCAATAAAGAAGGCGTGCAAAAACGCTTCACAATCCACGCGTCAAGCCATTGCGGGCAAACGGGCCCGGCCGCCACTCACGCTAAAAGTCAGCGAGCGCGGGCCCGGTGCGTCAGGTTGCCCCGCCGCATGGCCAAGCGTACTTCGATACGCGCCGTGCCATGCACAAGAGGCAAGATGGCGTGTCCGGCCCGCGCGCAGCGTCGGCTTCATGCGCCGTTCGGCAGAACGGCGCAATCACCCTACTCGACCGTGACGCTCTTCGCCAAATTGCGGGGCTGGTCGACATCGCAGCCGCGAGCGATTGCAATATCGCGGGCGAACAGCTGCAGCGGCACGCTCGCTGTAATGGCGCTGAAGCAATCGCGCACCTTCGGAATATACATCACGTAGTCGGCATGCTTCTTGATTTCCTCGTCGCCTTCGGTGGCAATCGCCACCACAAGGGCGCCGCGGGCCTTGCATTCCTGAATATTGGAAATCACCTTGTCGTACGTGGGGCTCTTCGTGGCAACCACGATCACGGGGAAGCCCTCGTCGAGCAGCGCGATGGGCCCGTGCTTCATTTCGCCGGCGGCATACGCCTCGGCATGCAGATAGGAAATTTCCTTGAGTTTCAGCGCGCCCTCGTAGCAAATGGTGGAGCCAATGCCACGGCCAATGAACAGGGCGTTCTGCGCATCTTTGCATGCGAGCGCCGCTTCTTCGATAGCGCTCGTGTCGGCCAGGATTTGTTCAATGTGCTGTGCGGTATCGGCCATCTCGCGGAACAGCATGCGAATTTGAGCCGTCGTAAGGCCGCCGCGCAGCTGGCCGAGCAACATCGCGAGCAGCGTGAGCGCCGCCACCTGGCCCAAGAAGCTCTTCGTTGCTGCCACGGCGATTTCCTTGTTTGCCTTGATGTAAATTACTCCGTCACTCTCGCGCGCCACGGGACTGCCCACCACATTGGTGATGCCGAATACCTTCGCACCCTTGATGCGTGCATCGCGAATGGCGGCCAGCGTATCTGCCGTCTCGCCCGATTGGGACACGGCGACTACAAGCGTTGAAGGCGTGATGATGGGGTTGCGATAGCGAAATTCGCTCGCCACCTCGACTTCGCAAGGAATACGGCTCCACGCCTCAATAAGGTTCTTCGCGATAAGGCCCGCATGGTAGCTCGTGCCACACGCGATGATATACACGCGATCGATGGCCGCCAGCTCGTCGTAATTGAGCGACAACTCGTCGAACTGTAAATGGCCGTTCACCATACGACCGGCAAGCGTGTCGCGAATCGTGCGCGGCTCCTCATAGATTTCCTTCAACATGAAATCGGGGAAACCACCCTTTTCAGCTGCGGAAACATCCCAATCAACATGCGTGACGGACGGGTGGATTTCGCCACCTTCTTGGTCGAAATACTCAATCGTCGACTCGCCGTCCGTAAACGTGAGCTTCGCGAAGGTGTCGTCTTCGAGCACGACCACATCGCGCGTCTCGTCGATGAGCGCCACGATATCGCTCGCGACGAGCGCGCCGCTTTTGCCCTGGCCCACCACGATGGGCGAATCTTTGCGGGCGCACACGATGACGCCCGGCTCGGCATCGCACACAACCGCGATGCCATACGCGCCCGCCAAGCGATAGGTCGCCTGGCGCACAGCGTCGAGCAAATCGCCGTCGTATGCTTCTTCAACCAAATGAGCAATGACTTCGGTATCGGTCTCGCTCGAGAACACATGTCCGCGACCGATGAGTTCTTCTTTGAGCGTGGCGTAGTTCTCAATGATGCCGTTATGAACCACGGCGATATCGTTCGCACAGGCCGTATGCGGGTGCGCGTTATTCTCGCTCGGTTTACCATGGGTCGCCCAACGTGTATGGCCAATGCCGCACGTGCCATCGATATCCATGCTCTCAACCATGGCCTCAAGGCCGGCGACCTTGCCAACCTTGTGCTTCACGTTGAGGCCCAGCGGCGTTTGCACGGCGATGCCCGCCGAATCGTAGCCGCGGTATTCCATGCGCTTCAGGCCGCGAATCAAAACGTCCTTCGCCTGCAAGCTTCCGGTGTATCCAATGATGCCGCACATAGGGAAATTCCTTTCCTTATTGGGAATGTGAGCCTGACACAACGCTTCATTGTAATGTCGGGGAAGCCACGGAAAGGAAGGTCGTCACAGGTTGTTTACACGCTAGACAGGCAAGCGGCGCCAAAGAGAAAGCGAGCGGCGCATCGCGCCACCCAGCCATCGCGCTACCCAAGCATCTCGACATCGGGGTCGGTTTGCGCGATGGCATGCAGCTCGTCGATATAATGCAGCAGAAGTTCGCTCGGGCGGCGTTCGCGATGCATGATGTAGCCCACGCGCATGCGCTCGTCGGCATCGAGGGGAACGCTTGCAATGCCGTGCGACATTTCGCTCGAAAGCACGCCCGTGGAAAGCGTGTAGCCGTTATGGCTCACAAGCAAATTCGAAAGTGTGCCGCGATCGGAACAGCGAATATTGCGCGCGCTCGGCAGCCACGCGAGCGGCTCTTCGGCATAATAAAACGAGTTCACCGTACCCTGCTCGAACGAATAGCGAGGATAAGCCGCCAATTCTTCGGGCGAAATGATCTCGCGTTTCGCGAGCGGATGATTCTCGCCCACAAACACATGCGCGGAAGCCTCGAACAAGGGGTGGAACTGCACGTCGGCTTCTTCAAAAGCGCGTTCGAGCACGCGCCTGTTGAAATCGTCGGTATACAGCACGCCTATTTCACTGCGGAAGCTGCGCACGTCTTCGATGATTTCGGCCGTGGTGCTCTCGCGCAGCACCAGGTCGTACTCATCGCCCGTGCAGGTTTCGGCCACATTTACGAACGCCTGCACGCTGAAGGCGTAATGCTGCGTGGAGACAGCCAGGCGCACATGGCTCGAGCCGTGCTCGGCATAGCGGCGCTCGAGCATGTCGGCTTGCTCGATTACCTGGCGCGCATAGCCCAAAAGCTCGGTGCCGTCGTTGGTCAGCGCCACGCCGCGATTGCTGCGCGTGAAAATGGTGACGCCCAGCTCCTGTTCGAGGTCTTTGATGGCCGTGGACAAGTTCGACTGCGTCGCGAACAGCTCGCGCGCGGCGGCATTGATGGAGCCGTATTCCGCGACGGCGATAAGGTAACGAAGTTGTTGCAGTGTGGCCATAGGGTTTTTCCTTTACGAATTCGGCTTTATGCCGGCAAATGCGTCGAACCGAATTCTACCGCGCCGCGCGCTATAAAACGGAAACTCCAACTCCCACCAGCCCAGGACCGGTATGCACCACGAGCGCGGGCGAGATTTGGCAGAAAATCACGTCAATCGCCTGAGGGAATTCGGCCTTCAAATCGTCGGCAATGACGCGTGCTTCGGCCTCGGCGTCGCCGTGAGCCACGGCGAAACGAACCGAGCGGCCCTCTTCGAGAGCGGCAGCAGCAACCTTCTTCGCAAGCGAAACGGTCTTCTTCAGCGAGCCCTTGCGGCCGTGGCTTTTCGCGCACACCACGTATTTGCCCTCTTCATTGCACTTGATGGTGGGGCGAATATCGAGCTTCGAGCCAATCGCGTACGTCGCGGCGCCAATGCGGCCGCCTTTATAGAGATACTCGAGCGTGTTCACGCAGAAAAAGCCCTCGGAGCGCTCGGCGGTACCCTCGGCGCGGGCGATAACCTGCGAGAACGGCATGCCCGAGCCAACGAGCTCGCACACGAGCACTGCGGTAAGGCCCGCAGCGATGCCGATGCTCTTCGTGTCAATCACAGCGCACTGCAAATCGGCACGGCTGGATGCGATGCTGCGCACCAAGTCGTAGGTACCTGAAAGCCCCGAGGAAATCGTGACGGCAATCACATGGGTGTAGCCTTCAGCGGCAATTCGATCGAACAGGGCCATGATATCGGCAGGCGCCGGTGTCGAGGTTTTAGGAATTTCGGTTTCGAAGCGACGGTAGACTTCTTCGGGCTGAATAGTCACGCGATCGAGAAAGTCGCCATCGGAATAGTTCACATGAAGGGGCGCGATGAACACGCCGTACTTTTCGACAACCTCGGGCGGCACATCGGTCGCGGAATCGACCAGCACGGCGATACGCTGATTTTCCGCGTCGCCTTCGCCTACCGCGGCGGCCACGGTGGCGGCAACCGTCTCGGCGGCGTCAGACGCCGTAGCCACAGCAGTTGCGGCCGCTTCCGCCGCCTCGCCAAAAACCGCGGCTGCGTCGGCGGCAACGACGTCGCCGAGGCCACGAACTTTTTCAATCCCCTGCTTAATGGCGCCATTAATGCCGTTGTTGCCGATCATGGAGCCTTCCCTTCTTCACCCAACAACGCTTGCGCGATGCCGACGTTCAATACATCTCGTTTTGAAAGCCAGCTTATGTGCGCAGCAAAACCGTGTCAAGCAATATGGAGTTTGATTGGACGCTTCGCAACGGTAACGTTTCCGGTGCCCGCACGGGAGCATGCGACGTGCTACGCTTGCGTCCATGACACGCAAAGCAAAACATATCCAAGCACTCAGCGAGGCGGAATACGTCGAGCTTATTCGCGAGCTACGCCTGCCGCGCTATGCCGACATTCCCGCGATCGACTTGTATATGGACCAGCTGCTCACCTATATAGATGCGCAACTGCGCCCGCTCGTGGCGCCCGACGAAAAGCTGCTCACAGCTTCCATGGTGAACAACTATGTGAAACAAGGCATTATCCCCGCGCCGAAGGCCAAGCGCTACACCGCAAACCACGTTGCCATGCTTACCGTGATTTGCCTGATGAAACGCACATTCTCAATGGACGACATCCATTCGCTGCTGCGAGTTTCGGCAGCGACCCACGGCATCGACCACGCATACAACTTCTTCTGCGAGGCGGTAGAGGAAAGCCTTCGCCAGCTCTTCTGCGGCGAAATTGCCCACACGAGCCTTGGATCGTGTGACATTCGCAAGCCAGACGGCCCCGCGTTCGCCCTTCAGGTGAGCAATGCCACCGACCTTTCCCCTGAGCGTCGACTCGCGCTTTCGGCGGCAACGAGCGTCGCGAATAAAATCTATGTCGAGAAGTGCTTTGAGCTGGGTATTCTCGATGGAGCACGCAATGCGCAGCTGCGAAAGGCAGAAAACTAATGGCCAAAACGAACGAACACGATGCCCTCGTCGAGCCCGAACAGGAATCGACCGAAAGCGACCCAATAACGAAGGCCCAGAACGAAACAGCCGAAACCGCAGGCGCCACAGCCAACGCAACCCCTGCCGAGGCGACCCCGGCTCAAGAAACTAAGGCTGCAGTCGAAGGGGTAGCCAAACTCCACGCCCCTCGCCTCGATGGAGCCGACATAGCCGCGGCCGCAAACCATGCCGCCGCAAAAGCGTGGGAGAAATATCGAGCGCACATTCTTAACCGCATTGCCGAAAAAGAAATCGCACGCGATATCGTAACACTCGCCGGCATGACGGAAATCTACTGCGCCGACCACCACGCCGCCGCCGACCGCACGCCATACGAAAGCGAAGCCACCGCCGTGGGCATGTATCCCCAGCACAAGATTCCGCGCCTTTGCCCCGAATGCGCCGCACATTTGCGCTACGGCGAAGTTCGCCGAGCACTGTGCCGACGCGAGCCGCGCCCCGCATGCAAAACCTGCAAGAGCCATTGCTACACACCCACCGAATCGGCATGGCAACGCCGCGCCATGGCCTATGCGGGCCCCAGGGCAATGTTCCGCGGGCACGCGATTGAAGCAATTCGCCACCTCATTCACACCAGAAAGAGCTAGGGCGGCGTTTCCATCTGCAGAAAAAAGGTTCCATTCCCCAACTTTCTCGCCTTTTGCGCTTTATCATAGATGTGTGAAGGAAACCATCAACGCCGCCCGTAGGCGCGCGCGGGGAAACGAGGGCACCATGATCAATCAACGCATGTATGAGTTGGGCAGCGAACCGTCGGCGATTCGCGAGCTGTTCGCATACGGCCAAGCACGCAAGGCCGAAATCGGCGAGGATAACGTCTTCGACTTCAGCATCGGCAACCCCAGCGTTCCGGCACCCGAAGCGGTTAAACGAGCAATTCTCGATGTGATGGAGCAGCCCCCCGCCCAAGTGCACGGCTACACCCCCAGCCAGGGCGCACCGAGCGTTCGCGCCGCCGTGGCCGCATCGCTCAACCGCCGCTTCGACACGTCGTACGAAGGTGCGAACATCTACATGACCTGCGGCGCCGCCGCATCGCTTTCCATCTGCTTCAACGCCGTTGGAAACCCAGGCGATGAGTTCATCGTGATTTCGCCCTATTTCCCCGAATACAAGGTTTGGATCGAGAACGCCGGCTGCAACTGCATCGAGGTGCCCGCTCGCCGCGACGATTTCCAAATGAACATCGAAGCCATCCAAGACGCCATTACGCCGAAAACCAAGGCCATCGTGATTAATTCCCCCAACAACCCGGTTGGCTCGGTGTACCCCGAATGCGACTTGATCGAACTCGCCAACGCGCTGCGCCGCAAGCAGGACGAATTCGGCACCACCATTTATATCATCGCCGATGAGCCGTATCGCGAAATCGTCTACGGCAACGTGCGCGTGCCGTTCGTTCCGCCTATCTACGAGAACACGCTCGTGTGCTACTCGTATTCCAAATCGCTCAGCCTGCCGGGCGAGCGCATTGGCTACATTCTGGTTCCCAACACCATGCCCGACTGGGAGCGCACCTTCAACGCCGTATGCGGCGCCGGCCGCGCGCTTGGCTTCGTGTGCGCCCCGTCGCTTCTGCAGTACGTCATCGAGCGCTGCGTCGACGAGCCAAGCGATGTTGAGGCCTACGCAAAGAACCGCGAAGCCCTGTATGGCGGCCTTACGAAACTCGGCTACGAGTGCGTTGCGCCCCAAGGCGCATTCTACTTGTGGGTTCGCGCGCTCGAACCCGACGCTCAGGCTTTCGCCGAGGCCGCGAAGGCACATGAGCTGCTGCTCGTTCCCAGCAACAGCTTCGGCGTCGAGGGCTGGCTGCGCGTAAGCTACTGCGTCGCCCACGAGACCATCGTGAATTCGATGCCTGCATTTGCCGAACTCATGCGCGAGTATCAAACGAGATAGCGCATCTTAGACAACGCGTTTTTTGACGCAAAAACACGAAGGCTCGCCTATCGCAGGCGAGCCTTCGTTGCATAGAGGCGTCGAAACCGCGCGGGCAAATCGGGCTGAGCATTTCGCGTGTCGCGCCCGCATGGGCTGCGAACTTACGCAGGCTCAGCACATGCGTGCAGGCAACAACGTTAGGCCGCTGCCGCGCGAACGCCGCGCCATTCGGCCCTATCACTTCTGGAATTTCTTGGCCTCTTCGGCTTCGACGCCCTCCATCGAGGCGCCATATTTCGCGGTTTTCGGATCTTTGCCGCCATCTTTAAGCAGCTCATCGACGCTTTCCGCACGCAGCGCCTCGCGTCGCGCATCGTGCTTTTCCTGATAGCGGCCCGCCGCAACAGCATCGAGCTTCACATTGCGGAAGTACACGATCCAGTTCGCCGCGATGGCAATCATGTTCAGGAAATAGACCGCCAGCACCCAGTTGATTTGGCCCGATACGAACTTCGCCGCAATACCGGCAACGTATCCCAACGTGATAAGCAAAATGAACTGCCAGCTTGTGCCCGCAGCCGTGCGCGCCTTCGCCGCCTTATACGCATTCATCGGCCACGACAAGCCAAAACAAACCAGCATGACCGCTTCAAGAAATTCCGCCATTGCACCCTCGATTTCTCGGATTTCAAACCCTTTGAGAATAGTTCGCGCGCATCATAGCGTCTAATATATGAATTGGTTATTTATCATCACTTTGACGTTATAATTCAAGAAAACGAGGGGAGCGCCGTGGAGCTTTTGCAGTTGAGATATTTTCTGGAAGTTGCGGAAAGCGAGCACGTCACGCACAGCGCCCAGAAACTTCGCGTATCGCAGCCCTCGCTCACCCAAGCGATTAGCCGCCTCGAGCGAGAACTGGGCGTACAGCTTTTCGAGCCAGAAGGGCGCGGCATTCGCCTTACTGAAGCAGGGCGCTTCTACAGCAAACGCATCGCGAAAGCGGTGGGGGAAATCGACTCGGCGACCAGCGAGCTTGCGCGGTTCGACGAAGAGCGCAGCTCGATTGTGCGCATCAACGTTGTTTCGGCCTCGAACATCGTCGTTGACGCCGTCGCGGAATGGCGCACTCAACACCCCGCAGCGAAGTTCCAAATCGTGAACAGCGAAACCGGCAGCAAAACCGAGCCATGCGACATCGAAGTGCGCATGCAAACGGGGAAAACGCCGGAAGCGAAGGGCGCGCGCCTATTCAAGGAACGCATCATGCTCGCCGTGCCCACAACGAACGGCGACGAAACCGAGGGGCCCGACGCAGGTTTTCGCGACAATCCAGAAAAAGGTGAAAGACCTAGAGGCGAAGAGCGCGACATCGCAGCGAGCGACGCCTTGGCCAACGGGCGCGGCGAAGCGATTTCGCTGGCCCAGATGCAAAACAGCGGCTTCATCATGCTCGCAGGCTCGCGCAACATTAGCAACCTCTGCCTGTCGCAATGCGCCAAACTGGGGTTTCGCCCCACAATCGCCTTCGAGAGCGATAACCCATCGGTCGTGCGCAAGATGATCGGCCTTGGCCTCGGCGTTGGCTTTTGGCCCGAACACAGCTGGGGCGAGCTTGGCGCCGGCGCGCGCCTTGCTCCCATCCTTGAGCCGGGATTCGTACGCACCATCGAAGTCGCGCGAACGCGCCACGGCGGCTCGAACGAGCAGGCCGATAAGTTCTATTCGTTCCTGCTTCAGCGATTCGAAGCCCGCTGGAATATCTAGCGGTTCCCCGCGTCAACCATGGTAGACTTTTGCGTACATGTGCGAGAGAAAGGGATTCCATGGCCGCGCAATGCAATTTGATCATCGATTCATGCTGCGATTTGCCGCTGAGTATGCTGCAAATCGAAGGCGTCGATACGCTGAACTTCAATTACGTCATGAGCGATGGCGACCACGAGGACGATTTCTATCAATCCATCACGCCGCACGAGTTCTACGAGAAGATTCGCAATGGCGAAACGCCGAGCACCTCGCAGGCTTCGCCGGCGGCAATCGAAGCGGCATGGCGCCGCGCTGCCGAAAACGGCATTCCCACGGTATACCTATGTTTCTCGAGCGGCCTTTCGTCGAACTACTCAACTGCGGCGGCGTTGCTTGCCCAGGTGAAAGAGGAATTCCCCGATGCTCTGCTCTATTTGGTCGACCTTATGATCGGCTCTACGCCCGAGGGCTTGCTCGTTCTTGAGGCGTTGCGTCAGCGCGATTCGGGGCTTTCCGCAGAAGAGCTGGTCGAGTGGGCCGAACAGGCGCGCTACTTCGTGCAAACCGCTTTCATGGTTGACGACCTTGATGCGCTGCACCGCGGCGGACGCATTCCCGCATCGGTTGCCGCAGCAGGCTCGGCACTCAATGTGAAACCCCTGCTCACCTTCGATACGTCGGGGCACTTGGCACTCACGGGCGCCGCGCGTGGGCGCAAGAAGGGCCTGAAGCAAATGGCCGATTTCTTCGCAAAAGAGCATGACACGCAAGGTGGTTCGCCCGTAGTGCTCATCGGCAACGCCGACTGTCCGAAAGACGCCGAAGCGCTGCGAGACCTTTTGGCCAAACAAGACGAGAGCATCACCGTGGTACAGCACAACATTGGTGCCACCATCGGCAGCCACGTTGGGCCCGGCATGGTGTCGATTTCGTTCTGGGGCGGCGACCGCCGTGAAAACATGTCCGTCGCCGACCGCATCGCCGCGAAGATCAAGCGCGGCTAGCAAACCGAACGGACGGTTCGGGGCCGCGAGACATCAAGATGCTCTGAGGCCCCGACTCACTACCGTCATCTCGCTAACCTCGGAGCCCTTTTTCGCAATTGCCTGTTGCGGCCAATCGTAGCAGACTCGTATTGCATGCATATGAACAGGCCTTCTACACACCTTCCCCACCTTCCCCACCTTCCCCACCTTCCCCACCTTCCCCACCTTCTCGCACCTTGCCTCTCTTCCTCATCCCCACAAGTGCCCGTCGGCGCAAAGGCCCGCGCTCGAATATCCCATCCTTGCAAAGCCCATCCCCCAGCTCTTATGTTTGTCGCGGTTCCGTGGCGCCGAGGTAACGTTTCGATTCAGATTCTTCCCATTGCGCGAACGCGCGATATGTTCGACTCGTACCAAACGCATTTATCGCAAGCCAATCGAGCGCTTGCTTTTATTTGATAGGAGGCAACCATGGACAGACGCGCATACAGTCAAGAAAACCGCAACCAGCGCGCCGATTCGGCGGCAAAAACCGTCGTTATCTCGCCCAAGGCTGAAGCCGAAACCCCCAACCCAACCGGAATCAAGGGCCTTTTTGAGGGGCTTTCGGTTTCACAGGTCACCGCCGGTGCATTGGCCGCGGTGACCTCGATGCTGCTTTCTGCGCAAATTGGCATTGCCGGCTCGGTTATCGGCGTCGCCGTAGGCTCGGTCGTGTCGACCGTTTCATCGCAGCTTTACAAAAAATTCCTGGCAGGGTCAGCCGAAAAACTTCGCGGCTTTGCCTCGAGCGACAATGCAGAAGGAAATGCGGCGACTAACGCCGCTGCCGCCCAAAGCGCAACCCAAAGCTTCGCACACGCGCAAACCACCGTTATGCCCATCACACACGCACCATTCGAGAGTGCCGAAACCACCACGCTGCCTTCGGTGGGCACAGCGACGCGCGCATTCAACGAAGCGGCGGTTCCGTCGACTAATTCCGCCGAAACGAGCGTTCTATCCGCGGGCCAAATCGTTGGAGCCGATGCGCACGACATGCGCGGCAACCAAGCCGTTCAAGGCACCCAATCGAATACGCCGCGCATCAATAGCGCAGCCGGCCATACGGGCAATGCGAGCCACGCAACGGGCGTCGTCGAGATTGAGGCCCAAAAGCAAAAGACCATGCAGCGCCGCGTGCTCGCGGTTTCAGTTGCCTCGTCCCTTGCGGCAATCCTGCTGTTCGCGGGCCTCGTGCTTATGTTTACCGGTGGCGAAGGCATCGGTACAAAAGTAGCCCCGTTCACCGGCGAAGTCGTAACGAGCCAGCTTGCAGACGAAAACAGCGCTGCGACCAGCAATGACACCGGAAAAACCCATGATGCCAAGAAGGCCGAGACAACAGCTCAAGACGAAAACGAGAAGAACAGCGCTCCGCAATCCCCTCAACAAAATTCGACGCAGAACGCTTCCAACTCTTCATCCGCAACTGAGTCGGGCGCAAACTCCAGCAACACGAATTCGGGATCAGAGAACTCGAGCTCCGCAAGCGGCAACAACAGCCCATCCTCAAGCGGTTCAGGCTCCGGCCAAACTTCCAGCAATAATACGAATTCAAATTCCAACAACGCAAACAGCTCTGGCTCAACGGATTCGGGCGGAAATGCCACAAATTCAGGGTCAACGGGATCGGAATCGAGCGCATCGCCGCAAGCAGGGTCGGGCAAGTAACCCACGGCGAAATATTTCGCTCGGCAAGAAAAGCCGCGAGGCGGCAACACGCGCCCAAGTGAAAACGAATTCAGCTCCACAGCCAACTCCAAGAAAGCGCATGCATACACACAAAAGCGGGCCCGCATCGTTCTGCAGGCCCGTCGCCGTTCAGCAATTATGTTTGCCATTTGGCTCATCGCCCTGCGCGTTCGTTAGTCGACGCTCTTCAAACTTTCGACCATATCGATTTTCTTAAGCTTGAACTTCATCGCCAAAGTCACGATAACCGAGAACAGCATGGTGAGCGCAAATGCGACAATGAAGCTCAAAGTGTGAATTTCGCGGCCAAACATCACCTGATCGACCTCGGCGGTGATTACAACATAGCCCTCCATGGCAATGCCAAGGAACAAACCAACGAATGCGCCAATCAGCGAAAGCAGCATGGTTTCGCGATAAATATACGCGTTCACCTCATGCGGCGTGAAGCCGAGCACCTTCAGCGTGGCAATTTCTCGCACACGCTCGGTGATGTTGATGTTCGTGAGGTTGTACAGCACCACGAACGCGAGCAGGGCCGCAGCAACCACAAGCACCACCACGACCGAATCGACACTCTTCAGCATGCTGCGATAGCTGTTGATGGTTTCGTCGTTATATGTCACGGTTTTCACGCCATCCATCGCGAGCACGTCGTCGCTGAACACTTCGCGCACGTCATCGCCCTCGGCAACGTTCGCGAGCAGCGTCGCGTACGAAGGCGCTTCTCCCATGGTGGATTCGTACAGCGCAGGCGACATGAGCACGTATTGCGCCACATAGTTCTCCATAATGCCCGACACGCGCACCTCGCGGCCTTCGCCCATCTCGTTGCCAATGGCGTCTTCGTCGTAAATCGCGATGGAATCGCCCACCGAAACGCCCAGCTTCATCGCGAGCTTCTCGCTTATGAGCACGCCTTCGTCGTCAATCGCGAGGGGCTTGTGGCCCACGCGCGTGCGCAGCGTGTTGAAGTTGCCGAATTCCTGCGTATCTTGCGGCACGTTCAACTCGACGCGTTGGTCGATTTCATCCGATGCACCCGGGGTGCGCACGATTTTATTCTCGGTAAGCACCCATGCCTTCGGACCTTCGGAGTCGGCCTCGACGCGTTTTGCCACGGCATTCTTTTCGGCATCGGCAACATTGGAATCCATGCGCACGATGGCGTTGTAGTGGTACAATTCGCCATACTGCTTGTCGATGATATCGTTGATGGCGTTTTGCAAGCCGAGGCCAGTGAGCAAAAGTCCTGTGCAGCCTGCAATGCCAATAATCGCCATGAAGAAACGGCGCTTATAGCGGAAGAGATTGCGCGCAGTAACCTTCCAGCTGAACGACATGCGACTCCACAGCGGACGAATGCGTTCGAGTAGAATGCGCTTGCCGGCCTTCGGCGCGCGCGGCAGCATAAGAGCCGCCGGCTTTTCGCGCAAAGTGGCCATCGCGGCGAACAGCGTTGCCGCAACCGTGATGCCCACGGAAAGGCCCGCCGCCAGCAAGAACAGAGCAGGGTCGATTGGCGTAGGCCTGCACGGCACAACATAAATAATCGCGTACGCATTCATGATGAACCACGGCAGGAATTGCGACAGCAGCATAATGCCCACGATTGAGCCCACGCCGCTGGCGACCATGGCATACACCAAATACTTCGAGGCGATGCGCCCATTGGAATAGCCAAGCGCCTTAAACGTGCCAATGAGCACGCGCTCTTCATCGACCATGCGCGTCATAGTCGTAAGCGAAACCAAGGCGGCCACAAGGAAGAACAGCAGTGGGAACACCTGGGCAATTTGATCAATGCGTCCCGCGTCGGAACGGAAGCTTTCGGCGCCGATGTTCTTCTTCAAATCAAGCGCATACACGTCGGCATCCATGGTGGCGATGTCGTCCACCTCGGCTTGGGCGTCGGCGAGCTGCGCTTCGGCGTCGGCGAATTCGGCCTCGGCCTGGGCGCGCTTATCAGCAAGCTCGACAGCGCCGTTTTCCCACTGCGACAAACCGTCGGCATATTCGGCCTGGCCGCTTTTGAGCTGAGCACGGCCCTCGTCGAGCTGCGCCTGGCCTTGAGCAAGCTGCGCCGCAGCGGCATCAAGCGAGGCCTGACCGCTCGCGAAGCCCTGGTTGGCCGCAGCCTTCTGGGCAGCAAGCTCCTGCTCGCCCGCCGCAAGTTGCTCAGGCACGCCTGCGATTTCCGTATCGATTTGAGCGATGCCCGCCTGAAGCTGAGCGATGCCCGCCTCGATTTCAGTTTTCCGGGATTCAAGCTGCGCTTGCTGCTGCTGGAGCTGTGGCAAGGACTTCTGGGCTTGGTCAAGTTGCTGTTCAAGAGCTGTCTTTTGCGCCTCGAGCTGCGCCTTCGTTTTCTCGTAAGCAGGGTCGGCCGAATCGAGCGCTTCAATTTCCTTCCGTATGTCCGCAATCGCCAACGGCAGCTCATCGATTGCCTGCTGCGCCTGGTCAATGCCGGCCGCGACCTGCGCAAGGCCATCGTTTACCTGATCGAGGCCCTTTTGCGCCTCGGAGAGCTTATTGTTCAGCATTTCACGCGTCTGCATGGCGGCGTGGTATTTCGCCCACCCTTCGTCAATCGACGCCTGAGCCTGAGCCAATGCCGCTTGCGCCTGCGAACGCTGGTCGGCGAGTTCAGCCACGCCCGACTCATACTGGGCGCGACCGCTTGCCAACTGCGATTCGCTTTGAGCAATGGTCGTCTTCGCCGATTCAAGCTCGGCGGCCGCAGAATCGAGCTGCGCCTTAGAATCGTCGAGCGTCGCCTGGCCATCGTCGAGCTGCGCGAGCGCGTCGGCCTTCTTCTGCTCGTATTCCGCACGCTTTTCATCGAGCGCAGCCTGGGCGTCGGCCTGCAGGCCTTCGATGCGCGACGCCTTCAAATCGTCGGCAATCGCGTCGATGCGATTGGCCACTTCGTCGACTTTCGCCTGGTAGGCATCGCTTGCCCATGGCAAGTCGCGCGCACCATCGACCGCGACGAACGCTTCGGTAATGGGGTAATCGTCAGCGAAGGCCGAATCGGGAACGAACACGAAGCTCGTAAGACGGCCGCTTCCAAGCGACGTCGAACCCACATTGGTCGAGCACGTGTAATACGACGAGTTCACAAAGCCGACCACCGTAAACTCGCGCTCGGCGAAGCTGTCGTCCAAATCTTGCGTGCCCTCGATAAGGCGCACCTTGTCGCCGATATGCACATCGGTCTGCCACACCGTGTCAGACGAAAGCAGGCACTCGTCGCTTTTCGTGGGCCAGGTGCCGCTCTTCAAGACAGGCCTGTTCAAATACGAATCGTCGCTCGATTGCACGGTAAAGCCATCGTCACACGTGCTCGCCTGGGCAGCGTCAACATCAAGCGACTGGAAGCACAGCGTATATTGCACGCCGTCCAATTCTGAAATGGCGTCGGCTTCGCGAGCGGGCATAACAGCCGAAACGCCCTCCACATCGCGCAACGCGTCGATTTGCGCCTCATCGAATCCAATCGTCGAAACCACGCGCACGTCGGCCAAACTCGTGCCGTCATAGTATTCATCGCCCGCAAGGCGCATGTCGGGCCCCGTCATGCGCAGGCCGGCATAAAAGCCCGCGCCAAGTGCGGCAATAATCGCAATCGCCAAAAAGCGGCCCCACGAATGGGTGATAGAACGCCGTAGATCTTTTCCGAATGCGCTCGCCATACTTACCACTCAACCGTTTCGGCGGCTTGCGGATGGGCATTGAGCTCCATGCGCTCGACTTTTCCTTCTTTCACATGAATCACGCGGTCGGCAATAGCGCAGAACGCGGAATTGTGCGTAATGAGCACCACCGTACGGCCCGTTTCACGGCACGTGTCTTGCAGCAGCTTCAGAATAGCCTTGCCCGTTTTGTAGTCGAGCGCACCCGTGGGCTCGTCGCACAGCAAAAGCTTCGGGTTTTTCGCGATGGCACGGGCAATGGCCACACGCTGCTGTTCGCCGCCCGAGAGTTGCGCGGGGAAGTTGTCCATGCGATGCGCGAGCCCCACCTGGGTCAACACGTCGGCAGGCGGAAGAGGATTGCGGCAAATTTGGCTCGCAAGCTCCACGTTTTCGAGCGCGGTAAGATTTTGCACCAAGTTATAGAATTGGAACACAAAGCCAATATCGTAACGACGGTAATCGGTGAGCTGCTTTTCGTCGAACTGATCGACGCGGGCGCCATCGAGCGTAATAGAACCCGATGTGCATGAATCCATGCCGCCCATCATGTTAAGCAGGGTCGTTTTGCCCGAACCAGAGGGGCCGACAACCACCACAAGCTCACCTTGCTCAATTTCGAAAGACATGCCATCGACGGCAGCCACCTGCACTTCGCCCATGGTATAAATCTTGCGCACATCTTTAAATTCGACGAATGCCATAGCGACCCCTTACGCGGCGCAGTTTCCTGGATAATCCCTCATACTGAGTATATTGAAAGCGTCGCGGAAACCAGCGACGATTTTATGCCAGCGGCCCCACAACAGGCTTGGTTATCCTTCGAGAAGAGCGCGGCTGTTAGCCGCCACTTTCTCCTTCAGTGAATCGAGGCGGCACCTGCGCAGCTCTGCCATATGCTCGAGGGACGCTTCCAGCAGCGCGCGCACTTCTCGAGCGTTGAATTCCGCGCCCGCGGCGGGCGGCAGGTCGCTTTCAAGCAGCAATTTTTCTTCAGGGATTTGCTGCACATAAGCGCGGCCGCGCTTGGTGGAAAGCATGCGAGGGTTGATGGAAAAAAAGCAGCCGCATTCGATGGCGCGCGCAAGCTCGACACCTGAACCAGAGAAGCAGTGGAAAATCACCGCGGTACCCTGCGGGTTTTGAGGGCCCTGCGGCGCACCAGGAGCCACGAGTCCCACCCTTTCCATAAGATCAAGCGCCACGCCCACGCTTTTCGCGGCATGCACCGAGAGCACTTTGCCCCTCGATGCCGCGGCGATGCGCGCGAACACCGTGCGCTGCAGTTGGGCGCTTTCGGCACGACGGGGCGCAAAATCGAGACCGATTTCGCCAATAAAGCGCGTTTCGGCAGCGTAGGCAACGAGCTTATCAACCGCATCGGCGCCGCACGAACCGTCGGAAAGCCACCACGGGTGCAAGCCTACACCGAGTTTGAAGTTGGAATTTCGATTGAGCTCATCGGCCAAGGCCAATGACGCAAGGTGATATTCATCAGGGGTCACCGTAGCGCACATGCCGCCTATTCCCTCTTGGCGCATCGCGATGGCCGCCGCTCGAGTATCGGGAGAAAAAGCCAGGTGACAATGCATGTCATACAAATCAAAGACCGTCATAGCGTCCCCCTCTTTTTATGCACGCGCCCCCACGTTTTTCCCAATAAGGTTATACCACTCAAAGGACAAAGGGCGCAAACAACCCAGACGCAACGGCGCGAAAGATTTTCGAATAGAGCCTATATTCCCAGTTAGTCGGCGAATTCCCCCACGTGTGCGATGGCGCGAAGCGTTTCGGCCGCGATCATTTGACCCATCATGGGAGGCATATACGATGCCGTGCCCAAATTCGATCGCTCACTGCGAGGAGCGCCTTCACGCACCGGCACGGGCACAGGCTGCTCGCAGGAATACACGACGCGCAGATGCTTGATACCGCGCTTGCGGCATTCCTTGCGCATGATGCGCGAAATGGGGTCGTTCACGGTTTCGTACAAATCGGACGCACGCAAATATTCAGGCTGCAGCTTATTGGCGGCACCCATGGCGCTTATCAAGCGCAAGCCGTGCTTTTGCGCGAATTCCGCAATGAAAATTTTCGTCGAAATAGTGTCGATGCAGTCAAGCACGAAATCGATGCGACCGTCGCACTCTTCGAGGCACTCGGCATACAGCTCGTCGAAAGTCTCGGCGAGCACGAACGAATGCTTGGTAACGACGTGCACGTTCGGATTAATATCCAGGCACATTTCGCGCATCACATCGATTTTTCGACGACCCATCGTGCTCTGAAACGCGATAACCTGGCGATTCACGTTGCTCGGCGACACCACATCGCGATCGACGAGCACCAAACGACCAACACCGCCGCGCACGAGCGCCTCAACGCAGCTCGAGCCCACGCCGCCCAAGCCCAACACCATGACCGTCGCGTTGGCCAGGCGCTCCATGCCATCATCGCCCATAATCCGGCGCAGGCGAGAGTCGGCCGCATCGTCACCTGGAGCTGGCTCGGGAGCAGGGCCAGCAATGCCATTCGGGTAGGCGTACGTGTTTTCGGAAGCGTTCATATGAGTGGATCTTTCTATGCATGCCGTATCGCGAAAATGAATCGGCGATTCTTCAAACCTGGCCATTGTAAACCCCAGAACCTGCTAAATGCTCGTAGCGTTTAACAGGTTCATCTTCGCGTAACCGGCAACACCTGCTAAATGCTCGTAGCGTTTAGCAGGTCGTGATTCTGACTTGGGCGTGAATACGGAGGTGCGGCGCAAGCCCACCTGCAAAAGAAGACTACAATGCTGGAATATTTACAACACGAGAAACCGGGACCGAAAGAGCGCCCGAAAACCGCAGCCGACGCGCTCCAAGAACGCACTCGCAGCTGCACCATCGAAAACAAGGAGTCATCATGAGCACCACCCTGCCCCAGACCAATGATTTTGGCGGCACGCCCCTTGTCTCACTTCAAGCCATCGCCGAGGCGATTCGCGCCAACGGCACCGACTGCGAAATCGTGGGCGATGCGTCCACCGAAATTCGCGGCGTCGCGATCGATTCGCGCAAGGCCGCCGCAACATGCCTGTTCATCTGTAAAGGCGCGGGCTTCAAGCCGACATTTCTCGAAAGCGCCATCGCAAGCGGCGCCGTCGCCTATCTGTGCCAGGGCGAGCTCGACGAGCAGGGCAAACTAACCGCGCCCGCCGACTTAGCCGCCGCAGCCGCAGGCACCCCCGCAATCGTGGCCGCCGACGTGCGCCGCGCCATGGCTACGGCATCGAAGGTCGCCTATGGCGACCCGAGCGCCGCGCTGAACATCGTGGGCATCACGGGTACCAAAGGCAAAACCACAACCTCGTACATGCTGCACGCCATTATGGACGCCGCCGAGGTGAGCACCTCGATTCTTGGCTCCATCGAAACCGACGACGGCATCGAGGAATTCGAAAGCTGCAACACGACGCCCGAATCTCCCGATTTGTGGCGCCACCTTTTCAATACCGTGGCTTCGGGCCGCGCCCATATGGTCATGGAGGTTTCCAGCCAGGCGCTCAAATATGACCGCGTGCTGGGGCTCAACCTGGACATCGCCTGCTTCCTCAACATCGGCCGCGACCATATTTCACCCGCCGAGCACCCCACGTTCGAAGATTATTTCGAAAGCAAGCTACGCATTTTCAACCAATGCAAATGCGCCGTGGTAAACCTTGGCACCGAACACGTCGATGAGGTCATGGCAGCCGCGAAAGCCGCCCCGCAACTGTTCATCGTCGGCGTCGACTGCGACAGCGCCGATTTGGTCGCCTGCAACGTGCGCACGGTCAAAGGCGGCATCGAGTTCGATATCGCAGAAAGCACCAAACTCGCCGCAGCAGCAGGCGAAGAAGATGCTTCGGCCAGCGCTCACACGATAAAGCTGAGCATCGCAGGCCTGTTCAATGCCGAAAATGCGCTGTGCGCCATCGCGTGCGCGCGTCTTTTGGGCATCGGCTGGAACGCGATTGAGCAGGGCCTTTCGCACGTACGCGTGCCTGGCCGCATGGAAATCATCGCTTCGCCGAACGAGCCCATCACCGCCATCGTCGACTACGCGCACAACAAACTTTCGTTCGAAACGCTGTTCAAGTCGTTGAAGAAGGAATACCCAGGTCAGCAGATTATCGCCATCTTCGGCGCGCCAGGCGGCAAGGCGTACGAGCGCCGCGAGGTGCTGCCGCAAACCGCCGGCGCCTATGCCGACCTGCTCATTTACGCCGAAGAGGACCCCGCGCACGATTGCGTGGAAGACATTTGCGCCGAGATGGCCAACAACACCCCCGAAGGCGTTGCGCACGAAATCATCTATGACCGCGAAGAAGCCTTCAAGCGCGCCGTGGAAGTCGCCCACGAAAGCGGCAAACCCACGGTTATCGCATTTCTCGCCAAAGGCGAAGAAGAGCTGCAGCATCGCGGTGACAACTTCGAGCCTATCAAGAGCGACTCAGCCATTGCCCACGAGGTTCTGGGCGCTTAACGTCGCACGCAACCCACCCCAAACAAGAAAGCCGCCCCGGGGCGGCTTTCTTTCGTTCGCTATTCGTCGATGAAGTAGCGCTTGTACCAAATAAGGAACACAAGCGGCGTATAAATCTTGCGTTGGTTCTGCGCCTTGCCCTCGTAGTGCTCGTCAAGCAATCCCATAAGCACGTCGCAATCGAAGAACTCGCTCGCCCACGGCGCCGTGAAGTATTCCTTCACCCAGTTGTACCACTTCTCTTCGCGCAGCCAATAAATCATAGGCACGGGGAAGCCGACTTTCGGACGCGTCGCCCACTCATCGGGCAGGCTCTTGTTCGCGGCGTGGCGCAACACGAGCTTGTTGCCGTTTTCATTCACACGATAGCGATCGGGAATATGCTCGGCAAATTCCATCACACGGCGATCAAGGAATGGAACACGCAATTCAAGCGAGTGCGCCATGCACATCTTGTCGGCCTTGAGCAGAATATCGCCCGGCAGCCACATGTTCATGTCGAGGTACTGCTTGCGAATGAGCTCGCTCTTATCGGAAACGCGCGCATAAATGGGCGCGGCCAGCTCGAAAGCGCCTTCACCCTTGTCATATTCGGGGCGCAGCACGCTCGAGACTTCGCGCTCAGGCCACACGAGCGCCTGGCCAACGAAGTATTCCTCGGCCATTTCGGCACCCTTCATAAGGAAGTTATGGCCCTTGAAATACGGCATGTGCTTCGCTGTCTTGCCCAGCGCGCGGCGCACGCCGAACGGCACCATGCGCTTGTATTTCGCGACCGACGGGTTGTCCTCATACCATGCATAGCCGCCGAAAATCTCGTCGGCGCCTTCGCCCGAAAGCACAACCGTAACCTGCTCAGCAGCCATTTGTGCCAAGAACCACAGCGGCACGCTCGACAAATTCGACTGCGGCTCGTCCATGTGATACTGAATCTCGGGCAAGGCTTCGAAAAATTCGTCCGCAGAAATCATCTTGCGGTAGTTCTCGATGCCCAGCTTGTCAGAAAGCTCCTTGGCGTAATTGGTTTCGTTGAACTTGTTGTAATCGAAACCAACCGAGAACGTTTTGTCGGGCATGAGGCATGCGGCGATGTAGCTCGAATCGACACCGCCCGAAAGGAAGCTGCCCACCTTCACGTCGGCGATGCGGTGCGCGCTCACGCTTTCATGCACCACTTCATCGAGCTCGTCGACATATTCCTCGAACGGCTTGTCGATTTCCGAGAAATCGCAATCCCAATAGCGGCGCACATCCATCGTGTGGGTGGCCAGATCGTAAGTGAAGCAATGCGCGGCCGGCAGCTTGTACACGCCCTCGAAGAACGTTTCGTCGGTCGCGGAGAACTGCAGCGTGAGATACGGACGCAGCGCATTGTGGTTCACGGCCTTGTGGAACTTCGGGTGCGCGAGAAAGCTCTTGATCTCGCTGCCGAACATCAGGCCGCTGCCATCTTCGGCCTCGGAGTAATAAAACGGCTTGATGCCGAAAATATCGCGAGCGCCGAACAGGCGATTCTTCTTCTTATCCCAGATAACGAACGCATACATGCCACGAAGTTTGTCGACGATTTCCTCGCCCCCCTCCTCGTAGCCATGCAGAAGCGACTCGGTGTCGGCGCCGCAATGGAAGGTATAGCCCTTCGCCTCGAGCTCGCCGCGAAGTTCCATGAAGTTGTAAATTTCGCCGTTGAACACAATGACGACGCTGCCGTCTTCGTTGCTCATGGGCTGGGAGCCCGCCGGCGTAAGGTCGAGAATCGACAAGCGGCGGAAGCCAAGCGCCACACCCGGCGCGAAGAACGTATCGCCCATGTCGGGACCGCGATGGACGATGCGGTCCATCATGCTCGTGAGCACTTGCTCCTTGTTTTCGACATCACCGGTAAATCCGACGAATCCGCACATAGGGCACCTTTCGTTTGTATGGCACAGCATTAAAGCCGATAAATCGCTGAAATCTGAATTTTACCGCGCTTGCGCACCTTCGCGCGAATCTTCGTTAAAACGCCTAATGCCGCCGCTGTTCGCACGCGCGCGGAAGAAACGACGCTGCGTGATCGCGGAAACGACCGCATTGGCAACCACAGAAGCAACTGGCTCCGGCGCGATCGCGGAAGCAACCAGGGTCGGCAACCGCCAAAGCCACGAGGGCTCAAGCCAAAGCAAACGCACAGAAAGCCAGGGCGCCTCGACCCGACCCCCGCCGGGGCGCCGGGGCGTAACGTCTGCACACAACGCCCGTGCACCATGCACCGCA
>OLPN01000994.1_pt1 | contig 27429 bp, 30 predicted proteins | sample 1672601 | NCBI WGS metagenome assembly OLPN01 (sample SAMEA3136704, study PRJEB25190) | human gut metagenome | reverse complement strand
CCCCTTAAATTCTTGGAGAGCAAATTCACCTAACCCCATCCAAATTTATTGCGCCCTTCTTTACACATTTTTCAAATAATACTGTTAACTATTTTTTAATTACTTTTGATGCATACAATGGATTGGCTTCTCTTGTTTCACTTCCAAAAGCCAACTTCAATTCTTCAAAAGCTATCATAACATTTTCAGGCATATCCACATGTGCAATATAATTCTTTCCATTCGGACCATAGCCATTCGCATCATCTGAAAGTCTAGGAATTTCTCCCATCAACAAGTTGACATATCTATTAATTGACCACATGCCATGTATATTATCTTCAAAAACCAAATCTTCATTCTGATTCAATACTTTAGCACAATAAGTAGCATAATTAATGATTGTCACATCCTCCTTGACATATTTTTTTAATCCTGCCGCCATACGCCTTTGCATAGAAGCATCCTGACTTAGAATGATACTTTTAAACGAAATATTGTTTTCTTTCAATAAATCCAAAAGATACGTAATATTATTGCCACAATTTGTAGACTTTGTTTCAAGATAATCCGCCATGCATCCATATACATGTTTAATATACTTTTGAAATATTTCTGCTTCTGACAAATCCGTTGTCTCAATATCCGGATATTCTAAATGAACAACCTGACGCAGTGTATCTGTTGTATGTCCTGCTCCACCAACAATAATATATTTTTTCGCAACAAAGTTTTTAATTCCACTAGCTAAAACATCGCCACCTTCAAGAATACTTCCACCAAATAGAACCATCACATCCACCTGATGAATTCCATATCGATTAAACAATTCTTCTTGATTTAACGCATCAATATCTCTTGTTCCCAAAAACTTTGCGAGTATATTTATATTTTCTGCAACATTACAATCCATACATGCTCTTCCTTTCAAAACCATCTACAATATCAAACTGGAAGTTATCGAAGATAAATCTCACAATATTCGAAAATAGCATACCACTGAATCACAAAAAATGCAGTGAACTTTCGCTATCAAACCACACTTTTTACAACGAACTTTGCGAATTCGGCCTTTAAAATATATCAGCCATAAGTATGCAAACAGGAATTTACATTTACAACATGATCCAATATCTTTGTATTAGCTTACCCTCTTTTAAAACTTCGTTTTCTAATACTCCGCCATTATTGATAATTGATTTGACAGAACCAATGTTGTCTTTATCACAAACCAATAAAACTTTATCCATACCAAGTTTCTTGCATTCTTCTAAAGCCAAGCTGATCATTTTGGTTGCGTAACCTTTTCTTCTTTCGCTTGGTCTTATACCATCTCCAATATGACCACCATATTTCAATAAATATTCGTTTAAGTAATGTCTGATATTAACAGCACCAACCATGGTATCCCGGTCTTCATCTAAGCAAAAGAAAGTAGAATCAGGAACAAACCCATCATCCGCAGTTGATATTTCTAAATTATTTAGATAATATTCAAAATCATCATAATCATTTTTAAATATAGCCCATGGCGAAGTATTTGCGTTATGGGTATCGTTATACGATTTCCATTCTTTAATCATTTCTATAATTTGATTTTTGTATTGCAAACTGCCTTTCATTAATTTTAATGCCATGAATTTATTCCCTCCAAATTCCAATTTATCTAAATCTTTCTTATAGGATGTCGAATGACTGTTTTCCATTTTTCCGGTGCAACCTTTCTTGCATCCGACAAATATATTTCATGATGTAGTCTTTGACTATTCATATCATTCGCATATCCATTTAGTTTTAAATATTCATCCATAAGTGCAACTGTAGCTGGTTCATCATCAAAAGATCCTAAGTGCATGATTTGAACACATAAACCTTCATCAACCGTCAAAAACTCTGCTGATGAACAATCTATTTTTTTCTTTTTAGTTGCTGTTTCAATAGCCCATTCAAAATCTTTTTCATTCACAAAATCAGGCAATCGAATGACTGAAATCCAATGAAATGAATCTTTATCTGCATAATTCACACCATCTATATCATCCTGCCACCAGAATCCTTCTAGTGGTGGAACTACATATTCAAAGAATCCTTCAATTTTATAATCTGTTTTGTAACTCATTCTCAAAGTATAAGCAATCGCATACAATACGCCAATTGCCTGCTGATATGCTCCACCTTCTTCATTTGGATTGCCCTCACCTCTGACCGCAATGTAATTTGCTTCAGGAACATTTACAATCACAGGTTTATTTTTAGGCATATAAAATTCTTTATATTCTTTCTTAAAATCAAAAGCCATAATTACTCCTTAAATTTGGTTTTATCTATTTTTTAAAGTATACCATTAAATATGAAAACTATACAAAAAGACTGATCTCTCAGCCTGGTATTTATAGATACGCTTTGTCTTAATCTATACGATCATAAACTATAATTTATTCGCTTATTTGTATTTCTTCTTAAGATTAATACTCAATATTATTGCAACAACTGATGAAATAATTAATCCTGCAACTAATGAAAATATCCAAAGATTATTTTCATTAAAAAGAAGAATAGCGGAAATATCCATAGATATTATGAAAAGTACAAAGAAAAGATTTAAAATTTTAGTATCTTCTTTCCAATAATTTTCTTTATCACTAGTGTTTAAACTATTGTAAAATTCAAACCCATTGTCTAGTTCTTTACCAACTTTAGTGCTTCTTATTTTGTTTGTTGCCTACCAAATAAGTAGGTATATCATGTTTAAAAAAATAAAAATCACAGTATTCTTTGTCATGTTTGTTCCTCCACAAATTCTGATTTATCTATTGCATTACGTTGATTACTTTACAGTGAAATGTGTCCATTCTATGCGATTATATTCCATCACATCATTTGCTTTTTTCATTCCTAATTTTTCGTAAAATGCAATGGCATTTTCATTCGCAACCAAATATACCGCAATATCATTTTTACCACCTGCTAAAGAATGTGCTGTCTTAATCAATTCCGTACCAATTCCTTGATGTAAATAGTCTCTGTCTACACCTAAATCTGTTATATAAAGCCAATAGGCATAGTCGGTCAATCCAAATAAGACGCCGACAATTTGATTATCCTTGTTTCTTGCAACAAGACTGATTGATACATGATCAACCAGCTTTGCTATTCTTTCTTCGAATCGTTCCTTCGGATACTGTGATCCTAGATCCGTACGCTTTAAAAATTCAATATATTCAATTGTAGAAATTCTCTCCTCTTTAATCTGAATATTTTTGCACATAACAATTTTCTCCATAAATCCCTAATTCTATTTCTGTTGCCATTCCATTACATATTCTTTTTCTTTGGTAGCTTCATCAAAGCCGCTATGCTGAATCTCAAATCCTTCTCTTTGATAAAAGGATATTGCCCGTAGATTCTTTTGATATACATTCAATAATAATTTATTCCGTTTATTCTTTGCATAATTTAGAAGAGCTTTTCCTATGCCATGCGACTGCATTTCATTTGAAACAAAAATACCCTCAATATATTCATCATTTAGCCCTATAAACCCCTGTATTTCTTGATTCTGCTCATAAACATAAACAGTTGCCTGCAAAAGCAATTCCTTCACTAATTCAAAATTATTTTGCCAATATTGCGAAGAAATAAAAGAATGTGCTGTCACATTCGTATCCAACCATATATCTGTAACTTTATTTATATCTGCTTTTTGTAATTCTCTAATCATAATGATTGATCTCCTACAAATTCAAATTATACAACAAGGACTGATTCCTCAGCCCTTGTTTATCAATGAATATGCATACTTTAATACTTTAGTCCCATCCATACGACCATAATCTTCCATTGGTATGACACCAACAGGAATGTGTTTTACTGCCATTTTTTCTTTGATTCTTTTTTCCATGTAGCGGATCTGAGGACCAATTAAAATGACATCAATAGACTCTTCATTTACTTTTTGATCTACTTTCAATACAGGAATCGCAAAAATTTTATCTTTCTTTGAAACTTCCTGCATTTTCGTTACTAAAAGACTTGTACTCATGCCTGCAGCACAAGCTAACAGAATTACTTTTTGTTCCATATTAACGATTAATTGAACGAGCCATCATAGATACGGTATGACGCACCCCTCTTACAGCTTTACTAATTGCCATAATATTTTCAACAGGTGCCACTCCACCATATCCTGCATCTCCAATATGCTGAATATCAACACCACAAATCTTATTCATAATCGCAATATCCTTAATTGTATCTGTATCAGATCCTTCTTGACTCGTTCCAATCGCAGAAAGAACTAAACCACCACAAGAATGCACTTCTTTACATACTGCCTTTAAATCATCCATATCAAATCCTGGAACGGTTCCAACAGCAGGAACTAAGATAACATCTGCCCCTGCCTTCACAAAGCGTTTTGCGATTTCAAGATCTGCCACTGGCTCATCCGATCCAGCACCATGCATTTTTCCTGCAATGATCAATCCAGAGAAATTTTCTTTTGTGAATGAGATTGCCTTTTCAATCTGTTCATTTGTCACGCCCGTACCTGGATTTCCAGTAAGACATACAAAATCAAATCCAACTTCATCTAATCTTTTGACTGTTTCCAAATTTAATTGACGACCCTTCGCAATATCCAAACGATCCTCTAACATTTCAGCTTCTAAATCAACCGGTTCTAAGTTCACCCCAATTGGGCGTCCTACTAAACGATGTAGTTCATCTACAAAGTTATCTTTATTATGTTCTAAGCCAAAAATATATGGATTTAATACATCTAAACAATTCAACAAAATCATATCCGCCCCAAAAGCTCTGGCAATCTCTGCATTTGTGATATCCCCAATAAAGCTTTCTCTAGGCGCTACATTTTCAGACAAGATGACACGCCCCTCACTTGCCTTAATACTCTGTTTCAATTCTTGCGCATTCATCCTTAAAATTTCGGATGCATTTGCGCTAATTAATCTTTTCATGATTTACTCCTCAAAATTTCTGTGACATTTTGCCACGCATTCTTACTCTTTTGTTCTGTACAACCCTTATAAGCCCCTAAATACGGTGTAAAACCAAGTCTTGAATATAACTTGATAGCTCCATAACTTTGCGATTGGGTTGCCAAATACAATGGATACTTACCTGGAATTGTATCGTACATCATACAAAGTTTTGTAAGCATGGCCTGCGCAATCTTTTTATGTTGAGCTGATAAACTTACCGCCACATAATGTACGCGAAGTCTACTTTCTTCAAAATCATTTCCAAACCAAAGTCCTGCACTGCCAACGAGTTCATTATTTTCATTTGCGACAAACAAGAAATGCTTCGAAAAGAAATCCTTATCTCTTGTAAGCATACTATCCCATTTCTTCCTTGCCTCTTCTAGATTTTCAAATAAACAAACCTCTGTCTGTAATTTACACCAAGCTTCTTTTAATGATTCATCAAATTCAACATAATGAAATTCTTGATTTAATTCGATTTCTTTACGAATGGTCTTACGCGCCATGACCATCAATACTTTTTCATAAGGTATACTTGTATCTAATACTGTCATATCATTCTCCATTTCTAAGATAAGTATATCATAATGCAGTACATTTGAAATGATATAACAATTTCTTTTTAAATGTTATAACATTTGCTTGACTTCTATTATTTTTCGTTCTAGAATGAAACCGTAAAAGAGAGGTAAACAATTATGAACAAAACACAACTCGCAAATTATTTTGACCACACATTTTTAAAACCATATGCCACTGAAGCTGATCTTACTAAATTATGTAATGAGGCAAAAGAAATCGGTGCCGCTATGGTTGCGATCAATACAACTTGGACTAAATTCTGTAAAGAACAATTAAAAGGAACAAACGTACATGTAGGAGCTGCCATTAGCTTTCCTTTAGGACAAGCCGGTCTAGCATCTAAAATTGCCGAAACAAAGATTGCAATTGAAGATGGAGCTGACGAAATCGATTATGTCATTGATATTGGACAAGCAAAAATGCACCACTGGGACTACATTAAAGAAGAAATGGAAAGTATTGTTTCTATTTGTAGAGAACATAACGTCATTTCAAAAGTTATCTTTGAAAATTGCTACTTAGAAAAAGATGAAATCAAACAAATTGCTTTAATTGCCAAAGAAGTAAAACCAGACTTCATTAAAACAAGCACAGGCTTTGGAACTGGCGGAGCCACTTTAGAAGATGTTCAATTAATGGTTGAAACTGTCGAAGGACAAGTGAAAGTTAAAGCGGCTGGAGGCATTCGCGATTGGAAAACATGTAAAGCCATGATTGATGCAGGTGCACAAAGAATTGGAACAAGCTCATCCCTAAAAATCTTAGAAGAATTTGAAGCCGAGGCAAAATAACATGAAACCATTTTTATTAGAACCCATTCATGATTACACAATATGGGGAACCAACCACATTTCTAAAGCTAGAGGCATCGATGAAGACTATGGAACTTGGTGGGAAGTCAGTGCCCACCCTTATTGTTCAAACAAAATTATTGGAACTAATAAAACATTAATGGAAATGATTCAAGAAAATCCGGATGAAGTATTAGGTAAAGGCTTTACGCTTCATGAAACATTACGATTGGCTTATCTAGACACAAAGGATGCTTTAAGCATTCAAGTTCATCCTGAAGATGATTATGCCCTAGAACACTCGAATGATTACGGAAAATATGAAAGTTGGTATATTCTAGATGCCAAACCAGGCGCTACTCTAGTTGCCGGAACAACAATCAATGATGCAGATGAAATTAAAAATGCCTTAATGAACAACGATGTTGAAAAATATCTAAATAAAGTCGAAGTGCATAAAGGAGACTACATCATTATTCCTAGTGGTATGCTTCATGCCTTAGGAAAAGACATCTTAGCTTTAGAAGTAGGTACAAACTCGAACACAACCTATCGTTTCTATGACTACAACCGTAAAGGAAAAGATGGAAAAACACGTCCTTTACATGTCAAAGAATCTTTTGATGTCACAAACTTCAATTTAAAACCTACTTTTGTTCCACAAAAACATGAAACACACCGAATTGGAGATTGTCCTAATTTTACTGTAGATGAAGTTTATGCTGATTCTGATATGGATCTAACTTGTGATGAACATTACATGATTCTATCCAATATTGATTCAGATTGTACAATCGTATGGAACAATGAAGAAATTGTATTACCACAATATGATAGTCTATTTGTACCATTCGCATCCAAAAAAATCACAATCAAACAAGGAGCACACCTATTAGTGTCAAATCCTAGAAAGGACTAATTTATGAAAACCATTTTAGTTACCGGAGCCAATGGCTATATCGCAAGCTTAGTAAGAGCGTATCAAAAAGATAACTTTAACTGGATCTGCATGACAAGAAAGGATGCAGACCTTACAAATCCTGAAGATGTAAAAAAATTTGTAGCTTCTCAAGATTTTGACATTTGTTTTCACACTGCTGCCAATGCAACTACAGCCTTCTGTAATGAACATCCAGATTTAGTTCATAAAATCAATGTAGAAAGTACACAAGCGATCATTGATTGTTGTAAAGAAAAAGGTGCTAAATTGATTTTTTGTTCAACCGAACAAGCCTTCAATGGAAAAGAAAATCACGGTCCTTTTAAAGAAGACGAACCATTAAGTGCTGTGACTGTATATGGACAAAATAAAATCGAATGCGAAGAATTGATTCAACAACAATTGGATGATGCGATCATCTTACGCTTTACATGGATGATGGGACTAAGCTATCCAGGCATCAAGGCAAGTCCAAGTATCATTAAAAATGTTATGAATGCGCTAATCAGCCATACTCCAACATTATTTACTGTGAATGAAAAACGTGGTATGACATATGCCAAGCATTTGGCAACACAATTTGATAAAATCGCAAAACTTGAACCAGGCATTTATCATGTGGCATCCAAGAACACTATGACCACATATGAATCCGCAAAATATGTGGCTAAAGCTTTAGGTGCAAGTGATGAACTGATTGAAGAAATCATTTTACCAAACAACGAACGCTACCAAGATCGATTCAGAGATTATCGTTTAGATAGTGAAAAACTAGAAAGTCTTGGAATACATTTCGCAACATTTGAAGAAGATGTAAATGAAATTCTAATGGATTTTGGATGGAAGAAAAGTTAAAATAGCTTGTAGGAGGCTATTTATGACTATACTTGAGGAAAACGTTAAAAAATATTACCAAAGCGGATATAACTGTTCAGAAACACTACTTCATGCCTGCAATGAAACGTATCAATTAGATATTTCAGAAGAAGACATGAAAATGATGGCTGGATTTGGTGGCGGTATGTTTATTGGAAGTACATGCGGCGCATTAGTCGGATCGATTGCGGCCCTATCAAAAATGGTATGTAAGACAAAAGCACATGAAATGTTACCAGAATTAAGACCTTTGATTCAAAAACATACACGTAACTTTAAAGAACTATTAGGCAATTTAGATTGTGCACACATTAAACCTTTACATCATAGTACAGATCCAAACATCAAATGTATGAACACTTGTTTATTAGCGGCAAAAGCTCTAGAAAAAACAATGGAGGAAGAACACCTATTATAGGATTCTTCCTCTTTTCTTATATTCGTAATAACCTGTCTACTCGATGAATCAAATCTTGTTGAATACTAAAATCAACCTCAATACCATCCTCTTTATATTCCTGTCTATGCACCTTACCATTGGTATGAATATAGTCAAGTACACTTACCTTTTCATAAGGAATCACGACATGTAAAGTTTCCATATGAAATAATTCCTTTTCAATTTCCTGCTTTAAAAACGCAATACTCGACTTTTCCTTAGCACAAATATAAATACGATCCTCTACACGTTTTGGATATTCAATATTTGTCTGATCACACTTGTTAAAGACATACAAGTAGGGAACTTTTTCACATCCAATCTCTTTTAATGTTTCTTCACAAACCTGAAGTTTGCTATCCTTATGTTCATTTGAAATATCCACGACTTTTAAGATCAAATCCGAAACCACAGCTTCTTCAAGTGTAGAATGAAAGGCTTGTACTAAACTGTGTGGTAAATCACTAATAAAGCCAACTGTATCACTTAAAGTAAATACATTATGGTTCTCTGTTTCAATTTGACGTGTTGAAGTTGTCAAAGTCGCAAACAACATATCCTTCTCAAATACAGACTTATCTTCATTCACAAACCCATTCATAATACTTGATTTGCCTGCATTGGTATAACCCGTTAGAGCTACACTTTTAACCATACCTTTTTTACGCTGATTACGTTGTACGCTTCTTTGCGTATGAATCTTATCTAATTCTTTTTCCACAAAATGAATTTTACCTTCAATTCTTCGCGCATCCAGTTCGATTTTCTTTTCTCCTGTTCCCTTGTTTCTAGAACCACCACGCTGTCTATCCATATGTTTATAGCTGCCTTGAAGTCTTGGCAATAAATACTTCAATCGTGCACACTCAACTTGAAGCATACTCTCTTTTGTCTTAGCACGAGACGCAAAGATTTCTAAAATCAAAGCACTTTTATCCATGACTTCACAATCAAAAAAATCTGATAAATTTCTTTGTACAGAAGGCGAAATAGTCTCTAATACAAGAACCATACTACATTCTTGATCTTCAAGAATGCGTTTGACCTCTTCAATCTTACCAGGATTCATATAATACTTTTTATGAGGATGCTCCAAATTCTGTGATATACTCATGCAAATTTCAATATCACAGGCAAGAGCTAATTCTTTCATTTCCTCCATTCTTTCTTCAAAAGAATGGCTTGTGTATGTTTGTACACCAATCAATATTGCTTTTTCCATAAATGTATTTTATCATACGATGCTAAAATGTTATAATATTTCATGAGGTGAATTCCATGAAAATTGCTTATTTAATGCACTATATGAAAAATAATTTTGAAGAAATAACAGAAAACCTAGATATATTAATCAACCAAGGCGATGATGTTTACTTGATGGTAAACGACGATGATCTACGTGATGATTTGATTCTATCCTATTGTGATACACCAAATTTACATGTGGCTCATCACCAACAAACTGCCCTTCCAGCCGATATGTCACTACCTAGAGGCTTTATTGTATTGATGAAAGATGCTTTGGAATATGAAAAAGAAGACGGTTCCTTTACTTATGATCGTTTCATCATAATGACAGATGGTATGATCCCTACAAAATCAAAAGCACAACTTGTAAAATATTTAGAGGCACATGAAGACGAAGATATCTATTATGAAGTGGATAACTCAGATGAAAATGAAGAAGTAAAGAAAAGATTTGAAAACTATGCCTTCTTTACAAACTCTTATGATTTCCAAAAATCAAAAACCATTCGTGCCATGAATAAAATGACATCCAGTCTTGTTCATTCCTTTAAGAAACGTGAAATTGAGGACACAATCTATATCAGCTATCCTTGGTTTATACTAACGCACGAAAGTGCTGAAGCTTTGGCAGACAATCTAGCCTATTGTTCAAATACATTTAAAATGTGTTTATACCCAGAAGAAATGGCAATCGCGACGATGTTACACAAATTCTCAAATGTAAATCATCACAATGAAAACATCTGGGCAGTTGGTAAAAATGGTGAATATACTCTGCAACAACCAATGGAAAATGTAGAATTAGATGTGATCAATGATTCTACATATTTTGCAGCTCTAGCTCATAGTGAAGATAATCTTCAAGTTTATGAAGACTATTTTGATGCCTACACATGCGAATCATAATCGTTTCGGATAATCACGGGAATCAAAATATCCTAAAAATTCTTTATCACATCTATTCTTCACTCTATAAAGACAATGTGAAATTTATTCATTTAGGAGATTCACAAACTACAAGCATTAATGACTTAAATAACTTTATATGTGTTAAAGGAAATAATGATACATTAGATTTACCTAAATTCCAAAGATTAACTGTTTTAGACAAACGCATCCATTTCTCACATGGAGATGAAGGATTGGACGAAATAAAAAAAGATATCGATCAACATCATCCCAATATCTATCTTTATGGACATACGCATTTAGTCAAAGAACAAATATACAATAATTGTCTGATTTTAAATCCAGGCTCAATCACTTTACCTAGAGATGATTGGCATGGATCTTATATCATTCTAACAATCGATAAGAAAGTCACATATAAAGTAGTTCGAATCAATGTAGAAACTTTCTTAAACCAATATCAATGTTTCATTAAATAAGGCAGCCAAATCATTAGCTGCCTGTTTTCATTTATTTAATAAACTGTTTTGCAAAATTCCATGTGTCTCTACACATATCATCCAAGTTCTTTTCAGCTACCCAGCCAAGCTGTTCCTTAGCACGAGTCGGATCTGCGTAGCAAGTCGCAATATCTCCAGCACGTCTTGGTTTGATCACATAAGGAATCTTAATTCCATTTACTCTTTCAAAGGCATGTACAATATCTAATACACTATATCCTTTTCCTGTTCCCAAGTTACAAATATGTACACCTGGTGTATTGTACTTTTCAATCGCTAATACATGACCCTTTGCCAAGTCGACCACATGAATATAGTCACGAACACCCGTTCCATCTGGTGTATCATAATCATCTCCAAATACACCAAGTTCTGGAAGTTCACCAGTAGCCACCTTCATAATATATGGCATCAAGTTATTGGGGATTCCCTTTGGATTTTCACCAATCAAACCCGATTCATGCGCTCCAATGGGATTAAAATAACGAAGTAAAGTTACACTCATTTCTGGATTGGCGAATTGCACATCCGTTAAAATTCTTTCCATCATCGCTTTTGTTGAACCATATGGATTGGTTGTTTCACCAAGCTTGCAGTCTTCTGTTAAAGGAACCACTTCTGGATCTCCATAAACAGTCGCACTTGAACTAAATACAATACTTGGCACATGATATTTTTTCATCATCTTGGCAACAATTAAAGTTGTCATCAAGTTGTTTGTATAATACTCAATTGGCTTTTGCACACTTTCACCAACCGCTTAAAAGCAGCACAATGAATGACCGCATCCAATTTATTTTCTGCAAATACAGACTCTGTTTTTTCTTCATCTAACACATTAAATTCATAAAACTTAACATGTTTTCCTGTAATCTTATAGATTGAATCCAATACATCTGGTTTTGAATTGGAGAAATCATCAATTACGACAACATCATAACCACTCTCTAATAATTCAACACAAATATGACTACCAATATATCCGGTTCCACCTGTAACTAAAATATTCATTAGTCAATAACCTTGCAGCCACCTAGTTTTCTTACTTTTAAGATGTGGCAGCTTCCCTTTCCAAATACTTTTTCAATTTCTTCTTTATATGTTTCTACATAGCCATTTTCAACAAAGGCTTGAATCGTTCCAGCAAAACCTCCACCATGAACACGACACACGCCATGATCTTTTAAAATCATTTCAGACATAGCTAAACCTAAAGATACAGCCTGGTTCTTATAGTCAAAGTCTGCATATACGTTTTGAAGGAATTTGTAACTTGAATTCCCTGATTCTTGAATCAATGTCTTGAAACCTTCAAAATCATCCTTGTTCAATCTTTCTACACATGTATTAACACGTCTATTTTCATTGAAGAAATGAATGGCTCTTAAGATTGCACGATCATTATTTAAAGCAGTTCTTAAGTTTGCGATATTTGCATAGAACTCATCTTCATCCACTTCACGAAGTACTTCCTTACCAAAATAGTGAGCAACTTCTTTCATTTCTTGTGGTACAGCACCATAGGCATCTGTTAAATCGGCATGACTTCCCTTTGTATCTACAATGCATAAACTGTGATCATATTTTGAGAAATCAACATTCACACTATTTACAATTGGATTTGAAGTATCTTTAAAGTCAATGGAAATAAGTCCACCAACAGCACATGCACATTGATCCATCAATCCACATGGTTTTCCAAAATATACGTTTTCTGCATATTGACCCACTTTGGCAATCGTTACCATATCGATCTTCATATCATTGTATAATCCATCAATAATTGTACCGATAATAGATTCGAATGCTGCAGAGCTTGATAGTCCAGCCCCCATTAATACATCACTTGTAATGAAAGCTTTGAATCCACCTACGTTATAACCTAATTCTTTTAATTTAGAAACTACACCACGAATCAAGGCTTCACTTGTTCCGATTTCATTTTCTTTTTTATCTAAATCATTCAAATCAATTGGTTTGATGTCAAAGTCATCAGAAATCACTTTGATTACATGATCTTGTTTAGATACAATTCCAATCGCATCTAAATTGATTGATCCTGCAAGCACACAACCATGTTGGTGGTCTGTATGATTTCCTGAAATTTCACTTCTTCCAGCAGCACTATAAATACTCACTTCATCATCTCCAAATAATGTTTGGTATTTATCTAATGCACCAGCATAACGTTGTTTTTGATAGTCCAATAAACTTGGATCTGCATATAGATCTTCAATTAATGCATCATATTTACCGGATACTACTTGTTCTTTAATTTCTGTTGTTTTCATTTTCTTACCTCGAATGTATATGTTGTTTCTTCTTCAAATACTTGTCCTGCTTTTAATAAAACTTTTGGATTCTCTTCTTTATGAATCGAATCGGCGATATAGCTTGTTTCAATACACAATCCATCTTGTGGATGCATAATCTTACCATATTTATCTGTCTGTCCATCTAAGTAGTTCGCACTATAAATTTGTGCCGTTGGATATGTTGTGGATACTTTTAGTTCAATACCACTTAATGGACTGTATAAACACACTTGATTTTCTTTAGTATCAAATACATATGGATGATCATAACCTCTTGCGATGATTAATTGTTCATCCTCTGAATGAATAAAATCTCCAATTCTTTTTTCTGTATTAAAATCAAATGCAGTCTCTTTAACATCTCTTAATTGACCTGTATATAATCCATCTAGATCTACACAACCAAATTTAGATGCTGAAATTCGTAACGTATGATCATCAATATTCGATGCATATCCATTTAAATTGAAATAGCCATGGTTTGTGATATTGATCAACGTATCTTTGTCGCTAACACCACTATATTGAATGTGTAAACTCGATTCATCTAGCCAATAGATCGCATAGAAATCTAATGTTCCAGGATAGCCTTCTTCTCCATCTTTTGATACATAGTGGAATTTAACGCCATCTTCAATTAAAGAATAATCAAATACTTTATAAGAGAATCCCTCAATACCTCCATGTAGTGAATTTGGTCCATTATTAATAGGCACATGATATTCTGTCCCATTCATTGTGAATGTACCTTTTTCAATACGATTACATACTCGTCCAACTAAGGCATTTAAATAGGTTCCATCTCGTTTTTGATAATCTTCAACATGTTCAAATCCTAAAATACAATCACAGTCTTGATCATTCTTATCTTTCGTTACAATCTTTAAAAGAGTACATCCAAAGTTTGTAACTTCTACAGTTAAATGTGAATTTGAAATCGATAATACATCAATTCCATTCTCTAATCTTTCTTTTACCTCTACCATAATGTCTTTACAAAACGGCTAAAGCCGTCCATCCCTTCATCATCCATTTTATATACGCCGGCATTCTCTAATACAGATACGAATTTCTTTGTGACTTCCATCTCCATGAATGTATCCACATTTGTATAAGAACATGTCTTCAAGTGTTCATACCAGTCTTTGTGTTTTTCAAGTTCTGGATAAGAATCAAAATCTGCTTTTCCAGATAAACATAATTTAATTTGTTCTAACTCTGTTTTTAATCGTGCTGGCAAAATAGCCAATCCCATCACTTCAATCAAACCAATATTTTCTTTTTTAATATGGTGATGCTCTGAGTGAGGATGGAAGATACCTAATGGATATTCTTCTGTAGTACGATTATTTCGTAAAACTACATCCATTTGATATTTGCCATCTTTCTTTCTTACAATTGGCGTTACTGTATTGTGACGAACACCATCTTCATTAGCGATGATATCTAAGCTTTCATCACTGTATGTACACCATGTTTCAAAGATTTTAGTAGCTAGATCCAATATGTTTTCTTTCGATTCAGATGTTAATCGAAGTGTTGATAATGGCCAGTAAAGCATATCCACTTGTACATCCTTATATGTATAGCTCTTAACAACTTTTGCGTCTTCCATTGGGAAATGGTGTCTTCCACCTTGATAGTGATCATGACTTAAAATCGATCCACCAACGATAGGTAAGTCTGCATTGCTTCCAATCATATAGTGTGGGAATTTATCAATAAATGCGAATAAATGCTCAAATGTCGTACGATCCATCTTCATTGGCGTATGTTCACTATTAAATACAATACAGTGCTCATTGTAGTACACATATGGTGAATATTGTAAATTGTATGTATGTCCATTTAAATCCAATGGAATAATACGATGTGTTTGTCTAGCTGGATGATTTAAGTTTCCCGCAAAACCGACATTTTCCTTACATAATAAACATGCTGGATACGAAGTACTTACGGCATTTTTAGCTTTAGCGATTTCCTTTGGATCCTTTTCAGGTTTTGACAAGTTAATCGTAATTTGAATATCGCCATATTTACAGAAATGTGCAAAACTGATATTCTTATCAATTCTTGATTTACGGATATAGTTTGAATCCATACTCAACTTATAGAAGTAATCTGTTGCATCTTTAGGATTCAAAGAATATAGACTCTTAAAGGTATGCACGACTTCACTAGGTCTAGGCATTACACAATTCATAATGCGAGTATCTAATAAATCTTTTTCAGTTACAGTATTCTGAATCATACCTTTTTCAACCGCATAATCTAACATGAAATCTAAAATCTCATAGATAGAACAGTCTTCTACTTCTTCTCTTTTAAATTCTTGGATGCCAAATAGATCAATCAATAAATTTGCAGAATAATCATAATCGTATTTCTCGATCATTCCATTCTTTAAAGCATACTCTAATAACTGGTTAATTTTTGTGTTCATTTGTTCTCCTTCCATATAAACAAAATCAATCATTTTTATTACAGCCAAATCCCTTTCCCTGCTACACTATCCACAAAAATAATGATCAATTATTCATTTATTTATATACGGCTCATCATCAATATTATGCAGATATGGTTATAAATTTAAGATTTGCTCATTTAATTTTAGTGTAAGCGTTTTCTTTATCTATGTCAACATATTCAAACAACAATTTAAACATAGATGTTGGATTTAGGTTTTAAACAATGATTATTTGTTTGTTTTTGTTTATTTGATGTTTTATTTATACAAAAAGCCATTCTGGTATGAATGGCTCTCATTTAAAATTCTCAAAAGAATCAATCACTTGTACAACTCCAGGAAGCTTTTCGTATTCTTCTTTTTTATTGGCAGAATCCACAACGACTATATTGTGACATCCTGCTTTATAAGCATTTGTAATCCCACTAACACTATCTTCGATAATCAAACAATCTTGAATCTTAACTCCAATATTATGAGCTGCCTTTTTAAACATTGCGATCTTATTTTCATACGTTCCATCATCATAGACAATCCTAGATGGCTCAATCCATTTATCTAGATGAAACGATTCTACAAAGAAATCAATATTTGGCTTGATAGATGCAGATGCGATTGTGAATGGAATATTTGATTCTTTTAAATAATCAAAATACTCTTCGGTTCCCTTTACTAAATGAAATGTTGCCTGATCTTCTTTACAAAATTGACGATAATATTCTTCTTTTAACTGCGAATATTTTTCCATTTCGGATGGATCACACGTTCCACCAAACAAATATTCAACAACTTTATTGTTTGGTACACCATTAATATGTCCGTGAAGTTCTTCTTCATCAATTCCATGATGACGAATATCTTGTGATATTTTTGACCATGCCAAAATATGTTTTGGATTGTCAAAAAACAATGTTCCATTAAAATCAAATATTACGCCTTTATACTTATTCATACTAAACCTCTTTTGTTTCAGAAACACGTTTGTACCAATATGCACTTGCCTTTGGATATCTCTTCTGTGTTTCGTAATCTACATAGAACAAGCCATAACGCTTATTATAGCCATTTGTCCATGAGAACATGTCCATTAGTGACCAGACAAAATATCCTTTTACATTAACTCCAGCTTCAATTGCCTTTAATGTGAATTCTAAGTGTCTTCTAATAAAGTCAATACGTGGTTCATCATCAATGATTCCATCTTCAAAATCATCTTTATATCCCATACCATTTTCTGTGATATAGATTGCTTTATAGTTTGGATATTGTTGGCGAATACGTACTAGCATATCAAACATACTTTCTGGATGAATCAACCAATCCCAGTCCGTACGTGGAATGCCTTCCTTTTCCATTCTTCGTCCTACATTTTTTAAACAGAATCTAGAAGTTCCCTTCTCTCCTGTTCCATTATGATGAATATCATTTTCTCCTTCGTAATGTTGAATAAAACGAGATTGATAATAATTCATACCCATGTAGTCATTTAATAGTGCAGCTTGTTTCAATACATCAAAATCTTCATCTAACAATTCTAGCGTACCATTATTGATGCTGACTAAACGATTCACAATTTCCATTGTTTCTGTTGAATAATATCCTTTAAATGTTGCATCCAACAAGAATTGATTTTGAAGCACATCTTCATTTTTAGCAGCCTGGATATCATCCAAATTGTTTTCATCAAATGGATATTTATATTCCAAAGACTGTACAACACCAATCTTTCCATTATATCCTGCCTTTTTGTATTCCAACACAGCCAAGGCATGTGCCACCATCATATTATGCATGATCTGGAATGCTTTCGTCATATTGTATTTTTCGCCATTTGGGAAAGTTCCCTCAATATATGTGTTAGTGGCCACAGCCCAGATTTCATTGAATGTAAACCAATATGTTACTTCGTTTTTGTATTCTTCAAAACAATATTTTGAAAATTCTACGAAAGCATCGATTGTATCTCGATTTAAAAAATCGCCTTTTTGGTAAAGTGTGTCTGGAGTATCAAAATGATGCAATGTCACAAATGGCTCTACATGATTTTTATGACATTCTTGAAATACTCTATGATAGAAATCAACCCCTTCCTGGTTGATTCTTCCAGTTCCTTCCGGAAAGATTCTAGCCCAAGATATAGAGATACGAATTCCATTGATACCAAACATATTACATAGTTTTAAATCTTGTCCATATTGATGATAGAAATCACTGGCTGGATCCGCTTTAAAACGTCCTTGTTTGGCAAGAAAATCATCCCAAGATACTTTTCCTTTACCGTATTCTAGAGTGCTACCTTCGCATTGATAAGCGGCAGTAGCACCTCCGAAAATAAAATCATCCGAAAATTTCATACATTTATCCTTCCTTTACTTGTTCACAAATAAATTCAACGGCACCCTTTGGATCACGCGTTAATTTAATATATTGTGCACCTTTTGTTGCGACAACTTTAGTACCGTATTTAGAAGCATCTTGTCGTACTTCTTCTAAATGCGATTGTACTTGTGGTGATAATACAACAATGTCATAATCTTTCAAAATATCATAATGCGAACCATATGCACTTGCGGTTGCATCAATTGGTAAGTTTTCAATTTCTGCTCCTTCTTTAACGGCATTTGCAAACATTGCTGATGTTCCAGCACCTACACATAATACTAATACATTAATATTTTTATTTAAACTTAAAGGTTGAACTTCTTTAGCTTCTTCTTTTTCAACTTGCTCTTCTAAAGCATCTAATGCTTCTTTTTCTTTTTCTTCTTCTAATAAAGTTGCATCATACGCCTTAATAAATGGCAAGTAAACAATTCCATCTACAACAATTAATACAACAGCTAATACAACAGCTAATAAACTAATTCCTGTACCTAAGATCAATCCAATTGGAGCTGGTGTTGCCCATGGTAATACGTAGATGAATGAATTCATTTTTAATACGTCCACAAAGAATTTGAACAATGATACGTTGATCATTGGAGTAATCAAGAATGGAATGAAGAAATATGGATTCAATACAATTGGTGTAGCGAATAACAATGGTTCATTTACCGCAAAACATACTGGAACAAATGTTGTCTTACCAACAGCTTTTAATTGTTTTGATTTTGCGAACAACATGAATAAGAATGGTACTACAAGGGTAGCTCCAGTTCCTCCCATTGTTCCTACGAAGTTTCCAAGTCCTACAGTTAATACGTTAGAGGCTTGTTCACCAGCTTTGAATAACGCTAAGTTTGCATCTACGTTAGCATAAATAATAGCTGCAATAGCTGGTTCTACAATACTTGGTCCGTGTACACCTACAAACCAGAACAATGCCATAGCACCCCAAATAATACAGATTCCTAAATATCCATCGGCAGCAGTAAATAATGGTTGAAGCAATGTGATAATAGCTTCGGCAAAAGTATAATTAAATGCAGTTCTACATGCCACATCAATCAATACACATACTAAAACTGAGAATGAGAATGGGAATACATCTCTAAACATTTGAGAAATAGTACCCGGCACTTCTTTTGGCATGTGAATTGTAACATCTTTAATAACACAAAATTTATACATATTTACTGTAATGAATGCAGAAACAAATGATGCTAGTAAACCTTTTGTTCCTAAATATGTAGTTGAGATACCACCATCTACATTTGAAACAGCTAACAACATAAATCCAACAATACTTGCCAACATAACACTTGTTGTATTAATGACTTTGTTTTTAGGCATTCTACGGTTCATACTTTCAGCTAAACAACGAGCTGTAGTAGCCGCAACCAACAAACCAACAACACCCATTGAATAGTTATATACTTTCCATAACCAGTCAGATACTGTAGCTGGTAATACAATTCCAAAGATTTCTGGAATCGATGCAGCTAGAATAAATACACTTGAGAATAGAATGGCTGGCATTGCAGTTAAGAAACCATCACGAACAGCCCCTAAATAAATATTTTGTGCAATCTTATCAAAGAAAGGTTTTCCTTTTTCAATTTGCTTAATAACCCCGTTTAACATTATTTATTTCCTCTTTCTTCATATAAATTAATAAAATCATCTACAATATCGCGCAATAAAATCGTTGTCATCAAGTGATCTTGCCCATGAATGAAAATGAATCCCATTTCCATGTCTTCTCCTCTAGCCTCTTGTTGTAAGATCTTTGTTTGAGACTGGTGTGCTAAATTAATATTTTCATCGGCTTCTTTTAATTTCTCCTCAACATGTTCAAAATTACCCGCACGCATTTCTTTCAACAATGATAACAATGTACTTCTTGCATCTCCTGAATATGCAACTATTTCAAATCCAACCATACTTAACTCATCTTTAGTCATTTTCTTTTCTCCTTTTACGATGTGGCCTTATCGTTTACATCATTAGTGTAAGCGCTTTCCAATCATTTGTCAACATATTCAAACACCTTTTATCACTTTTTCAAACATTTTAAAACATTTATGTAGTATTTAAGTAACATTTTAATAAAAAGTGTTTGTTTTTGTTTGTATTATGTTGACTAAATATATTTGAAATGATATCGTCTAACATAGAAGAGGATATCAATATGTTAAAAAAAGAACGTTTAGTAAAAATTGCACATAAAGTAAATCAAAATGGAATCATTACCATTCAAGAAATCATGGATGAATTAGGTGTGTCGGATATGACCGCAAGAAGAGATTTGGATGAATTAGAAAAATCCGGAAAATTACTTAGAGTTCATGGTGGAGCACAAAGCCTTTCTTTTTCAATGGACCACGAATTAAGTCACATTGAAAAATCGTCTGTGCAAATTGAAGAAAAAAAGAGAATTGCCCATAAAGCAGCAACTCTTATTTCAGAAGGAGAATCTATTTTTTTAGGTCCTGGTACAACCATTCAATTTTTGGCTGAACAACTTACAGGAAGAAACATTCGTGTCATCACAAATAGCCTTGCCGTATTTAATATATTAGCGAATCACGCTCCTACTGAAGTCATACTAACTGGCGGTGATTACAGAGATAACACAAATACATTTGTGGGTCCTATCACAAATTTAGTATTGGGTAAATTAAAATATAATAAAGCCTTTATCAGTTGTAACGGAATCTACAATTCATCCATCACAACCTATTCATTAGAGGAAGGTGAATCGCAACAGATCGCATTAGATAATTCTAAAAATAAATATCTATTGGCTGACAACAAGAAATTCAACCGTGCCGACTTCTATATTTATTATGATCTATTTAACTTTGACACTTTAATTACCGACAACACCATTGATGATGAGGTTTTATCACATTACAAACAATATGTACAAATTATGACAGTTTAAAAGGAGACAAAATTTGCCTCCTTTTTACTCTTCATCCTCATCATCTTCACGATCTACACGTCTGAATAGATGTTTCTTTTCTTTACCCGTATGCTGTTCTAAAGTGTTCCAATCTGTATCTAATTCTTCTTCACTTTCAGAAGTATCATAGAAATCTTTACTTTCTTCGATTGCACGACTTTCACGAATCCTTAATTTAGATTTTAATTCACGAGCCCTCTTCTTAGATTTTCTAAGCATTCTGCCATACATGCAGAATACAATAAATGAAATTAAGAATAGACCTGCGCATAATGCGATTCCTGCTAAATAGCCTTGGAAATACACTTGTAATAGTCCTGTCACAACGCAACATGCCATACAAATAAACACTAAGAACATTGTTGAGCGACATGAACTTGAATATTTCTTAAAGAAACGGAATTTTTCTGAATCATTATCAATTTCTTTACGATATTCTCCATCTTCTTCTTCATTTCTAAAAGTAAACCAACCCGCATCACTTTTCTTTTTACCATCTGATTTAGAAACCAATTTCCATCCATCAGATTCCCACTCGCGCCATTGATCTGCATCTGGCTCATCCACAAAATAGTTCATTGAATAATAATACGTTTTTGGCTGACCTTTTCTAAAGAAATATTTCTTTCCTTCTTGACGCACAAAGTGATAACCTTCACTAGATTTATCTTGAAGATATTGTTCTATTTTTGGATATTCCGCATATAAGAATTTCTTTCTTTCCTCATAAAGATCTTCATCTTCACCTTCATCGTCATCCACATATTCGTCCTCAAAATCCTCTTCATCATCCAATGCTTCTTGAACTGGCTGTTCTTCCTCAATTGGTTTCGCATTAAAAGACTTTAATTCGTTTTCAATTGATTCTGTTGTAAAATCATCATCAACATCCAATTTTTCAACAACGATCTTTTTAGGTTCTTCTTCAACGAATTTTGGTTTTTCTTCAATAAATTTTGGTTCTTCAATGAATTTTGGTTCTTCTTCAACCAATGGCTTATCATCTACTTTTGACTCTTCCACAACATGCTTTTCAATAGGTGCCTCTACTTCTTCAATTGAAGTACTAGGCGTGATATCTACTGACTCTGCAACTTCATCGTCAAAAATATTCTCATTGATTTTTACATGTGTTCTTGCACTTCGTTTTCCAAAGATGGTTTTCTTTTCTGGCTCTTCATCAATATGGAAAATGTTTTCAGCATTAAAATCATGTAATTCTGGTTCATGTATATCTAAAGATTTAATTCGATCCGTTCTTTTTAGACGTCTAAGCTCTTCTAAAGCACTGGGATTCTTTTCATTTTCATTTGCCATAAATATCCCTCCAATTATAATATTGTACTAATTTAATGTATATTCGTCAAATTCACTTGTGTATTTACCATTCTTGAAAATATGGATCTTTTTACCATTTTTTAATGTAGCTTCAATCGATAAATCACTGGTTCCTACCATGAAATCTACATGCGTAAACGATTGATTCATACCATGTTCCAACAATTCTTCTTCACTCATTTCTAAACCCTTTTCAATGCATTCATTATAGCTTGCACCCAAGGCAAAATGACATGAAGCATTTTCATCAATCAGTGTTTCATAAAACAAAGTATCCAATGCACTAATAGGCGATCCATAAGGAACTAAGGCAATTTCACCAAGATATTTTGACCCTTCATCCGTTTCTAAAATACTAGTCAAAACCTCTTTTCCTTCTTTGGCATCATAATCCACAACTTGTCCATTCTTAAATTCAAACCAGAAATCTTTTACGATTGCACCGTTGTAAGCCAAAGGTAAAGCACTATATAATTTACCATTTACACCCGTCTTTTTAGGTGCAGAAAAAATTTCTTCTGTAGGAATATTTGGAAAATAGTAGTTACCATTATCTAAAAAGGATCCTCCACCTGCAAATACATAACCTTCTGGAAGTTCAACTACTAAATCAGTTCCTAAAGAATTTGTATAATGAACACTTTCGATATCTAAATGATTTAAAATATGAACTCGCTTATCAAAAGATGCACGATGCTCGTTCCAGTTTTCATTGGCATCCTTTTCGTCTACACGACTAATTTTTAATACTGCATTCCACAAATCAGATAATGCATCTTCTGATTTTGGATATACCTTTTTAGCCCAAGCCATAGTTGGAACACTGGCCACACACCATGCTGCATGCATATAATCCAATTTATCACGATATGGCTGTGTCATTCCTCTTAATGCCTTTCGATAATTTGCCATTAATTTTGGCTCTACCCCCTTCATTCCATCAGGATCTTCCCCAACTAAGCTCAAATAACAAGCTCCCTTTTCGGCCGTTTCATTATGGAATAAAGCTTCATAATCATAAGGCATACGATTACCTGAAAGATATCTCATACGATTGATTTCATCATCACTATAGCGAACAATTACATCTTTTGCGCCAACATCAAAACATGATTTCACAATCAAACGAACAAATTCATTCATTTCTACGTTAGCACGAACAACTACTATTTGATCTTTTTGAACATTCAAGCCTGAACGAACAATTAAGTCTGCATATTTTTCTTTTAAATTCATTTTATTTTCCTCGATTCTTGCACCTATTATACCAAAAGAAAGAGCACCTTTCGATGCTCTTATTTACTAAATTGTTCTTTTTTTATTTGATCAAAAAATGCCTTGGGATTTTCACACATCGAATGAGAGCCGCAATGTCCACAGCTACCACCACAGCTTGATTTTCCACTCTTTTTATCTTTATAAATGCTTCGACAAGCTAAACCTGCACATGCACATACAACCAATAGAACTAGAAATGTTGATAGATTCATGGAAACCCCTCCTTTTACATTACTTTACTGCAAATTCAACTTCAGCAGTTTCACTTTCTTTTGATGGACGAACCAATAAATAAATTAAACCAATCAATAAGATAAATCCTACAATCGTTCCAAATCCAAAAGATCCACCATTGAATAAACTACCTAATTGATAAACGATCAGTGAACATACATAAGCGAATCCACATTGATATCCAATGGCAATCCAGAACCATTTTGTGTTATTCATTTCACGTTTGATAGCTCCCATTGCTGCAAAACATGGAGCACACAACAAGTTAAATACCATGAATGAATAGGCAGCTAATGGTGTAAAGCTTGCAGATAATTGTCCCCAGAATTCATTTCCTTCTTCAGCAACTTCAGCAAATCCATATAATTGTCCAAATGTTGCGACAACATTTTCTTTGGCAATTAAACCTGTTACACTAGCAACTGCAGCTTTCCAATCGCCCCAACCAAGTGGTGAGAAGATCCATGCGAATGTTTGTCCAATTGAAGATAGAATTGAATGATCAATATCATCAACCATGCCAAATGCACCTTTTTCCCATCCAAATCCTTGTAAGAACCACAATACGATTGTAGATAATAAGATAATTGTTCCAGCCTTTTTAATAAAGCTTGAACCACGTTCCCACATACTTCTTAATACATTAACTGCACGAGGTGTGTGGTATGCTGGCATTTCCATGACGAATGGAGCAGGATCTCCGGCAAATAATTTTGTCTTCTTTAACATAATACCAGAAATAATAACAGCTGCCATACCTACAAAGTAAGCACTTGGAGCTACCCAGCTAGCACCATGGAAAATAGCACCGGCAATTAAACCAATGATTGGCATTTTTGCACCACATGGAATGAATGTTGTTGTCATGATTGTCATCTTACGATCACGATCACTTTCAATGGTACGACTTGCCATAACAGCAGGCACACCACAACCTGTACCAATCAACATAGGAATAAATGATTTTCCTGATAATCCAAACTTACGGAAAATACGGTCCATGATAAAGGCAACACGTGCCATATATCCACAATCTTCCAAGATAGCTAAGAAGAAGAATAATACTAGCATCTGTGGTACAAAGCCAATGACAGCACCTACACCACCAATAATACCATCCACGATCAATCCATGTAACCAATCTGCACATTGAATTGAAGTTAAGAAACTATCCACTGCAGGAGGAATAATTTCACCAAACAATACATCATTTGTCCAGTCAGTTACAATAGTTCCTACTGTAGTTACTGAAATATAATATACAAACCACATTACAAGGGCAAATATTGGAAGTGCTAAAACTCGGTTAGTGACAATACGGTCGATCTTATCTGAAGTAGTTAATACTTCTTTAGATCCTTTTTTGTAACAATCTTTAATTACACTTGTGATATATGTATAACGAGCATCTGTAATAATTGATTCACTATCATCATCCATTGACTTTTCTACAGCTTCAATCACATCTGCATTTGCCTTTGACTTGATAGCTGCTTCAATCTTATCATCTCTTTCAAACAATTTAACGGCATAGAAGAAACGACGACTTGCTTCAATACTTGAAGGCAAACTTGTTTCAATTGTATTCAAGGCATTTAATACTTTACCTGCATAAATATTTTTAGCTGCAAATTGAGTATTCGCTACCTTTTTTACCTCAGCCATCAACTCTTTGATTCCTGTGTTTTTCAAAGCTGAAATTGGTAATACAGGACAACCTAATTCTTTTGATAACTTTTTATAGTCAATTGTATCTTTTCTTTTTTCAATGACATCCAACATATTGATCGCAACAACTGTTGGAATACCCAACTCTAAAATTTGTGTTGTCAAAAATAAGTTTCTTTCTAAGTTAGAACCATCAATGATGTTTAAAACAACATCGACATTTCCATTTAATAAAAATTCACGAGATACAACTTCTTCCAAAGTGTATGGTGATAATGAATAAATACCTGGTAAATCGGTAATTTTAATATCTTTATCTTCCTTATACTTTCCTTCTTTTTTTTCAACTGTAACCCCTGGCCAGTTACCTACATATTGTGTAGCACCTGTTAAGCCATTAAACAATGTAGTTTTACCACAGTTCGGATTACCTGCTAATGCGACTTGAATTGACATAATTCCCTCCTATTTTTTAACTTTACTCTACTTCAATCATTTCTGCGTCGGCTTTACGAAGCGATAATTGATATCCACGAACGGTTAATTCAATAGGATCCCCTAATGGCGCTACCTTTTGAACAGTTACACTTACTCCTTTAGTAATTCCCATATCCATAATTCTTCGTTTTGTTGCTCCTTGACCCGACAATTTCTTTACAGTCACTGTTTGACCAATTGAAACTTCCTTTAAAGTCATAATTACTCCTTTCTACACCATGATCTTTCTTGCGAGTTCTTCACTAATGGCTATTCGAACTTCTTTAACATTCACAATTACATTTCCATTGGTTTTACTCACAACCACAATCACAGTCCCAGGCACAAAGCCTAAGTTTTCTAAGTGTCGTTGTTGTTCTTTAGAACCACCAATTTTCTTGATTGTATTGACCGAATTTAAATCTGCAAAAGATAATGGCATATCGAACCCTCCTGGTTAGACTCTTCTAACACAGTTAGTTTACTCTTACAATAAAGCAATGTCAACAAAAAGTTACACAAGATTAACTCGGTTTGACTATTCTAACTATTTGGTGTATTTTTTTCATTGGAGGATTAAACATATGAACTTACCAACAATCATTATATGTGTCATTTTAGTAATTATTATCTGTATTGGAATTCGTTCCACGAAAAAAAGAGCCACATCAGGATGTTGTGGTTCAAGTGAAACCATAAAAAAAGTAAGGGTAAAAGATAAAAACAAAGAGCATTACCCTTACAAAGCCATTTTAAAAGTATATGACATTCATTGTCAAAATTGTGTTCATACTATTGAAAATGCGTTCAATAGCCAAGAAGGCTTTTATGCCAAAGTAAACACAGAAGATAATACCGTGACTATATTATCTAAACAACAACATCCAACAGATGAATTAATCAATACTTTATCTAACGTTGGATATATTTCAAAGGCTATATAGAAAAAAACTGGATCAAAAATCCAGTTTTTTTATAAATAATGACTATATAAAAATAGTTGGGGTTTAGATCTGCTTTAAGATTACATAGGGC
>OLPN01000980.1_pt1 | contig 27648 bp, 23 predicted proteins | sample 1672601 | NCBI WGS metagenome assembly OLPN01 (sample SAMEA3136704, study PRJEB25190) | human gut metagenome | reverse complement strand
GAATCTTACCTGTGTACAACATGGAAAATACTTCCCAAGGACTGGTTCCATGGAATTTTTTTGTAAATCCTAATGCATAAATCAGCATTAAGACTAATAACATGATATATTTAATTTTTTGAAGTTTTCGTCCGGTCTCTTCTGATACCCACGGAAGCTTCTTTTTCACTTTTTTCTGAACCCATTTTGAAAATGCATACATTCCATCTCCCAAGGTTCCAAATGCACAGGCATATCCGCAGAAGAATCTTCCAAACAAAATGGTAAATCCACATAAAGCGATCATCATTACTAAGAATGCATTCTGCTCGATCGGCTTGCCTGCTCTGATCTGTTCAATCACATATCTCACACCAGAAAATGCCGATGTGTATAATGCCGGCATCCATAGGAAAAATATGATCTGAATGATCTGTCGTCCAAGACGTCTTATGTCTCTCTTTTGTCTAAGGTCCATTATGACGCCTCCTTCAAAGCATTCTGTACAGCTGCAATGATACCTTTTGAACTGTATGTTGCTCCACTGGCTACATCGACATCCACTGTCTGCTTTTGTTTCATTGTATCTATTATTTTTACTGCATTATTAAAATATGCACTATCTTCATTTTTGGCTTCTTTGATCTGAATGTCATCAATAGAACCATTCTTTATGGTCACATTCACAACGATCTGACCTCCAAACCCTTGACCACTACCTTGATAAGTTCCGTCTTTCCAAGAACCTGAACCACTATTTTGGGCTGCAATCTTCGCTTCTTTTTCCGCTCGGATCGTTGCAATATTGTGGTATACAAGACATATTCCAATGATCAAGGCAAGATTTAAAAGCCTCATTAAGAAATGCTTATACTGCTTTAATTGTTTCATCTTCTCTCTGTTCCTCTATTTACTTGTTAATCTTTGAAATAGCATCTTTATATGCTTTAACCAGTGCATTGCTTGAGCATGTTGCTCCACTGACTGTATCGTATTTTTCTGGTATTTCAAATCCATAACTGATCAACTTTGGTACCATAGTCTTCTGTGCCATGTTGTACCAAGCAGACATATATCGATCTGACCATTTAATATTCTGAATATTCTTTACCTTATTGTCAGCAGAAATAACAACTTCTAATGTTAATTTGTAAGCATCAAATTCTTCATCTTCATCTGGCTCACACACTGCTGATCCCTCATAAATTTTGTCTTCTTTCTCAACTGGTGTTGTAGTATTATCATCTTTTGATGTATTATTATTATTATTATTGTTGTTGCTGTTATTACTGTTGTTATTATTGCTATTTGATGTATTAGAATTTGTGTTATCTTTCTTAGCTACAGCTTTCTTCAATGCATTTCGTACTGCTTCCATGATTCCATTTGAACTGTAAGTTGCTCCACTGACTGCATCAACTTTATCTGTATTGGCTGTCTGCATTGCAATAATACTGTATGGAACTTCAGACCATGCCTTGTTAAAGTATGCTGCATCGTCTTTTTCATTTTTCACAAGTTTGATCTCTACGATCTTACTTTTTTTAATTCTTACACTGACTATGATATTTCCACGGAATCCTTTTCCTGTTCCTTCATAAACACCATCTTTATATACTCCAGTGACATTATCTGTTGTATCTTTCTTTGCTGTTGAGTTACTGTTGCTTTCTGAATCTAAACTGCTTGATGATCCTTTTACTGCTGCTTTCTTTAATGCATTACGTACCGCTTTGATAATACCATTTGAACTAAATGTAGCTCCGCTGACTGAATCTACATTTGTACTTTGTTTCTTGATCATTAATGGAAGTAAAATTCCTTTTGCACGGTTAAAATAAGCTGCATCATCGTGATTTTCTAAAATCTTGATGCTTTTAATCTTATTATTTTTAATTGTTACAGATACTTTAACAGTTCCATGATATCCAGATGCAGATCCTGTAAATGTTCCATCTTTATATGTACCTGACTCATCCGCTGTTCCAACGCTTCCTGCTGACTTTGAAGAATCGCTTGCTTTCGCTGCTGTTTTATCCTCTTCCCCTGTCAATGCATTTTTTACTGCTTTGATAATACCATTTGAGCTGTATGTTGCCCCACTGACGACATCTACTTTTAATGACTGTTTTGCAAGAATATTTTTAATAACTCCAGCAGATGCACGATTAAAAAATGCTGCATCGTCTGAATTACTTAATACTTTAATTGCTGTGATCTTATGGTCTTTTACAGTTACAGATACCTTTACAAGTCCTCGATATCCATTTGCCTGTCCTTCATAAGTTCCATCTTTGATCTTACTTAAATCAATATCTCCAGCGTTTGCCTTCTTTGCCTTCTTCTTTTCAGCCGTTGTTGCCGCTTCTACCTGATTCACTCCTGCATTTTTCTGGGACTTTGCTTTCGGAGCAGTGTATCCAAACACACTATTTCCAACCAAACTTATCACGAAAATTGCTGGAACAAACTGAATCAGATTGACTTTTTTTAGTTTATCAATAATTTTCATATTTTCCTTCTCTCTATTTTTTGACTACTTGATACTCATTTTCTGAACTAAAACGTTCTTCAATCCCCTGTGAAATAAGAATTTTATCATTATTGTCCACAAGGATTATATTAAATTCACTGCTATGTTTTTTCCAATACGAAATAGCTTTATCTTTCCCCATAACAAACAATGTTGTTGACAACGTATCCGATAATGTTCCATTTTTACTAATGATCGTTACAGATTTCAGGTCTTTCTCAGATGGTTTTCCTGTTGCCGGATCAATGATATGATGATATCTTTTTCCATTTTTCTCAAAATATCTCTCGTAAGCTCCCGAAGTGATGACTGCTTCATCTGCAGCTTCATATGCTCCGATCATATTTTCTGTATCATCTGGTGACTGAATTCCTACTTTCCAGTAACTTCCATCTGTTTTTTTACCAATTGCCTGAACATTTCCCCCAAGACTGATCACACCGCTTTTTACACCATCTTCTTTGTAAACTTTTGCAATTCTTTGGGAAGTATACCCCTTTGCAATTCCGCCAAGATCGATCTTCATATTCTTTTCAAGTTTTACTACATTTGTTTTCTTGTTGATTTTGATCTTCTGACAATCTACATTCTTTAACAGACTTTGAATCTCACTGTCAGATGGTACACGATATTTCTGTGTTGGAAATCCCCATAACTCAACGATAGGATAAACCGAAATATCAAAGGCATCTCCTGATTGTGCTGATTTCTTTTTAGCAAATTCAATTAGTTCTAATGTTTCATCAGAAACTTTCATCTTCTTCTTTTGATTCAGCTGATAGATTTCACTATTTTTATCAACCGCTGACCATAACTGATCTAATCGTTCGATCTCTGATTTTGCATCATCAACTGCCTTTTGTGCATTCTTCCCATATGCTTTTAAATTCATATAGGTATCCATCGCAAAGACCTGTGCACTTGCTTCTTTTGTATTCGCTTCACTGGATACTTCTGTTGTCGTTTTGATACTCTCTTTCTTTCCACATCCAACTGCTGAAACAGCACACAAAACTCCTAATAATCCAATGCATATTAACTTTTTTAATTTCATTTGATTCATCCTTTTTGGTTAGTACTCACTAACGTATAGTTTATAATTATTTAATCTTTGATTCAAGCATTATTATCGAGATTTTTTATCACTAAATATACTATTTCCCATTATATAGAAAATCTTGAGATTTCAAGGGGATTTATTTGCATCAAAAAAGGAACCGCCCATGCTGTCAGGCAATTCCTTTTTCCTTTGCGATTTTTATTTTTTAATTTCGTAGTAACCGTTTGTCTTCTTTGTAACCTTACTTACCTTAACATAGTAAGTTCCTTTTTTCTTTGGAAGTTTTACTGTTTTATCCAGATGTTTCACAGAAGTTTTTACTGTTTTAATTGGTTTTTTCTTACCACTCTGATAGATTGTAAATTTAAATCCACCCTGATCTGCTGCTGTTGATATTTTTAGTTTCTTCTGTTTTTTTGTAGATGTTACTTCTGTTTTATACCAACGTGCTGCTCTTTCATTTGTTGTATAAACTTCTTTCGCATTTAATTTCTTTGCTTTGGATTTCTTATAGGCTACGTTCTTGCTGTAATATTTTCTTTGATAAATAACTGTATTTAACTGTTCTTTGGAAGCATTTAATACCAGACGATAAGTTCCTTTGGAAAGTCCACAACCCACTGCTATATCACTTTCTTTTTCGCTCATTGCACTAAATGTTTTTGTTCTTCCAATGGTAACCCATTTTCCTTTTTCGCTTTTCTGAATCTTATAACTTGTTTTTCCACCATCTTCTACTAATGATGCAACAAGGAAGCTTGCATATCCTCTCTTTGTCAGCTTAAATGTGTGGTAGGTTTCTTTTCCTTCCCCTTTCTGCATGTTCAGATCATCTTTTACTAATCCTTTGCATTCATTTTCTAACACATAGGCTGTCAGCATACCTTCTTTGCAGTTTCTTGGGAAATCAATGTAATATGTTTCTCCTGCTTTAACCTCTGCCTTTACATATACTGATGGTACTTTCTTAATCAGCTTCTGATTTGCATCATAAATAGCTCCTGCCTGTCCGTTATCTCCTGCTATGATTAAGAATAAAGATCCTGATTCAACTGGCGTGAGCTTAATTTTTTCAGGGTTTTTAAAGTAAGTGCGGTTATAATATTTGATTCCACCAGTCAACATATAATATAATGCATCTTCGGCATCTCCAAACTTATAAACTTTAACATCTGTTTTGTTCCACTCTGCTGGCTCTGTTTTCTTTGCAGCTTTTTTCATCGTTACTTTCTGTGGAAAATAAGACTGCTGTACTTTTGCTGCTGCATCTTCGGATGCTGATACCTTTGCCTGTGGAAGCAACATTGTTACTGATATTGTTGCTGCCATTAAAATACTTAGTAATTTACCTCTTGTTTTTTTCATCCTGTTTCCCTCCTTAATTAAATGCATTGAAGTCCATGATCGTATAAGTTCCATTGGTTTTCTTTGTAAGTTTGTTTACTTTGACATAATAGGTTCCTTTACCTTTTGGAAGATTTACAACACCTATACTTTCATTTGTTTTTACTTTTATAGTTTTAATTGGTTTCTTCTTTCCTTTTTTATAAATAGTAAATTTAAAACCTCCGCCATTTGTTGCCTTTGTAATATTGAGAACATTCACCTTATCTGAAGCTTTACGTGTAAATTTATACCATCTTGATGCCGTTTCCCCTTGTGTATAAATATTTTGTACATAGGAATCTTTTTTTATCTTCTTGGCTTTCGATCTCGTATACGCTACATTCTTGTTCATTTTACTTATTCCATATGAAAGACAATATACCTGTCCTTTTTGTGTATTTAATGCAACACGATATTTTCCAGCTTGAAGACCATTGATCACATACTTGTTAATATCAATATAATCATCGGTTCTCGGCTTTATTGTTTTTTTGTATCCTATGTTTATCCAATTGCCTTTCACATACTTTTGTACTTGCACTGTTACGTTTCCCTTATCTTTATGCATAACTTTCAATGCCATTTGTGAAAGAGATCGTTTCGCAATTGAAAATGAATGATACATGGTATTTCCAGTTGCAGATTCTCCATAAGAATTTCCTGCTTGAATTGTTCCAAATCCGTCTTTTAAGACAGCTACTACAATGGATTGTTCTTCTATCTTCTTTGGAAGTTTTATATAAAAAACATCTCCAGCCTTTGCTTTTATCATATATTCTATTTTTTCGTCTGCTGTTAATGTTTCTATTCTATTTTTCTTCGACTGATCATATATCTGTATACTTCCATCATCAGATGCTGTCATAACATAAAATAGTCCTGAATCTTTAAGTGTCACCTTAATCCAGTGGTCTTTTTCTTTATAATTATCATTGTAATAATGTAATCCACCGGTTGTAACATATTGCGTCATTTCATTTCCAGTGTCAAATAAATATGCAAACAGTTCTTTTTGATTCCATTCTTCTGGTTCTATATACCTTGCAGATTTTTTAGAAACTTTGGCATTTGTAATAATCGTTGTTTTCGCTGTTTTCTCTGCTGCAAACACTGGTGCTGCAAATAATCCTGCACAAATACCTGCTGTTAGTAAAACTGCTATAAACTTCTTTATTGTTTGTTTTACCATAAACAGCCCCCTTTCATTATTCCTTATATGTTTCTAACTCATACACTCCCGTTGTCTTATCTGTGAGCTTTGAAACTTTAATATAGTATGTTCCTTTTTTCTTTGGAAGTGTTACATATTTTTCATCATCATCTTTCTTCACTTTGACTGTTTTGATGACTTTTCCTTTTTGATAAACCTTAAACTGGAAGCCTCCGCCAACAGAGTATTTTGACAAGAGTACTCCTGTTCTCTTCTTTGTAGAAGAAACTGCAACTTTATACCATCTTGCTGTATGTTCTTCTGTTGTGTATACATTTTGCAAACTTGATTTAACATTGATTGCTTTTGATTTCTTATATGCTACATTTTTGTTTGTCGTCTTTCTCTTATATTCAATATTTATTATATTGTCTTTTGGATTCTTTAATACCATACGATATTTACCCGGTTGTAATCCATATCCAAGTGCTGTTCCATATTCTGCTGGTTTTATATTGGCACTATATCCAACTCTCTGCCATGTTCCATTGACATTTTTTTCGACATAAGCACCAACTTTTTCAACCTTTTTCCCTACTGGTGCGATTTCTAAATATACTCTTGAACGCTTTGAAATTGAAAATGGATGATATGTTGTTGTTCCTTTTCCAACTTCATAGTAGCTTTTATCATTCGCCATTGAACCAAATTCTGTTTTCATGACTCCTGTTAAAATAATAATTTTATTGATCTTAGTTGGTAATTTTACATAAAATTCATCTCCTGCTTTTACAACAGCTGAGTATTCATCTCCATTCAGATCTTTTATCAAAACTTTTTTCTTCGTTGCATCATACAATGGTATTTTTACTTTACTATCCCCCATAACATCAATTGCAAAAAGTCCTGGATCTGCAACTTTAATTTTCACCCAATGATCTTTTGCTTTATAATTTTTATTGTATAAATGCAATCCTCCGCTAGCCATATATTTTAAGAAATCATCTTCTGTATCAAACTGATACGCTGTCAATTCTGCTTTGTTCCATTCTTCTGGTTCAACATTTTTTGCTGCCTTCATTTGTGCCGTTTTGTTGATCTTAACTGCCGCTGATACGGACGGACTAAACATTCCAATACTTAACCCTGCTGCCAGCAAAACTGCTCCTGCTTTTTTAATTACCCTTCTGATCATAAAAATTCCTCCTTAATTCCTACCTTTGTAATTTTAATAATATCCGATTTCATAAACCCCATTTGTTTTCTTCGTAAGTTTTGAAATCTTAAAATAGTATGTGCCTTTTTTCTTCGGCAGCGTTACCATTTTTCCACTTGCTTCCTGTGTTACCTTAATTGTTTTAAATACTTTCTTGCTTCCTGCTTTATAAATCGTAAATTTATATCCTCCTGAAACTGTATCTTCCCCAAACTCCAGTCTCCTTTTCTTCTTACTGGATGTTACTTTTACCTTATACCATCTCTCTGCTTTTTCGCCTGTTGTATAAATATTAGAAATCTCTTTATTTAAAGAAATACTTTTTGCTTTTGATTTCTTATATGCTACATTTTTTGACTTGGAACTCTTTGTAAATGAAACTGCATTCAATTGCGTTTTTGGTGCTTTGATCAACAGTCTGTATTCACCCTTTTGCAGTCCATGAATAAAATCATCGTCATAAGATGCCGGTTCGATCTTTACTGTATTATCAAGTCTCTTCCATACACCTTTTTCTTTTTTCTCGATATATGCATAGGTTTCTCCGCCTTTTCTGTTGATCGCGGAAATATTAAATTCTACCGCAGATCTTTTTGATATGGAAAATGGATGATATGTCGCTGCACCTGTTCCTGATTCATAATAGGTATCTGATGCCTTCATTGATCCAAATTCATCCTTGATCACACCTGACGTAATAATGATTTTATCAATCTTAGCTGGCAATTGAATATAAAATGTTTCTCCTGTCTTGGCAAGTCTTCCATATTCCAGATCTCCGTCAGATGTTGTCTGTGCCAAAACTTTCTTCTTTGTGGAATCATATAATTTTACTTTCTGTGAGCCATCTCCGTCTGTATCTGCTGATACAACAAAATATCCTGGATCTTCTACTGTAATCTTTACCATACGATCACTCTGCTTAAAATTCTTGTTATATAAATGAGCTCCACCTGTTAACAGATAGTTTTCAAACTTGTCTGTTGAATCAAACTGATACGCTTTGATTTCTGTACGATTCCATTCCTCTGGCTCAACATAACGTGCCTGCTTTGTTATATTATTATTCGTTCCTGCAAAAACAGCTTCTCCCTGATAATTCATGGATACTCCGATTGCTGCTGCCATTATCATTACTGCTGTTTTCTTTAATATCCTGTTCATGCTATATCCTCCCATATCTTATTCTATTACCTTATTGCCTTATCTATCATAAATAACCCGATCCATCAAAATATCATGTTCTTCTATCGGAACTTTATCCAACAACAATTTTCTGTAACATATCATAATCTTTGGAAATCGTGTTCCTCGTAGAAAACGATCATAAAATCCGGCTCCATGGCCTAATCTGTGGCCTTCTTTATCTGCACCTACACATGGAATCACTGCCATATCAATTTGTTCTTTCGGTAAGACTTTACATTGTTTTGAAGGTTCCATGATTCCATATGCACCTTTTTCAAAGTCAGCCAGTGTTTTGATCTGTCTTACTTCCATAATTCCTTTTCCGATACACAATGGAACTCCTACTGTCTTTCCCTGATCTAATGCAAGTGCGATCAATGGCCACGTATCTACTTCATTTTCCATGCTTGCATAACAAAAAATAGTTTCAGCTTTCTTATATTCTTTTAATTCTTTGATCTGATCAAAAATCGATTGATCTGCTTCTTTGATATACTGTTTATCTAGTTGTTTGATCTTATCTTTTATCTGTTGTCTCGCTTCTTTTTTTGTCATGATGTCCTCCAGATGATCAATATATTTAGGTACGAAAAAATGAACCTAATTTCTTAGGTTCATTTTATCACAATTTGTTCACAAAGTATCGTTTTTTATTTATAAAGTCTCATATAAACTCATGATTTTTTCACCAGTTGCTACATCTTCTGAAAATGCTGTTGCACTTCCTGCTGCAGTTCCCATCTTCAGTGCTTCGTTGTAATCTCCGTTGCTTCTTAAATATCCTGTTACAAATCCTGCAACCATAGAATCTCCGGCTCCTACAGAGTTCTTAACTTCACCCTTTGGACAAGGTGTCACATGAACATCTCCTGCTTCTGTAATAAGGATCGCTCCGTCTCCTGCCATGGAAACTAAAACGTTTCTTGCACCCTTTTCCTGAAGTTTCTTTGCATATTCTACAATCTCATCATTTGTCTTTAATACAACACCAAACATCTCTCCTAATTCGTGATTGTTTGGTTTAATCAGGAATGGATGATATTTTAATACATTTAACAGTAGATCTTTTGTTGCATCTACAACGATTCTGATATCTTTTTCCTGAAGACGTTCCATGATCTTTTCATATACATCAGATGGAAGTGTTGCTGGAATACTTCCTGCCAGGATTAATACATCTCCATCCTGTAACTCATCAAGCTTCTCATACATCTTCTGTAACTCGTCATCATGGATCACTGGTCCCATTCCATTGATCTCACTTTCTTCATTTGATTTTACCTTAACATTGATTCGTGTCATTCCTTCACGGACTCTGATAAAATCAGGTGTGAATCCAAGCTCTTTTGCTCCTTTTTCAATGACATCTCCTGTAAAGCCTGCAATAAATCCAAGCCCTACACTTTCCATTCCAAGGTTCGCAAGGACATGGGATACGTTGATTCCTTTTCCTCCGCAGAAAATATATTCTCTTGTTGTACGGTTGATCTCTCCTAATGTCAGATTATCTACCTTGATTACATAGTCGATCGCTGGGTTAAATGTTACTGTATAAATCATGAAAATACCTCCTCAATGGTTGTGATTTCTCTTAATTTGTTATTCTTAAGATGATCTGTGATAATGTTTGCTTTCTTAAGATCCGCAAACTTAAATGTTGATATTTGATCAAATTTGCTCTGGTCTGTAAGTATATATCTTTGCTGGCATTGTTCCATTGCTTTTCTCTTGATCGCAGCTTCCTTCATATCTGGAGTTGTAAATCCTCGAACCTCATCAATTCCGTTCGTTCCAAAAAATCCTTTGGTAAAATTGTACTTATCAAGCTGCTCTAATGCTTCTTCTCCAACAACAGCTTCTGTCACTGCCTTTATCTCTCCACCGATCAAATGCACTTTAAACCCTGCATTCATTAACTTTCTTGCATGTGTGATTCCATTCGTAACATAGATCACATCATACTCTTTCAGAAAATCAATGATCATCTCTGTTGTCGTTCCTGCATCCAGATATACCATATCTTCTTTATTAATAAGAGATGCCGCATACTCTCCAATCTTTCGTTTCTCGCTCTGATGCTTCTTTGCTTTCGTGATAACTTCTTCTTCTCGTGATAGAACAGACTTTACTGCGGTTGCTCCACCATGAACCTTGATCAGCAATCCCTGTCGGTTCAATTCTGTTAAGTCTCTTCTTATTGTTGATTCTGAGGTGTTAAGCCACTTTGTCAGATCTGTTACTGTGACTGACTGTTTCTCTCTTAAAATTTCTAATATTCGTTCAAAACGTTCTTGTGCTAACACATTCTTCACCTCTTTTCTCTCTATTTTAGTATATCACTCTTCCAGTCAAAGTCAATCATTTTCTTTCATTTTCAATCATTTATATTTTGTTCATACTTTGAAGATAATTTAAACACATTTGATTTCTATACTAAATGACATAAGGAGGTACAAAAAAATGAACAGAACAAAGAAAAACATCCTCTTAATTATCGTTACATTATTACTGACGGCTTGTATTGGCTTTACAGTTTATCAGATAAAATCACAGAATACACCACCATCTGCTCCAACTGGACAGATGCAACAACAGACAAATAATCAATCTGGAAGCAATTCTTCTGATTCATCTGACAACAATAACAGTAGCAATGATTCTTCTTCTAAGATCAAATTAACAGGAGATTCTTATGTAACATCATTAAATGATGAAGATAGTTCTTTCACTAAGTTACCGCTTTTCCTTCAGCATGTTCTTACTTCCAATATAAGTTGCGATCATATATCCAACATAGATAACAATCACAATGATCAATGATTGCACTACCGCCTCTGATATATTGATCTGTCCTAAGGTTGAAATCAGAATGGAGGCTGTTTTAATTCCAACATAAGAATGAACCAACGCCAGACTTAACGGAAGACAGAAATATAAAATAATCTGTGCCTTGATCGCACGATTAACCATTTTTTGTGAAGTTCCAATCTTACGCAATAATTGATATTTTTCAATATTATCTGCATTTTCACTCAATTGCTGCAATGCCAATACGGCCGCACATGTAATTAAAAATACCAATCCTATATAGATTGCAATATATGTCATGATCGTACTTAGTCCCGTACTTTGTTCATACACTTCTTCTTTTGAAATCGCCATTGAATAAGGCGAATTCTGCATCTTGCCTGTTCTGATCAACTCTTTTAAATGGTTGTTATACCTTTCAGATACTTTCTTGGCATTTCCTTTCCAATTGATATTTAAATACAGTGTTGAATTATCAATCTTTAGTGTCTGAATGATATTATCATTTAACACAACTGTTCCCATATCTGTTTTGACTGGTGCCACCATAAAAGTATCCTTTTGAAGTTCATACTTTATTTTATATGTTTTTCCATCCAGTGTAATCTTCTGCTTATCTTTGGCCGTCTTCTCCATTGTCGGAATCAGATTTGCATAATCGCAGTTTAATATATATTCATCTGTTTTTAACGTTAATTCTTTTTCTCCGATTGCTTTTCGAAGCTTGTTATACTCAGACAGCTTCACAAAAGTTAATGGCACTTCATACAGATTCTTTACATAATCCTTTGTATAGTCTGAATATTTTTCTCTTCCTTTTAACAATGGCTCCATTTTATATCTGCACTGCTTAAATACACCATTTTGATAAACTGTGATCGGCAGAGTTTCTTTTGCATCTTCTTCGATCAATAATCCAAGCGAGTTCATTTTCTTCACAAACTTCTGCTGTAATTCATCCTGATATCCCTTTTGACTTAAACTATAAAATGAATAATCAAATTTCGTCAGATCTTCCAAATCTGTTTTCACAGAAGATGCCAATCCGCTTCCCGTTGCAAATGCACTGATCGCCAGAAACAACATCAGACACAACATGGACATAGAAACAAATGTTGTCGTAATCTTTGAGTTAATCTGTCGCAGAACAAACAGGTTCAATCCATTATAGTAAAATTTCTTATTTCTTTTTGCCAGTTCTAATAAAAATCCTGACAATGAAAAGAAGAATAGAAATGTTCCAATGACACCTAAAATGATACTCATTTTAAAATCATTGTCCACACCAAGCATCTGATTCTTTGTGATCAAATGATACGCTATCCCTATACATGCAATGGACATTACAAATAAAATCACTGATAGAACAGGATTTTTTAATCTCGTTTTCTGGTTCTTTTTTGCTGCATTCAACAGATTGATCAATTTATATTTTGATATTGTGATTCCATTAAATATCATCACAATAATAAAAATAATTGCAAAATACATAATTGTCTGAATAAATGCAGTTTGCGAGAAAACAAACTTAAATTCTTTCATCTGCACTGCAAACATTTTAGCTGTCAGCATTGCTAAACCTTGAGATAAAAATACGCCTGCAATCAGTCCAGCGATCAATGCGAAAAAACCAATTAATAAAGTTTCAATTAACAAAATTTTTGAAACCTGTCGTTTCTCCATCCCCAACAACAGATAGATTCCCATCTCCTTATGTCTTCGTTTCATTAAAAACTGATTGGCATAGATGATCAGAAATCCCAAGATCACTGCGACAAATACAGAAATCCAATTAATGATCACTGACATCAAATGCATCATTGATTTCTGGCTTTCATTCAATTTTAAAACTGCCTGCTGTGCCTGAACAGAATTGAACATATAAAACAAGCAGATTCCAAACGTCAATGTCAGAAAGTAAATCGTATAATCACGAATACTTTTTTTGACATTACTAAATGCAATTTTAGAATACATTCGTACTGTCACCTCCAAGCAATGTCACAACCTCGATGATGCGGTCGAAAAACTGTTTCCTAGAATCACTTCCACGAACTAGTTCATTAAAGATTTTTCCATCTTTGATAAACAGAATACGTTTGCAATAGCTTGCTGTAAATGCATCATGTGTTACCATAAGAATCGTTGCATATAATTCCACATTCATCGTATCCATGCTGTCGAGTAACATTCTCGCAGCCTTGCTGTCCAAAGCTCCTGTTGGTTCATCCGCAAGGATCAGAGATGGATTTGAGATCATTGCTCTCGCACTTGCCACTCTCTGCTTCTGCCCTCCAGACATCTGATATGGATATTTGTTTAACACCTCTGTGATCATTAATTTCTCTGCGATCGATCTTACTCTGTCCTCAATCTCTTTTGCCGGAACTTTCATGATCGTAAGTGCCAGTGCGATATTTTCAAATGCTGTCAATGTATCTAACAGATTAAAGTCCTGAAAGATAAATCCCAGTTCCTCTCTCCTGAATTTTGAAAGATGCTTTCCTTTCAGTTTGGTAATATCCATTCCATTGATCAAAATATTTCCGGCCGTCACACGGTCGATGGTTGATATACAATTCAGCAACGTAGTCTTACCACTTCCAGAAGCTCCCATGATTCCAATATACTCACCCTTCTCTACTTCAAAACTGATCCGGTCGATCGCCTTTGTCAGATTTGCTTTACTACCATAATATTTTTCAATATTATCAACCTTCAATACAGAACTCATTCTTCCATCTCCTTATCTTTCTTTTCAAATCATTTTGTTTTACCCTTTTGTTCCTCTTATTGACTTGTCTATAATATATCATTAGCCAAAAACTGTATCCATCGATTTTCCTTACATGAAACTTACAATTTTGTCATATTGATATTTCCCATGAAAACTACTATACTAAATTTAACATGACTATATAAAGGAGGAACTCAACATGTATTTAAAAAATGAAGACGTAAAAATTGGAACAATTCCTGACGCTAATGGTTCTGACACACCACTTAGAAAAATGGAATTCTTAACGAAGAAAGAAATGAAAGACAGCAGCCGCCTCTACGGAAAAGTCATCGTACCACCAGGATGTGCCCTTGCTTATCATACTCATGAAAATGAAGGGGAAGCTTATCATATTCTTCAGGGAACTGGTCTTTACAACGATAATGGTACAAAGTATGAAGTACACGCTGGAGACACTACATTTACAAGTGATGGTGCCGGACATGCCATTGAGAATATTGGAGATGAAGATCTTGTATTTATGGCACTGATCTTATTAGATAAATAATCTGCTTTTAAATCATTGATCATCTAAGAATAAAAATATAATATAAAACGCTGGTCCAAATAATCATTGGTCCCAGCGTTTTTCTATCTCTATTTCTAAAATTTAAATTCATGAAATTTTGGTTTCATCTGATCAAACGTATAGATTCCATTAAATCCAATTTCTTTCAGTATCTTCTGCGATTCCATAACCCTGTCTCCAACACGGTCCGCATTATGTGCATCAGATCCGATCGTAATAATCTTTCCACCCATATCATGATAAAGCTCTAAGATTTCCCTTGACGGCATCAGACTTTTCAGATGATAAGCACGACTTGAGGTATTCAATTCAATTCCTTTTCCATCTGCGATCACAACTTCAAAGATCTGTTCAATCAAATCTTTAATTTTTTCAAGCTCAATTTCACCATTCAGATCGTATCTTTTGATTACATCGAGATGTCCCAGAATACTGTAATCTTTATATGCCTTTACAACGTCTAAAATTTCCTGATAGTATCTTCGATTATATTCTAACTGAGTCTTCCCTTTCTGCGGCTCATGTCTCCAGTACTCTTTATTCTCTACCTGATGGCAGGAAAAGATTACAAAATCAAACGGATACTGTCCAAATGTTTCCTCATACGCTTTTGTTGTATGTACCTGAATTCCAAATTCGATTCCTGTCTTTAATGTGATCTGCCCTTTATATTTTTCTTTCATTTCTTCCATTTCTTTAAAATAAGCATCATAATCACAATTGACTACTGTCGGTACATCATAGTCAGAATGTTCTGTAAAACATAGTTCATCCATTCCTAATTCAATGGCTTTCTGAATCTCCAGCTCCATTGGAAAATCTGTATCTTCACTAAAATATGAATGTATATGGTAATCTGCAAACATTGTAAACCTCCTGTTGGATCATTCATTTAGAAAAATCATTGAGCTTCTTGGAAAACCAATGGTAACAATCGTGTATTCTTCTTCTTTTGACTCAATCTTGAAACTTAACTGCAATTTGTCACAAAGCTTCTTACACAAATATAATCCCATCCCGGTTGATTTCTCATAGTTTCTTCCTGTAGTTCCAGTATAACCTTTATCTGTCACTCTTGGCAAATCTTTTGCTGCAATTCCAATTCCATTATCCCGAATCTCTAAAAATATCTGATTCGTTGATTGTCTTGCCTCAAAGGATATCTGTGGATCTTCTTTTTTATATTTTACCGCATTGCTGATAATCTGATTTAATATAAATAACAGCCACTTTTCATCACTAAATATTTTCTGGTCCAGATTGTTCATACTAATTTTAATCTTGTTGCTGATCATAATTCTTGCATTGAATCTGACAGCTTTTTGTACCATATCTTTTAAATTTAATTCTTTTACCAGATAATCTTTTTCTACGCTATTACTTCGTGCATAATAAAGTGCTTGTTCAAGATAGTAATTAATCTGCTGTAATGCCTCATCCATTGCTTCTGTGATTTCTGACGGATGATTCTCAAGAATTAACTTGGCTGCTGCCAATGGTGTTTTCACTTCATGAATCCACATTTCAATATATTCCCGATAGCCTGCTGCCTCCGTTCTATACTGAAGTATTTCATCATTCATAGACTTATTACAGCTTTGCAGAATATCATAAATAAATTCTCCCTCAAAAAAATCTGGCCGCTCCATCATTTCAGAAAGCATATTTTTCTGATCCAGCATATCAAGTTTAATTGTCATTTCTTTATAATATCTGAACTTTTTCATATACTGTTGTCCAAGATAAATAAGCTCCAGTAAAATACCGATCACTAGTAAATAAATCATCAAATATCTATTCACTTCAAAAATATAAAATAATCCTTCTATCAGACATAGAAATATAAAATGAGTTGCCATCTGTGCATAATAAATACTTAAAAATCTTCGCAGTCTCATACCATATACCCTTGCCCTCTTTTGGTTTTTATGAAATCTTTTAACCCTGCTGACTCTAATTTCTTTCTGACACGATTAACATTTACAGTTAATGTATTATCATCAATAAATTCATTGGACTGCCATAATGTTTCCATCAGATGATCTCTGCTGACAATCTTACCTTTATTTTGTAAAAGCGTATACAATATTCTCATTTCATTTTTGCTCAATTCAATAACCTGATTTTCATAAACAACCGTACTGTTATTTAATTGTAATTTCAAGCCATGATATTGTACTGAATTCTCTACTTCTTCTTTCCGGGTTCTTTTCAGCATTGCAGAAATCCTTGCTAATAAAATCTGTGTATTATATGGTTTCGTCACAAAATCATCTGCTCCAAGATTCATGCTCATCAGTTCATCCATCTCACTGTCACGGCTTGTCACAACTATAATCGGTACTTCTGATTTTTCTCTGATGGCTCTACATACATAATAGCCATCATATAAAGGCAGATTAATATCCAGTAAGATTAAGTCTGCGTTTTCTCTTAAACAATCTTCCACAACGGTATCAAAATGTTCTATTGCTATAATCTCATATCCATATTTACTTAATAATATGCTAAGTTCATTACGAATGGGTTCATGATCTTCTACTATGATTATCTTTGCTTTCATTTTCTTTCTCCCCACCTTTCCTTATGAGTTCTTATAATAATGAATTCTTATAATATCATATCATAAACTTTTGCAAAAGAAAAAGCGCCTCACATTTGAGACGCTTTCGGAAGTTTTTTATTTCTTATTTTTTAGGCTGTAAAGATTCTTTTCCACCCATATATGGTCTTAATACTTCTGGAATTGCAACGCTTCCGTCTTCTCTTAAGTTGTTCTCTAAAAAAGCAATCAGCATTCTAGGTGGTGCTACTACTGTATTATTTAATGTATGAGCAAAGTAGTTTCCGTTTTCACCTTTCACACGGATATGAAGTCTTCTTGCCTGTGCATCACCAAGGTTAGAACAGCTTCCTACTTCGAAATATTTCTTCTGTCTTGGAGACCATGCTTCTACATCAACAGATTTTACCTTAAGATCTGCTAAGTCACCAGAGCAGCATTCTAATGTTCTTACTGGAATATCCATAGAACGGAATAAATCTACTGTATTCTTCCATAGTTTTTCATACCAGTCTTTGCTTTCTTCTGGTTTGCAAACAACGATCATTTCCTGTTTTTCAAATTGATGGATTCTGTAGACACCACGTTCTTCAATCCCATGTGCTCCTTTTTCTTTTCTGAAGCATGGAGAATAACTTGTCAATGTTTTTGGTAACTGATCTTCTGGTGTTGTTGTGTCGATAAATTTACCGATCATAGAATGTTCACTTGTTCCGATCAGATACAGGTCTTCACCTTCGATCTTGTACATCATAGCATCCATTTCGTCAAAACTCATAACACCTGTTACGACATTGCTTCTGATCATGAAAGGTGGTACGCAGTAAGTAAATCCTCTATCGATCATAAAGTCTCTTGCATATGCGATAACTGCAGAATGTAATCTTGCAATATCTCCCATCAGATAATAGAATCCATTACCTGCTACTTTTCTTGCACTATCAAGATCAATTCCATCAAAGCTTTCCATAATGTCTGTATGATATGGTACTTCAAAATCAGGAACAACTGGTTCTCCAAATCTTTCAAGTTCAACGTTTTCACTGTCGTCTTTACCAATTGGTACAGATGGATCAATAATATTTGGAATTGTCATCATGATCTCTTTGATCTTCTCTTCGACAACTTTTTCTCTTTCACTTAATTCTTCAATACGATCTGCAGATGCTGTAACCTGTTTTTTAACTTCTTCTGCTTCTTCTTTTTTACCCTGTCCCATTAAGGCACCAATCTGTTTAGATAATTTGTTACGATCTGCACGAAGTGCCTGAACTTCCTGTTTGATCTCACGATTTTCCTTATCAAGTTCGATAACTTCATCAACTAAAGGTAACTTACGATCCTGAAATTTATTTTTGATGTTCTGTTTTACTACATCTGGATTTTCTCTTAAAAATTTAATATCTAACATTTTTTCCTCCAATTATTTGTTCATACATTTTTCTAATGTTGTTTTTTCCTCATCTGATAATGCTACTTTGGCAGCACCATCTTTGATTTCTTTGGCATAAACATATGTTGCATTCTGACTGCTCATACCATTTAAAAGTGTTCCATTATTATTATGGTCAAGTAATGCAATTACAAAACTTGTTTCTCCACCCATATCAGAGAACGCATTATACTTATATACTTCCATCTTAGAAAAGTTACTCCTATGTTCTTCATCGATTCTCTGTATTTCACCTTCTAGAAAATCTTGTTCTACAATGATTTCGTTAAGCTTTTCAAATTTCTTGATAATGCTTTCTTCTAATGATTTACCATCTTTTCCCGATAGGAATTTTTTGTAACGTTTTTTTAGTTTACTAACTTTAACTAAAGCAACAATTACAAGGATCAGTGCTAATGCTAACACACCGGCCAGGCCAATCACAACATACTCCATACTTACACTATTTAAAAAATTTGTCATCTCATGTTCCTCCTAAATTGATCTTATCATATCCACAATGCGTTCTAATTCGTCTTGTGAATAATACTCAATTTCTATTTTTCCTTTATTATTCTTTTTATTTTTAATAGTTACCTTGCTTCCAAGAACCTGTTTCATAGATTCTTCCAGCTGAGTATAAAGGATATCGTGAACATCTTTTTCTTCTTTTTTATTTTTTTTGATTTTCTTTAAATCTTTGACAAGTTTTTCAATATCTCTGACGCTTAATTTTTCATCAAAAACTTTCTGTGCAATTTCATATTGTTGATCTTTGTTTGTAATTGCTAATAATGCTCTTGCATGTCCTGTACTGATCATTTCTTCTTCCAGCATTTTTTGTACTCTTGGATCAAGTTTCAAAAGTCTTAATGAGTTTGTGATCGCAGCACGGCTCTTGCTAACCTTGCCTGCAACTTCATCTTGTTTTAATTGAAATTCTTCCATTAGGCGTTTATATGCCATAGCTTCTTCAATTGGATTTAAATTATCTCTTTGAATATTTTCAATTAAAGCGATCTCTACAACTTCATTTTCATTATACTTACGGATCATGACAGGGACTTCATTAAGGCCTGCTAATTTTGCTGCTCTCCATCTTCTTTCTCCTGCAATGATCTCATAGAAGTCATCTTTTGGAGTTACCAAAATTGGCTGCAACATTCCATATTGTTTAATTGAATCTGATAATTCCTGTAATGTATCTTCATCAAACTGATTACGTGGCTGATCAGGATTAGGTTCAATCTTGTCAATTGGTAATGTCAGTTCTTTCTCTGGCTCAGCTTTTTTCTTTGATTTCGATGATCTTGATACTTTTTTCTTTACTTGTTCTACATCTTCTTCATCGACAATCGGTGCTTTTGGAATCAGTGTATTCAATCCTCTTCCAAGTCCCATTTTCTTTCCTGACATTATTTTTTACCTCCATTTTCAATCACTTCTTCTGCAAGTAGATTATAGCTTTCTGCTCCTGAAGATCGAGGAGCATATACATTGATTGGAAGTCCATGACTTGGTGCCTCTGCCAGACGTACATTTCTTGGAATGATCGTCTTGTAAATATTCTGATTTAAGTACGATTTGACATTCTCTACAACCTGCAGCGATAGATTTGTTCTACCATCATACATTGTAAACACAACACCCTCTATCTTTAATCTTGGATTCAGACTCTTCTGAATCAGGTCAATTGTATAGATCAGCTGTGTAAGTCCATCCAATGCATAAAATTCACATTGAATCGGAACAATTACGGTATTTGCTGCTGTCATGGCATTTACTGTTAACATTCCCAATGCCGGTGGGCAATCGATAATAATAAAATCGTATCTTCTTCTTACCTTTTGAAGATTCTCTTTCATGATAAACTGCATTTTATCCACAGTCATCAATTCAATTTCTGCTCCAGCTAAATTTCGATTTGCTGGAAGTAAGGATAGATTATCAAACAAGTCTTTAATGATACAATCTTGTATCTTTTCTTCTCCTGTAATCACCTCATAAGTTGTCTTATCCAGCTCGTTTTTGTCTAATCCCAAGCCACTGGTGGTATTTCCCTGAGGATCCATATCAACGAGTAAGGTTTTCTTTCCTTTTGCCGCAAGTGCTGCTGAAAGATTAACCGCTGTCGTTGTCTTTCCAACTCCACCTTTCTGGTTGGCAATTGCAATAATTCTTCCCATTTCTTTCTCCTTTTGAACAATATTATAACACTATTTTTTTTGCATTGCCATATGTTTCACGTGAAACATTTATTATTTTTTTGTGCAATATTTGTTTCACGCAATTTCAATTTTTCCAAAAATGTTTCACGTGAAACATTTTATAATATTCAGATGCGAAAAGGAGTATTCATCTGAATACTCCTCAATTGCTTATAAATTTTGAAATGCATCTGTCCATAATAATTAATAAAGCTTTATTATTAATTACATTTGTTCTGGACACTGGATTCCTAATAATTCTAATGCATCTTTAATTACCTGTTTTGCCAAAATAACAATCTTAACTCTTGCTTCTTTTAATTTCTGATCCTCTACATTACACTGATTTTCATGATAAAAACGATTGAAGCTTTGTGCTACTCCCATAACATATCTAGAAACTACAGAAGGTTCTAATCTATCTGCTGCCACTTTGATCACTTCTGGGAATCTTTCGATTTCCTTTAATAAAGCTACAGATGTTTCATCTGTTACTAAGGATGCATCAATATCTCCAACTTCTGTGATTCCTGTTTTTCTCAACACACTTGCAGCTCTTGCATATGTGTACTGAACATATGGTCCTGTCTCACCATCAAAGCTGTGAATCTTCTCCCATGTAAATGTTACATCTTTGATTCTCTGGTTATACAAGTCATTAAAGATAATTGCTCCAATTCCAACTTTCTGTGCAACATCTTCTTTATCTTTAAGATCCGGATTCTTTTCTGCAATGATCTCTCTGATCTTAGATACAGATTCTTTTAAGATGTCTTCTGCATATACGATATTACCACTTCTTGTTGAAAGCTTTCCACCTTCTAAACTTACTAATCCATAAGGTACATGAATCAGGTTTTCTTTTGCCCATTCATATCCCATTAATTCTACTACTTTAAATACCTGTGCAAAATGTAATTTCTGCTCTAATCCAGTTACATAAATACACTTATCAAAATTATATTCTTTCTTTCGATAGAAAATTGCAGCTAAATCTCTTGTTGCATAAATACTACTTCCGTCTTTCTTCATTACAAGACATGGCGCCATATCATATTCATCAAGATCTACGATCATTGCTCCTTCACTTTCTTTTAGAAGATTTTTCTCTTTTAATTCTTCTACAACTGCTGCTGTTTTATCACGATAAAAGCTTTCACCTGTGTAATGATCAAAATCCATATTCAGCATTTTATAAATTCTTTTATATTCTACCATACTGATATCTTTAAACCATTCCCAGATAGATAATGCTTCTTCATCACCTTTTTCCATCTTGGCAAACCATTCTCGAGCCTGATCATTTAATGTATCATCTTTCTCAGCTTCTTCATGGAATTTTACATAAATTCTTAAAAGCTCAGGAATACCTTTTTCTTCAACCGCTTCTTTACTTCCCCATTTCTTATACGCAACGATCAGTTTACCAAACTGTGTTCCCCAATCACCTAAATGATTAATTCTTTCTACGTGATATCCCAATTTATCAAAAATATGATATAAAGAGTTTCCAATGATTGTCGTTCTTAAATGTCCAACATGAAAGTTCTTTGCAATATTAGGTGAAGAATAATCGATACAAACAGTTTTTCCTTTTCCGATTTCCTGGGTACCATAAGTATCATTTACTTTTGCTAAAACTTCTTTTACATAATTTTCTTTATTCAAAAAGAAGTTTACATAAGGGCCCATAGCTTCTACTTTTGATACATCGTCGCTTGCAGGAATTTTTTCTGCAAGCTCTGTTGCGATCATATTAGGAGCTTTTCTAAATACTTTCGCTAATTGAAAACATGGAAATGCGAAATCTCCCATATCATCTTTTGGTGGAATTTCAAGAATTCCATCAATCTTCTCTTTATCTAATTCTTCGATTGTCTGATCTAATAAATCAATAACTTTATTTCTCATAATCTTCCCTTTCTATAGTTCGATCAATGCCTGAACATTAATTGAATTTGTCTTCCATCTTGTCACTGAAAATTCTTTTGTAAGTTCTTTTTCAAGGGCACTGCGTTTCTCATAAAACTCTTTTGCATTTTTAATAATTTTAGGTTTTGCTTCTATTTTAATCAATATTTTATACTCATCAATAGTTTTTTCAAAGTTAATAACAAAAACCCCTATATCATCCATTAATATCTCAAATATCTCATGAAATCCTTTCAAAAATGAAAATGTCATACAAACTTTAGATTCCTCTTTTGATTCGCGATAATTTAATCGTGCTGTTGGATATATTTTTTTAATATATTTCATCAATTCATCAAACGCTGGAACAAATGGAATCTTTTCATCTTCGTTAACATCTTCAGTTACTATATCATCAAAGAGCAGATCTTCTTCTAATCCCTTTTGATAGCTAAGCAATTCTTCGATTCTATGATCTTTATCATGAATCTTCTTCTGAAATTCTTTGATATCTTTTTCAATCTTTATAACATCTTCTGAAACACTTTGCTTTGATTCTTCGATTTCTAATGGTAACGGTGAAAATATCTTTCGTATCTGATAGATTTTCTGCTGGTTTTCAATCGTACCTTCTTTTTCATTCTTTTCCTGCATGACCTCATACATCTTGCGGTTCAACTGATGTCTGTCTGTTTTTAATAACTGTATCTGTTCTTCCAGATAATCATATAACTGACTGATCAAATAACTTTTTTCTTTCTTCTTCTCCATATTTTTACCACTTTCTTTTTATCATAAACGATAACCATCAGAAATGAAAGTAAAACCTTTTAACAAATTGGTTCCTTTGATGGTAAACCAGCTTTCCTTGGAAAACGTTTTGGTGTTGCTTTTGTCTTATGAATCTTTAAAATTGTTCTCGCCATATCTGTATCCGGAATTTCAAAAGATATAATATCTTCAATATTTCCACCTAGAATTTTCACCGCTTTTTTTGAATTCTTGGCTTCTTCTTTGATATCCCCTGATTTATATGGAAGAAAATATCCCCCTTCTTTTACATAAGGAATACAATACTCTGATAAAACTGTCAGATTTGCCACCGCTCTTGATACTACATAATCAAAATTTTCTCTATATTCTTTTTGTTTTGCAAAATCTTCTGCACGTCCATGAATCGCTGTGATTTTTTGAAGTCCTAATGTGTTGATTACTTCATTTAAAAATTTAATTCGTTTGTTTAAGGAATCTAGTAATACAATCTCTAATTCTGGAAACGCTATCTTTAATGGAATCCCTGGGAATCCTGCACCTGTTCCTAGATCCAGAATTTTTTGATCTTTCAACTCAACTCCACTCTTTACCAATGCCAAGCTATCTGCAAAATGTTTATCAATTACTTCATTTTTTTCTGTGATCGCGGTCAGGTTCATCACTTTATTCTTCTCTACAAGCATCTTATAGTACATTTCAAACTGTTCTAACTGATGATCACTTAATGCAATTCCAAATGCAGCTGCTTTTTCTCTTAATCTTTCCATCTATTATCTCCTATGGTGCATCTGTTCCAGATAAATCAGCAATACAGAAATATCTGCTGGTGACACCCCTGAAATTCTGGATGCCTGTCCGATAGACGATGGTCTGATCTTTGATAACTTCTGTTTTGCTTCAATTCGCAAGCTTCCAACATCTTCGTAATCAATATCTTCTGGAATTCTCTTTTTCTCCATCTTCTTAAACTGTTTTACCTGTGACAACTGACGTTTGATATATCCTTCATATTTAATATTAATATTTACCTGTTCCTGAACATCCAGATCATACTCTGGTCTCTCTGGATCGATTGGTGCCAAATCCATATAAGTAAGCTCCGGTCGACGGATCAGTTCTGTCATTTTAGCAGATGATTTTAATGTTGTACTTCCAAGCTCTTCAAGTAATGACTGCACATTTTTAGACGCACCCACATTAATATCCTCTAGTCGTTTCATCTCATCTTCGATCTGCTGTTCTTTTACTAATAATTTATCATATCTTTCCTGACTGATCAGTCCTGCTTCATATCCGATCTTGGTCAGACGAAGATCGGCATTATCCTGACGAAGCAACAATCGATATTCTGCTCTTGATGTCATCATACGATATGGTTCCTGTGTTTCTTTTGTTACCAGATCGTCGATCAAAACTCCAATATAAGCCTGTGAACGATCTAAAATAATTGGATCTTTTTCTTGCAGTTTGCGTGCAGCATTGATACCTGCCATCAGACCTTGTGCTGCTGCCTCTTCATATCCTGAACTTCCATTAAACTGCCCACCAGAAAATAACCCGTCAATCTCTTTAAATTCCAATGAAGCTTTTAGCTGTGTCGCATCAATACAATCATATTCAATTGCATAAGCATTTCTCACAATCTTAGCATTCTCTAATCCTGGCACACTGTGATACATCTTATACTGTACATCTTCCGGCAACGAGCTTGACATACCACCAACATACATCTCATTCGTGTATTCGCCCTCTGGCTCAATAAATACCTGATGTCTATTCTTATCTGGAAATTTCACGATCTTATCTTCGATCGATGGGCAGTATCTAGGTCCTGTTCCTTCAATTGCACCAGAAAATAACGGTGATCTGTGAATATTTTCTTTAATGATCTCATGTGTTTCTTCCGTCGTATAAGTTAACCAACAGGAAATCTGATCTCTCTTAATATCTTCTTCCTTATTTGTAAAACTGAATGGAACAATTCTCTCGTCTCCAAACTGTTCTGCCATCTTAGAAAAATCAATCGTATTCTTATCAATTCTGGCTGGTGTCCCTGTCTTAAATCGTCTCATGGAGATTCCATGACTCTTCAAGGAATCTGTCAGGTAATTTGCTGCCTGAAGTCCATTTGGTCCTGTATGATTGCTGACTTCTCCATAAATACAGCGCGCCTTTAAATATGTTCCTGTCGTTAAGACAACAGCTTTTGCATAGTAAACAGCTCCTGAATATGTCTTAACACCTTTGATCTTCCCATCTTCAACAAGAATCTCTGTAACTTCGCCCTGACGAAGTGTAAGATTTGGTGTATTTCCCATCACCTGTGTCATGGAAATAGAATACATCTTCTTATCTGCCTGTGCTCTTAAAGAATGCACTGCCGGCCCTTTCGATTTATTCAACATCTTAGACTGTAGATAAGTCTTATCAATATTTTTACCCATCTCACCGCCCAATGCATCAATTTCTTTTACCAGATGTCCTTTGGAACTTCCTCCAATATTGGGATTACATGGCATCAATGCAACACTATCCATGCTTACTGTAAAACAAATCGTTTCAAATCCCATTCTGGCTGCTGCAAGTGCAGCTTCGCATCCGGCATGACCTGCACCTACAACAATAATATCATATTTTTCTTCTAAATTATTCATCTTTATTTACCCATACAAAATTCTGCAAAAATCTCATTTACCAGATCTTCTCCCACAGATTCTCCTGTGATAAATCCTAAATGCTCATATGCATCCAAAAGATCAATGGAGAAGAAGTCTTCCGGCATTCCATCTTCAATACTCTGCAACACCATAGCAAGACTCTTTAAAGCTTCACTTACTTCTGTTTTATGTCTCATGTTCGTCAAATAAATCTCATCATTAAAGGATACATGTCCTTCAAAGAAAATATCCTGGATCAGCTGATACAATTCTTCAATTCCAGTCTGCTCTTTGGCTGAAATCTGCACAATCTGCTCAAATCCTTTTTCTTTGAGATCTGATACCTTCACCACCTGATCAAGATCTGCTTTGTTTAATAATACGATTGTCTGCTTATCTTCAATCAGCTCCATAATCTCTTCATCATCTTTTGTTAATGGATCTGAAGTATCCACAACATATAATACAAGATCCGCTTTTGTCAACAAATCTTTTGCTTTATCCACACCGATCTTCTCAATGAGATCATTCGTATCTCTGATTCCTGCTGTGTCAATGATATTCAACGGAATCCCTTTAATCTGAATAGATTCTTCTAACGTATCTCTTGTTGTTCCTGCAATATCTGTGACGATCGCTCGTTCTTCTCCAAGTAATACATTTAACACAGATGATTTTCCAGCATTCGGTTTCCCAACGATAACTGTCTGAATTCCCTCTTTCAGAATTCTTCCATTATCAGCATTCTCCAAAAACTCATTTAACTGATTCATGATCACTTCGACTTGATCTTTCAATTCATCTGAAAATCCGTCCACACTGTAATGTTCCGGATCATCTAATGCAGATTCAATAAACGCCACACTGTGAATGATCTGTTTTCGAATCTCTGTGATCTTCTTTCCTAACGCACCCTCTAACTGCTTTAAAGATGTACTCATTGCAAATTCATTCTTTGACTGAATTAGATCCATAACTGCTTCAGCCTCAGAAAGATCGATCCTTCCATTCAAAAATGCTCTCTTTGTAAATTCTCCCGGCTCAGCTGGCGTTGCTCCTGCCTTAAATACTGCTTCCAGAACCTTCTTCATAACAACCACACCACCGTGGCAGTTAATCTCAACAACATCTTCTGCTGTATAAGAATGAGGTCCTTTCATAACTAATACAATACATTCATCTAGCAATGTGCTTTCATCATAGACATGTCCATAATGTGCCGTATATGTCTTTACATCTTTGATCTTCTTATCTTTTTTCTTCGGTTTAAATACTTTTTCAATAATATCAAGTGCCTCATCTCCACTGATCCTGATAATTCCAATCCCACTGTTAGTCATTGGAGTGGCAATTGCTGCAATCGTATTTGATTTCATATAATATACCTCAAAAAAGGGCTGCCTAAATTAAGGCAGCCCTATATCTTATTTTTTAAGCATAACAACAACTTTACGATAAGGATCCTTACCTTCGCTC
>OLPN01000972.1_pt1 | contig 27801 bp, 17 predicted proteins | sample 1672601 | NCBI WGS metagenome assembly OLPN01 (sample SAMEA3136704, study PRJEB25190) | human gut metagenome | reverse complement strand
GAACCCACGTATCCAGCTTGGAAGGCTGGTGTTCTACCATTGAACTACACCCGCAAGTGTTTGTCGCTGACAACATAATATATTATATATTAACCAGTCGAGATTGTCAAGAACTTTTTTAACTTTTTTTGAAAAGTTTTTGTTCTCTCGAACTTCTTTCGAGCATCTCCGCCGCAGCTCCCTGCGACGTTGACTATCATATCACCCCTTCCGCGGAATGTCAACACCTTTTTTTGAAATTTTTCATATTTTTTAAACTGTTTATACAATACCAGAATTGTTCGCACAACTCTAATATTTTTAGCAGGTTCAGGACAGCCGCCAGCTGGCCAGGAACTTGTTCTTCAAAAGGCCGTTTACCAGCTTGCCCCAGCCTAAGGGATAACCGGAGACGCAGAGGAGCTGCCAGCCTTTGGGGCTCTTCGCTTCCTCCGGCTCGATCTCGATGGTCTCTCCTTTCAGATAATGAAGGATTCGCTCATCGTCGGCGGGAAGATCGATCGCATTCCAGTACTGCGCTTTTTTAAGGGAGACAGCCAGAGCCTGCGAGGGCTCAAAGCGGTCTTTGCGGATCTCTCCGAGATAGAGACCGTTCCGAAGGAATACCAGCCCGCGGACAGCAGCGGACTCAGCGGGCACATAGTAGACCTGGCCTTTTCGCACTTCAATACGAGTGAAATCCCAGTCCACGTCGAGATCTTTTGCGAAATCGAAGAAGGGTGTCAGCTCTTTAGAGAACTTTTTCGCAGAATCGCTCTGTTTTTCTTTCCGTTTCTTCTTTCCCTTTTTCACGACCGGTTCTTCCAAGGCAAGTTCTAAAGTATCGCCTTTTTTCCCAAGGAGAGCAAGGAAGTGACCCTCTCCTCCCATGCGGTGCGGCCAGATCCGGGCGCAGTTTGTGAGAGAAACCTTCTGCTCTTCCGTCAGACTGTCAAAAACGTCCTCATCCCAGAGTTCTGCCGGGAGCCATTCTTTTTCAATAAGTTCCGGACGGCCGGGGGCAAAGCCCTCATAGCGGTTAGGAATCGGGAGAATTTCAAATTCCGGGCGCTCTTTCATAAGAAAGGAAATCATCTGCTCATTTTCTTCCGGGGAGAACGTACAGGTCGAATAGAGAAGCATGCCACCGGGACGGAGCATATCGGCAGCCCGGAGAATGATTTCTTTCTGCATCCGGGCACATTCCAACGGTTTTTCCGGTTTCCAGGCTTTGGCTGTGTCCGGATCTTTTCGGAACATGCCTTCTCCGGAACAGGGTGCATCCACCAGGATCTTATCAAAAAATTCCGGGAAGTTTTCCGCTAGTTTGGCCGGGACTTCGTTGAGAATCAGGGAGTTGGGGATGCCGAAGACCTCCACATTTTTCAGGAGAGCCCGGGCCCGGGGGCCGCTGATGTCGTTTGCCGCCAGAAGGCCTTTGCCGTGAAGTTTCGCACCGAGCTCCGTAGCCTTGCCGCCGGGGGCCGCGCAGAGATCCAGAACCTTATCGCCGGGATTCACCGGAAGGATGTTTGCCGGTGTCATGGCACTGGGCTCCTGGAGATAATATAATCCACTATAATAGAAGGGATGGCGGGACGGACGGTCATTTTCTCCATAATAAAAACCATTATCTACCCAGGGGATCGGTGTCAATTCAAACGGTGCCAGTTTTTCAAACTCCTCCGGCGTGATCTTATCCCGATTGATACGAAGACCGAACTTTCGCGGAAGTTCATAGCCTTCACGAAAAGCCGGATACTCTTCTTTCAGGATTTTTTTCATTTTTTCTTCAAAAGCCGGGGGCAGTGCAAACATAGCGTCGTTCCTTTCTCTTCCTGGTGCCTACGAATTACTCTGCTGCAAAGCAACTCACGCAATTCTATGGCCATTCAACAAAATAATACATTCATTATATCCCATTCCCGGATTTCTGTCACCGGGAAATATAAAAAGGGCTGCCCAAAGCAGCCAGGCAGCCCGTAAATTCAATATAATTTTTTCTCTGCGTCTTCTTTTGCCGCGAAGGGACCGGGCAGGACACCGGCTCCACGATGACCACCGAAATAATCCATGTCAAACTGAATCGGCGTTCCGTCAGGATTTTCAAAAGGTTCTTCCGGCTCAAAGGCTTTTCCCAGAACTTCCGTATTGATCATACGGCTGGAAAAACCGCCGAGTACCTCGTAGAGATTAGTCTCCAACATATAGTTTCCATCTCTTTCCACGAGATCTACCTTGACTTTTTCAGAAACGGTCAGGCCATTTTTCTCATGCTCCCAGGCTTTGGCTCCATTCAAATAGACGTTTCCCTCGCTCCAGACCGGGAGATGACCCTCGTGAGCGGGATAGAGTTTTGCCATATCCGCAGGGTTGGAGAAATCAAACTGAGCGATCCATTCCTCATAAGTGGGATAACCGTCAAAGACCCAGGTACCGGCTTTCCGATTCTCGGTGTCAAAACCTTCGGAAGAATCGCGGATTGTCACAAAATCCTCGGCAGGCCATTTCTGGACAAAAATATTATTATAGAAACGATCGTCCCCGTGGAGAATCGTCATAAAGCCCATGACCTCCGTGCGGTGAGGAATGTGGTAGGGCGTATAACGGGGCCCAGTGCCGTCTCCCACGCAGGTGAGGGCGCCGCAGATCAGGTTATGTACCATAGCAACTCCCTGAGTGGCAAAACGAAGGCTCGCATCAGAGAGCAGGATATTGTTGTCGATGAGAGTCGGGCCGTGCCCTACCTCTACGAAGATATCCTGGGACATCATGCCGCCCTTCAACTGTTTGGCGAAAGCCGGGCGCTGGTTGTCATGAAGAAGGTTCTGTGAAAGGCGTGTGCCCTGGGCTTCCCAGTCGCACCAGATTCCCATGGTACAATGATGGATATGGTTTCTCCGCATGACCACATCAATAGCCGCATGCATCTTGATACCTGCGATCTCCGCTCCTCCAAGCTCCATCATATTGTTGATGTGATGGATGTGGTTGTCCTCGATGAGGCTGAAGACACCGCCCATTCGGCCAATAATACCGCCCTGCTCACAGTGATGGATGTTATTCCGGCGGATGATGTGGCTTCCCACCTTTTCTTTCAGCCAGCCATGATACTGGCCACGGCAGACAGCATCACGTTCCATCTGAGTTGGGCTCTTTACATATTTATAGGTGAAATAATGGTTATTGTCCGGATCCAGATATTTTCCAAGAGAAATGCCCGCGCATTTGCTGTTGGAGATCTCGCAGTCCTCAATGATCCAGCCTTTACTCCAGTGCGGGCCGATCATACCATCCTGATAAGCTGCCGGCGGTGCCCAGGTGGTGGCTGCCTTTGTCACTACAAAGCCGCTGACTGTGATATAACCCACACCGGTTTTTGACGGCAGAAAGCACTCCCGGCGCACGTTGATCTCTACATTTTCCTCATTGGGATTTTTCCCCTGGAAATTGGCATAAATCACGGTTTCATCCTTTTTGGCATCCTGTTCGGTATACCATTTATAGATAGATTCCTCCGGAACCCAGCTGCACTCGTAAACTTCGCCTTTCATGCATTCTTCCAGAGTGGCTGTCTCATAGAGCGCCCGATCGTTGAGATACACACATCCCGTATGTTTATCTGCTTTGGCAAAATACCAGTCTCCATATACCAGCGTGGTATACGGATTGTAAGTTCCAAAAAGACTGTTCGCCACACGGCAGACCCAGACATTCTCCTTGTATGGCGTCCAGGACTGGATTCTTTCCGCACCAGTAATAACTGCTCCCAGATGTTCTGTGCTCCGGTAACTGATCCTGGCTTCCTCTGTTCCTGCATAGATCGGATCCACATACTCCCGGTAAACGCCCGGAGAAACCAGAACTTCATCACCCGCTCTTGCGATCTTTGCCGCATCGTTGATGCGGCGGAACGGTCTTTCCTTTGTACCGTCTCCGTCACGGCCAATGCTGCCGTTTACATAAATTTTCATGTATAAAACCTCCTTGCATACAGCTATGCTCATTTTTATCAGCAAAGCAGTGTGAATTCTTCAAATTCTTCCACCACACTGCTGTTTCCGATCCATACCCGGAATGTTCCCGGTTCACTGCCAACGATTCCATCGGCCCGCAGGAAGCGGAGCATGGTTTCGTCGATATGGAACGTTTCTTTCCTGCTTTCCCCCGGTTCCAGCGTAACTTTCCGGAACCCTTTCAGTTCCTTCACCGGCCGTACCACACTGGCAAAGACATCCTGAATATAGAGCTGCAGTGTTTCCGTTCCCTGGCGGGTTCCTTTGTTGGTCACTGTCACACTGGCTTCCAGACTGCCGTCTGCAGAAAGGGTATCTGCTGTCAGTTCCGGTGCGGAGATTTCAAATTCCGTATAGCTCAGACCATAACCGAAAGGATAGAGAGGCTCATTCAGAATATCGAGATAACGGGAACGGAAATGATCCGTACAGCCCTCAAAGTCCCCTCTTCCAGTGGAATAAGCATTGTAATAGACCGGCACCTGGCCCACGCAATACGGAAAGCTCATAGGCAGTTTTCCAGAAGGATTTTCTTTTCCGGTCAGCACATCGATGATGGCATGACCACCTTCCGTACCGGGTAGCCAGACCTCCAGAATGGCTTTCGCCAGGCGGCTGACCTTTCGAAGATCCAGCGGCCGACCGTTAAAGAGGACGACTACCACATTGGAATTTACCCGGACAACCTCTTCCAGAAGTTCCAGCTGGACATCGGGAATCTCAATATTCGCCTTACTTGCTGCTTCCCCGGATTCCTTGAAATGTTCGCCAAGAGGCATGATCACCAGATCGGCTTCTGCCGCTGCCTTCAAGGCTTTCTCTTTCATCTGTCTGCATTCTTCTTCCGAAGGCTCTTCCTCGACTTCAAGACGAAGCTGTGCCGTTCCGAAGCCCGGCGTCAGCACCGGACACCCCTGTAAATAAACCGTACGATCAGAAACAAAGACTTCCTCTGCTGCTTCCCGGATCGTCACACTGTCTTTTGCGTCCCCGGTAATGGCCCAGCTGCTCAGCATCTCTTTCCGGTCTGTATAAGGGCCGATAAAGGCAATTTTTTTCTCTGTATCCACAGGCAGGATCCCGTCGTTTTTCAGAAGAACAAAGGATCGCACCGCCGCTTTTCTGGCTGCCTTCCGGTGTGCCTGGCAGAGGAAGAGTTCCTTCTCTTTTTCTTCATCCGCATCTTTATATGGATTTTCAAAGAGTCCCAGTTTGTTTTTCAGTTCCAGGATCCGCATCACGCTTTCATCCAGGAGTTCTTCTTTCAGAACACCTTTCTGGATCAGATCTGCCACATGATCCAGATATGTAGTGGTCATCATATCAATATCCACACCAGCACGAAGGGCATTTTCTGCGGCTTTCTCCCCATTCTCACTGTAGCCGTGGGCGATGGTTTCTTTAATGGCAGCAAAATCAGAGATCAGAACACCATCAAACCCAAGCTCTCCACGGAGAATATCTCTCATCAGATGACGGTTTGTGGATGCCGGAATTCCATCAATGGTGTTAAAGGACGTCATGACCATACCTGCCCCGGCATCGATGCCTGCCTGATACCCTTTCAGATAAAATTCCTGAAAGGTATGGCTGTCCATGCTTACCGTGTTATAATCCCGGCCTGCCTCTGCTCCGCCATAACCTGCAAAGTGCTTGACGCAGGCACAGATTTTTCCAGGTGCTTTCATATCAGAACCCTGGAAGCCTTCCACCTGGGCTTTCACAAAACAGGAACTGAGATACGGATCCTCTCCGAAAGATTCCACCACTCTCCCCCATCTGGGATCCCGTACCAGATCTGCCATGGGAGAAAAAGCCACATGAAGGCCTGCAGCCGTTGCCTCTTTTGCCGCGATCTCCGAACCTTCTTTTGTAAGCTCCGGCTCAAAGGTAGCCGCCTGAGCCAGCGGAGCCGGAAAAATAGTCTTCATCCCATGGATCACATCCATCATAAAAAGCAGAGGGATATGGTGTGGCTGATGCTCCATATATTCTTTCTGGATCTTTTTACTAAGTTCCGCTCCCTGAAGTCCCAGAACAGAACCTGTCAGAGCCCCGTTTTCATCGGAAAGATTCAAGCCGCTGTCCGGCCCTGTAATAAATTTTTTTCCTTCTTCCACATAATAATAACCAATGATCTGAAAAAGCTGTCCTACCTTCTCCTTCAGGGACATCTCTTTCAGCAAGGCTTCCAGCTGCTGTTTTTCCATGGATTTTCCTCCTTGTTATTTCTCGATACACACCATTCCTGTGATTCCAGACTCACTGGTTGGCACTGATTTGACTCCCATCATCGCCATCATGGGATCGGGATGCTGTGACATTTCCCGCTCCAGTGTGGTCGCCACTTCAATGCGAAGTTCATTTTCGCCCTCTTTCACCAGACTGCTGAGGTCATAACGGTACGGAGCCGCAATCTGGATCCCGGCGCTGACGCCGTTCACAAAGACTTCCACGCCCTCGGCGGCTTTGCTGATCTCCAGAAGAAGACCCTCACCTTTTTTACAGCTGATCGTATTTTCATAGCGGACAAAGCCGGAAAACAGAGGTTCTTCCTCCGCCAGGTGATCCGGCAGAGTAACCGTTTTTTCCTTCTGGAAGGCCGGATAGTCGATGCTCCGGCAGAGACTCCGCTTCCAGTTTGCAGCAAGAGGCTGTTTTTCCCCAGAGAGAACCAGCGGCTCAGAAAGTGTCTCTTCGGTCTCATCAAAAATAACAACCAGCGGCTTCAGCGGCTCGATCGTTACAGAAAAGAGGGTTCCGTCCTCTGTCTCCTTCGCGGAAAGGCTCTCCAGACGGTTCTCCCAGGGATTATAGGCATAGCAATCCCCTTTCTTTTCCATGTAAATCTCGCCGGTGTAATCCGCATGGTCTTCATTTACAAAAAGATAACGATCGGTTTCTTCTTTATAATGAAGGTAATGAAGTCTCCGGTTTGCCGGTGTAATCCTTACTTCCCGCACCTTCGTTTTTTCTAGTGCCGGGAGCAGTTCCGGAAGTGACAAGCAGATTCCTCTGCGGATCTCTTCCGGAAGCGCCATTCCCTCGCAGCAGTTCTCCGGATAGTCTTCTATAAAAAATACCTGACCGCCCTTTTTCAGGAATTCCGCAATTCCATCCGCCGCGGCTTTTGGAATGTAGTTATATTTCGGAACGATCAGAATCTGATATTCCTGGGTATTCACTTTCAATGTGCTGCCGATCTCTGTCCGGTAAGACTCTCTCTCTGCAAATACATCTGACGGGATAAAGTCATATTCGATCTGTGCTTCTGCCAGAAGCCGTGCCGGCTCCTGCATCATCATACAGTCACTGCACCAGTCAGACTCTCCCTGATAAAGGATCGCTGCCGGAGCGATATGCGTTCCTCCACTGATCAGTTCACACATCCGGTTGGCATATTTCATCAGGCTTCCGAAATGGCGGTACTGCGGATTGTTTCCGTGAGCATAAAAATGCGGCGGACAGTCCGGATCCGGAAAGTCCTTAGCAGAAAACGCATGGGGAACATAATGGTTCACTCCGCGTACAAGGAAATGGTCCAGAAGGAACTTTTCCAATTGAACGCCTTCGGACCAGCCGTAGGCTCCGAAGATCTCGCACATGGAGCGGCCTTTTTTCAGGGGCTCGATGGCAGCCGCGGAGGAAGCCAGTTTGCCCAGGACATAATGATAGAAATGACCATCCCGCATCTGGAATGAATTGCCCGGAAGTTCCTCGCCCTGGGGCAGTACCTGACCGCCAATGTCATCAATACCTGACATATCCTCCCCCGCCAGTCCTCGGAAATAGTGCCCCAGACTACTGCCGGTGCGGCTGTGCTGGTTGTTGTCCTCGATAAGGTGCCCGATGTACTCCACGCCATGCTCCCGGCACCAGTTTCCGAGCTGGAAGGAGAAATCTTTCCGCACGGCTTTCGTCACGGTGTCCATATAGTCGTAGCGGACCTTTGCCAGAAAATCCCCGTCAAAAGGCTGTTCCCAGATCAGCGGCAGGAATTTGTGGTAATTTTCTCCCCAGCATTCTTTCAATTCCGCTTCCACTTCCCGGCTCCAGGGCTGATCCTCAATTTCATAGATCTTTTTTCCCATCTCATAGAGATGACCGTTTCCGATTTCCGGTTCATCAGAGAAAAAACCGGCGATCGTCGTTCCAAAATCTGCTGCGTAATGCTGATAATGCGGTTCATAGACCGTATCGATAAGAACACGGCAACTCTCCTCATCCATCATATTGATGTAATCCCTGTGCGGACCTCGGTTTCTCGTAAGGATACAGAATTTAAGCTGCCATTTTCCTTCCGGAACCGGAAATACGATCTTCCCGGAAGGGATCTGTCCGGAAAGATCCAGAATATCGGCTTCCGTTTTTCCGCCTTCCCGGACCGCAGTCACACTGATCAACTGATCATCATCAAAAAGCTTCCATTCCTGCCCCTGAAGCATGTGCTGTTCCATCTGATTCGGCTCCCAGAGAGCGGCTTTCTGATAGTTTTCCAGAGAAAATTCCATTTCTGTACCGCTTTTCGGACAATCCAGACTCCGGACGGTCAGACTCTGCCGTCTCAGTTTCCCATCTGCATTTTTCAGTACGCCGTTGGCATAGCCTGTGGGAAAATGGCTGTCGTCCAGGATCCAGACCTTCATGTTCCGTTTTCTGGCTTCATCCAGGATCACATCCATATCCTGCCACCATTTTTCCCCGACAAAATCCGGATGTGGGCGGCTTTCCACGCAGACAGCCCCAATGCTGCTCTCTGCAATGACTTTCATATATTCCCGAAGGACTTCTTCTGTTTCTCCATGCTGCCAGAAAAAGGGGAAAATATAATTTCCACACTCTCCTGCCAGCAGTTTTCTGATTTTCTGATCCATAATGGATATCCTCCCTTTTTCTACAGTTTACTCCTTTACAGCTCCCATGGTAATACCTTTTACGAAATATTTCTGAAGGAACGGATAGATTACTAACACCGGAAGAATACCCACCACTGCAATCGCCATGCGAACCGTGGTAGTCGGCAAGGTTCCTACACCTGTAATACCCATCTGAGAAGCATTTTTTGCCAGATACTGCACATTCTCATTGATCTGATTCAACAGGATCTGAATCGTATAATAATCGCTTCCTCCTCTCTGACTCAGGTAATAAAGACCATTGTTCCAGTCATTCCAGTAAAGAAGGCCAGTCATCAGTCCGATGGTCGCTAGGATCGGTGTGGAAAGAGGAAGCACAATCCTGAAAAAAATCTTAATTTCCCCTGCCCCGTCAATCCGAGCCGCCTCAATCAATGAGGCAGGAACGCTAAATCTGAAATAATTTTTCACCAAGATAACATTAAAAGCATTCATCATCAGTCCTGGAAAAACCAGAGCCCACATAGTATTACGAATATGGAAAATCTGACTCCAGGTATAATAGCTAGCCACAATACCGCCGGAAAACAACATAGTGAAAACACACATAAAATTCAGAATCCGGTGCCCCGGCAGAGTCGTGTCCGAAAGAGCATAGGCAAAACCCGTTGTGACGCAGAGGCTAAAAAAAGTACCAAGAACAGTCACTACAACTGTCATCAGATACGCATGCCCAATGGATTTCCATGAAGAAGCAATGTAACTGTATGCTTCCAAACTCCATTTTGCCGGCCAGAAGCTGAAACCGTTAACTGTTGCCCACTGATTGTCCGTAAAAGAAGCAATGATTAGCAAAATAAAGGGGATTAAAGCCAAAGCGGTGAAAATGATCATGACCGCATTTGCAAGCAGATTCCATTTGGATGATTCTTTCATTCTTCTTTCCCTCCTTAAAACAAAGCGTTTTCTTCGCTGTATTTCCGTACCAGTGCATTAGCCACAACGACAAACAGGAAGCCGACGATAGACTGAAAAACACTGGCGGCAGAAGACATGCCATAATCGGCATTTTTCATCAATGCATTGTATACATAAACATCGATGGTCTGAGTCACGTTATAGAGAGCGCCGGAATTTTTCGGAATCTGGTAAAAAAGACCGAAATCAGAGGCAAAGATACGGCCTACAGACAAGATCAGCATCGTGATCACCGTTGGTTTTAAAAGGGGAAGCGTGATATCTGTGATCTGTTTCCACTTTGTTGCACCATCAATACGGGCTGCTTCATAATAATCTTGGCTGATGCCAACAATGCTGGAAAGATAAATGATCATGGAATAACCGGTTCCCTTCCAGATGTTGCAAAAAGTCAAAATAAAAGGCCAGTATTTCTGTTCCTGATACCAGTTAATGGACTTCAGACCCAGTGTTTTCAGCACGGAATTGATCAGGCCGGTATCTGCTGCCAGAAGCGTGTATACCAGATAGCTCACCACAACCCAGCTCATCAGATAGGGAAGCAGGATCACACTCTGATAAAAACGGGTGGCCGCATAAATTTTTACCTCATTTAGAAGGATAGCCGCCGCAATGGAGATCACCGTTCCCAGAATGATAAAGGTCACATTGTAAAGGATCGTATTCCGGATGATCGTCCAGGTGGTACTGGATTTAAAAAGAAATTTAAAATTGTCCAGTCCGCACCAGTCACTTCCCCAAAAGCCTTTGCTGACATTCAGTTTCTTGAAGGCAATGGTGATGCCAAACATCGGAATGTAGTTGTTGCAGATCATATAGATGATACCCGGAAGGGCCAGAAGATACATGGGCAATACCCGTTTCCAGCGGATTTTAGTCTTTTTCTTTCCTACCGTGCGTGTGCCTGCTGCCATAATAAAGTCCTCCTGTATAAAAAATGCTAGCTTGTCTGCAAACCTGAATGCACAGAAGTGATTAGAAAAAGGATGTGAGTGAAGCGTCGTCCAACCCACATCCTTTCTGTTTCATTCATTCTTTATCTCATGCAAGTCTGCTGACATGCTGGAGCGTTAAGTGCTTATTCTCGATTCGTACTCTTTATCAGCCTGCCTGCTCTGCCAGCCATGCATCCAGCTGGCTCTGTTTCTCAGCGATGACTTTATCAATACCTGCCGCATTCAGATCCTCCAGGAATTTTGGAAGGACATCTGCCGGATCCTGCGCACCTGCTGCGATGATACCGCTGTACTGGGCAACCACTGCATCAATGGCTGTCACTTCTGTAGCAACAGACTCACTGTTGAATACGAAGCCCAGAGTCTTAGAAATCCTCTCTTCCGGAAGATTTTCATTAAACTCCTCAGCCATGGTGTAGTAATCCAGGGTCATCGGAGAATAAACAGCTACATTTAATTTGTCTCCATATACATGAAGCGGCATCGTATACGGACTGTTGGCTGCATCCACACCATCTGCGTAACGGATCACTGCCTGACCCGGTCTCTCGCCCTGCTCTTCAACCACATAGCTGACGCCCTCCAGTCCATTGGTCAGCATATTGGCAAGACCGTTGTCTGCATAGAGGTAATTGAGGAACTGGAAGGTCTTCTCCGGATTCTCACAAGTGGAAGGAATGGACCACATCGTACTCTGGTACATACTGGTCTCTGCGTAAGCTGGTACCAGTTCAATCTTTGCCATCTCATAGCCACAGTCTCTGGAAAGGTTTGCTGTCATATCTGTTTCTGTGCTGTTAAAAGTTCCCAGATAATAGCCCGACTGGATCTGAACGGTGTTTGCATCCGTATTGGTCGCTGCATCCGGTGAATAATAACCGGCCTGAGCCCAGGCATACATCGTATCCGCATATTCTTTATAAGAATCCAGAGCGTACATATTCTGCACGGTCAGATCATCATCCAGACCGCCTCCTGCCAGGATTCCGGTAGAATTAGAGGAACCAAGATTATCTACTTCATGAACATAGCCATAAAAGTCTGAATTGGAAGCTGTTCCGGCTACACAATAATAACCATCTCCATATTTCTCTTTATAAGCAACGAAAAGCTTTTCAAGATCATCCAGAGTATAAGTTTTATCCTCATCAAAATTGATACCCAACTCATCTACCATATCTTTTCTTGCGTAAAAGCCATAGGAACGAGCCTGTTTTTCTTCAGAAGGAATGGCATAAAGCTTGCCATTATAATAACCACCAGCCATAGCTCTTCCTTCCGCTTTCTCAATATCCGCTCCATACTGAACGTAAAGCTCATCCAATTCCATGAAAGCTCCTTTATCTACCCAGCTTCCAAGGCTACTGAACATCGTACTTGCCAGATCCAGCTTGTCACCGGAAGTGATCATGAGGTTCTGCTGAGATGTCAGATCAAAAAAAGAAATCGGATACAGAGTTACCTTTACTCCCAATTCCGGCTCCACGATCTCATTTACTGCATTTTCCACATCCAGAAGACCGGAGGGTTCGGCTCCCAAAGTCGGGATTGCCATCACGATCTCATACGGTTCCTCATCTGCTTTTACCCCTAAAGACACTCCTGCCGCTGCGGACAATACGGTGGTCAGTGCCATGACAGATGCCAACATTTTTTTCTTCATCATACGTTCCTCCCTTAAACTTGATTCCGTGTTTTTTGATGGCTTAATTATATAAAATCCGGATACTTTTTCGCTTGCAAAATCGCAACCTTATCTGACACTTTTTTCTTTTTTACTGGCAAAATTCCAACAGGAACTAGCATTTTTTCAACCTTTTGCCAGTTCTTTCTTGTATTCCGTCGGTGTTTTTCCTGTATACTTTTTAAAAACCTTAGTAAAATAAGAATAATTACTGTATCCGAGTTTAGATGCGATATAACTTACTGTCAGATCTTCCCTCTTCATCAGTTCTTCTGCCAAACTCATTTTCTTCTCTGTAATGAAATCCATAACTCCCATATCATATTTCTTCTTAAACAATCTTGTAAGATGGGTCGCACTCACACAAGCCTCTGCCGCCACTTCCTCAAGTCCCGGATTTTCTGTCAGATGCTGTAAAATATAGAATTCTGCCAATTCAACTGCATCTTTCATTTTAGGGCTGTCTCCAATGATTTTTTCCGCCGTTGTGCTGAAAGAGGAAACTCTCACTTGCGTCCTATCTGCTTCGGAGGCACGGTCAGAAGCTTTCAACTTCTCTACAGCCTTTTTAAGGCAGTTTTCCACTTCCTCCGTTTCTGCCGGTTTCAGGATATAATCCAAGCAGCCCATCTGAATCGCCTGTTTTGCAAAGGAAAATTCTGCATGACAGGTGAGAAAAATACATTCCAGTTCCGGTTTTCGCTCCTTGGCCCAGCGAACCAGTTCCACACCGCTCCGAAGAGGCATCTCAATATCACAAAGCAGGACATCGATCTCCTGTTTATTCATGATATTCACTGCCTGGGCATAACTGTTGGCTGTAAATACCTCATCAAAATCCAGTTTTTTCCAATCCATATCATCCACAAGGCCCTGAATCGCCAGAACCTCATCGTCAACGATCAAAAGATTCATCCTGCACCTCCATTGGAATTTCTATAAAAATCTGGGTTCCCTCGCCGGGCTGGCTCGTGATGTGGAAGGTACAGTCCTCCCCGTACATCAGATCAAGGCGTCTCCGGCAGTTCCAGAGCCCGATATGCTTTCCTGTCTCATTTTCCACGATCTCGCCCTTCTGAAGCTGCTCCAGAAGCTCCGGCTCCATGCCGTTTCCCGTGTCGCAGACTGTAATCCGAAGTCTCTCTTCCACCACACAGGCAACAACAATGATCTCCACCTCTTCCTCCAGAGTCAGCGCATGCTTCACGACATTTTCCACGAAATTGATGATCAGAAGGGAGGGAATCCGGGCATTTTCCGCTTCCTCAAAAATATAATTCAGATAGGTAAAGGCATTTGGATAGCGGATCTTCTGGATTTCCAGATAATCCTCCACACCCTTCATCTCATCCATAAGATTCACCATCCCACTGGTATGCCAGAGGGTAAAACGAAGATAGTTCGCCAGATATTTCGTAAAGCGCCTAGTATTTTCCAGATTTCCGGTTTTGGTCAGACTGAAAATCGTATTCAGACAGTTCAGGATAAAATGAGGGTTGACCTGAAGCCGGAGGTTTATGGCCTCAATCTCCTGTTTTTCCAGCTCCTGCTCGTAGACTTGGATTTTCAGATGATCCAGCTGATCCGCCATGGCGTTAAACCTGTGAATCATCTGGGTCGCCTCCTGATTCTCTCCCTCCTCCTGAATCCGGAAATCCCGGTCGTTCTCCTCAAGCCGCCGCATGGCCTCGTTGATGCGCCGGGTGGGCAGAAGCATCTTGATATAGACCACATAGAGAAGGATGGGAACCGCCAGAACATATACCAGAAGCAGGAAGCTTAAGAGCCTGGACTGAGCCGGAGTCTGGCTCAAGAACACCTTCCGGCTGATTTCGGCCGTGAGATAACAGCCGCTCTTTTTCGAAGCGCCCGACACCTGATTTTTCCCTGATTCTGCATTTTCCTGAAAACGCACCTCGCCCGCCAGCTCCTCACTTAACTGTTCCTGGATCTGCTTCTCAATATCACTGAGATTGATCAGAGAACCACAGATAAAATCTTTTGTCGTCGGAAGAATATGAACCAGCCATTTTTCTCCCACCAGCTCGCAAATTTGCCATTTATAAGTCTTATCCTCCCGAACCACCTCCTGCACTTCATCCAGCAGCGTGGCCCGGAGCGCAGACCAGTTCTTTTTTGATGCCAGCTGGCTGCTGTCGATTCTGGTCTGCCAGAAAAAATAGGCGTCCGCTTCTACGCTGTTTCGCACATGGGCATAAAGATCCTGCCAGAAAAAATAAGGCGAAAGCCCCGCATCCTTCTCCGTCGCAGCATTTTTGAGCTGCACCGCATAGAGATTATCATCCGCTTCCCTGATCAGATATTCGTCTGCGGACACGATCCGGTCATCCAGTACCTGCATGTAGAGCTCCAGGATATGCTCCACATTTTCCGTTCCCTGGCGCACATAGGATTCCCGGGTCCGATAAGAATAGCCCGCAATCACCGCATAGATGGGCAAAATAATCAGCGAAATGATGATCGTCATCTGGAACAGGATCGTTCGCCGGTTCATCCATTTTCTCGCTCGATTTCTCACAACAGTTCCCCCTCAAAGCTTTTTCTTCTATTTTAAATCTGATTTTCCGGAGGCGCAATCCCTCTGTTCTTTTTCTCAAGTCTGTGATACACTTTTCTATAATATTTTTTACGCCGGAGGCGATCATGAGCGAAAACAACGAAAAAATCCAATATTTCCGTACCATCCTTCTGAAAGTGAATCAGGTGTTTTCCTGGGTTTATGGGGAGGATTTTTCTCTGATCGAGAGCAACTGCACCTGGGAGATGGTGCTGAAAAATTTCTTCCTGCTGGACAGCCGGGAGCGGCTTCTGGAGATTCAGGAAAAAGTGGGGACTCTGCCTTTTCATTTCACCGACGGGCTTTCTTTTACCTGGATCGTGGTTCCCTTTGAGAAAAATTTCTTCGTGCTGGGGCCCACCTTTTCCACGGATGTATCGGAACAATATTTTCGCAAGCAGATGGAAATCCGGGAGATGAGCGTTTCCTCCCGGATCAAGTTCCTGAAGCTGATGAAAAATATTCCTGTGGTGCCACTCACGACGTTTGGCCAGCTGGCCCGAATGTTCTACTATGCCTGCTATGACAAAAACATCTATTTTTCCAGTTTTCAACAGCTTCGGCCACCACTTCCCCAGGCTTCCGAGCCTTTTCAGGCCAGAGATATTCCCAGCAGCCACGGCACCTATGTGCTGGAGCAGCGTTTCCTCTCCCATGTGGAAAACGGAAACATCCACTATACCGATGAGAATGACCATTTTTATGTTCAGAACAGCGATAACCATGTGACCGGAACTCTCTGTCCCGGTGATCCCCTGCGTCAGGCCAAGGATGAGGCGATCGTTGCAACCACGCTCGTTACTCGTGCGGCCATCCGCGGCGGCATGATCCCGGAGTCAGCCTACTCCCTCAGTGATTACTACATCCAGGCCGTAGAAAACGGCACAGATATTCATGAGGTCCAGGATATCCACCAAAACATGTTCCGGGATTTCATCGCCAGAGTTCATAAAATCCGGGAGGCCCCAAAACTTTCTCTTCCGATTCAGAGCTGTCAGGCTTATATCCAACAGCATTTGGGCGAAAAACTTTCCATGGAAGTACTTTCCCGAGTCAGCGGTTACACCCCCAACTATCTGGCGGCCCGCTTCAAGGAGGAAACCGGCCAGTCCGTTAAAGATTACATCACGGAGCAGAAAATCGAGGCCGCCCGGCTTCTTTTAAGAAACAGCACCCTCGACATCTCGGAGATCAGTGAGCGCCTGAATTTCACCAATCCAAGCTATTTTTCCGCCATTTTCAAAAAAAGAATGGGACATACTCCCACAGAATACAGAGAGGCAGAAGACCGTCACTGATCTTCTGCCTCTCTTTTATCCACTTTTCTGATTTTTTCCCGGAAAGTTATCCACACTCGCCGTCTTTATTCCACACTCTTCAGTGATTCTACCATGTCGATCTTTTTCAGCTTGAAATGCATCAGAAGATTGACCAGAAAAGAAAAACCGAAGGTGAGTGCTATGGCGAGCAGATAGCTTGGAATCTTGATGATCCGGCCAAACATATACGACTCGATCTCCACTGTCGTAATGACATAACGGTGCAGGGCAGAACCGAGCACTACACCCAGAATGCAGCCAAAAACGGTAAGGAGGACATTTTCCCGGAATACATAAGAGGAAACCTCTCCGTCAAAGAAGCCCAGCACTTTAAGGGTCGCAAGCTCCCTTTTCCGCTCATTGATGTTGATGTTGTTCAGGTTATAGAGGACCACAAAGGCCAGCATGCCTGCGGAAATGATCAGGACCACAATGACCACATCCAGGCTTCCCAGCATACTGTTCAGCCGCTCTGCCAGCGTACCGATATAAGTAACGCTCAAAGCCGCCTTATTTTTCAGAAGTTCCTGACCGGTCTTTTCAATGGCTGCCTCATCAGAAGAATCCGTTCCCTTGAAGAGAATGTTGTTTGCTTCCGGAACAGAACCAAAGAGTTTTTCATAAAGGCCGGGGGAAATGTAGGCGAAATTCTGCATATAGTTCTCACAGATCTCTGCCACCGGAACTTCCACCTCTTTTCCTTCTGTACTCTCCACGGTAATACTGCCGCCATTTTTTACACCCAACATTTTCGCTGTTTTTTCCGCCAGGATGATCCCCTCATCACCAAGGGTATACGCTTCCTTTGTGATCCGGTTTCTGGTGTGTATAAAGTCTGAAAAATTTTCCAGTTTCTTCGGCATCATAAGGTAAACCTCACAGGTACCGTTCTCTCCCTTTGCCGCGTGCTTTTTCATATAGACATCCATACTCTCTTCCACATCGGAACGGGAAGAGAGGTCTTTCTTCAGCGCTTCCACCTCTGCATCCGAAGCATCTTCATTCAGAACAAGCATACCGTCATAAAGCTGGATCTCGCCGTACTGGAGCAACACGACATCCATGATGGAATCCCGGAGTCCAAAGCCCACCAGGAGAAGAGCCATACAGCCGCCGATCCCGAAAACCGTCATAAAAAGACGCTTTTTATAGCGGAAAAGGTTCCGTACCGTGGATTTCCAGCTGAAGCTTAAGTGTTTCCAGATAAAACCGATCCTTTCCAGAAAGACTCTTTTACCTTCTTTGGGCGCTGGCGGACGCATAAGAACCGCCGGTGTACTTGCCAGTTCCTTTCCACAGGCAGAAAGCGTTCCTGCCATGGTACAGAAAAGAGCTACCAGTGAAGCAACAAGCGCATGATCCAGCTGATAATCCAGAACCATCCCGTCCATATGCTGATACATGATCCGGTAAGCATCGATGATCACATAAGGGAAGATTTTTTCTCCCGCCAGAACACCAAGGACACTGCCTCCGACCGTAGCGAGAAGGGCATAGAAAACATATTTTCCGGCAATGGAGCTCTTGCTGTAGCCCAGTGCTTTCAACGTACCGATCTGTGTCCGTTCTTCTTCTACCATTCTGGTCATCGTCGTGAGGCTGATCAAAGCCGCTACCAGGAAAAACAGTACCGGGAAAACGGCACCCAGACTCTTCATCTGATTGGCATTATCCGCATAACCGGAGTAGTCTGTCATATCGTTCCGGTCAGAGACCGTCCACGCGGGAAATTCCAGCGCTGCCAGATCTGCTTCCGCGTCAGCGATCTTGTCTTCGCCCTCAGCAATCTTATCTTCTGCTTCCTTCTTGGCCTCTTCATAATCTTTCCGGCCGTCTGCAAGCTTTGTCTCATTTTCTTTTATGGTTTCTTCCGCTTTTGTAAGTTCGGATTCTTTTGTCTCCAGCTCCTTTTCTCCTTCGGAAAGCTGCTCTCTTGCTTCTGCGATCTTTGTTTTGCCCGCCTCGATCTCCGGCGTGCTTCCTCCAAACTGTGCCTCTGCCGTCTTCAGCTGTTCTTCCTGCTCATCCAGGGCCGTTTTCTGCTCATCCAGCTGTGTCCGTGCTTCTGAGAGCTGTTTTTTACCGTCCTCCAGATCTTTTTTTCCCTGCTCCAGTTCCTCTTCGCCATCCGTCAGTGTTTTCTCCGCATCGGCCAGTTTTTCATCCGATTCTTTTCTGCCGTCCGCAAGCTCCTGTTTCGCATCATCGATCTTCTCCTGCGCCTCGCCGGTGACCTCATCATACCGGACCTGACAGCGTTTTTCGGAGAGCTCTTCTACTTTTTCTTTTGCCGTCACCACCAGGGAATCATAGGCGTCCGTAAAAGCAACCTCCTCTTCTGCTCCTTCCACCGAAAGAAAAACCTGTGTGTAAACATCCATGTCAAAATTTTCCGGAAGAATATAGCAGAAGCCCAAAACTTCACCGGAACCGAGCATCGTATTTCCGCGGCTGAAAGCGATATATGCCGGACTTCCGCCGATGCCTACCACCGTAAAGGTCTTTCTTTTCAGAACAGAATCACTTTCCTCTCCCTCCTCCTGTACGGTGATGGTATCTCCCACATGGACATCAAAGGCCTGTGCCGCCTGGGCATCCAGAAAACATTCATCGGCTTTTGACGGAAGCGCCCCCTCATCCGGCTGAAGCTTCTGAAAATCCTCTGTAACGGACTCCAGATGCAGAACCTTCTGATTATCCCCTTCTCCACAGAGGACATCTGTCATATAAGCGCCTTCTGCCTTTTCTATGCCTTTCGTTTTCTCAAGTTCCAGAAGATCCTCTTCTGTAAGCCCCAGTGTGCTGACCACCTTCAGATCCATGAGTTTTTCCCGGTCAAAATAGACATCCCCGGAACGTTTCATATCCGGCGCAGCCGACTGGATACCGGAATAAAAAGACACACCAAGAGCCACAATAAAAAGGATCGAAAGAAAACGGTTCCGGCTTTTTCGTACTTCTACAAAAAAATCTTTTCTCAGTGCTTTCTTCTTCATACCTTCACCTACCATTCGATGGTTTCCACGGATACGGGGTGTTCGTTTCTGTACATTTCCGATACTTTTCCGTTTTTGATCCGGATAACCCGGTCTGCCATAGGCGTCAGGGCCGAGTTATGGGTGATGACGATAACGGTCATTCCCCGCTCCCGGCACATGTCCTGAAGAAGTTTTAAAATAGCTTTTCCTGTCTGATAATCCAACGCACCCGTCGGTTCATCGCAGAGCAGAAGTTTGGGATTTTTTGCCAGTGCTCTTGCAATGGAAACCCTCTGCTGCTCACCGCCGGAAAGCTGGGCCGGGAAGTTGTTCAGACGGTCGCCCAGCCCCACCTCTTGCATAACCGTCTTTGCATCCAGGGGATTTCGAGAGATCTGAAGAGCCAGTTCTACATTTTCCAGTGCGGTTAGGTTCGGAACCAGGTTATAGAACTGGAAAACGAAACCGATGTCATTTCTCCGGTAGCCCGTCAGCTGCTTCTGGGAATAACCGGCAATGTCCTTTCCGTCCACCAGGACTTCTCCGCCGGAAGCCTTGTCCATGCCGCCGAGGATATTTAAAACCGTGGTTTTTCCGGCTCCGCTGGGACCTACCACAACTACAAATTCGCCTTTATCAATGGAAAAATCAATGCCGTCCACCGCACGGATCTGCACTTCACCCATTTGGTATATTTTCGTCACATTTTTCAGTTTTACAAAATCTTTTTCCGCCATAATGCCTCCTTCTTGCCTTTTTACTCTGTCAGTTCAATTATAACATTATTTTCGAGGATCTGTGATGTTATTTATTCTGAAAATTTTGTAAACATCAGAAACGACTCAATCCGGTGACAACCATATTTTTTACGATGCATGGATTGACGGATTTTTTTCTTCATGCTATACTCCAACGCAGTTAGTTAGTCTTAACTTACTATCAGAAATTATTTTTAGGAGGTCTTTATGAAATTCAAAAAATTATCCGTTCTTTTTTGTTCCCTGTTGGCACTGACATCTGTTATGGCTGTTTCCGCTGCCGAGACAGAAACTGTTTCTGAAACCGAAGCAGCCTCTGAAGAGGAAAGCACTGCCTCCGGAGCAGACGAGGAAACCGAATATCCCATCACGATCCAGCATGCCTACGGTGAAACCGTCATCGAGAGCAAACCAGAGCGCATCGCTACCGTCGGCTGGGAAAACCAGGACACGCCGCTGGCACTCGGCATTGCTCCTGTGGGCGTTTCTGCCGCCAACTATGGTATGGTAACAGAAAACAATCTGCATCCCTGGACAGACGAGGCCTTCCAGGAACTGGGTGTTGACGCTCCCAATGTTTTTGACGACGTGGACGGTCTGGATTTTGAAGCCATCAGCGACTGTGATCCTGATGTGATCCTGGCTTCTTACTCCGGTCTGACTCAAGAGGATTATGACACCTTAAGCCAGATTGCCCCTGTCATTCCTTATAAGGAAAATGCCTGGCAGACTACCTGGAGAGACCAGACGATTGAAAATGCCGAGGGTATGGGTATGAAAGCCGAAGGAGAAGCTAAGGTAGCTGAAGTCGAGCAGCTGATCCAGGATAAACTGGCCGACTATCCGGACCTTAAAGGCACCAAAACTGCGTTCTGCTGGATCAATGCTGACGATCTGAGTTCTTTCTATATCTATCTGCCTTCCGCAGACCCGAGAGCTGCTTATCTTCTGGATCTCGGTCTGGAACTTCCGGAAAGTGTCACCAGACTTGCCGGAGACAGCACCGATTTCAACATCACCGTCAGCCGTGAAAATGCCGATCAGTTAAGTGATGTAGATATGATCGTTGCTTATGGCGATAAGACGCTTCTGGATGCCCTTCAGCAGGATGAACTCATGAGTCAGATCCCCGCAGTGAAAAATGGAGCCGTTGCTCTCATTGACAGCACCACTGCCCTGGCAGGTGCCGCAACTCCCTCCATCCTCTCCATTCCCGCTGAGATTGATGACTATTTAAGCCTCCTCTCTGCTGCTCAGGAAAAAATCAAATGAAAAAGCACCGGTTCCTTCTCACCGCTATCATCAGTATGGTTTGCCTGGCCTTCTGTATTCTGGCATCTGTAGCCTGCGGAGCAAAATCCGTAGGCTTTCAGACTGTGATCCGGAGTCTTTTTCATCTGGGCGAGAGCAGTTTTGATGGCAACGTGGTCCAGGCAAGGATCCCGCGTACGGTTTTCGGTATCCTCGCAGGTGCCGCTTTGAGTATCTCCGGTTCTCTCATGCAGGCCATCACCCGAAATCCCATTGCTGATCCCAGCATCCTGGGTGTCAATACGGGAGCTTCCCTTTTTGTTGTGTTCGGAATCGCGTTTCTTCATATAAATAAAGGCATCCAGTATATCGGTCTCGCCTTTGCTGGTGCCGCACTCACGGCTATTCTGGTCTACGGGCTTGCCTCCATCGGGCACGGCGGAGCCACTCCCATCAAGCTGGCTCTGGCCGGTGCCGCCGCAAGCACCGCGCTCCAGTCTCTGGTCAATACCATTATGCTCCCCAGCACCCAGGTCATGGATCAGTTCCGTTTCTGGCAGACAGGAAGTATCAGCGGCGCAGACTGGGCTGACATCCGTCTGCTCCTTCCCTGCTTTCTCATTGGTTTTGCCTTAAGTATTTTCCTGGCACCTTCCCTGAACACTCTGGCGCTCGGCGATGATGCCGCCACAGGGCTTGGGCTTAACGTCCCGCTGATCCGGGCTTTCAGCGCTCTGGCAGGAGTCCTTCTCTGTGCATCCACCACGGCTCTGGCAGGCCCCATCGGCTTTGTGGGACTGATGATCCCTCATCTTATGCGGCTGCTCCTCGGCCCGGATATGCGAAAAATCCTGCCGCTCTCTGCCGTTGGCGGAGCCTGTCTTCTTCTGTTTGCCGATGTACTTGGCCGTATATTGGGCCGCCCAGGCGAACTGGAATCCGGTATTGTCACGGCCCTGATCGGTGCTCCGGTATTTATCTTTATCATTCGGAAAGCGAAGGTGAGTTCTCTGTGAAAAAACAAACGAAAAATCAGCTTTCCACGATAACAGTCGGTTATCGGAAGCGCCAGCGCCGGTACGTCTTTACGGCTCTTACGCTTCTTTTCCTCACTTTTGCCCTTGCCTGCATCATGATGATCTATGGAAACACCATTTACTCCCCGAAGACCGTACTGAAGGTGCTTTCCGGTGAGGACGTGGAAGGTGCTGTTTTTACGATCAGAACCCTCCGCCTTCCCCGGATGCTCACTGCCATCCTCTGTGGGCTGGCCTTTGGCATGGCCGGGAATACCTTTCAGCAGCTTCTTGAAAATCCCCTGGCCAGTCCTGACATTATTGGTGTCACCTCCGGTGCCAGTGTGGCTGCCGTTTTCGGCATTCTGGTGTTAAAGCTTAACGGAGGCACGGTCTCCCTGATGGCTGTTTTCTCCGGTCTTCTGGTTTCTGTCCTGATCTACTTTCTCTCCCAGGGCGGCGGTTTTTCCAACGCCCGGCTGATCCTCACAGGTATTGGCATGCAGGCTTTTCTGAGCGCAGTCATTTCGTGGATGCTTCTGAAAGCCTCCGAGTACGATGTGGCCAACGCACTCCGCTGGCTCAGCGGAAGCTTAAACGGCGTAAAGCTGGAAAATGTCCCCCGATTAGCGCTTGTCGTCTTCGGAGCAGGAGGTGCGATCCTTCTCCTGAACCGACAGCTCTCCATGCTTCAGCTGGGAGAAGCCCATGCCGTGACTCTGGGTGTTAACGTCAGAAGGATCCGGCTGACATTGATCCTTCTGGCGCTCCTTCTGGTGGCTTTTGCCACTTCTGTGACCGGTCCGGTGGCTTCCGTAGCCTTTCTTTCCGGCCCCATCGCCACAAGACTTTCCGGAAACGGAAAAAACGGTATGCTTACCTCGGCTCTCACCGGAAGCACACTGGTACTGGCATCTGACCTCATCGGTCAGTTCGCCCTCCCCTCCCGCTATCCCGTAGGTGTGGTCACAGGCATCCTCGGAGCACCTTACCTGTTATTTTTACTGCTTCAAATGAATGACAAAGGAGAACATGTCTGATGAACAATCCCATACTTTCTGCTGAAACAATTTCCGCCGGTTATGACGGTCGGAAAATCCTCTCTGATGTCTCACTGACGCTTCCTGAAAAGAAGATCAGTGTCATTCTGGGAGCCAACGGCTGCGGAAAATCCACGCTTCTCAAAACCTTTGCCCGGCTTTTAAAACCAGAGTCCGGTATGATTACACTGGATGGAAAAAGTATTTCTTCTCTTCCTTCCAGAGAAGTAGCCAAAACTCTGGGACTGCTTCCCCAGTCTCCGGTTGTTCCGGAAGGGATCAAGGTAACGGATCTGGTCGCCCGTGGGCGTTTTCCCTACCGGCGAGCCTTTGGCGGTATGCGTCCGGAGGATTTTGCCGCAGTGGAAGAAGCGCTGGAACTCATGGGTATCACAGAACTGGCAGACCGGAGTGTGGATGAGCTTTCCGGCGGTCAGAGACAACGGGTCTGGATCGCTCTGGCTCTCGCACAGCAGACCGATATTCTCCTTCTGGATGAACCCACCACCTATCTGGATATTGCTTATCAGGTGGAAATCCTGGATCTTCTCACGGATCTGAATAAAAAAAGAAACACCACGATCCTTATGGTGCTTCATGATATCAATCTTTCTGCCAGGTATGCAGACTATATTTTTGCCATGTATCAGGGACGGCTGGAGGCTCAGGGTGCTCCTCTTAAGATCATCACACCCGGTCTGATCAAAAAAATCTACGGACTGGACTGTCAGATCATTCCCGATCCGGTCTCCCGTACACCTCTTGTCATTCCCGAGGGACGTCATCACAAAACCATACAGGCTTAAAAAGAAACTGGAGGCCAGAGCTCATTGTAAAAAGCAATGAGTTCCGGCCTCCTGAAGTATCAGTTTTCTTCTCTGATAAAGGCCCGGAATCTTCCCGGAGTCGTCCCGCTCCATTTCTTGAACATTTTCCGAAAAGCCGCCTGGCTCTGATAACCGGTGAGTGCTGATATCTCCGCAATGCTTTTTTCCGGATCCTTCAGAAGGACTGCCGCACGGTTCATTCGTACCTGATTGGCATAATCCCAGATCGTCTGCTGATACAGCTTTTGAAAACCTGCTTTCAGCTTCTGTTCTCCGATACTGAATTCCTGACTCAACGCATAAATCGTCACAAAGGTTTCCGCATGATCCCGTATCCGGTCATGAACCTGCATGATTTTCTGAAAATCCTCTTTCTTCATACGGATCTCTTTTTTCCCTACTTTAATCTTTCCGGTGAGCATCGCCTCTCCATTCGCAAAAACGGAACGGATTTCCGGACGCACCAGCTGGGATACAAACTCTGCTGCAAGAGATTTTAAAAGGCTCTCCGTCATTTCTTGTTTCCGAAGAAGCTGCTCTGCCCGAAAGATCAGATCCTGCAGTTCCTCCGGTAAATGAAGATAACGAACGTTTTTTTCCAGAAAATCCAAAGCCTCTGCGGAAAGACCCAGGAAAGGAAGAAGTGTTTCCCGGAGATATCCCAGCTCCACGGAGATCTCCACTCCTTTGAAATGCTGGCCTTTTTTCCAGCAGTTGATGCCTCCTGCCGCCTGTTCCATCGCCAGGAACGCAGAAGGTGTAGCGAATTCCTTCATATGGTTATCCACCAGTGAATAGGTAACCCCTTCATAGATGATCCCTGCATGAAGATATTCCGTATCGTATTGAAATTCCGAAAGGAAATCCACCGGAACCGTATACTCTCCGATTCCCATCTGGATCGTATCCATCGTTCCAAAGGTATAGATATATCCCCCTTCATCGTCTCTCCAGCTGTTTCCTGTCTCCTCTTCCTGTTTCTTCAGACCGATCTGGCGGTAGAAAATCGTCTGGTAAGCGGTCGGATCCTTCGCCTGATGGTAGATCATTCCTGTCCTCCCTTCAGAATCAAAGCCACGCTGAAAGCAGCAGAGCGTCCGGTTTTCCTGTTATTCTGCTTTCCGGATAATATCATCAAACTTCGCCCGAGCAACTTTGGCCAGCGCCTGGGGCTCTACCTTGATGGAAGTACCGATCCGGCCTCCGCTGACATAGATTTCCGGATAAGCTTCTGCACTTTCATGGATCACGGTCGGGAACTGTTTCTTCATGCCCAGAGGGCTGCAGCCGCCCCGGACATAACCGGTGATGGCGGTGATATCCTTCACATGGATCATCTCCACGGATTTTTCACCTACCGATCTTGCTGCGGCTTTTAAGTCCACTTCCTCCGCAATGGGGATCACAAAGACATAATAACCGCCGCTCTTCCCTTTCGCCACCAGCGTTTTAAAAGACTGCTCTACCGGCGCCCCTGTGGCCTGTGCAGTATGAAGACCATCGATAAATTCATCACATTCGTAATTGAGGATCTCATAGGGAACTTTATTCCGGTCGAGGATCCGCATGGCGTTTGTTTTTACTTCTTTTCCCATTCTTATTTCATCTCTCCGTAAAGACGTACCAGCTCAGTCAGAGTATCTACCACGATGTCCATGCCCTCTGCAGTAGCGTGCTCGTAAGGACCATGGCAGGCATAGGAGCCGGTGCCGAGGTTCGGACAGGGCAGACCCATAAAGCTTAAGCGCGCGCCGTCGGTGCCGCCCCGGACCGGAACCACCTGAGGCTCCACGCCGGATTTCTTGACAGCTTTTTTCGCATTCTCGATCAGGTGGAAGTTCTCTCTGATCTTCTCAGCCATGTTGCGGTACTCCTCTTTGAGGGTCAGGTTCACGGTACCTGCTCCGTATTTCTCATTGAGTTTTTTCGCGATCTCCTTCATGATCTCCTGTCTTCTGGCGATGTTGTCCGCGTCATGGTCTCTTAAAATATAGTTGAGGTTTGCTTTTTCCACATTTCCGCTCATGCGGGTCAGATGATAGAAACCTTCGTAACCGTCGGTGTCCCTCGGAGTCTCCCCGGCCGGAAGCATATTGTTGAATTCCATTGCTACCAGAGCGGCGTTAATCATCGTGTTCTTGGCTGAACCCGGATGGATGTTGAAGCCTTTGAAATCCACATCGGCTCTCACCGCATTGAAGTTTTCGTACTCGATCTCGCTCTCGGCTCCGCCGTCCACGGTGTAGGCGAAATCTGCGCCGAAGCCTTTCACATCAAAATGATCGGCTCCGCCTCCCACTTCCTCGTCCGGGGTAAAGCCGATGCAGATCTTTCCGTGAGGCATATCATCCTTCATCAGACGCTCTGCCATACACATGATCGCTGCCACACCAGCCTTGTCATCCGCTCCGAGGATCGTGGTTCCGTCGCTGGTGATCAGCGTACGGCCTTTCAGGGACGGCAGATGCGGGAAGAGGGCTACCTCCAGGGTACGACCGCTCTCTCCCAGGGGAAGATCCTTTCCATCATAGTTTTCGTGAACGATGGGCTGCACCATATGATCGGCGAAATCAGACACGGTATCCATATGGGAAATAAAGCCCAGGACTTTGCTGTCCTCGCAGCCCGGTGTAGCGGGAATGCTGGCATAAACATAGCATTTGTCATCGACTCTGGCATTTTTTACACCCATCTCCTGCAGCTCGTTTACCAGGATATGAGCCAGGTTGAACTGGCACTCGGTGGTGGGAACTGCTGCGGAATTTTCATTACTGGCCGTGGGAACCATGGCATATTTAATCAGACGTTCGTAAGCTCTCATTTTTATATTCTCCTTTACTTCAAGGCGTTTCCGCCCTTGCTGATAACCACTATACGCCCCTTTTTCTTTTCTGGCAACGAGTTTTCTTTTCAATTAAATACCCTGCTGCAAGCAGCGGGGTATTTAACCCTCGCGGCAGTCGCCAAATATCCATGCAAGCATGGCTACTTGGCTCGTTGCTCGCGGGAATAAAAGAATTGCTTTTATTGGAAAGGTGCGATATATTAGAAATACTGACGCAAAAAAACGAATGACAGCAAGAAAGGAAGAAAAAAGTGAAAAAGTATATTGGGGACAAACGGTTTTACCGGATGGTTCTTGCAGTGGTGGTTCCGATCATGATACAGAACGGAATCACAAACTTTGTGAGCCTTCTGGACAACATCATGGTAGGTCAGGTGGGAACGGAGCAGATGTCCGGCGTGGCCATTGCCAACCAGCTGATTTTCGTATTCAACCTCTGCATCTTCGGGGCGGTATCCGGAGCGGGCATTTTCGGGGCCCAGTTTTATGGAAGCGGAGACCACGAGGGCGTTCGTGATACGCTGCGCTTCAAACTCGTAATTTCGGTACTCTTATTTTTGTGTGCGGCGCTGATTTTTACCGGAGCGGGAGAGCAGCTGATCCGCCTTTATCTCAGCGGGGAGAGCGAGAGCGTGGATCCGGAAAAAACGCTGGCTTACGGTATGGCTTACCTTCGTATCATGATTCCGGGACTTTTGCCCTTTGCCCTGGTGCAGTCTT
>OLPN01000920.1_pt1 | contig 28725 bp, 29 predicted proteins | sample 1672601 | NCBI WGS metagenome assembly OLPN01 (sample SAMEA3136704, study PRJEB25190) | human gut metagenome | reverse complement strand
GTAAGCTTCCCGGATCAGGGCGCAGTCAAAAACCTGGGGTGTCTGGATCATCCATAGCAGATCACGCCGCGGGGTCTCCACTGCTGTCCCATGGCCGTCGCTGAGTTTGATCGTATCCTTTACGGGCATACCTGCCACACAGGCCTGATAGGTTTCGGCCGCCTCCTTCGTGCGCTCAAGGATTCCCTGATCCACGAAGGGTCTGGCTCCGTCATGGATAAAGACCAGATGGCAGTCCCCAGCTGCTTTCAGTCCTTCATATACAGAATGATAGCGCTCTTTTCCCCCGGGAACGATCTGTTTCACCTTATCCAGGTTGAATTTTCTGACAATTTCTTCCTGACAGTAGGAAATCTCCTCTTCTCCCGTCACCAGTATAATCTCATCGATAAAGGGACATTCCTGAAAAGCCTTCAGGGAATAATAGAGGACGGGCTTTCCCTGAAGGAGCAGATACTGTTTCTGCACGACTGAGTGCATGCGTTTTCCCCGGCCTGCTGCCAGGATGATTCCTACGTTTTTCATAAGGCTTCTCCTTTTTAACGCTCTCCGAGCTTTAAGTTCGGGACTGCGTTTAAATCCCAGCCGCTTCTGGTGCCGGCCAGGTATTCATAGTAAGCGGCGGCTCCGATCATGGCCGCATTATCCGTACAGAGAATGGGTGAGGGATGATAGAAGGCCACCCCGCGCTTTTTGCAAGCTTCTTCCATAGCGGAACGGAGGGCAGAGTTGGAGGCCACGCCGCCTGCAATGGCGAATTTCTTGAAGCCGTACTCTTCCACCGCATGCATAGCATGCTCCACCAGCACATCGACGACCGCTTTCTGGAAGGAAGCCGCCACGTCTGCCTGGACAATGGGAATATTTTTCATTTTGCAGCCGTTGAGATAGTTCAAAACGGCGGACTTCAGGCCGCTGAAGCTGAAATCATAGGCAGAATCTGCCACTTTTGCCCGGGGAAAAGCGATGGCGTTGGGATTTCCCTCTTTAGAAACCTTATCAATCTTCGGGCCGCCGGGATAGCCGAGACCGATGGCCCGGGCCACCTTGTCGAAGGCCTCTCCTGCCGCGTCGTCTCTGGTCCGGCCGACGATCTCATATTTGCCGTAATCCTTTACGATAACCAGATGCGTATGACCACCAGACACCACCAGGCAGGCAAAGGGCGGTTCGAGGTCTTTGTTTTCTATATAATTGGCTGAAATGTGGCCTTCGATGTGATGGACGCCGATTAAAGGCAGATTTTTTGCATAGGCGATGGCTTTTGCCTCGGAAACGCCCACTAAAAGAGCGCCCACAAGGCCCGGACCATAGGTGACGCCAATGGCGTCGATATCATCCAGGGTCATATGAGCCTCCGCAAGGGCCTCCTCGATGACCACATTGATTTTTTCGATATGTTTTCTGGAAGCGATCTCCGGAACCACGCCGCCGTATAGCGTATGGAGAGCAATCTGAGATGAGATCACATTGGACAGAACTTCCCTGCCGTTTCTGACTACGGACGCAGCCGTCTCATCACAGGAACTCTCGATTCCGAGAATCACGATATCCTTTTTTTCTTCCACGTTTTAATCCTCCTCAAAAGTAAGGTCCACGGATTTTCCGTCTTTTCCCGGCCAGGCGTTGGGGAAAATATTCCGTACGCTGTCCATAAATTCTTCCGGCCGCGTAAGAGAGGGGCTGTAATGGGTCAGCCAGAGCTCTTTCACCTCGGCCTCCTTCGCCAGACGGCCCGCTTCTTTGAATGTCATATGTTTGTACTCGACGGCCTTTTTCTCCTTATCGGGCTCTCCGTACATGCCCTCACAGATGAAAAGGTCGGAGCCGGCCGCATTTTCCACGATGGATTTCGTGGGCCTCGTGTCCGTGGTATAAGTAAGTTTCAGCCCTCTTCTCGCAGGGCCGAGCACCATATCCGGCGTGTAAATTTTCCCTTCAAATTCCATGGTCTGGCCCTTCTGGAGCGGATTCCAGAGCTTCAGGGGGATTCCCTGCTTTTTCGCTCTCGTCGCGTCAAAACGGCCTGCCCGGTCGATCTCGATCGTATAGCCGTAGCAGAGCACATTATGATTGACCCGAAAGGCCTTCAGACGATAACCGTCCATCTCAAAGGTTTCCTCCGGACCGTGGATCTCTTTATAACGAATCTCAAAGGGCAGCTCCGGTGCGATGACGCGGAGGGCCGTTACCACCCGCTCCAGCCCTTTGGGACCGATGAGGGTCAGGGGCTCCTGGCGGTCTGCATTTCCCATGGTCAGAAGAAGCCCGGGCAGGCCGCTGATGTGGTCCCCGTGGTAATGGGTAAAACAGATCACATCAATGGGCTTGAAGCTCCATCCTTTTTCCTTGATGGCAATCTGTGTGCCTTCTCCGCAGTCGATCAGCACACTGCTGCCATTATATCTCAGCATCAGGGCGGTGAGCCACCGATAGGGAAGAGGCATCATTCCGCCGCTTCCCAGTAAACATACATCAAGCATTTATTTATACTCTCCTCATTTTCTGTCAGAGCAGGGTTGTCTGCTCCTTTTTCTCCGGAGGGATCTTAAACTCCTGCACCAGCAGGTCGTAACAGGACTCACAGAGGTCAAAGCTGTGGATTTCTCCGTCTTTTCCAGAAAAATAGCCCCAGCTTTTCTCAATATGAAGCCCCTCCTCCCCGGGAAGCAGATCCGTTCCTTCCAGTCGTCTGCCGCAGCGGTTACAGTAGATTACATGTCCTTTTTTCATCGGTATCCTCCCTTTCGTCTAGTACAGTGAAAATTAAGTATCTGCTATATTGGCGCAGGATGATTTCTTCATATGCAAGGCGGAGGAATGAGGCGTAGCGGTGGCTACGTCGATTGACGACAACGCAGCAGATGAAAAATCAGACAAGTCAATATGGCGGTTACTTAATATTCACTGTACTAATGCCCTATTATAGCAGAGAGACCGGCTGCGTACAGTGGAAATTCAATCCAGCGCCTCATGGCGCCACATGATCATGGCATCCTCTTTGGGATAATCATAAAAATTTTTGCGAATGCCCGCCGAGGTAAAGCCTAATTTTTCGTAAAGATGGATGGCAGGCGCGTTGCTCACCCGGACTTCCAGCGTAAAATGAGCGACGCCTCTGTTTTTTCCTTCTTTTAAAAGTTCCGTCAGCATGGCCCGGGCCATGCCTCTGCCCCGCTCGCTCTCCCGGACTGCCACATTCGTGATATCCGCCTCATCAAAAGACTGATAAAAGCCGCAGTAACCCAGGATTTTCTCTTCTTCCGCTGCCACCAGATAGAAGGCCGCCTTCTGGTGAAGGGCATCAAGGAAGCCCTTTTCGCTCCAGGGCTGAGAAAAAATAGAGGCCTCGATGGCCGCCACCTGGGGCAGGTCTTTTTCTTTCATGGGGTGAAGAGTCAGCATGTCTTTTGCTCCGCTGCCTGTTTTTCCGCTTCCGCCCGCTCCCGTTCTGCCTGGGAAAGCCTTAAGTAATCCGGCTGATGGTCTCTGGCATGCTCGATCTTTCCTTCCCGGAAATAAATCTCGCCTAAAGCTGCCACAGCTGCCGCCCGCTGTTTATTCAGGTGGGCCGGAACATAGTGGTAGGGCACTTTCATTTTTTCATCGATGAGCGTCTGGTAAACCGGCACGCCGTCCCCCAGGAAAAGAACCTCCCGGCCCATCCCGTTCAGCAGGTCCGTAAGCTCCTCCACAGAAATGGCCATCTGGGGCTTTAAAACTTTGAGGGTCCGGTCATCGAAAGCGTAAACGCCGGTGTAAACCTGGCTTCGTCTGGCATCCATGATGGGGCAGACCAGCTTGTCCGTACCGTAAAGGTTGTAGGCCAGAGCATCCACGGTTGGAACCGCAATCAGGGGCTTATCGAGGGCAAGGCCCAGGCCTTTTGCCGTAGCTGAGCCGATCCGAAGGCCCGTAAAGGAACCCGGTCCTGCCGCCACCGCAATCGCGTCGATAGTGGAGAGATCCAGGTCTATCATTTTTCCAATCTCATCCAGCATCGGAAGCAGGGTCTGAGAATGGGTTTTCTTATAATTCACAGTATATTCCGCCAGCAGTTTTTCGTCCTCGACGACTGCCACGGAGGCCACAAGGCCGGAACTGTCAAGAGCTAAAATCTTCATGAAAAGTTTCCTCTTTCTATCTAAAAATCACAAAAATTATACTACAGAGTACCGGTCTCAGGCAAGCCTTCGAGGGTGATTTTTCTGTAGTCAAAGCCCTGCTCCAGGTCTTTTTCGATGGTCACAACGATGACGTTTTCCGGCAGGATCTCTTCGATCAGCTCCGCCCACTCAATGAGGCAGACGCCCTCGCCGTAAAAGCAGTCCTCATAGCCGATCTCGTCCATCTCCTCCACATCGCCGATGCGGTACACATCAAAATGATAAAATGGCATTGCGACCTTCCTCATAGACCTGAAGGATCGTGAAGGTCGGGCTGTTTACCGGCTCTGTGATGCCAAGTCCGGAGGCAAAGCCCTGGGTAAAAACGGTTTTTCCCGTGCCGAGGTCGCCGTTCAGCGTATAAATCTGTCCCGGCTTCGCCTCTCGGCCCAGTTTTTCACCGAGGGCAAAGGTTTCTTCGGGACTTCTTGTCTCAATCACCATATATTTTCACCTTTCTTGGGATTTCTCCTAATTGATACGGTTAAAGAATACCCCATCTGAACTTTCTTTGTCAACCGCACCCATAAAAAAAGAACCCTGCAAGCAGGATTCTTTTTCTCATTTCAGGAACGCAAAGGGATCTTCATCCGCCACAAAATGCATGAGCATGTAGGCGCACATGATGGCCACCCGCTCTTCTTTCAGGATGCGTTTCGCCTCTTCCCTGTCAACGAGAAGGGCTTCAATGTCCTCGGTGTCTTCCTCTCCCTCGCTGGTTAAATTTCCACTCACATAGCCGAAAACCGTGGCGCAGCACTCATCCGTCATTCCGACGGTCGTAAAGAAGGGGCGTTCGTAGCCATTTTCGAGGGTAAGGGGACTAAGCGTAAGGCCCGTCTCCTCTTTTACCTCCCGGGCTGCAGCCTGGCGGAAATTTTCCCCGGGATCCACAAGGCCTGCCGGAAACTCGTATATGTACTCATCCAGACTGTAGCGGTACTGGCGCACCAGAAGGACTTTGTCTTTTTCTGGCGTAAGACCGTAGATGATGACGCCGTCCGGCTTCTCATTGTGGGTGGAGAGCTTTAAATCTTCGGCGGTCTTTGCCCTGGAAGCCACATAATAATGTTTATCATGACCCACCCGGTCTTTCGTCTCCAGCTCGTAGAGATTAACGTATGGATTTTCTGTTTTTCTTGTCGCCTGTTTGATTTCCGGCATGTTTTCTCCTTTATGCGTTGTGGATCAGTACCCGGCTCACATGCTTGTAGAGAAGGAAAGTCACCAGGGATACGATCACGCCTTTTACGAGGTTGAAGGGTACAACGGACAGAAGCACGAAGCTCTGAACGCTTGTGATGTTTTTATTGACAGCAGTTCCCATTCCGATGATGGCATCCATTCCTCCGAAGAGAGCCGCATAGGCGGGAAGAAGAACGAAAGCATTTAAAAGGCCGCCGATGGCTGCCATAACCAGGGGTCCTGCTGCCATTCCGAGGACTGCATTTTTTCTGGTCTTGTGATAACGATAGATCAGGCCTGCGGGAAGCACCATGGAACAGCCGATGGCAAAATTGGCCAGCTCGCCAACGCCTGCGGTCACGGTTCCGCTGATGATGAAGTTTAAGAGGATCTTCATGGCTTCAATGATGATGCCCGCTGCCGGTCCCATCGCAAAACAGCCGATGAGAATGGGCACCTCGCTTAAGTCGATCTTGTAGAAGGACGGAGCAAAGGGAAGGGGGAAATCAAAAAGCATCAGGACCTCCGCCACGGCTGTGAGCATGGCGATCTGGACCATCATCCGGGTTTTTGTGGTAGTGTTTGCAGGTGTCTTTGCTGCTGTGTTGGAACTCATTTCATTGTCTCCTTTTCTCTTTCGGGCGAACCCGTATTTCAGAAAAGAGAGTCTCCGCTATCGCTGCAGGCTCGCTGAAAAAAAGAAACCGGGTATCATAAAGATACCCGGGACTCATACACATACAGCAACTTCTGCAGCATTCTTCTCTCATCCAGACTGTACTGTCGGTTTTGGAATCGCACCAAATCAGCCGCTCATCGCGGGTCGCGGACTTTACCGCCGGTGAGGAATTGCACCTCGCCCCGAAGAATCTTTTTTCTGTTCGGGACTATTATATACCTGCTCTTTTCAGATTTCAAGCTTTTTCCCGAAAAAATACTCTTCCAGAAGACAGTACCCCACCGAGCCCTCTTTGTTGATATGTACTTTGCTGATCTCACTGCTGTTTCCGATGAAATATCCGTCCCAGCCTTCCGGAAGAGATTCAATACTCAGCGCAGCATCGAACCTGCTCCAAAGGCTACCGCCAGAAACATCTGTGACCTTTTTGGGGTCGTTCTGTGTTTCAAGAATAAAAAATGAAGGAACTTTCTTAATAAAGCATAAAATATTTGCGTTTACTGCAATACTTTTTCCAGCACGTCGGTGACTTTCTCCACCGGAAGGATCGTCAGTTTCTCTCTGACTTCTTTTGCCACTTCCTCAAGGTCTTCCTCATTTTCTTTCGGTATGAAGACCGTTTTCACGCCGGCGCGCTCTGCGGCCATGAGTTTTTCGGGCAGGCCGCCGATGGGCATGACCCGGCCCGTCAGGGAGACCTCGCCGGTCATGGCGAACTCCGGGCTCACGGACTTGCCGGTGAGAAGGGAGGCGAGAGCCGTCGTGAGGGTGATACCGGCAGAGGGGCCGTCTTTTGGAACGGCTCCGGCGGGCACATGGATGTGAAGATCGTGGTCCTCAAGCTTCGCCGCTTCCTCGGGGTACATATGTTTCACTAGGCTTAACGCAATCCGCGCGGACTCCTTCATCACATCGCCCAACTGGCCAGTGATGATAAGGTTGCCTTTTCCGGGAGCCAGGGAGGTCTCAATGAAGAGAATCTCTCCGCCTGCCGCCGTCCAGGCAAGACCAGTGATGACGCCGGGCTCCTTGTTAGCCAGGACATGTTCGTGACGGATCTCATGATGACCAAGAAACTGGGGCAGCCGTTTTTCGCTCACAGAAATGCTCTTCTGTTCGCCTTTGACCAGCTTCACTGCCGCGCTCCGGCAGAGAACGTCCAGCTGTTTTTTCAGGCCACGGACACCGGCTTCCGCCGTATAGCCGCTGATCAGGCGTTTGATGGCTCCGTCCGTGACTTTGAGATTCTGGGCTTTGATTCCGGCGTTTTTCATGGCGGCGGGAAGAAGATGGCGTTTTGCGATCTGGAATTTTTCCACAGCCGTGTAGCCCGGGAACTGGATCACTTCCATACGATTCAGGAGCGGCTCCGGGATCGTGTCCACAGAGTTGGCCGTGCAGACAAAGAGCACATTGGAAAGATCGTAGGGCACATTCATATAGTGGTCTGCAAAGGTATTGTTCTGCTCCGGGTCCAGCACCTCCAGAAGGGCGCTCGCGGGATCTCCGGAATAATCCTTGGAAAGCTTATCCACCTCATCCAGAACCATGACGGGATTCATGACGCCTGCCCGCTGCATTCCCTGCATGATACGGCCCGGCATGGCACCGATATAGGTTCTTCTGTGGCCGCGGATCTCCGCCTCCTCCCTGACGCCGCCAAGGCTGATCCGGACATATTTTCTTCCGAGAGCCCTCGCGATGCTCTGGCCGATGCTGGTCTTACCCGTACCCGGCGCTCCCACAAAGAGCAGGACGGAACCGGACTGTTTCTTATTCAGAGCCATGACAGCCAGCTGCTGGATGATACGTTCCTTTACCTTGGAAAGGCCGTAATGATCCTCGTCCAGGATTTTCTCGGCCTCCTTCAGATCAATCGCGGCGGCGGGTTCCGGCTTCCAGGAAAGGGAGGTGACGAACTCCAGATAATCGTAGAGCATGCCGTACTCATGGCCGTCCTGGCCTTCCTGTTTCATGCGGTTCAGGACTTTGTCCGCCTCTTTGCGCGCCTCCTCTCCCATGCCGGAAGCCTCTATTTTCTGCTCAAACCGGCGCACGTCGGAGATATTTTCCGGATGCATATCGTCGAGCTCCTGCTGCAGAAGCTCGATCTGTTTTTTCAGGGCTGCCTCGCGGTAAAGGCGCTCGTTGTTTTCCTTCTGGGCATTTTCTGCCTCCACACCCACGCGGTTGACCTCGATGGCCTCCCGGATGGCTTTTTCGATGAGCTCGCAGCGTTCCTTTCTGGAATCGGTCTCGATGATCCGGTATTTATCCTCCCAGGGGATATGGATGTAACCGGAGACCGCGCAGAGGGTCTCCTCCAGATTCTTCCAGTGCAGCACATAGTTTCGCGCCAGCACGCCCCACTGGAACTGGCTGATATAATTTAAAAGGACATTTTTTACCCGGTCGAAAATCGCTTTCTCCTCCTCGGGGGTGATATCCTCCGTGTCGGGCCGGATGCTCGCGTTGGCCAGAATGCCGTCCTCCGCCATCTCGAGATCGGATAGATCCACTCTCGCCACCGTGCGAATCCGGATATTGCCCTCATTGTCGACGGAATCCAGTTTTCCGGAGACACCAACGGGATAAAAATCCTCCGGCGTCAGGTCTTTCCTGTCTTTGTCCGTTCTCTGCATCAGGAAAAGGACATCGTCTCCGGCTTTGGCGTCCTGATTGCCCATCTGCTGAAAAATATCTTTCTTGAAATAAAACGTTACACCCGGAAGCAGCATCATATCATAAACCGGCATTGTAAACATCATTTGTCACTCCTCCTTCTTTTGTTAGCACTCATTTAAGTTGAGTGCTGATACTTATTTGTTGTATTGTATACCTACTTGACGAAAAATGCAAGCAAAAAAAGACAGGCTGGATTTTTGTGTTCCAGTCTGTCTTTCTCTTCGTTTTCTTTATGCGTTGATGACGTATTTGTTCAGGCGGCCAAAGGCTTCCTGCACTTTCGTAAGGGGCAGGGCCAGGTTGATGCGGATGCTGTACTCGCCATGGAAGGGTCTGCCATCCTGCCATGCCACACCGACATCCCAGCCGGCCTTGATCAGCTGATCCATACTTCTTCCGGTCTTTTGGCACCAGCCTTCAAAATCCACGAAAAGCATGTAGGTTCCCTGGGGACGGCTCACACGGACGCCCTCAAAGTGTTCTCTGATATAATTGCAGGCGAACTCCATGTTTCCGTCAATGACCTGACAGAGCTCGTCCACCCACTCATAGCCTTCCGGCCGGTAAGCACCGATAAGGGCATGCATGGAAAGAACGTTCATGGAATTGTACTCTGTTTTCTCAGCCTTGGAGATCAGGCGATCCCGGAGATATTGATTATAAACGATATGATAACTTCCCACCAGTCCGGCCAGGTTGAAGGTCTTGCTCGGCGCATAAAAAGCAATCGTACGGTTTCTGGCATCCTCGCTGACGCTCTGCGTCGGCGTATGATGGTTTCCGGGAAGGATCAGGTCAGACCAGATCTCATCGGAGATCACCACGCAGTCATTCGCTTTATAGACTTCCATGGCTTTCTCGATCTCCCATTTTTCCCAGACACGGCCACAGGGATTGTGCGGGCTGCAGAAAACTGCCACATGGATCTTATTTGCCTTCAGTTTTGCGTCCATATCCTCATAATCCATGCGCCATACGCCGTTTTCATCTTTCTTCAGCGGGCTGTGTACGATATGGAAACCGCTGTCAATGATGCAGCGTGTAAAACCAACATAGGTCGGACTGTGAAGCAGTACACTGTCCCCCGGAACCGCAAAAGCACCCAGCGCGGAGATCACGCCGCCGAGTACGCCGTTCTCATAGCCGATGTGCTCTTTGCTAAGGCCGATAACTCCGTTCCTTTTCGTCTGCCAGCGGATGATGGAATCAAAATATTCCTCTGAGGGCGGGAAATAACCGAAAAGCGGATGTTTGATACGCTCTGTCAGCGCCTCCTGCACCGTGGGAACCGTGGCAAAGTTCATATCTGCCACCCACATCGGAATCGCGTCAAAGCCTTCCTTCGGAAGATCCGGCGCCTGACCGTCTCCCATATTATCAACTGCCAGGGCATCCTTGCCGTGACGGTCGTAGATTGTCGTAAAATCGTACTTCATGTTCTTTGGTATACTCCTTCTCCAATAGTAGTTAATGCTGTCCTCAGTATAAGCTTTTTTTCTGTTTCTGTAAAGCGGACGTTTTCGGACTTTTGTCTTTATCCAGAAAGCCGAAAAAACCGTGTTTTTTTCAGCAGAACAGCTATAGCAGCGAAAGCGAACTCTGTGATAGAATTGGATGACTTTGTAATTTTCACACACTTTTATTTTTGGGGGATTTTACCAATGAAACAAAAGAAATTTGACTGGGGCTACTTTCTGAAGCACATCGCCATCATCGCCGTTCCCGTAGCCCTGCAGAACCTCCTGACCACCACCGGAAGTATGGTGGACACCATCATGCTGGCATCCATCGGAGAGAAAGCTGTGGGAGCCATCGGGCTCTGCGCCCAGTTCTCAAGCCTCATGTTTTCCGGCTACTGGGGCTTCATCGGCGGCGGCATGCTCTTCTTTGCTCAGTACTGGGGAGCAAAGGATGACGAGGGCATCACCCGTTCCTACGGCATGACCCTACTCTTCATGATGACGGTCGGCCTCGTCTTCGCGGCCCTCGCCATCTGTGCGCCGGAGTTTGTCATGGGCGTCTACACGGACAAGGCGGAGATCCAGGCCATCGGTATTTCCTATCTCCGGATCGTCGGCTTCGCCTATCCGCTCCAGATCCTAGCCATGGCCATGAGCGCCCTGCTCCGCTCCATCGAACAGGTGCGGATTCCGCTCTACGGCGGCATCGCCTCCGTCGTGGCAAACTGCTTTTTCAACTATCTTTTCATCTTTGGAAAATGCGGACTGCCGAAGATGGGCGCTTCCGGCGCCGCTGTGGGAACCGTTCTCGCAGGCATCGTAAACCTTCTGGTTCTGATCAGCTTTGTTCTTTATAAAAAGATTCCCTATGTACTGGAATTTTCCAAGCATTTCCGCTGGACCCGCTCCGCTGTTGCCCAGTATCTTGAAAAATGCTTCCCCATCATCTGCAATGAGGTGCTCATCGGTGTGGGAAACATGCTGATCAACGTCGTGCTGGGACGCCAGACCGAGCAGGCCATCGCCGCCGTGGCGGTCTTCCGTACCATGGAGGGTCTGGTCATTGCCTTCTTCAGCGGCTTTTCCAATGCGGCCTCCGTTCTCGTCGGAAAGGAAGTTGGGGCCGGAAATCACGAGACAGCTTTCCAGAGAGCGAAACGACTCGTCTACCTCTGCAGCGGCATTATCGGCGTGGCCTGTCTCGTCCTTTTGCTGGTCCACAACCCGCTCCTCCACACCCTGGGGCTTTCCGGGGAATCCTACCGGATCGGTACCGGCATGCTGATCATTTACAGTGTCGCTGCCATCATCCGTATGGGAAACTGGGCCCAGAATGACACTTACCGTTCCGCGGGCGACGCGGCTTTCGGTTCCATCCTCGAGATCACGTTTATGTACCTCATGGTGCTTCCCTTCGTGTATCTCTCCAACTTCTATTTCCACGCGCCCTTCCTTCTGGTGTTTGCTTTCTGCTACATCGATGAGCCCATCCGGTACATCCTCATGCAGCGGCATCTCTACTCCGGAAAATGGATCCGTCCCGTATCCGGGCCGGGCATGGCCACGATTGAGGAGTTTCGAAAACAGCATGGAATCCAGATGAAAAAAAGAAAAAAAAAACGAAAGCGGCGGGCCATCAGGCCCGCCGTAATATTTTCCCCGTAATCTGATGGATCACAAACATGACCACGATCCCGCAGAGAACCGTAAAGCCGGTATGCGCTGCTCCCGTCAGATAATTGACGATCAGGGAGATCATAGAGACGCCGCCTAAAATCATCCACAGCGACCCATGAATCCGGTTATAGATTTCCACATTTTTCACAGCGTTTTCCTCCGCTGCCTGCTCTTCCGACCAGAAACGCACCGGCTCTTTCTGTTTCCACTGAAGGATCCCTTCCAGAAAGATCACTGCCGCGAAGGCTTCCATAATAACAAGACAGCAGAGCTTCATAAATGTCAGCATATTTTCACGCCCCCTTTTAAGGGTATTCTAATCATTTTCCACACGCATCCGCTCCGCTGGCAGCCACAAGTCTCTCCGCCAGTTCCCGGATTTTTTCCAGGCAGGCTTTCCGGCTTTCAGCAGATTCCTCTGTGAGACTTTCCTCTGTCAGGGTTTTCAGCTCTTCTGCCGTTTCCTGGATCAGCTCCCGGTTTTCCTTCCGGTTCTTTCCGGCCACTTCCATGATCTCGCTGTATTTTCCCGTCACATAGCCATAGTTTTTCCGCACATGGGGAAGGAGGCAGTTGGTACAATCCTTAATGCCTTTCTCTGTGAAACGGAAATTACCGCCACAGGCATCCCCCAGCGCATACAGCGGACAGTAACAGAACAGACAGTTGAAATTGTCCGGATCGTTGGTTTTATGGCAGGGAAAGTATTCACATTCTTTATGACAGACGAAGGAATACTCTTTTCCCTCCCAATAAGGCTTTTCACTCATCGTTTTTCCTCACCCAGCTTCATGGAAAGAGAGATCCGCTTCTTATTCAGATCCACATCCAGTACTCTGACATCCACAATATCTCCAACGCTCACTACATCCAGCGGATGCTTGACAAACTTCTTGTCACTCATCTGGGAAATATGCACCAGACCGTCCTGATGAACGCCGATATCCACAAACGCACCGAAGTCGATGACGTTGCGGACTGTTCCTTTTAAGATCATACCCGGTTTCAGGTCCTTCATATCCATAACATCGCTTCGAAGGATGGGACGCGGCATCTCATCACGGGGATCGCGGCCCGGTTTCTCCAGCTCTTTGACGATGTCGCGGAGAGTGGGTTCGCCGATGCCAAGCATCTCTGCCGTTTTCTTATAATCTCTGATTTTCCGGCCAAGATCCTTGAGATTTCCGGCCTTCACATCCTCTTCGCTGTAGCCGAGGCTCTTCAGCAGCTTCTCTGCCGCCTCGTAGGATTCGGGATGAACACCGGTGTTGTCCAGGAGATTCTCCCCGCCCGGAATCCGAAGGAAACCGGCGCACTGCTCGTAGGCTTTGGGGCCTAATTTTGCGACTTTGAGAAGCTCTTTTCTGGTTCTGAAGCGGCCGTTTTCCTCACGGTATGCGACAATGTTCTTCGCAATAGCCTTGCTGATACCGGAAACATAACCCAGAAGGGAAGCAGAAGCAGTATTTAAGTCCACGCCAACCTTATTTACGCAGTCTTCCACCACACCGGTCAGGGTCTCACCCAGCTTTTTCTGGTTGCAGTCGTGCTGATACTGACCCACACCGATGGATTTCGGATCGATTTTTACGAGTTCTGCCAGCGGGTCCTGAAGACGGCGCGCAATAGAAGCGGCACTTCTCTGTCCCACGTCAAAATTCGGGAACTCTTCCGTAGCCAGGGCACTGGCGGAATAAACGGAAGCTCCTGCCTCGTTGACGATGACATACTGAACTTTCTCCGGGATCTCCTTTAAAAGCTCCACGATGATCTGCTCGGACTCTCGGGATGCTGTTCCGTTTCCCACGGAGAACAGGGTCACATGATATTTGGAAATGAGCTTTTTCAGTGTCTCCTTGGCATCGTGGATTTTCTTCTCCGTCGTGGGAGCTGTGGGGTAAATGACCGTGGTGTCCAGCACTTTTCCTGTGGGGTCTACGACAGCCAGCTTACAGCCAGTACGGAAAGCCGGGTCCCAGCCAAGGACCACCTGGCCTGCGATTGGTGGCTGCATCAGAAGCTGGGTCAGGTTTTTGCCAAAGACTGTAATGGCTCCGTCCTCCGCCTTCTCCGTCAGAACGTTGCGGATCTCACGCTCAATAGCCGGGGCGATCAGACGACCGTAGCTGTCGGCGATGACCTCTTTTAACACAGGTGTGGTGTGGGGATTTTCATTGGAGATCACCATTTTTTCCAGATAACGGAGGATTCGCTCCTCGGGAGCGCCCACCTTTACGGTCAGGAATTTCTCCTTTTCACCACGGTTGATCGCCAGGATCCGGTGACCTGCCACTTTGGATACAGGCTCTTCGTAGCTGTAGTAATTCTCATAGACGGACTGGGCTTTCTCGTCCCGCGCCGTGGAAATGAGCGTTCCTTCTTTCATTGTGAGGTCACGGATATGGATCCGGTAATCCGCCTCGTCAGAAATGGCCTCTGCCAGAATGTCTCTGGCTCCGTTCAAGGCATCCTCCACCGTAAGGACTTCTTTTTCCTTAGAAAGAAAAGCTTTGGCATCTTCCTCCAGCGGACGCTTCGTCAGCTGCAGGCGGATGAGATTTGCCAGGGGCTCCAGACCTTTTTCCTTCGCGATCGTCGCTCTGGTCCGCCGTTTCGGACGATAGGGGCGGTAGAGATCGTCCACCACCACAAGAGTCTCTGCTGCCAGGATCTGCTTTTTCAGCTCCGGTGTCAGCTTGCCCTGCTCTTCTATCACAGAAAGAACCTGCTGCTTTTTCTCCTCCAGATTCCGGAGATAGGTCAGCCGTTCAAAAAGTTTTCTTAAAACCTCGTCGTTCAGGGAACCGGTGGCCTCTTTCCGGTAACGGGAGATGAAGGGAATCGTGTTTCCCTCGTCGATGAGTTTCACGGCGGCGTCTACCTGCCACTCCTGAACCTCCAGTTCCTTTGCCAGTTGTTTATTGATTTCCATTTTGTTACACCTCTAAATATTTTAGTCAATCGGATTCACGGCTCATTTTACCACGCAATGCGTGGGATTGTAAAGTTCTTAAAGGATTTTCCCCTTGAAGAGACGAGGGGTTTGGGGTACAATAGAGAACAGTATTACCTATCTTGCAGAAAATATGAGGATTCTTTATGAACGATTACAATTATGATTACAATCCGAATCCGGAGCCTCCCGCCCCGGAACCTGCCCACAGCGGCATGGAGACGGCTGCGATCATCCTCGGCATCCTGGCCCTGATGGGAAGCACCTGCTTCTATCTCTCGATTCCCTGCGCCGCCGTCGGCATTCTTCTGGCGCTCCTCTCACGAGGCCGGAAGGAGCATATGTCCAACCGGGCCAAAACCGGCCTCTGCATCTCCGCCGCCGGCCTTGTCCTGACTGTCGGACTGACCTCCTACACGCTCTACCATTACAGAGATCTCTTCTCTTCTTCTGAATTCCAGCAGAGAATGAAAGATTATATGGATTATTACTATTCCGGAAGTGAAACAGAAGCGGAGGAAGACGGCGAGAGCAATATCCTGAAGGATTTCTTCGGCGACGACAAAGGAAATTCCTCTGACGGCGAACAGCAGACGCCGGAAACCGAAATTCCCTACATTGATGACACGCCTTATGGCAGCGATCCCTACAGCGGAAGTTCTCCCTATGACACAAGCCCCTACGGCGGCAGTTCTCCTTATGGAAGCAGTCCTTATGGAAGTAATCCCTATGGAAGTTATCCTTACGGCGGACAGAATTCTTCCACCACTCCGGGACCGGCAGTTTAAGCAGACATAATCCCCTGCTCCTTGCGTTTTTGCAAGGAAGGCAGGGGATTTTTTATATCTGCTCCAGAAGGTCCAGGTCGAAAAAGGCTTTTAAGGCGTTGAGGATCAGGAAATGGGCCATCGTGAGGAAGAGGAGCCAGAAAATGTCGTATTTTTTCAGTTTGCCGCTCCAGGTCCAGGAAAAGCGACCGCTTTTTGCGAACTCCAGGATTGAAAAAACGAGACCCCGGAGGAGAAGAAACGCCGTATAGAGAATGACCGGGTGGTAAAGAAAGGAGCGGAAAAGCTGGCCGTGAAGAAGGGACGCTATTGCTCGGGTTCCGCCGCAGCCGGGGCAGTAGTAGCCGGTGGCAAGGTGGAAGAGGCAGGGAAAGTTTAAGTTTAACATGGCGGCCGCGCTCCTTTCTTCTAACCTATTTTTTCTTATGATCGGCGTTTTTCATATGGAGATAATCGATGATCCCCAGGCCGTTGATGCAGGCGGCCACCTCGCTCATGGATTCCATCTCAAATTTTTTCAGAATGTTGCGGATCTGGGTTTTCACTGTGGAAAGCTCCACGCAGCGCAAACGGCAGATTTCGCTTCTCGTGTAGCTCTGACAGGTCAGATCCAGAAGAAGCTCCTGAGACTGATAATCGCATAAGGTGGAAATCCCACGGATATCAAAGACATCGACCTTCTCGCCCGCCCGGATCCGCTCGGTAATCTCGCTGTCATAGCTCTCTTTGTCCAGAATATGTAAGTTCACCTGGATATCAACCTGCGAGGCATTGAACGCTTTTACGATCTCTTTTGCATAAAACTCTTCCTCCTGCCAGAACAGCCGCCGCAAAAGTCAGACGGATCTGTTTCTTCATAAACTCTCCCCCATTTTACCGATATCAGATCTCGGAATACACGATATTGCGGATTCGCCGCGTATAGGTGGAAGTCCCGGCGCCGGTCAGCTGTTCCATCACAAGAATGATGAGATCCTTCCCGGGAGCTACCGACATATAGGGACCGAGCCAGCCGTCCCAGCCGTACTCTCCATAGCTTCCAAGGGTTGCCGCATGCTCCGGCTCCGTCAGCTTCCGCATCAGGTTTCCGTAGGAATAGCCTGCCAGCTCTTCCCAGCCCCGCATTCCTTTTCGCTGCTCCTCTGTGATCACGCCTTCTGCGAGAAAATCTACCATCGGCTCTGTGAGAATCCTCACACCGTCCAGCGTTCCCTTGTTCAGCAGCATCCGGCAGAATTTCAGCCAGTCGTCGACCGTCGTCACCAGCCCGGCTCCCCCGGCTTCATAGGCCGGTTCACGTTCCATCCGGCTCGAAATTCCCAGATGGCAGCCGGTGTAAAGGTGAAGCCCGTCTTTCTGCTGCTCGTAGGTCTGAGCCAGACGGCTCTGCTTCTCCGGCGGCACAAAAAATCCCGTATCCACCATGCCAAGCGGCTCAAAGATCCGCTCCTTTAAAAATTCTCCAAACCGTTTTCCGGAAACCACTTCTATCACGGCCCCCAGAATATCCGCCGACATTCCATAGCGAAACGTCGTTCCGGGATCAAAGGCCAGGGGAATTTTTCCCAGTCTCTCTGCAATCTCCCGGGTACTCAGCGGATTCTCTCCATCCATCCGGGACTTGATCTCCTCGATCAGGCTGGTGGTCTCGACCTCCGTCTGGTTGGCATCTCCGTTGTAGCTGCAGCCAGAGGTCATATTTAAAAGATCACGGACCTGAATTTCCCGTAAGGCAGGCCGAAGCTTACCGTTTTCACTGACCTGCGGATTTCCAAAGGACGGAAGAAAACGTGAAACCGGAGCCAGAAGGTCCAGCTTTCCATCCTGCACCAGAAGCATTGCTCCCACGGCCGTCATCGGTTTTGTCATGGAATACAGGCGGAAAATCGTATCTCTTTTTATCGGAATCCTTTTCTCCAGGTCCGCATATCCGGCCTCATAATAGCAGCACTCTTCTCCATGACGGAAGATCAGGCAGTTTCCGCCCGCGGCCCCGCCGGATTCTGCCATTTCTGTCAAAACTTCCTGAATTTTTGCAAATTTTTGTTTTTTCATAAGCTTATCCTTTCACACCCGCATAAGCGATTCCTTCTACAATGTATTTCTGTGCTACCGCATACAGGATGACCACCGGAATCAGGGATAAGGTGGTGCCTGCCATGATGGCGCCGTAATCCGTATCAAACTGTCTCCGGAAAGTAGCAAGCCCCAGCTGAATCGTCTTCTTGCTGTCCGTATCGAGATAAATCATCGGGCCCATGTAATCGTTCCACACAGAGTTGAAGGTCAGTACAACCAGCGTCGCAAGGCTGGTTTTACATAAGGGTAAGATAATTTTAACATAGATTCCCCAGGGGCCGCAACCATCGATCTTCGCCGCCTCAGCCAGGCTGTCCGGAATACTCAGCATATTCTGGCGGAGCAGAAAAACGCTGAATACATTGAAAGCGCCGGTCAGGATCAGGGACCAGTGGGTATCATAGAGATGGAGCTTTTGCATGATAAAAAACTGCGGGATCAGAATCACATACCAGGGAATCATCATCGTGCTGAGATAGCAGAGGAAAATCTTATCCCGGCCCGGAAATTTCAGCTTGGCAAAGGCGTAAGCCGCCCTGCTTGCCGTCAACAGCTACCTGTTTGCAGAGGTCTGCGTACTGATCCCAGGTCAGATCCAGCGGATAATCCAGGCCAGCATAACCTTTACCTTATCGTCATAGTCATCATTAGAAATTAGGGACAGTTTCACCTCTACTTTGTCCTGAGAAGCATTGTAGGCCTCTACCAGATCCTCTGCGATTACATCAGAATCGGAATGCTCATAAAAGTTGATGACTACCTTTTCGCCCTCGTCTGCCTGTACTGCAAATCCGCCCAGCATGGACATCACCATAGATGCACAGAGTGCTCTTGCGATCATTGTTCTTTTTTTCATATCAAATCCTCCTTGATTGTTGTTCATGAGTGATCCGGGATCTGCAGATTTCCTTGATTTTCCTCGTGTTCTTATGACAAAAGCATAGCACCGCTTCCCGATTTCCACAAGGTTGATGTTTTTTCAGCCCTCCCGGGCTCTCCTTCCATTGATTTTTTCCCCACATGTGTTATACTGATACCATCACGCGAAAAAATAAAGAAATGGAGTACTGTTTATGATAAAGGAAACCTCCAACCAGTTAAAAGCCCGGGCGCGGGGGACGCTGCTGGGGCATTACGGACTGCCCATCGGGGCGTCGATTCTGACGACGGCGGCGATCATGACCCTGGAAGGGCTCATCAGTCTTGTGGTTCCAAAGAACACGGCAGGGATCCTGATCTCCTACCTGACTATGCTGATCGCGGCGATCTTTTCCACCCTTCTGCAGACCGGATATCAGTATCTGCTCCTCAATATGGCCCGTGGAAAAAAAGCCGAGCTGAAGGATCTCATCTATCCCTTCCAGACAATGCCGGATCATGTGATCCTGCTGGCGGTAAGACTGTTCCTTTTGACCCTGGCCTGCATGCTTCCGTTTTTGGGAGGTCTCATCATCTTCGCACTGTTTTACCAGCTTCTGATTTCAAGGATCATTATGGTGCTGCTCCTGATCGTGAGCTTTTTCCTGATTCTCCGGATGACCCTCGATTACTCGCAGATCTTCCTGCTCTATCTGGACAATCCGTATCTTTCCTGCCGGGAGATCATGCATCAGAGCAAAAACCTCATGAAAGGCAACCGAATCCGGTATTTTTACCTTTTGGTCAGCTTTGTCGGGATCGCTCTTCTCGGAGTCGTAAGTCTCGGCATCGGTTTTCTCTGGATCACTCCCTACATGAGCATGACAGAGGTGGAATTTTACCGGGATCTTATCAACGAACACAGTCAGGAATTTTAAAAAAAGAAAAGCCGAAGTTTTTTCCCGCTTTAGGGATCAAACTTCGGCTTCTTTTTTACCATTGGTCAGTCTACGTTTCCAAAGAAAGCTTCGTGGATGGCGTTCATTGCCTTCTCGCCGTCTTTCTTCTTCACCAGAACGGTGATGCGGATCTCGGAAGTGGAGATCATGTTGATGTTGATGCCCACGTTGTAAAGAGCCTCGAACATCTTCGCTGCCACGCCGGGGTTGCTGGTCATGCCGGCTCCAACGATGGAAACCTTGGCAACATCCAGGTTGCTGGTCACTTCGTGGAAGGTCAGGCGCTCCTTGTTCTCCTCGATGATGCGAATGGCATTTTCCACATCCTCCTCGTTTACAGTAAAGGAAATATCCTTGGTCTTCTCACGGCCGATGGACTGCAGGATAATATCCACATTTACATTGTTCTTTGCCAGTAAATTAAACAGTTTAAAAGCGATACCCGGCTCATCTTTCAGACCCATAACGGAAATTCTGGCCGCATTCTCATCCAGCGCTACACCGCTGATCAACATTCTCTCCACGCTTGTTACCTCCTTGACAATGGTTCCCTCGGAATTATTCAGGCTGGAACGTACCACCAGGGGAACTCCGTATTTCTTTGCCATCTCCACGGAACGGTTATGCAGAACGCCTGCTCCGCAGGTGGCAAGATCCAGCATTTCATCATAAGTGATCTCACTGAGCTTTCTGGCTCCCGGAACAATACGGGGATCGGCAGTGAAAACGCCGTCCACATCGGTATAGATCTCGCAGGCATCCGCATGAAGGGCTGCTGCCAGCGCTACAGCTGTGGTATCGGAGCCGCCGCGGCCCAGTGTCGTGTAATCCTCATAGCGGTTCACACCCTGGAAACCGGTCACAATGACGATCTTGCGGCTGGCCAGCTCATGAAGGATTCTCTCTTTATCAATCTTCTTTAAACGGGCGTTTCCGTAAACGGAAGTGGTCTCCATCCGCACCTGAAAGGCATTCAGAGAGACGGCCGGGATCCCTAAGGAGTCCAGAGCGATGGCCATGAGGGCTACGGAAGTCTGCTCTCCGGTGGTCATCAGCATATCCAGTTCTCTCTTGGGAGCTTTGGGGTTGATCTCACGGGCGGTCTTCAGAAGGATATCCGTGGTCTTGCCCATGGCGGAAAGAACGACCACCACATCATTGCCCTTGGAATATTCTTCGGCACAGCGCCGGGCGACATTCATGATTCTCTCCTGGTCGCCGACGGAGGTGCCGCCAAATTTCTTTACAATCAGCATACTAAGCCTCCTACTAAACAATAGACTGCGCCGCCATTTTACCGCGGGCAGTTGACATACTGTTTTATTTTATCACACGTTTATGCGTAATTACAACAAAAAAAGTAACTATTCAGAGCCGCACCTCGATTTCGCTGCGCTCCATCTCGTTGTGGCTTCTCGCCAAATAGATTTCCAGTCAAAAGTGTTCGTTCATGCAGGCATGATTCACACTTTTGCTGAAAATCTGCTTGGCTCTGAATAGTTACAAAAAAAGACTGCCGAAATTCATTTTTCCGACAGTCTCTCTTATCAATTTTTATGCGTGCAGATGACGGACACGGATCCGGGAGATCACGGTACCCAGTTTTTCTGCTTTTTCCTTGTATTCTGCCTCGGAGATTACGCCGGTGACAAAAGCAAATTCTCCGGTAAGCTCCGGAACGGACACCGGATCAACATGGCCGAAAACAGCTTCCACAGCTGCAAGGTCGCTCGCTGCGTCACCTTTTACCCGTACGAGGAAACGGCGTCTGGAATCGTTGAGATCATCAAGCGTGAGCTTCTCCTCTCCCCAGTAAACCGGGATCGTCTCGCCCTGATGCATCACTTCGTCCACCACATCAGCAACGACAGCGCTGGCCGTCGGGAGCTTTCCTGCTCCGCTTCCGTAGAACATGGCGTCACCCAGCACATTTCCATGAACGAAAATCGCATTGAAAACGCCGTTCACGCTGTAGAGCGGATCGTTCGGTCCCAGAAGGAAAGGCGCCACCATGGCAAAATAGTGCCCCTCCAACTTGCGGCTGTAGGCCAGAAGCTTAATCGTCATACCCAGAGCTTTCGCGTAACGGATATCGGCTGTGGTGATCTTCGTAATACCCTCGGTGTAGATATCCTGGTAATCCACCTGCTTATCAAAAGCCAGGGAGGAAAGGATAGCGATCTTCCGGCAGGCATCATAACCTTCCACATCCGCCTCAGGATTGCGCTCCGCATAACCCAGAGCCTGGGCCTGCTTCAGCACATCGTCAAAATCGGAACCCTCCTGAATCATTTTCGTCAGGATGTAATTTGTGGTTCCGTTCAGGATTCCTGTGATCTCGTCGATCTCATCGGCGGTCAGTGAAGAATTTAACGGACGGATGATCGGGATACCGCCGCCGCAGCTTGCCTCAAAAAGGTAGTTTAAATTTCTCTCCTTCGCCAGTTTCAGAAGCTCGGTACCATGGCGGGCCACCAGCTCCTTATTGGAGGTGCAGACGCTTTTTCCTGCCAGGAGTGCCTGTTTACTGAAGGTATATGCCGGCTCCACGCCGCCCATTACTTCCACAACGACCTTGACCTCCGGGTCGTTTAAAATGATATTGTAGTCGTGTACGATTTTTTCCTGAATGGGATCTTCCGGAAAATCGCGAAGATCCAGCACATATTTGATGTTGATCTCCTGACCTGCTTTTTTACTGATGCTCTCATGGTTGGTTTTTAAGACCTCCACCACACCGCTTCCCACAGTGCCGTAGCCCAGAACTGCTATCTGTGTCATCTTTCGTTTACTCCCTTGCTAATATTTTCAGATACTGAATACCCTCCAGTTTTTCGATCGCCTCCACCATACTGGAAAGATCCCCTGTGTTAGGCAGGATCTCCACACTCAGGGTAAGAGACGCTATGCCGTTAATGGGAATACTCTGATGAATGGTCAGAATATTGGCCTGGTAATCTGCCACGATATGAAGCACATCGGACAGAAGGCCAGGCTCATCATCCATCTGAATCATGAAGGTTATGGTCTTTCCCTTCGCATTGTCATGAAAGGGAAAAACGTCATCTTTATATTTATAGAAAGAACTCCTGCTGATTCCCACCCGGTCGGTGGCCTCCTGCACCGTGGAGACACGTTCTGACTCCAGCAGACGTTTGGCCTCTACCACCTTCGAAAGAACTTCCGGAACTGCTTTCTGCTTGACAACGAAATATTTGCTCTCTGACATGGTTTTCCTCCTTGTACGTCTATTAAGTACATTTGTAGTCACAAGGAAGATGTTACCACAGTTTTCCAGAGAACGCAACGGCAAATCTATGATCTTTTTCTAAAAATCTCTTCCACCGCCGCCAAAATTTCCGCCGCCGGAGGAATCATGGGTCGTGGTCATGCCGGAGTCGCTGCTGCTGCTCTCATGCTCGATATGGCGGTGGCTCACATGAGAACCGATAAAGTCGTCCCTTTTCCGGCTGACCTTCAGTTTTGCTTTCTCTTTATAAGGATACTCGTAGGCTCCCCATTTGAGATAGTAGGTACCGATGACGCAGCTCACAGCCACACCGCCTGCCACCAGGGCGATACCGAGAGCGATCAGAAACTCTGCCAGAGTGATCTGACGAATCTCTTTTCCCGTATCATAATAGTCATATTCCCCGGCATCCTCATTGTATGTATATTTGCCATCGACTACACCGTCCTCAATGTAATCAACAGTGGCGTTCAGCATGGCTTCAAAAGCCGCCGCGTAGGCTCCATCCTTCACATCCTCGTAGCCGGCATCGATGATTCCGTCCACACGGTCGTCGGTGATGTAACGAACCTTCATATCTCCGGCAGTCTCCACCTGAACCCGGCGGTTATCCATATCGATGATGTAGATGGCTCCGCCGTCTTTTCCGTCATCGTAGAAACCGTTATCCATGTAGAAATCATCGGCGTAGACTTCTGCCTCTTTCCCCTCGACGTCGTCCGTCGTGAGGATAATGAAGTTCATGTTAAAATTTTCTGCCAGATTATTGGCCATATCGTTCAGCTCGTCTTCCTCCTCGGTGGTCAGAAGATCCGCTTTATCAAAGACAAACTGCTCTCCGCTCTCAGCGGCCAGAGCTGTCGGCGCTGCCGCAAAAAGAAGACCGACGGCCAGGAGCGGCGCTATGAAAATTCGATCTCTTTTTCTCATATAAAATACCCTCCCAGAAGACCCAGCAGAAATACGGGAATCGTCACCGCCAGGAAGAGCCTGACGACTTTGCCCCTGTCCAGAGGAAGCTTTCCGACGACTTTGCCTGACTGGCCGTTCATCGTGTAGTAATACATTTTTCCGTCTTTTCCCTTGTAGGTCACAGTCCAGACCGGAAGGAGAGCGTAATGCTCCTCGACCTCCTCAATGGTACAGTCGCACTTCTTCGTGGTCACGGAATCGTAGCCGCTGACGCTCTCCCGGAGAAGTTTCTTGCCGTATTTGTTCACATCGTTCAGAAGCTCTCCCTGAAACTCGGAGGACTCCATATCTCTTCGCTCTGCCTGGAAACCGGAGAGATAGCCCATGTGAAAAGGCTTCGCCTCGCTGAGTTTGTAGGGCCAGACGCCCTCCACCAGAGTTCTGTTGGCCTTTTTCAGGGCGTTCTTGCTGAGCTCCTTAAAGGTCAGATCGCCTTCCCGCTCCACATGATATTCCTCGGTCTCCGTGTACTCGTCGTCCCCGCTGGTCCAGGTATGAATGTTCTCACCTGTGGCCTCGTAGATGCCCTCCGCCTTCACATCGAAGAGCCAGGCCGGGAAATAGACGCCGGAGAGCTTTTCGATCTGCTTTTTCTCAAAGAAGGCCTTGGGGACAAATTTCTTGCTATGTACGAAATCCATGAAGCTCTGCTCCGCTTTTTTCCGGTCAATGGCGAAGGGCACCACGAGATCCGGGAGAAATTCTCCGCTGACCCGCCCCGAAAGCACGACAGGATTGTGGCAGTAATAGCAGAAGGTCGCAGCTGTCGTGGAATCCGTCACGATCTCCGCGCCGCAGCTAGGACAGATGTAGAGGACGGCCTCGCCCTCGTCATCTGCTGTTCCGGAAGCCTTCCGGCTGTCCTTACCGGCAGCTTCCTGATTTCCGGCTGCTCCGGAGGCAGCTTCGCTCTCGGGTGCCGCCGTTCCGCCATCCTCCCCGGCACTCTTCACATCCGGGTTGGCTGCCTCCAGCTCTTCCTCTGTAAAATAGGAAAAGCAGTATTCGCATTTATATTTCTGAGTCTGCGGATCAAAAGTCAGTTCTCCTCCGCAGTTCGGGCATTTATAGCTGACTGCTGACATAAGCTCCCTCCTTTACGGGCGGGGTTTCCCGCAGTTCGGACAAAATTTTCCGGTATTGACTGCTCCGCAGGTACAGGTCCAGGTGTCGCCTGACGGCTGTTGGCCGCCCTGGGGCTGACCGTACTGCGCCTGCTGCATCTGCTGAGCCTGCTGCTGGTTCATCATCTGCTGGTACTGGGCCTGCTGCTGCATCTGCTGCATGTTCGTATTGCTGGCCGCGTTCATGAAGCCGCCGGCTCCCTGCATACCCATACCCATTCCCATATAGCCTGCCATGGCTCCGTTGGCGTTGGAACCGGCTGCCTCGAGACCTTTGGCAATGGAGCTCTGGACAAAGCCCTCGCGGATATTCGGGTCGCCCATCATAGCTCCCTGGTTTCTCATATTGATGAGTTTCTGAGACTCCTCGTCATAGGAAATGCTGGCGATGCCCACAGACTGGATCTCAATGCCGCGGGCTTTTTTCCAGTCCTCATCCAGCACCTGCCCCATATATTTGGAGAGCTCCCTGGTCTTGCTCGTCACATGGGAGATCCGGATGCCGTCCACAGACATCTGGCTGATGGCGCTCTGGAGGGCCTCCAGGAACTCATCCAGGAACTGCTGATTGATATCGTCCACTTCCAGATGAGACGCATTTCTCGGAACCACCTCCGTATAGAAGCGCACCGGATCGGTGATCTTGATGGAATAGCTTCCGTGGGTTCTGAGGAAAAGCTCAGAATTGTAGAAATTGTCGAAATAGTTTACCGGATTTCTCGTACCGAAGCGGATGCCGCGGATCTCCTGAAGATTCAGGAAATACACTTTCATGGAAACCGGTTTGCCACCCCCGAATTTGAACCGGTTAAAGGAATCCTTCAGCACATCGCCCACGAGATCTCCGTTGAAAAGAGACGGGGCGGAACCGTTGTCCACGGTATAATAGCCCGGTTCAGCGGAATAATCAATGATCTTTCCGCCGTCAGTCAGGATCATAAACTGATTGTCATAGACATGAATGACAGAACCGTTGGAGATCACATCGCTGTTTCCTCTCCGGTTGGAGCCCTGTCTTACGATGACGCCCTCGGTAAAAAGCGTCTGCTCTCCCATTTCACCGGCTTCCACAACATCAAGCCACTGATCTGCCAAAGTTCCTCTTGCTGTGTCCACTGCTGCTCTGATAATGCCCATAGTCGCTGCCTCCCTTTTTCTTTTTTACTCCATATCTGAATCCGTATCGCCGGAGGATTCACCCAGGGTGATCCATTTCAGATAAGCGTTGATAAACAGATCGATATTTCCGTCCAGAACGCTGTCCACGTTTCCGGTCTCAGCTCCTGTCCGATGGTCTTTTACCATGGTGTAGGGCTGAAGGACGTAGGAACGGATCTGGTTGCCCCAGCCGATCTCCTTGACCTCGCCTCGGATGCCGGAAACCTTCTCCGCATTCTCCTGCTGTTTCAGAAGATACAGCTTTGCTTTCAGCATCTGCATGGCCTTGTCTTTGTTCTGGAACTGGGAACGCTCATTCTGACACTGTACCACAATACCGGTCGGTAAATGGGTGATACGGATGGCAGAAGAAGTTTTGTTGATATGCTGTCCGCCGGCTCCGCTGGAACGGTAGGTATCTACACGGATATCTTCGTCCCGGATCTCCACGTCCAGATCCTCCTCGATATCCGGCATGACATCGCAGGATACGAAAGAAGTCTGCCGCTTTCCTGCCGCATTGAACGGGGAAATACGAACCAGACGGTGTACGCCTTTTTCTGATTTCAGATAACCGAAAGCGTTCTCGCCGTTGACCTGGAAGGTAACGGATTTCACGCCCGCCTCATCGCCGTCCAGATAGTCCAGAACTTCCATGGAGAAGCCTTTCTTATCCACCCAGCGGCTGTACATACGGTACAGCATGCCACACCAGTCGCAGGACTCGGTTCCGCCGGCTCCGGCGTGCAGGGTAACGATGGCGTTGTTGTTGTCATATTCGCCGGAAAGCAGGGTCTTCATGCGGATGTTCTCATACTCGGTGATGAACTCATCCATGTTTGCCTGGATATCCGGCAGAACAGCCGGGTCATTTTCCTCATAACCCATCTCGATGAGAAGCTCGATCTCCTCGAAAAGCTCCGTCAGATGATGATAGATCGCGATATCGTCCTTCAGGCTTTTCAGAGTCTTCATGCTCTCCTGGGATTTCTCCGGGTTATCCCAGAAATCCGGCTCCTCCATTTTTCGCTCAAGCTCCTGAACTCTCTGCTCTTTGTTTACCAGATCCAGAGAATCCTTGATTTCCTCCAGGGGCTGCTTATATGTGCCCAGAGTGTATTTAAACTGGTCTAATTCAACCACAGATTCCACCTCTTTCTTCTACGTTCAAAACGCCCGGCGGATTCAGTCGTCCGCCGGGCCGGTTCTCATGCGGTCTGCCGCGTGATCATTTTTTTATGCGCGTCTGCCGCAGCACTGTTTATATTTTTTACCGCTTCCGCAGGGGCAGGGATCGTTGGGATATACCTTTTCTTCCATGCGCTTCTTCGGCTCCTTCGGGCCGGACTCGTCTTTGTTGGTTCCGGTTACCTTGGCAACCTCCTCACGCTCGGCCTTCTGCTCTACTCTTACATGGTAGAGGAGACGGAGGGTATCCTCCTGGATGGAAGCTGTCATGGCATTGAACATCTCGTAAGCGTTCATCTTGTACTCTACAAGCGGATCCTTCTGGCCGTAAGCCTGAAGGCCGATACCCTGACGCAGCTGCTCCATATCGTCGATGTGATCCATCCACTTCCGGTCTACAACCTTCAGCATAATCACTCGCTCCAGCTCACGAAGCTGCTCGGGCTCCGGGAACTCTGCCTCTTTGGATTCATAAAGCTTGGTAGCCTGCTCTTTTAAGAGCTGTTTTAACTGATTTTTCTTCAGATGATCCGGAAGCTCCACCTTCGGAAGGGGAATTACCGGAAGGAGCAGGGTGTCAAGCTCGGTGAGGTTCCAGTCCTCGCGGTCCTGCTCATCGGAAATACACATATCTACGGTATTGTCCACGAAATCAGCTATCATCTTATAAACGGAATCACGCATGTTTTCTCCGTCCAGAACGCGGCGGCGCTCTTTGTAAATAATCTCACGCTGTTCGTTGTTGACCTGGTCATACTCGAGGAGGTTTTTACGGATACCGTAGTTGTTGCTCTCGATCTTCTTCTGGGCCTTCTCGATGGCGCTGGAAAGCATCTTGTGCTCGATCTGCTCATTCTCAGCCACACCCAGTTTCCGGAAGGTGTTCATCAGGCTTTCGGAACCGAAGAGACGCATCAGATCGTCCTCCAGTGAAATGTAGAAACGGGATTCTCCCGGGTCCCCCTGACGGCCGGAACGTCCACGCAGCTGGTTATCGATACGGCGGGACTCGTGACGCTCGGTACCGATGATCTTCAGACCGCCGGCCTCTTTTGCCTTGTCATCCAGCTTAATATCGGTACCACGGCCTGCCATGTTGGTGGCGATGGTAACGGCTCCGTGAATACCGGCATCCTTGACGATCTCAGCCTCCAGCTCATGGAACTTCGCATTCAGGACATTATGCTTGATTCCCTGTCTTTTCAGCATGCTGCTTAAAAGCTCGGAAGTCTCAATCGTGATGGTGCCGACCAGAACCGGCTGTCCTTTCTCATGGGCCTCTTTGATGGCCTCAACAACTGCACGGAATTTCTCTTTTTTCGTCATATAAACGGCATCATCCAGGTCTTTACGGATAACCGGACGGTTGGTGGGGATCTCCACTACGTCCATGCCGTAGATCTCACGGAACTCTTTTTCCTCGGTGAGAGCGGTACCGGTCATACCGGATTTCTTTGCATATTTATTGAAGAAGTTCTGGAATGTAATAGTTGCAAGCGTCTTGCTCTCACGTTTTACTTTTACATGCTCTTTTGCCTCGATTG
>OLPN01000910.1_pt1 | contig 28887 bp, 32 predicted proteins | sample 1672601 | NCBI WGS metagenome assembly OLPN01 (sample SAMEA3136704, study PRJEB25190) | human gut metagenome | reverse complement strand
CTATACTCAAATCACCGGTCATGGAACTCAAACCTGTTATCAATGCTTTAGTCAGATTATTTGCATGGAATGTAGAATTTCTGAACACAATATTGTAAATAAGCATATAACCCTTTTTCCATGTTTTTATCTATACTCTTCTTTTGAAACTGTTAATTGAAATCCATCATCTGTCATAAGAGCAAATGCATTTTTATAACACAATTTCTTCCCAGAAACTTTTTTCAAAGCCTCTTCATAAGTCATTATCTCTTTTTCCGGTTTCTTGATTCCCCGGCTATGGCGCAAAATATTGAAATACTTTGGGTACATATGCAGCCTGGCCCCTTTTATAAAACGCTTTTCCTTATTTCCAGTCGTAACCGTCTTTACATGTTCTGAATTAAAATACTCTATCTTCTCATCCGGGATTTCCAAATCAGTCAAGTAAGACTGGAAATATCCGCCAATATTATCTATATCGTCAAGTGCTGTAATTTTAACAAATCCATGTCCCCAAATTTCCCTAAAAGCCTCGTTGTCTATATAGGGTGCCCTTTTTTCCCATATCAAAAACACATGCATATGAAAACTGCCTCTTCCCTGTGGTTCACAAACCCCGATATATTCAAACTTTCCATATCCTTTGGCCTTACAGTAGTATTGAAGCCTCTGAAAAAATTTTCTCAAATCCTCATACAAGCGCTTCGTATCAGTCATATTTTCCCTGTACGTCAACGTACACCACCGCACTCTCTGCGAGTCGGTCACATTTGTCTGCACCAGCTCCCGAACCTTTTTGAGGGTTTTCCTCAAACTTTCCGGCGAAGCTAAACGGGTGTCCTTCACTTCATCTTCACGAACTTTAAAAGTTTTTATTTCCCCACTATCCATATCAACATAACGTTTTGCATCAATCTTTAAAATATGAGGCCTGCAATTATTGAACATAGAAGAAAAAGTAATTTCTGTCGTTTTCCCCAAATATTTCACGCTCACGATGGTATTCTTAGAAATGCCTGGGGTTTGTTCTAACCTTTCGTAACGCATTATATCCCTCAAATTCTGATGATTTATTCAAACTATCAAGTTAATAAGGCCACGGCCCGGCTTGCGCCCTCTGGCGCCGCCAGACCATGCCCCTTACGCTTCTTTATCCAGAAATCGCCGAATATTTTTTTGCACAACATCCATATTCGTTATTTGAGGGCAGATAAATTCCCTAACAGCGCCTTCACCAATAACATGATAGAACCCTGTTCCGATCGGCATTGGCTTTTGAAAGTTTATTCCGGTCAAATCAGTACTTTCAAAAATCATACTTGCAGATATGGAACTCATGCTTCCCATGGAGATTTTATTGATAAAATTTTCCCTGTCTGCAGACGACTGGAAGCTTTTTGCAGAAGCCTGCTGAACACTTACAATCAATATGTACCCCAAACTTCGCCCCATGGCCAGAATAGCGCTTGTTTCCATTAGCACTCTCAAATAAATCTCCTTCATGTTCTTATCTGTTTTGGATAGTATTTCCAACAGAGACATTAAGGAAAAATACTCATCAATAATAAAGATATGCTGTACTTTATTGGAATGGGATTTCCGGGCGTTTTGAAAATCCAAATAAAAACTATGGAGAGCAGATGCAATTTCCTCTACTTCTGAAAAATATCTTGCACAGCCATATAAAAATGACATATCACGCTTAAAGTCTGCAATGTAGATATCCACCCCATGCGTTCCGAAGTTAAAAATATATTCGTAGATGATATAAAGCAGTACTGTGCTTTTTCCTGTCCCTGTTGCACCTGTCAAAAGAAGACTTCCTTCGCTTCTGATGGATGCAGGAAGTTTTATTCCTGCATCCTCATAGATTTTTTTCTGATAGCCGATTTTAATCCGTACCTTATCAATCAATATTCGCTTTTTCCTCCACGATAGGGCCATACTCCGCTGTCGGGTGGTGAAATTGCAATTTCAAAAATTCATCCTGTGCCTTTGGCGAACAGGCGATAGCAATATTAAGCACCTCCGCCGTAAATATAGGGCAGTAGATACAGTTATTCTCTATCCCCCTTCGCATCTGGATGAAATTCCGCACTTCAATAACCAGTATCGGCTTCAAATCCTCTGGAAGATAAGCGCTGTTCATGCAAATACGAAATTGCAAAATCTGCCATCCGTCATTATTCACAAACGTTTTTGGTACAGAAAGTGCCGCAAAATGTTTTCCCAGTTCCTTTTGTAAATCCAGAAATTCCACGTCAAAAACCCCGCACAGCATGTCAGCCGTGTTGTAGTGACAGAGGGTTTCAATGAATCTCTGAATAACTCCTCTCAGCACTCGCCAATCGACCAGTTGATGCAAAATCACGATTGTAATTATGAAAATCACGATTTTCATTTTTTATCCTCATCGTAATACTCTTTCGCCTCTTTGATGTCAGCAGAAAGAGCCTTTATCTTTCTGGGAATATAGCAAACCATCTGTCGGGCTGCTTCCTTCGCCCATACTTCAATTTGCCTGGGCTTAAAGTGTGAATGAGAGAGCATGAAATCTTTCAGCGCAACGTAGACCACCAAGTAAACGAGCCAGCACAAGGCAGATACTACGCCCAAGACGGCCATCACAATTTCCGCCCCTGTCAGCTGGATGGTAAACTCATAGAATGTCCGACTCACGATTTCTCCTCCATCTGAATCTTAAGACTCAGTGCGTCATTGTAAATGGAAATGGCAACGTCAATGACCTGCCCCAGATCTGGAACGCTGACCAGCTCCCCGAACTCCATCTCTTCTTCACATTTTTCAGCAAGCCCCTGCCGGTACGGAAATACCAAGCCCAGGGTTCCAAATTCCTTTGAGGTAACATTAAGCACCGTCGAGCCGAAGTTTCCAGTTGGCTTGCCATCCTTGTACTCCTGTTTATCCTCCGCTCCCATGAAGAGAACTTTTTTCATTCCTTCTACTACAGCCACTAAATCCTGGCCGTTGATCTTTCTGAGTTTTTTATTTGCCATTCATTTTTCCTCCTTATTTCTCCCGGTCTGGCGGTACCACCAGACCGGGAATTTGTCCCACCGGTATTTTTAGTTTAAAGTTACTTTTTTCACTCTGCCTTATTCATATGAATAAAACCAACCTATTCTCCGTAAATTTCCAAAAGCAGCTTGTACAGTGCCGCAGGAATTTCAGCTTTTCCAGCTTCACAATTACTAAGGTAGGCAATCGTCTTCCGCACATAGCTTTTTTTGATGCCAGCCTTCCGCAATTTCCTTTTCAGCTCCGGTGATAGTTCTTCGCCCTCTGCATAAATACACGCATCTGCTTCTTCTTCTGAAAGGCCCAGATTTACAAGTGCTTCCTTTTCACGCCTTTCCAACTCATCAATTACTTGCGCCTGAGTCAGACCAGCATTATAACGTTTCTGCGCCAATTCTTTTCCAAGTTCACGGTTGAGATTCTCTTGTACGATAGAAGTTCTGTTTTTCATCTTCAGCATCTCCTTCTGGAGGGACGCTTATAATAAGAAATTTGTCGAAAACAGGAGGTATATTCACGGATAGTTATCACTTTGTCATCGCCAATTTATCTAAACCCTATAATTGGGCTGTTTAAAGGCCACTTGTCAAAACGCACCGAACTCTTGTACGAGCAAAAACCGAACTCTTGTACGAGTAAAATCGAACTCTTGTACGAAACAGAACTCTTGTACGAGTCATGTCGAACTTCTGTACGAGATCGAACTCTTGTACGAGCAATAATTGAACTCTTGTGTAAACATGAACATTCACAAAAACTAACTATTTTTTTCTTGATTTTTAAGTCAGATCAGCAACTTTTTACTTTGCATCAAGTAATAAAATAGAAGCCTCAGAAATAGCAGATAAAATTTAAAATGACTAGAAAAATGGTAAGTTAAATTGCAGAACAAAAAAATCCTGTCGTTTTTTTCGACAGGATTTAAAAAACAGATATGTGTATTTATGCGATACATTGTATATTATTCATTTGACTGAGTGATCTTTAGAATGTCATTTGGTGTACAATTCAGATATTCACAGAGACGAGCAAGAATGGACAAGTCGATTCGCACGACTTTATTTTTGCAGTAATTATTTAGCTGAGTTCTTTGCATGTCACAATGCTTGCATACTTTATTTTTGCTGACCTGTTTTTCTGCTAAAAGCCTTTCCAGATCAATATAAATCTTCGTGCTCATCTATGTCACCTTCTTTCCCCCTAAGTATACCCACAGGTCTATTGCAATATAAGTTGTATTGTTATAGACTGTAGATATATACATCCTAGGAGGATAAGATGGGTAAACATATGAGAACTATACTATTATCAAGTTTGGCTGCTTTATTAGTCGGATGTAGCAGTGGTACATCCACACCCTACGCAAATGAAATAACGATGTGGGCTAATCAATCCATTACGTTCAATAACTATTACGAGGAACATATTCAGATTTACTTAAATTCGATGGAGATTGAGAATTACGAGATGTGTAGCAAACAGATTTTAGAGCATTGTATTTTAAACGACTTTAAAGATTTTCGATTCAGTTATGATGTCAACGGTTATCCGGATAAGATCGTTGCAACCATATTTTTGGCTCAGGATGATATAAAAGAAAATAATCCTATTTTTCAAGTGACCTACTCCGCCAGCAATCTTGAAACCGGCGAGGAGAGTTCAACACCTCAATATGTAACACAAATAAAAAAATATTGATAGTCAAGAGGGCTCGACGGATAAAACCGCCAAGCCCTCGTTTGTCATTATATTCTCTGTAGCCTGTCAAGTATTTTCTTCCTTTTCCCGCTAAAATATCATGCAACACGAAAATTTATCTCCGGGAAAAGAGTAAAATGCTTGACAGGGCCTAAGTTTTCACACAAAAAAAGCTCCGGATATAATACCCGAAGCTCTCTTGATTACCTTTTTGATTACCTTTCCTCTGGACGATTTACAGAAGCCCATTTTTCAAGGAAAAAACAGGGGATGAGAGAATCGAACTCCCACTAAGAGTTTTGGAGACTCCTGTCATACCATTTGACCAATCCCCTATGGATTTGCGTTACTCATATTTTATAACACATTTTTTCAGGGATGTCAACGATATTTTTGAAATAATTTGAAAAAATTAACGCAATTTCTACATTTTCCACACAGTCCTGCTTTTTCAGCCACTCTGCTGCTGCCAGGGCATTGCTCTGATGGCGCTCCATCCGAAGTGCCAGAGTTTTCAGGCCTCCATAGAGGTCTTCGCCGCAGATCACATGGTCTCCCGGCTTGAAATATTCAAACACCGCCGCAACGGCAGCCATTCCGGAAGCAAAAGCGACAGTATCACAGGCTCCCTCCAGCGCGGAAACAGTCTCCTCCAGAAGACTTCTCGTTGGGTTGGACTCTCTGGTATAATCAAAGCCATTGGGATTATGGCCCGGCGTCAGATGACTGAATGAGGCGGTCTGATAAATCGGATAGCTGATGGCATAATTCTGGTCCTTCACTGCATGTTCTTTGCCATGCACACAGATGGTATCCATTGATTTTGACATAACGTAAAACCTCCTTTTTCTGCCGTTATTATACGCAGGGAGGTTTTGAAGCGTCAATCACAAATAACCTATAGCTCATCATAGGAAATTTATATAGGCAACGCCCTACAAAGGATGCCTACGAATTGCTTCGCTGCTCTGCAGTTCACGCAATTCTACATCTTACAGACTCCGCAGCACATCCTTCAGCGTGCGGACGCCGATAATCTCGATGCCGTCTATTTTTCCCATGCCGCGGATGCTGACCGCTGGCATGATAACTGTGTGGAAGCCCAGTTTTTTGGCTTCCTGGACGCGCTGGGCGGCCTGGCTCACGGCACGAACCTCGCCGCTTAAGCCCACCTCACCGAAGACAATTGTTTTCTCATCGATAGGCTTATCCCGGTAGCTGGAAAGAATCGCCATAACGATGCCAAGGTCCATGGCCGGCTCGTTCATCCGGATGCCGCCAGCGATGTTCACATAGGCATCGCAGACGCCGAGACGAAGCCCCAGGCGTTTTTCCAGAACCGCCATGAGAAGGTTGACGCGGTTATAATCAGCTCCGTTGGCCGTACGGCGGGGCATCGGAAGGTTACTCTGGCAGACCAGGGCCTGAATTTCCACCAGAATCGGCCGGGTTCCCTCCATCGAGCAGGCCACCACGGAACCGGAAGCGTTCTCCGGCCGTCCGCTCAGCATGTATTCCGAGGGGTTTGGCACCTCTACCAGACCTTTTTCCTGCATCTCAAAGACGCCGATCTCATTGGTGGAGCCGAAACGGTTCTTCACTCCCCGGAGCACCCGGTAGGAAGCGTGGCGGTCTCCCTCAAAATAAAGGACTGTATCCACCATATGCTCAAGGACTCTGGGGCCAGCCACAACGCCCTCTTTCGTCACATGACCCACGATAAAAATCGTGATACCCAAGCCTTTCGCCAGCTGCATGAGGATCCCTGTCGCCTCCCGGACCTGAGAAACGCTGCCCGGCGCAGAATTAACGGACTCACTGTACATCGTCTGGATCGAATCGATGACTACGATCTCCGGTTTGCTCCTCTCCAGGATTTCCCGGATGTCACCGAGATTTGTCTCGCAGAGGATCAGAAGGTCATCTCCTGCTTCTCCTACCCGGTCGGCCCGGATCTTGATCTGCTGGACGGATTCCTCTCCGGAGATGTAGAGCACTTTTTTTCCCCTGTTTGCGAGGGTCTTACACACCTGCAAAAGCAGGGTGGATTTTCCGATACCCGGATCGCCGCCCACCAGCACCAGCGAACCGGTGACGATGCCTCCGCCCAGGACCCGGTCCAGCTCTTCCATTCCGGTGGAAATCCGGAGATTTTCCTGGGGCTTGATACTTACGAGGCGCGAGGGCTCCTGAAGCTGCATCCGTCTCGTGCTTCCGGCAGCTGCGGAGGTCTTTGTGCCGGTCGTTTTTACCACGGGTTCCTCCACGAAGGTGTTCCATTCCCTGCAGGCCGGGCACTGGCCCATCCATTTGGCGGACTCGTAGCCGCAGTTCTGGCAGAAAAATGCGGTTGTTTTTCCTTTCGCCATTTGCTCCACTCCTTTTCTTTCATGGAAAAAGGCTGGCGGGAGTTGCTGTCCGCCAGCCTTTCTTAAATTATTCAGAGCCATCTCGATTCCGCTTCGCTTCATCTCGATGTGGCTGCTCGCCACATAGCTTGCTGGTCAAAAGTGCTCATTCATGCAAGCATGAGTCACACTTTCGTCCAACAAGCTGCATGGCTCTGAAGAATTACATTTTTTCGATTTTAATAGAAGCTTTTCTGGAGGGATCCAGCTCTACACTCAGAGCCAGCTTGCCACCCAGGTTTGTCTTCATCTCGCCGATCTCTTTCTCGTCAACGAATACCTGATAGGAAGTATCCTCCTCAAGCTCTACGGTGATCTGTGCATCTACAGCTCCCTCTACCTGGAAGGTCATGCCATTCTCAGTTACCTGCAGATGATCCACGGTGGTTCCCGGAACGGACTCATAAACGAACATGCCGTTGCGCTCCAGTTTGGTGATCTCCTTGAAGGTTTTTACTTTATATAAATCTCCCTGATGCTCGAAATCCTGTTTTTTGGATTTGCTTTCCAGTTCGTAGTTTCCAAAGCTTAATGTACCATCTGCTTCTGAGCGGATGAGTTCGCTGATTACTGACATCTCTTATGTCCTCCTGATTGTCTTTCTGTTCTTCCATTATGCAAGAAACGCATGTTATCTCTCAACGGCCGCCCGAAAGACAGCCGCTGAAATTTGAATCTCATTTAAAATTTTATCATAAATCGTCGTTTTTTTCCAGTTCTTTATGGTTCTTTACCACGAATTTCACTTCTTTTTTAGAAACGCCCACGGCAACAGTATCTCCGGCTTTCACTCTGCCCTCCAGAATCTCCTGGGCCAGAGCGTCCTCCACCTTGGTCTGGATGGCCCGTTTTAAGGGGCGGGCTCCGTATTTCTCATCAAAACCGGCCTCTGAAATCAGCTCTTTCGCGGAGGGCCGCACCTCCAGCGTGATATTCAGCTGCTCCTTGCACCGTCTGGAAAATTCATTCAGAAGGATACCGGCGATCTTTTTCACATGGTCCTTATTCAGTGAATGGAAAACGATGATCTCGTCGATTCGGTTCAGAAACTCCGGCTTGAAGATCCGGCGCACCTCTTCCATGACATTGTCCTTCATCACCTGATAATTTCGCTTCTCATCGTCCACGGCGGCAAACCCAAGCTTCTTCGGCGACATGATGGAGGACGCGCCTGCGTTGGAGGTCATAATGAGGATCGTGTTCTTGAAGTCCACCTTTCTTCCTCTGGAATCGGTGATGTGGCCGTCATCCAGCACCTGAAGCAGGATGTTGAACACATCCGGATGGGCTTTCTCGATCTCATCAAAAAGAATCACGGAATAAGGATTTCGGCGGACCTTCTCGCTGAGCTGGCCGCCCTCCTCATAGCCCACATAGCCTGGTGGGGAACCTACCAGCTTGGAGACGCTGTGCTTTTCCATATATTCGGACATATCGACGCGGATCATGGCCTGCTCGCTGCCAAATACTACCTCCGCCAGTGTCTTGGAAAGCTCTGTTTTTCCGACGCCGGTGGGGCCCAAAAACAGGAAGGAACCGATGGGTCTCTTCGGGTCCTTAAGGCCCACTCTGCCACGGCGGATGGCTTTCGCCACGGCCTGAACTGCCTCATCCTGGCCCACCACCCGCTGATGAAGGGTGTGCTCCAGCTTCAGGAGACGGTGGGATTCCTTCTCTGCCAGACGCTGCACCGGAATCCGGGTCCAGAGAGCCACCACCTCGGCGATATCCTCCTCCCGGACTTTCGTGGCGTTCTCACCGGCTTTTTTCTGCAGGCGTTTGCGCTGCTGCTCGAATTTCTGCCGGACCTCCACCTGTTCCTTCTTATAATCTGCAGCCTTGCCGAAATCATTTTCCACAATCGCAGCTTCTTTTAACTCTTCCAGCTCCTCCGCCCGGTTTTTCAGTTCTTCCAGAGCCTTCGGAATCTTGTAACCCTGGAGCTGCTTTCTGGCGGCTGCCTCATCCAGAAGGTCGATGGCCTTGTCCGGAAGGAAGCGGTCGTTGATATAGCGCTCGGACAGGGTGACTGCCGCCTGGACCGCCTCGTCGGTGATCACAACGCCGTGATGTTTCTCATAAGCCTTGCGAAGGCCTTTGAGGATCTCCACGGTCTCCTCCATCGTGGGCTCCTCCACGGTCACAGGCTGGAAACGCCGCTCCAATGCAGGGTCTTTCTCGATGTATTTCCGATATTCCTCGATCGTGGTAGCGCCGATGAGCTGGATCTCGCCGCGGGCCAAGGAGGGCTTCAGGATGTTGGAGGCATCCATGGCTCCCTCCGCTCCGCCGGCTCCGATGATCGTATGGAGCTCGTCGATGAAGAGAAGAACCTCCTGGCTCTCCTCCGCCTCCTTGATGACACGCTTGATCCGCTCCTCAAACTCTCCCCGGTATTTGCTTCCTGCCACCATACTGGCCATATCGAGAGTCAGAAGTCTCCGGTTCTGTAAGGGAGCCGGAACTGCGCCCATGGCGATCCGCTGGGCCAGACCTTCCACAATGGCAGTCTTTCCAACGCCCGGCTCGCCTACCAGACAGGGATTATTCTTGGTCCGGCGGCTCAGAATCTCCATGATCCGCTCAATCTCCTGCTCTCTTCCCACCACAGGATCCAGTTTTCCCTCTTCTGCCAGGGCAGTGAAGTCCCGGCTGTACTGCTCCAGAGTCGGCGTATTTCCACCCTCACTCCGGTTTGCATTTCTGGCTCCCTGGTTCATCTCCCGGTAAACCTCCTCCGGGATGCCCATGCTGTCCAGAATGGCCCGGTAAAGCTTCTGGAGATTCACGCCCATCGTGTGAAGAAGCCGCGTAGCCACGCACTCCGGATCCTTGATGATCGTGAGCAGGATGTGCTCGGTTCCCGCCTGCTCCATATGAAAAAGCTCTGCCTCCCGGACACTGTTTTCCAGGATCGCGGAAGCTCTGGGAGTGTAACCCTCCCGGGATGCCAGTCCCACGCCGCCTTCCGGGGCGATGAGCTGGTCGATGAGGCTTTTAAGCTTCTCCTCCTCCACCCCGGCTCCGATCAGAACCTGGGCTGCGGTTCCCTCCCCCTCTTCCAGAAGTCCCAGAAGAAGGTGCTCGGAACCGATATAGCTATGGCCTCTCCGTCTGGCCGCCTTCGCGGCAAGCTTCAGGGCACTGGCTGCTTTCTTTGTAAACTGCTCCATCTATCGTCCTCCTACTTGTCGTCATATCCGTCAAAAATTTCATCCACCATATCGTGGATTTCCTGCCTCGTGATGTTCTTGCATCTGCCTTTTGCCAGCAGTACTCTTAAGTTCTTCTGCATTTCATCCAAAGCCTGCAGCTTATCCACATCCAGACTCACGATAGCTCCCCGACGCCGGTCGATGGTCACAAAGCCTTCCTGCCGCAAAACGGAGTAGGCCTTATTCACCGTATGCATGTTGATGCCGATATCCTCAGCCAGCTGGCGCACGGAGGGCAGCACGTCTCCCTCCCGCAAAGTGGAGGTGGCGATGCCTAAAATAATCTGATTGCGAAGCTGGATATAGAGAGCCTCGTCGCTTTGAAAATCAATCTTTATCACCATATTTTACCGCGGAACTTTTGCCCGCGCTTCACCTCGTTTCTGTTGTTATACACATAATAGCACAGATGCCTCCTGATTGCAAGATACAAGTTCGCCCGCCTTTCTATAGTACAGTAAATATTAAGTAACCGCCATATTGACTTGTCTGATTTTTCATCTGCTGCGTTGTCGTCAATCGACGTAGCCACCGCTACGCCTCATTCCTCCGCCTTGCATATGAAGAAATCATCCTGCGTCAATATAGCAGATACTTAATTTTCACTGTACTAGGCACGAAAAAAGGAGCTTTCGCTCCTTTTTCCTCATGATCAAAGCTCGACCATGGTTACATCTACATCTTTTTTCTCGCCGTCAGCTGCTCCCTGGTTCTCCGGCTGTGCTTGGGGAGCAAAGGCTTCCTCCATGCTGGGGACCTGCTGCTGGGGAGCCTGATTTACTGGCTCTGCCTGCTGGTAAGGATTCTGCTGCTGGTAAACCGGCTGCTGTGCCTGCTGGTAAGGGTTCTGCTGGTAGACCGGCTGCTGCTGCCAGGTCTGCGGTCCCTGCTGCCAGGTCTGGGGTGCCGGATCCTGATAATTCATCTGGCGGCCATCCTGCTCCGGCTGATAAGCTCCATTGCCGGAGTTCTGGTAAGCATCTTGCTGCTGCTCGGGCTGGTTGCCTTTTTTCTTATTGCGTTTTTCTTCTTTCGCCCGCTGTTTTTCTTCCTTCTTGACCTGCTTTTTCTCCTTGCGGGTCATGGGTTTCGCGGGTTCTTCATAGTAGTTTCCGTTGTCTCCGTAGGTTTCCTGACCGTAACCGCCCATGTTTGCTCCCATCTCCTCCATGTCGCGGAGATCATCCTTGAGATCCTTATTTCTCAGAATCTGGTTGATGATGATGAAGAGAAGCAGAACAGAGAAAGCGATCAGTCCGTAAATGATCTTCATAGAGAGATCCAGACGCTCTTTGTAGGAATTTACCTGATTGTTCAGCTTGATATAAGCTTCGTTCTGGGTGATCTCCGTAGCCGGAGTCTCGGTAACGGCCTGGGTAGGCGCCTCGGTCGGTGCTTCCGTCGCGGGCTCGGTCTCACTCTCCGTCTCCGGAGCCAGGCTCTCATCCACAGATACATGAAGTGTGTAGGTAAAAGCGCTGCCATTCTCGGCGGTGACAGTGATCAGTACGGTTCCAGTTCCGTTGTCCAGGGTGGTTCCCTCAATGGAAGTCACGGAAGCGTTGGAATCAGATGTTGTGGGGTTCAGGATCAGTTCTGTGGTTCCCGGTGCTACCTTTACGTCGTACTCCCAGGTGCTGTACACAAAATCCGGAGAAACGGTTCCGTTCTCCACATTCAGTGCGGACAGAGAGTTATCAGAGGACGCCAGCGCCGTGACACTCATCATAAAGAGAAGGATCAGGCCAAGGATCAGCGCGCCCTTCCAGTTTTTCTTTGTTTTGTTCATAAATCTTGTACCTCTCTTACTTTCAAGCCTCGTCGATGGCTTTTCCAATATCATGACGATAATACTTGTTGTCAAAATCAATCCATTTGACAGCTTCGTAAGCATTGGCTCTGGCAGCTTTCAGGTTTTCGCCCTTTGCCGTCACACCCAGCACACGGCCGCCGTTGGTGACAATCGTATCTCCGTCAAATTTTGTTCCTGCGTGGAATACATAGTATCCCTCTTTTCCCTTGAAGTTTTCCAGTCCGCGGATGGGCAAGCCTTTGTCATATTTCACCGGATAACCTTCACTTGCAAGAACCACGCAGACAGCTGCATTGTCCTCAAACTGAAGATCTACCTCATCCAGTTTTCCATCGATGCAGGCCTCGCAGACCTCCACCAGATCATTTTTCATCCTAGGAAGAACCACCTGTGCCTCCGGGTCGCCGAAACGGGCGTTGTACTCCAGCACGCGCGGGCCTTTTTCCGTCAACATCAGACCGAAGAAAATGATTCCCTTGAACTCACGGCCTTCTTTTGCCATGGCATCCACCGTTGCCTGATAGATGTATTTTTTGCAGAAATCATCGACTTCATCCGTATAGAAGGGGCTCGGTGAAAAAGTTCCCATTCCGCCGGTGTTCAGTCCCGTATCGCCGTCTCCTGCCCGCTTGTGGTCCTGAGCGGAGGTCATGGTCTTGATGGTCTTGCCGTCCACGAAGGAAAGGACGGAAACCTCACGGCCGGTCATGAACTCCTCGATGACCAGACGATTTCCGGCAGAGCCGAATTTCTTGTCGGTCATGATCTCCTTGACGCCCTCTTTTGCCTCATCGAGGTTCTGGCAAATCAGAACGCCTTTTCCGAGAGCCAGGCCGTCGGCTTTGAGAACGATGGGGAAATCAGCATTTTCCAGATAAGCGAGCGCCGCCTCCGCGCTGTCGAAGGTCTCATAGGCAGCTGTGGGAATCTGATATTTTTTCATCAGGTCCTTGGAAAATGCTTTGGAGCCTTCCAGGATGGCCGCATTTTTTCTCGGACCGAAAACCCGTAAGCCCTGGGCCTCAAAGGTATCCACGATACCACCCACCAGAGGATCATCCATTCCCACAATCGTAAGATCTACGCTGTTTTCTTTTGCAAATGCAGCCAGCTTGTCAAACTCCATGGCTGTAATAGGAAGACATTCTGCATACTCTGCGATACCGGCATTTCCCGGCGCGCAGTAAATCTTGTCTACTTTGGGGCTCTGAGCCACTTTCCAGGCAATGGCATGCTCTCTACCGCCGCTGCCAACAATCAATACTTTCATCTTTGTATGCTCCTTTATCATTCGGAGATCACTGTCCGGTGATCCACTACCTTTACTTTTCCGTTTGCAATCAGATCAATGGCCTTCGGCATGATGACCCACTCAGCCTCCTCCATGACACGGCGCTGGAGAACCTCCGGCGTATCGCCGTCCTTGATTTCCACAGCCTTCTGGAGAATGATCGGGCCGGTATCCGTACCGTCGTCCACGAAATGTACCGTGGCTCCCGTTACCTTCACGCCGCGCTCAAGAGCCGCCTCATGAACCTTGAGTCCATAATAGCCGGTTCCGCAGAAGGAAGGGATCAGGGACGGATGAATGTTGATGATCCGGTTTGGATAGGCATCCACCATGATCTTCGGGATGACCACAAGGCAGCCGGCCAGCACCACAAGATCCACCTGATAGGACTGGATTTTCTCAAGGAGAGCCCGGTTGAAGGCCTCCCGGGTCTCATAATCCTTCGGGGACACCACAGCCGCGTCGATACCGTTCTGCTTCGCCCTCTCAAGAGCGTAAGCAGAGCGGTTATTGCTGATTACAACGGCGATCTCAGCGTTGGTCACGGTTCCGTTTCCAATGCTGTCAATGATCGCCTGGAGATTGGTCCCGCCGCCGGAGACCAGGACTGCCATTCTCAGCATACGGTTACTCCTTTTTCTCCTGCCTCGATGTGACCGATGACATAGGGAGTCTCGCCTGCTGCTTTCACAGCCTCCAGAACGGTATCTACATCCTTCGGATCGATGGCAAGCACCAGACCAATACCCATGTTGAAGGTATTGTACATCATATGCTCCTCGATATCTCCCTCTTTCTGGAGCATGCGGAAGATGGCCGGAACTTCATAGCTGCTCTTCTCGATGACAGCGTGAGCGCCCTCCGGAAGCATACGCGGAACGTTCTCGTAGAAACCGCCGCCGGTGATGTGGCTGCAGCCTTTTACGGTAACGCCTGCCTTTTTGATGCTCTTCATGGTCTTTACATAGATTTTGGTCGGAGCCAGAAGGGCCTCGCCAAGGGTTTTTCCAAGCTCTTCATGGTAGGTATCCAGAGTCTCTTTGTCCATCTTGAAGACGCTGCGGACCAGAGAAAAGCCGTTGCTGTGAACGCCGCTGGATGCGATTCCGACAAGGGTATCGCCTGCTTTGATGTTTGCTCCGGTGATGAGATCCTTCTGATCTACCACGCCAACTGCGAAGCCGGCCAGATCGTACTCATCTTCCGGATAAAAGCCCGGCATCTCGGCAGTCTCGCCGCCGATCAGAGCTGCGTCGGACTGGATACAGCCGTCAGCCACACCTTTTACGATGGAAGCGATTTTCTCCGGATAGTTTTTGCCGCAGGCAATGTAGTCCAGGAAAAACAGCGGCTCGCCGCCTGCACAGGCAATGTCGTTCACGCACATAGCCACACAGTCGATACCGACGGTGTCGTGTTTGTCCATGATAAATGCCAGTTTCAGTTTGGTACCCACACCGTCGGTTCCGGATACCAGCGTCGGATGCTCCATGCCTTTGAACTTGTCCATGGAAAATGCACCTGAGAATCCACCGATCCCGCCAAGCACTTCCTCGCGCATGGTTTTCTTTACATGCTCTTTCATAAGCTCTACTGATTTATAGCCAGCCTCGATATCTACGCCTGCCTTCTTGTAATCCATTTGTAAAGTCCTCCTTATTTATCTGATCTCGTGTTTCTCCTAACGCCTTTTCGCATTATTTGTTCATGTATTCCTTATATCCGACCTTGTCAAGCTTCTCGGCTTTGGCCACTACCTGCTCTTTCATCTCCTGGGAGTATGCTTTCAGTCTCTCAAGAAGCGCCTCATCAGAGGTAGCAAGGATCTTGGCTGCCAGGATACCTGCGTTGGCTCCGCCGTTAATGGCTACCGTCGCCACCGGAATGCCTGTGGGCATCTGAACGATGGAGTAAAGGGAGTCTCTTCCTCCCAGAGAGGTGGTGTGCATGGGAATACCGATGACCGGCATCGGGAAAATTGCCGCGCACATTCCCGGCAGATGAGCCGCCATACCGGCTCCCGCGATGATCACCTTGAAGCCTTTGCTCTCAGCGGATTTCGCATACGCAAAAAACTCATCCGGTTCTCTGTGTGCAGAAATAATAGTCATCTCATAATCGATTCCCAGTTTTTCCAGGATATCCGCAGCTTTCGCCATAACCGGCATATCCGAATCACTGCCCATTACAATACCGACTTTTGCCATGATTCATAATCTCCTTTAAGTATGTATATTATTTTTTCAGTTCCTATCCTGTTATTTTACTAACTCTTACTGGCATTGTCAACTGATCTTCCCTAACGCTTTTCATAAAAGTTCAGAGCCACCTCCAAAATGCTACGCATTTCGTCGGTTTGGCGTATCCGCCAAATAGGTTTCAAGACAAAAGTGCTCATTCATGCAAGCATGATTCGCATTTTGCATTGAAACCTGCTTGGCTCTGAACAATAAAAAAATCCCACGAACTTTATGAAAGCATTTTCACAAAATCCGCGGGAAATCTTCCTATATAAATAGTTATCCGGCCAGATGCAGGACACCCACAAGCAGGAGGCCGCAGAGACCATAGTAGGAAATAACTGCCACCAGGTCGTTGATGGTGGTGATCAGGGGACCGGAAGCTACAGCCGGGTCCACATGAATCTTCTTGAAAAACAGAGGGATGCTGGTTCCCACCGCCCCGGAAATGACCATGGCCAGCACCAGGGAAAGGCCGATACAGCCGGACACCGCGTAAGCAAAACCGAAGGTCTTGCCCTTGAAAAGCGCGATGTAAAGACCGATGATCAGGAAGGAAAGGACTCCCAAAATCACACCGTTGGAGAAACCGATCCGCATTTCCTTCCATACCAGCTCCAGCTTCTGTTTGCCGGTGAGGGACTCATCCATCAGGACACGGATGGTAACAGCCAGGGACTGGGTACCCACATTACCTGCCATGTCAAGGATCAGAGACTGGAAGCACATGATGATGGTCAGCTGGCTGACCACCTGCTCAAATACGCCCACGACGGAGGATACCACCATGCCAAGGCCCAGCAGTATCAGAAGCCAAGGGAGACGTTTCTTGATGCTCTCCTTTAAGGGCTCCTTCAAATCCTCCTCTGCGGTCAGACCTGCGAACTTCGCGTAGTCCTCTCCCATCTCGTCATCGACCAGCTCTACAATGCTCTGAGAGGTGATGACACCCAGAAGCTTGTTGTCGTTGTCGAGCACTGGAATGGAGTTCTCGGAATAATCCTTCAGTTTTTCGATACAGTCATCGATCTGCTCCTGGCCGTAAACGTACGGGTAGGAGGTCACGATCTGATCTTCCAGAGGTGATTCCTGCCGGGCGATGATGAGATCCTTCAGATCGATGGCTCCATAGAAAGTACCATCCTCTGTCACCACAAAGATTGTGGAGATGTTGTCATTTTTTGCCGCCTGATCGATGAGGCCGCTCATGGCCTGTTTTACCGTGAGGTTCTCACGGATCACGATGCAGTTGGTTGTCATGCGGCTACCGATCTCTTCGTCATCGAAGGAAGCAATGACTGCCATATCTTTTCTGGCTTCCGCATCCATGAGATCGATGAGAACCGGCCGTTTTTCTTTGGAGGTCATCCGCAGAACGTCCACGACTGCATCTGTCTCCATACCGGAAAGGATGGCTGCCGCTTTCTTGATATCCATCTCATCGAGGTAGGCAGCTGCCTGTTTTTCATCAATGTGTTCAAAAATATCGGAAAGCATCCCAATGTCGAGAATGCGGTACACTTTCCGTCTTTCCGTGATCGTCAGCTCCGGAAACACCTCTGCCAGATCGTTCTCATGATAATCTTCCAGTTTATCACGCATGATCCCCGGTGAGGCGTTGCTTCTGACAATGTCAAGGATTTCTGATTTGTAATCTTCCTGTACGTTGTTTTCCATTTCGCCCTCCTGTTTTGTCTACTTACTTTACATGATGTTGGGGTCAAAAGGTCTTTTGCCCCCAACTGATGCCTACGAATTGCTCCGCTGCAAAGCAGCTCCCGCAATTCTATAAACATTCGAAATCCGCTGATTTACTGCGTAAATCGCTGCTTTCTCATGTTTGGCGGGTCCCAAGTTCAAAAGCCTTATCATGCAAGCATGAACGGCTTTTTGACCTTTTGACCCTGGCATCTTTACATTTGCCCACGCAAAAAAGATGCTGCTGTCGAAAAAACACTTTCGACCATGACATCAAAAAAGATGAAGAACGATTCGTCCTTCACAAACAGTTGCAGTTATAGCGATGTTCAGGCTTGGAATTTGAAAACAGAACAGGAAATATCAGAGTGAACAGAACAGACTGCCGCTCATTTCCCGTTCCATATTTCTACTTCGCCCATGACTGTCGCAACCGTCCATTCTGTTCACCTGCCTTTATCTTTGAAATGTTGGAAAAAACATGAGCCGGGAGTTTCCCGACTCCTTTGCTATTATATTACCTTTCCCCGGAAATTGCAACATATTCCAAATACTGTTCTTGCAATTATCAGCCCCAATCTGTATAATATTGGAGTAACAGAGCAGAGAATCTCCGAATTGAATAGTCAAACTACACAAGCTTGCTCGTGGTAGGCTGATGATTCAATTTGGGATGGGCGGAACGCCCATAAGCCGCAGACAAGAGCTGCAACAGCAGCGGATAATGCATGCAACGCATGCATGGGTCTGTGGCTTGCTGATCTCGTACTTGCTGATTTCACACCAGAAGACACCAACTAAAGGAGAATATATATGAGCGTAGCAGTCATGACTGACACAAACAGCGGACTTACCCCGGCGCAGGCGAAGGAACTTGGCGTTTATCTTCTGCCCATGCCCATCCTCATCGACGGAAATGCTTACTATGAGCATCAGTCCATCACCCCGAAGGAATTTTATGAGAAAATGCGGGCCAAGGCAGATATCAGCACCACCCAGCCCTCCCCGGCTGACCTGATGGATCTCTGGGAGGAGATCTTAAAGACCCACGACGAGGTCGTACACATCCCCATGTCCAGCGGTCTTTCCGGAAGCCATGAGACTGCTGCCGGTTTCGCCAGAGAATTTAACGGCCGTGTCCATGTGGTGGACAACCACCGGATCTCCGTTACCATGCGCCAGTCCGTTCTGGAAGCTCTCCAGATGACGAAAGACGGAAAAACAGGAGCTGAGATTAAAGCTTACCTGGAAAAAGACGGCCTGGAATCCAGCATCTACATCGCTGTCAATACCCTGGAATACCTGAAAAAAGGCGGCCGTGTCACCGCTGCCGGCGCTGCCATCGGCACCGTCCTCAACATCAAACCGGTCCTCCAGATCCAGGGTGGAAAGCTGGATGCCTACAAGAAAGTCCGCGGCATGAAAGCCGCCATCAAGGCCATCATCGACGGCCTGAAGGAAGATGAAACCGTCCGCTTCAAAGGCCAGAAGCTTCTGATCCGCGCCGCTTACTCCGGAGACGACTCCGTGGGCGAGATGTGGCAGGCAGAACTCCAGAAAGCCTTCCCGGATTACAAGATTGAGAAAGATCCCCTTCCCTTAAGCATCGCCTGCCACACAGGCGCCGATGCCCTGGGCGTCGGTATCATGAAGGATATCATCCGGTAAATTATTTTTCCGAAAAAACAAACGCCGTGAAAGACAGTTTCGTTTCTGTCTTTCACGGCGTTTCTTCTTATAAATATCCCTTTATTCGTCCAGCGGCTCGTTGAGCTCTTCCGTTCCCGGCAGGACGAAGCGGCCATTCTCGATAATGGAGATTTCGCTTCCGTCAGCCTTAATGACACGGACAGCTCCCAGTTCCTTATAGGGCACAGTAATGTCGGTGTGACAGCCGAAGTAAGCTTTAGATACATCTTCTTTTCGGAGAATGGAAACCTCGTTGTCCCGGGCGATGATCTCCTTGCCGTCCGGATTGTAAAGCGGACAGTCCTCGCCCCAGCTGTAGCAGGTATCGCCCACAGCGAAATGCGGTCCCATCTTTTCCGCAATCAGCACCGGCAGCTGATCGCCGATGCCATACTTCTCAGACACAGCGTAGGCCGTGGTGTTTGTGCCAATCGCAAACTCACCGATGGGAAGGCTCTCGTGGCGGTTCATGATCGTCTCTTTCAGATACTCGAGGTTCTTCTCCTCAGAGTCAAAGTTGGAACAGTGATACTCTGTCACCATACCATCCCGGAATACCACCCGGAGATCCTTATAGTAAAGTCCGGCCAGGAAGGTCTCGGTCACTTCCAGCACACCATTGGTTCCCGCAAGCTTCGGTGAAGTGAAGACCTCTCCCACGGGAATGTTACAATCCGCCACGCAGTTTTCAAAGATCGTCTCCTTTGCAGGATCCTTAAGCTCATGGAGGGCCACGGTGATATCCGTATGGTTCGCTCCTCTTCCCAGCACATGAACCTTCACGCCCTGATCCAGGGTGTCGATAATGGTCTGCTGAATCGTCTGATATTTCTTATAATCCAGCGTGTTGATCCGGATAATCTCGCGGAAGATCTCCGGGAACTTCTCTCCTACCTCCGGTGTCGGAAAGCAGAGCACGGTAAAGCCGGTCTCCTCACCGTTGATGTAGCGGTTCCGAAGCTGGGCCAGATCGTTCTGATATTCCAGCGCAAGCTTCTGCTGCCGCTCGGAGAGATGGCAGGCGCTCTCTTTGTCCACCGGAGCAAAAGGCTTACCGCCGAAGACCTCCTGGCAGGCCGGACCTGCAAACACAGCCGCCAGCTCTTTGTTCTTCTCATAGGCCGTCCGCATGACGCCCAGTCTTCTCTCGTTATAATTTCCATCCAGGAAAAGGGCCTCGTCCGCCCGGTGGTCATAGGCAAACTGCTTGTTGGGGATGCCGCCGCAGTAACCGACCGGACGCACGCCCGGGGCTGCCCGGTAGATCACAGGCTCCAATCCCATGGCCCGGAAATTTTCCACCGCTTTTCGGATCATCCGCTCGAAACCAATGATAAAACGCACATTGACGGTCTTCTTTTTGGAGAGGTCTTTCCGGCTCTGTACAAAATACAGGCGCAGGCCTTCGCTGTATACATCTGCCATGCGCTGAACAGTCTCCTCCGACAGCTGGTTGATGTATTCCGCCATCTTCAGCTCATTATCGGAAATATACTCGCCATATTTATAGAGATAAGAGAGGTCGGAAAGATCTGCTTCCATCAGGATCTTCTTGGCAAAATCGTGATCCGGATTAAGCTGATCCTCCAGCCGCTCCGTCAGGAAAAGCTCACTGTAATCGCTCTTGAACCAATAAAGGATCTGCTGAATCTCCCGGTAGGAGGGAAGCTCCTCGCCCTCAAAGGCATTGTATACTTCAATGAAAAGCTCTGCCAGAACCACGATCTCCTCCAGCCGCTGCTCAAAGGCGCTGACGATCATCGTCCGAAGTTCTGTATACAAAAAACACAGGAGTCTGCTGTGGGTCTCACCCAACTGCTCCAGGGCGTAATCCGGGTTTGCATAGCTTTTCTCATAATGTTCCGGAAGAATATCCTGATAGAGACTCCAGTTCAGAGTCTGCCACTCTTCCAGTGTATACTTTTCTGTGTGACCGTTTTTTATTTCGCCGTAGAGGCCTTCCATAGTCAGGATAAAACCGGCGGTTCTTCTGAAATAAGGCTGATAGGCTTCCGGCACCGTAGCCTCCCCGGCGATCTCACCGATCCGCTCCATGGCCAGAGCGAAACGCTCCCGGAGCACGCCGTTTTCTTCGTTATTTTTCGTTTCCATGTTCTACCTCGTTTTGATATTTCCGTTTTTTACATTTTCATCTAGAATGTTTTTTGTATACTCCCAGAGAACCTCGCTGCCTTCATGTACCCGGGCATCGCGTTTCAAGATCTGATCAATGTATACCGTATGACTCGTCCAGGAAACGCCGCCTGCAGCGTCGTTGAGGATTGCTGGCTGGATCTTGTCCAGTGTGTTGGCAAATTTGGACTCCGGTGTCTCCATGGCCTCGAACTCATCCCAGAGTTCTCTTGCCATTTTGGCCTGATCCGGAGGAAGAAGGTTGTAGATCCGGTCTGCGGCTTTCAGCTCCCGCTCCTCCTTGCTCTTATTCGCCTCCTCGTCGTAAGCATAGGTATCACCCGCATCAATCTCCACCAGATCATGCATGAGTACCATCAGCATCGTGTGAGCCACATCAATTTTCTCATTGGAATACTCTGAGAGAAGGGCACACATCACAGCCAGATGCCAGGCGTGCTCCGCATCCGTCTCCTGACGGCTTGCATCGGTGATCAGTGTCTGACGCTTAATATTTTTCTCTTTGTCAATCTCCAGAATAAAGTCCATCTGTTTTTTCAGTCGTTTCATATCCATTTGATTTTCCTCCAAATCTAACTTCCCGTTTAGATCAAGCCACAGACCCGTGCTTCGCACTCTCGCTGCATTCGCAGCTTCTGCTCTGAACTGCTGTCTAAAAAAACGCCGCAGAGCGACAGTTCCGCCCTGCGGTGAGGTGACTACATTTACGATACGCCCAGCAGGATCACGAAGATCCACAGCACCAGCGCCACACTGCTGACGATGGAACCTGCCTTGGAAAACGTATACAGGATATGTTTTTCACGGAAACTGGTCAGACCGCTGACCAGGCCGCAGAGAGCAAAAACGATTCCCGTAACTCCTAAGGATCCGAGGATCGCTCCCCCTTCACCGTAAGACCACCAGGCAAAGTAAGTCAGCGCGATAAAAATGACCACAGAAATGCTCCCCAGCACCGTGGAGGTGATCCCTTTTCTGGAATGGCGGCGTTCGGAAAATGTATACATTTTTTTCTTAGCCATAAATATGTCTCCTTATCCGGTCGCACAGGGCAAAAAATAAATACCCGAGCACAGCCCCCAGGGTGTTCAGCATCAGATCATCCACATCAAAGGTCCCCACCCGGGTCACAAGCTGGGTACACTCCACCAGAAGGCTGAAGGAAAAGCCCAGAAGCATCACCCGGAAAAAGCCCCGCATCCTTCGGCTGATCACCGGCAGGATCGCCCCGAACGGCACAAAGGCCAGAACATTTCCTGCCAGATTGATGAACACTGCTTTAAGCCCCAGAAATTCCCGGTAGTTCCAGAAACGGCGGATCTCCAGAAACGGAGTCAGATTGTAGCTGAATTCCCGCTCTGCCGTCCTGCCGTATTTTTCCGAAAAGAAGAGAAAATACGTCAGAACTGCCAGATAGAGGAAAAACAGAATCACTCCGATCACCCTGATTCTATTTTTTGTTGATTTTTTCATAATTTAAAATTTCAGAGCAGGATTCCCTTTTTCTTTTTCAGAAGATTTGCTCCGGAAACGATCAGCAGGATTCCGCTGGCGATCCCTGTCACCAGAGTCACGATTCCAACTGCAATATTCAGTGCTCCGGTATTTTTCATGGCCTTATAAATCTTTTCGCTCATGGAAATTCCTCCTTCTTGTCTGCTTATTTTGCTCCGTACTGCTCATAGTATGCGTCGATGGCTGTTTTGATGCCATCATCGATAACAACTTTTCCGCCGCACTCTTTGTTGTAAAGGTGCTCGGTCACTTCTGCCATATTTACGATGGCATTGGCCGGGAAACCGTATTTCTCCTGGATTTCCTCCAGAGCGCTCTTCGTTCCCTGCCCTCTCTCCATGCGGTTCAGAGATACGATCAGCCCTTTGATCTCTACTTTTCCCTGGGCCTGGATGATAGGGAAAGTCTCCTCGATGGATTTTCCGGAAGTGGTCACGTCCTCAATGATCACCACGCGGTCGCCGTCCTTGATGGGGCTTCCCAGCAGGATTCCCTTGTCTCCATGGTCTTTGACCTCCTTACGGTTGGAGCAGTAGCGGACATCTTTTCCGTAAAGCTCGCTGATTGCCATAGCGGTGGCAACGCTTAAAGGAATTCCCTTGTATGCCGGTCCAAAAAGAATATCAAAATCCAGTCCGTAATGATCGTGAATGGCCTTCGCATAATACTCACCCAGCTTGCGAAGCTGTGTTCCTGTGGTGTAGGCACCTGCATTCATAAAAAACGGTGATTTTCTTCCGCTTTTCAGGGTGAACTCACCGAACTTCAGCACGTCACTGGCAACCATAAACTCGATAAACTCCTGCTTGTAGCTTTCCATTTATTGAAACCTCCTGTGTTTTTCCGATTTTCTTTCCTATTTTAACATAAGCTTTGGCAAATAACAATTCCCGGTTTTATTTCACCGCTCCGATCAGCTCATGGATATCTTTCACTCCATATTTCTCCATGTAGGCCTGGATGCCGTCGATGACGTCGATGGTGGCCGTGGGATTTACAAAGTTGGCGGTTCCGACGGCTACGCCGGTGGCTCCTGCAAGGATAAATTCCAGCGCATCCTCAGCGGTGGTGACGCCGCCCATGCCGATGACGGGGATCTTTACGGCGTTGGCCACCTGGTAGACCATACGCACAGCGATGGGGTGAACGGCCGGGCCGGAGACGCCGCCGGTCTTATTGGCCAGGGCGAAGGTACGGCGGTTGACATCGATCTTCATACCGGTGAGGGTATTGATGAGGGAAACCGCATCGGCTCCGCCTGCCTCTGCTGCCCGGGCGATCTCAGCGATATCCGTTACGTTCGGGGTCAGCTTCATGATTACCGGCTGCTTTGCGATCTTTTTGATCTCGGCCGTGAGCTCCTCCACATGCTTCGGATCCTGGCCGAAAGCGAGGAAGCCCGCGTTGACGTTGGGGCAGGAAATGTTGATCTCCATCATATCGATCTTTTCCTCTGCCAGCTGTTCAACCACAGCCAGATATTCTTCCGGCGCATGACCGCAGACGTTGACGATGATCTTCGTGTCATATTTCTGAAGGAAGGGAATATCTCTCTTGCAGAAAACGTCGATGCCGGGGTTCTGAAGGCCGATGGCGTTCATCATGCCGCCGTAAGTCTCTGCCACTCTCGGAGTCGCGTTTCCCGGCCAGGGCACGTTTGCCACGCCTTTCGTCACAACGGCGCCCAGGCGGTTGAGATCCACAAATTCACTGTATTCTTCACCGGATCCAAAGGTTCCGGAGGCTGTCATCACCGGATTTTTCAGCTCCACACCGGCGATATTCACGCGCATATCTGTCATCATAACTCCACCTCCGTTGAAAGGAATACCGGTCCGTCTTTACATACCCGCTTGTTGTGGACGTGGGAATGACTGTCCACCTCTTTGGACTTGCAGACGCAGCCAAGACAGGCTCCTACGCCGCAGGCCATCCGCTCCTCAAGAGAAAGCCAGCACTCGATGCCTTTTTCCTCTGCATAAGCTTTCAGCGCCCGAAGCATCGGGGTGGGGCCGCAGGCATAGATCACATCGGCACTTAAGCCCTCCGCGCAGATTGCATCCAGCACATTTCCTTTGGTTCCGGCGCTTCCGTCCTCGGTAGCGAGATAAACGGTTCCGTTTTTCGCAAGCTCCTCATTGAGGAAAAGCTCATCGCGGTAGCCCAGGATGATCTGCTTCTCTCCTTTGAGTTCTCTGGAAAGTTCCAGCATGGGCGGAATACCGATGCCGCCGCCGATGAGGAAGGCTTTCTTTCCTTCTTCCATCCGATCCAGCGGAAAGCCATTTCCCAGGGGTCCAAGTATCTCGACCTCGTCTCCTTTGGAATAACTGGAAAATTCTGCGGTCCCTTTTCCGGCCACGCGGTAAACGATCCGGAGCTGTCTTTCTTCTTTATTTACTTCACAGATGCTGATGGGTCTCGGGAGCAGACGGCTGCCATCCTGACAGTAAAGATTGATAAACTGTCCCGGCTTCGCCTCTCCTGCCACCTGTTCGGTCTGAAGCCACAGGCTAAAGATCCCGGTTCCGATCCGCTCCTGGCTCACTACTTTTGCACATTCTTTAAATTTTGCCACTTTTTTCTCTCCATACTCTGATAACTGCCAGATGCATTTTTCAACACAACTGGCAGTTTCTTTTTTCTATATTTATCTGTTTTTCAGTGCGCCGTCGATATCTGCGATCATATCTTCCACAGCGGCTCTGGAGGCCTCTGCGAAAGCAGCCTCGCCATACTTCGCATATTTCTCCTGCTTCCATGCGGCGATGATACCGCGGGAAGAGTTGACAATGGCTCCCAGTCCGTCTTCATTGAAGAAATGAACCAGATCCTTGCCTTTTCCGCCCTGTGCGCCGTAGCCCGGCACCAGGATGAAGGCCTTCGGCATGATTTTTCTCAGGATTTTACCCTGCTCCGGATAGGTAGCGCCGACAACAGCTCCTACATAGCTGTATTTGTCGCCCATGCATTCCTCGCCCCAGGCAGCGACATGCTCGCCCACGATCTCATAGAGGGGACGGCCGTCGATGAGACGGTCCTGAAACTCTCCGCTGGAGGGATTGGAGGTCTTCACCAGTACGAAAATACCTTTTTTCTCCTCTTTGCAGACGTCGATGAAGGGTTTGATGCCGTCGGTTCCGAGATAGGGGTTCACGGTAGCGAAATCCTCATCAAAACCGGCAAATTTCTGGCTTCCCACCTGTACTTTCCCCAGATGGCCTACTGCGTAAGCTGCGGAGGTGGAGCCGATATCGCCTCTCTTGACGTCGCCGATGACTACCAGATCTTTTTCCTTACAATAATCGACGGTCTTCTTGAAAGCGATGAGACCTTCAATACCGAACTGCTCGTACATGGCGATCTGCGGTTTCACCGCCGGGATCAGGTCATAAACATGGTCGATGATCTCTTTGTTGTACTGCCAGATGGCCTCTCCGGCTCCCTTTAAGGTCTCGCCGTACTCTTTGAAGGCTTTTTCCTGAATCTGTTTCGGAATGTAATTCAGCATGGGATCCAGGCCGACAACGATGGGTGCATGGGTTTTCTCGATTTTACTGATGAGTTTCTGAATCATTGTTCTTTCTCCTTATTCTTCTATTCACTGTTTCATCCGGTCAGCGGCGTAAACGATTTTTCCGCCGCAGATGGTCATTTCCACCTCGCCGAAGACTTTTCTTCCGTGGAAGGGGGTATTTTTTCCCATGGAACGGAATTTATTCTTGTCAATCGTGTATTCCACTTCCGGATCAATGATGGTCACGTCCGCGATCTTGCCCTCAGCCAGATTTCCTTTGTCAATCCCTAAGATTCTGGCGGGATTGGTGCTCATCTTGGCTGCCATCTGAAGCGGAGTGATCACGCCGGGGCGCACCAGTTCGCTGATGGTCAGCGGAACGGCGGTCTCCAGACCTACGATACCGAAGGGTGCGTTCTGCATCGTGCGGAGCTTCTCCTCCTCGCTGTGGGGCGCATGGTCCGTCGCGATGACATCCATGATATTGTCGTGAAGGCCCTGCTTTAAGGCTTCCACATCCTCTTTCGTACGGAGAGGCGGGTTCATCTTGTAGTTGGCGTCATTTCCCGGAATATCTGCGGAGGTCAGCGTAAAGTGATGGGGGCAGACCTCGGCGGAAACGTCCACGCCGTCGAGTTTGGCTGCTTTCACCATGCGGACGCTGTCCTTCGTGGAGCAGTGGCAGAGATGCAGTCTCGCTCCTGTCTCTTTTGCCAGCAGAATGTCTCGGGCCACGATCACATCCTCCACCGCATTGGTGATGCCCTTCCAGCCCTTGGCTGCCATGTCTTTATCTGCGTTCACCACGCCTCCTTCCACCATGTTGATATCCTCACAGTGGGCCAGCACCGGAATGTTCAGAGATTTGGCGATCTTCATAGCCTTCCGGTAAAGTCCGGAGTTCATGACGGATTTGCCGTCCTCGCTGATGGCGGGGGAACCGGCTTTTACCATACTCTCAATGTCAGAAAGTTCCTCGCCTCTCATGCCTTTTGTCACGGCTCCGGCCTGAAGCACGTTGATGAGGCCCAGCATTTTCGCCTTATTGTGTACATAGGAGACCCGGTGGCCTTCGTCCATGACCGGTTTCGTGTTGGGCATGGCCACAATCGTCGTGAAGCCGCCGTGGGCTGCTGCCTCGGCTCCCGTATCCACTGTCTCTTTATAGGTAAAGCCGGGGTCACGGAGATGTACATGCAGATCGATGAGTCCCGGCATCACATAACAGCCGGAAGCATCCACGACCCTGCAGTCTTCTCCGGAAGCATCCGGCTCTTCCTTATCCGTATTCTGTTCCTTTACTTTCCAAATTTTGCCGTCACGGATCCACAGGTCATAAAGACCATCTCGCTCATTTACCGGATCCAGAAGACGGCCGCCTTTGATCAAAATATCCATATACACTACATCCTGCCACTCAAAATATGACCAAATATATTCATATCGAGATATCGTGGTTTCTCACAAATACCACTTACTGTTTCAACGTGTATGTTTTTGAGTAACCAAGGTTATCTCTACTCACAGGTCTTCTACACTCCACAGTCGTCAATTCCCGAAATAGCCTTCGGTACATACTTACATTTGCATGATTATGCAATCCTGTAAGTTTCCGCATCTCTCAGATTAAGTGCTGCATTGAAATCTCTGTCCTCTATGAACCCGCAATCACACCGATAAACTCTTTCGGAAAGTTTTAAGTCTTTTCGAATGTGACCGCAACAGTGACAAGTTTTTGAAGAAGGATACCACCTGTCTACTATCCTTAACTCAATTCCATTTTCTATGCATTTCGCTTTCAGTTTTGTTTGAAATTCATAAAATTTCTGCGATGCAACTGCTTTTGAAAGATGACGGTTCTTCATCATTCCGGATACATTCAAATCCTCAATCGTAATATGGGACGGCTTGTTTTTCACTATCTCTGCGATTATCTTATTCATGTAATCCGTACGGATATTGTCTATCCGTTGATAAATTTTTTGTACCTTAAGCTTTTGTTTCTGAATATTTGTTCTTTGAGCGGTCTCTCCTTTCTTTAAATTCTTATATTTACGAGAAAGTTTTCGCTGTTCCTGTCTTAGTTTCTTTTCAAGTTTTTTTATTCTTGCTGTCTTGTTGATATTTTTGTATGCTTTTCCATTTGATACAACAGCAAATTTTTTCAGTCCCAGATCAATTCCGATTCCTTCATTGAGATTGCCATCTGGCACTGTATCCGGTATTTCTACCAGTGCAGAAACATAATACCGACCAGCTTTCATAGAAACAGCCCCGCTTCTGACTACATATCCATCTTTGCTTGTCGGAATGTAACCTTTTTCTTTAAGTTTTACCCACCCCAACGTAGGAATCTTGATTCGATGCCTTTCGCAAAGACAATCCGTTGGACTATTTCTCACAAAATACATTTTTACATCAGATCGTCCTTTTTTCTTATATTTTGGAAAACCGCTCTGATGATTGAAAAATCTTAAAAAAGCAGTGCAAGCACTTTCTATCGAATGCTTCACTGATTTGGAACTAACTTCCCTAATCCAGGAATACTCTGGATGCTTAGGAAGATACTCATTAATTAACTACCCCGGTGCAAGCACTCAAGTTCTGTGCTCGGTTCCTACGTCACCG
>OLPN01000907.1_pt1 | contig 28949 bp, 24 predicted proteins | sample 1672601 | NCBI WGS metagenome assembly OLPN01 (sample SAMEA3136704, study PRJEB25190) | human gut metagenome | reverse complement strand
GGGCCCCATCGCCCCGCGCCCGGTCCACTCCGCGCTCGACCTGTCCAGGCTCGAGGCTGCCGGCTTCCACATGCCCGACTGGGAGGATGAGCTCGAAGAATACCTGTTTGGCTCTTCTGAAAAAGCAAATATGGAGCAGCTGTGAAAGTACTGATGCAGACCCGCCAAAACGTTTTTGATCTAGCGGGCGGTGACACGACACAACTTGTAAAGACGAAGGAGGCCCTTGAATCAAAGGGTATTGATGTCGACCTGTCCTTGGACTTGCGACCCGATGTTTCTGGATACGATGTGGTCCACTTGTTCAACCTCACGCGGGTCCAGGAAACTTTCATCCAGTCGAAAAACGCCAAGGAGGCCGGAAAGCCTGTCGTGCTCTCCACGATTTACTGGCCGACTGACAGCTTCGAAAAAAGCGCAGCAAACGGCTTGAGAGGTTTTTTGGGAAAACATCTTAGCGTCGATGGAATGGAGCGCCTCAAGGCCTTCGGAAAGTACGTCTTGCGCGGGGAGCGCAGCGAGGGTGCACGCTACCTTATGACACATAGCTTCCAAAAGATGCAGCTCGAGATATTGGACAACTGCGATGTGTTCCTGCCGAATGCAAAGACCGAGATGGACCAGATAGCGGCTCATCTCGGCTTTCGCACCGACAACTATGTGGTCGTCCCCAACGCCGTCGACGTCGCGAGCATTAAGGCCGCGAAAGAGGTTGAATCAACAGGATACGAGCGATTCAGTGGATGGATTGTTTGCATCGGCCGCATCGACATTCGCAAGAACCAGCTCAACCTAATCAAGGCGGTGGAGGGGTCGGATTACAAGGTCGTCTTTGTGGGAAAGAAGTCTCCCGGGCATATCGAGTATGCGAACAAGGTTGTGTCGGAGATAGAAGCCAATCCGAACATGGAATGGATCGAGCAAATTCCCAACGAAGACATCTACAAGCTGTGCCGCGAGTGCCGTGTGAGCGTGTTGCCTAGTTGGTTCGAGACGCCGGGCCTCGTGAGCCTGGAGGCAGCCGCTATGGGGTGCAATATCGTGGTATCTCCCAAAGGAACGACGCGGGATTATTTCGGTGACAGCGCGTTTTATTGCGATGTCAGCAGCCCTTCCTCCATCAGGGCTGCGCTGGATGAGGCTTACGCCGCCAATTACGACGAGGTTTTCGGCCGAAAGGTAATTACGGAATACACGTGGGAGAAGGCTGCTGAGAAAACTCTCGACGGCTATCAACTTGCTTTGAAAGGCTGATATGAAAAAAGTTATGCTCGTCTTCGGCACTCGCCCGGAGGCCATTAAGATGTGCCCGCTCGTGAACGAGCTGAGGTCGCGCCCCGACGAGTTCGACACGGTTGTGACGGTCACCGGTCAGCACCGTGAGATGCTGGACCAGGTGCTTCGCGTGTTCGACGTCAAACCCGCCTACGACCTGGCCGTCATGAAGCCGGGACAGACTCTGTTCGACGTTACGTGCGACGTGCTGCTCAAGCTCAGGGCCGTCCTCGAGGACGAGAGGCCCGACGTGGTCCTGGTTCACGGCGACACCACGACCAGCTTTGCCGCCGCACTCGCATGCTTCTACCTGCAGATCCCGGTGGGCCACGTAGAGGCGGGCCTGCGCACGCACGACATCTACAGCCCCTGGCCGGAGGAGTTCAACCGCCAGGCCGTCGACATCGTGAGCGAGTACTACTTCGCCCCGACGGAGGCCAGCAAGGAGAACCTCCTCGCCGAGGGCAAGCCCGAGTCCAAGATCTGGGTCACCGGAAACACCGGCATCGACGCCCTGCGCACAACCGTGCGCGAGGGCTACTCCCACCCCGAGCTCGAGTGGGCGGAGGGCTCCCGCCTCATCCTCATCACGGCGCACCGCCGCGAGAACCTGGGCGAGCCCATGCACCGCATGTTCCGCGCCATCCGCCGCGTGATGGAGGAGCACCCCGATACCAAGGCTATATACCCCATCCACATGAACCCACTCGTCCGCAAGGCCGCCCACGAGGAGCTCGACGGCTTCGACCGCCTGCACATCATCGACCCGCTCGAGGTGCTCGACTTCCACAACTTCATGGCGGTGAGCCACCTCATCCTCACCGACTCGGGCGGCATACAGGAGGAGGCCCCGAGCCTGGGCAAGCCGGTGCTCGTCATGCGCGACACCACCGAGCGCCCCGAGGGCGTGGCCGCCGGCACGCTGAAGCTCGTCGGCACCGAGGAGGAGGCCATCTACCGCGAGTTCAGTAGGCTTCTTTGCGACGACGAGGAGTACGTCGCCATGTCCCGCGCCTCCAATCCCTACGGCGACGGACATGCGAGCGAGCGGATCGCGGAAGCTTTGGGTCGTTCATCTCTCGAGGCTGGAATACGTGATGGTGAATGTCGATGAATCTTTTTAACTGCGGACAAATCAACGAGAAGCTTAAAGGTTTGTTTTGGAAACTCCCGTTGAGCGCTGAATTTAAAGAAAACCTCAGAGTCAGGCGTTATGAGCGTATTCTCGAACGCGAAGCGGCAGCCGATGCGGGCTCCTTGCGTATTGTGGCTGATAATGACCTTTTGAGCTCTTACGCCGAGTATGTCCTAGAAAGTTATGATGCGCGTGCCGAGGGCTACGTCGGCTATCGAAGGCATGATGAGGCTAAGTCGGACGTGCTGTTGGTGGCATATTATTTGACGCAATTCCACCCCAATGCTCAAAATGACTCCTGGTGGGGACGAGGAACCACTGAGTGGAACAATGTTTGCAAGGCCGTCCCTCAGTTCACGGGGCATTATCAGCCAAGGAAGCCCGGCGAGCTCGGCTATTACGATTTGCGCTTGAAATGCAATATGCAAAGGCAGATTGAGCTTGCGAAGAATTATGGCGTAGGAGCTTTCTGTTTTTACTACTACTGGTTCGATGGTGGTCAGAGACTTCTCGAAGGACCTTTAGATATGTTTCTGGATGACTCGAACCTTGACATGCCTTTCTTTTATTGCTGGGCGAATGAAAACTGGACAAAGCGATTCAGCGGTACGAGCAACGATGTCTTGATGGAGATCACCCAGAGTTCCGAGAACTACACCGCCTTCATGAGGGATGTTGTCCATGATTTCAGCGATGAGCGATATCTCCGAATAGACGGCAAGCCCGTCCTATCCGTGTATCGCCCATCGCTTATTCGAGATCCGGAGCATGTGATTTCTGAGTGGCGCCGCATTTGTAAGGACGAATGCGGCTCAGAACCCTATCTTATTGCCGTGCAAGAGCGTGATACCAACATTGATTGGTCGGCAGTTGGCTTTGATGCCGAGAGCGAGTTCCAACCCAAGCAGGTGCAGCACAACTGTCGCAACATAACCAAACAGGTGCGTCCGTTGCGCGAAGATTTCGGCGGCACCGTCTACGACTATGCGGATTTGGTCGAGAATAAGCGATATGCGACTTGGAGCCGCGATAAGAAGGTCTATCCCGCCGTTATGCCCATGTGGGACAACACGGCCCGAAGGAATCACAGAGGAACGATTTTTCACGGGAGCACGCCTGAGCTATATGGACGATGGCTTGCGGACACGATTGACGAGGTGCGTCGTAGGCGCGACTTAGACAAGAAGGTGGTCTTTCTAAACGCTTGGAACGAGTGGGGAGAAGGTGCCTACCTGGAACCTGATTCACTGTGGGGGTATGCATATCTTGATGCGACATTGCGGGCCATCATGCAGGATGGGCCGAACGAATGAAAAAGAAGAAACTGTTCATTGCCATAACGCTTTCGAACTATCTTATTGACCGTACGGGTACGCCGAAGGTCGTTATGAGTCATCAGGTTGCTGCCAATGACGCTGGCATCAAGTATGTTGCCTTATTTCCCATTGGCGGTTCTTCTAAATTTGCAAAGAGGCTTTTCAGCAACTCATTCGGTGTGATATGCGATGGTAAGTTCGCAGGAGTTTTCAGCCTTGAAGCTTTCTTGGCTAGGGTAGGACGTTTGCTCGATGGCGAGTATGAACTGGGATGCATTTACATCCATCACTTCATGGGATGGAACCTTGAATCGATTGCTGGCATAGTATCTTCGTATCCCAAGGTCCAGCTGGTCGTATATGCGCATGACTACTACCTGTGCTGCACAAACTATAATTTGATACAGGATAGTACACAATTATGCGGATCTGCTAGATTGGGCGACGCACAATGCGTGGGATGTGCCTATTACGCTGACAGCATTATTCGTGAAGATTGCATCTGGAGGCTTCTGCACAACGAGCTTCATCGCATAGTATTTGCTTGCCCTTCAAGCGTTGTCGAAAGAATGGTGCAATCTTTCCATCCGGAAGCAAAGGGGCATTGCACGGTAATTCCACATCAAAGATACGTCGGGATTTATCTTGACAACAAGGAGATGCTTCCTCCCAATCATGTGATCAAAGTTGCATATCTTGGGAAACAACAGTCTATAAAAGGCTGGGACTGTTGGTGTCGCCTTGTTGACGCGTTTCGTGGCCAGGGAAAATATGAATTCGTTGTGTTCAACAACGAGACGAAGCCTTTACCTAGCGGAATGAGACGGGTCTTCGTCGAATTTTCACCAGGAAAACCCAATGCTATGATTGACGAGCTGCGACGCGAGAATGTGGATGCTGCTTTACTTTGGTCTCAATGCCTAGAGACGTATTCGTACACCTGCATGGAGGCATATGCCTCAAATGCTTTTATCATCACTTGTCCATCAAGCGGTAACATAGCTGAGTTTGTGAGTATGACGCATTGTGGCCAGGTTCTTTCTTCGGAGCAGGAGCTGTGCCAGCTGCTCGACGAGCCTGATAAGTTGCTGGAGTTGTTGAACGGGTTCCGCGCTAATCACGATGGGGGCGCGAAGGCCCTCGCGACCAATGACGCATTCATTGCTTTGGCGAAACCGAGCATGCCAACTGCGCAAAATGCCGTCGAAAATGAGAGGCAATGCCGAACCTACAGATTCCGGCTAGACAATTGCTTCTCTTTGCCGCTGCGTATTTTCTATTCATGTCGGGAGCGAAAAAAAATCGAGGCTGCAAATTCACGGAAACGAAAACAAGAGTTCACCATATGAGTATTCTTGAGAAAAAAACAGGGTCGGGGATAGATGCACTGATAATCAGTCTGATTATGGCTAAGGTTTTTCTGCTTGAATACCTTGGTATGGCCGGAATCGTAAATAACGTTATCTTTCTTCTCATTGGAGTTCGCCTTATCTTCAGTGGCTGGAAGATTCCGAAGAAGCTGCTTTTCCTCGTCTGCCTAATTACGATGCTCCTTGTTTTGAGTTACTCTGCTGGGAGCATAGTTCCCGGTAAGACCTCATACAACCTTAAAGCCATACAGACCTTCTTTTTCTATGCGCTCTTCATCGTGATGCTGAAGACCAACGGGTCAGATTTGCTGGATTTCGGCAAGCAGCGATGGATTGTTTTCTTTAACGTTGTCTATGCCGTCAACTGTATAGTTATCCTAATTCAGGTCTATTACCCATATTCTCTTATGGCGGCCGCCCCCATGACGGGCCAAATTCCCTTCTATGAAGACCTGATTTCAGGTCTTTTCATGTATGCTTCGACCCATGCCGTTGCGTTGTTCTCGTGCTTCGTTTTGCTCATTGATTTGAACAGCATACGGGATGGAAGCGGGGAGTTGCGAATCCCCGTCGTTTGTTGCGCGGCGGCGGTTCTTGCTAGCTCACTTGGTATTGCCGCCTTGAACGACAACAAGGCTTTGTTCGCCTTGATGGCCATCGTTCTTCTGCTTTTCTATGCCGAAGGTTTGTCATCGATCAATTTCATGAGAATCGCCAAGGGCCTGATGTTTCTTGCTGTCCTGCTGGGAATTGTCTTCTTGCTGTACATATGCAATTCATCGTTCGCAAACTTTTTTGATGACAATGTCCTGTCATTATTTGACCTTGTGGAAAGCTCTAGTTCGATAGGAACCGATGCGGTGGGCAGTGGAGAAAGAATTGCAATAATCGGTTATGCCTTAAATTTGGCGTCAAGCTGGCTTTTTGGTATCGGTTTGGGCGCAGCAACATTCCACGAGGGCGCCTTCTGCGGGTTTACTCATTTCGGCCAAGCTGATTTTGGATCGCTGGTCATCCTTCTGGGCGTTTGGTTCCTTATTGCCCTGTTTGCTTTCTATGTCTTCTGTGTGTCTTGCGGGTGTCGGGGGCGCAGGCCATACGTTCTTTATCTTTCCCTTGTTGCGCTTGCGGCAACTGCGACAATCTACACTCAGTGTTTTACGAGGGCAAATAATGCCTTGCTGTTCTTGCTTATAGGGCTTGCGCTCGTCGAAAGGTGGAAGTCCATTGCTCAGAGTACGTCGGCCCTTTCTAAGGAGTGACTGGTAATATGAAGGTCGGAATTGTTACTTTTACATTTGGGGACAATTATGGTCAGCGTCTGCAGAATTATGCTGTTCAGGAGCTGCTTCAAAGAAGGGGAGCGGATGCGAGCACGATTCGCCAAAGCGAGCCACGTTGCAGCCTAAAGCACCAGGTTAAAGTTTTTCTTGTCGATAGCTTCGCTGGTAAGAGGGGGGCCAAACGAGCGAGGCATTCAGCGTTTCTTCGATTCGATGAGGAACATATTAAATATGAGCCGAATTATTCTTTGCCGGATTTCCCGCCGAGAAAATCCGATGGTTTCGACGCTTTTGTAGCGGGAAGCGATCAGATTTGGTCCCCTTACATTCCTGATAGCAATGGTGCTATGTTTCTTTGCTTTGCCGAAAGTGTCAAGAAAGTGTCTCTCTCGGCTAGCATTTCTGCACCTGAGCTGCCCATGGAGAAAAAAAGCGCATACAGGGAAAGACTCGCTGCGTTTGATTTCATATCGGTTAGGGAGAAGAACGCCGCAAGATTGATTAAGGAATGCGCTGGGTTGGACGCGGAGGTTTTGATCGATCCAACCCTTATGCTTGACGCTGCAGATTGGGATAAACTCGCCGAAGCGCCTGCGGCTTTACTTCCTAGGCGCTATGCCCTGAAGTACTTTCTCGGTAGTGATTCTCCCAAGGTTGCGATGTTCGACGAATATTGCAAACGAGCGGGATTGGAGGTCGTAGATCTTCTGGGGGATCCTCGGTTCTTTGCCTGTGGACCTTCTGAGTTCATCTACCTCATAAGGAACTCCTCGCTTGTTGCTACTGATTCTTACCACGGAAGCATCTTTACGCTCCTATATCGTAAGCCGCTTCTGATGTTCGAACGCGCAGGTTCGCAATTCGACATGAGCGATCGGTTCGATACCTTGGCTGAGAAGCTTGGCCTAGGTAATTGGCGTGAAGCAAATTGGAATTACCTCGAAAGCGGGGAGCCAAAATCCTTTGATGTTGAGGATAAGCTTCGAATTGAGCGCGCAAAATTCGATTCGTTCCTTAATCGATCCCTGTTCAGCAAATCGAGAAAAGAAATTGTCTATCATGGTTAGCCAACGTAAGACCGGTGCGATACTCGGCTATGCAAACATCATAGTCAAGAACCTGGTCAACCTCGTCTATACGCCCATGCTGCTGGCATTCGTGGGCCAGGCTGACTACGGCGTATACCAGACGTCCAACTCGTTCGTATTCTCGCTTACACTTCTAACCTTCGGCTTTTCCGAGGCCTACATCCGCTTCTATACGCAGGAACGAGCGAAGGGTAGCGAGGGCGACATTCGCAGGCTCAACGGCATGTATCTCATGCTTTACATTGCGGTCTGTGTCGTGGCCCTTGCGCTGGGCCTACTCTTTTCTGCTAATGTTGGAACATTTTTCTCAGATAGTTTCACGGACAACCAGGTGGGACTCGCGGGTAAGCTCATGGTGATAATGTCGTTCAACGTCGCCGTGACGCTTTTTTCAACCGTCTTCGATGCGTACATTCTTGCCCATGAACAGTTCAAGTTTCAACAGTCGAGGCAGATGTTCACATCTTTGGCGACTCCTGGCGTGGCTTTCGTGCTGCTCAATCTTGGGATGGGGGCGGCGGGCGTTGCGACGGCGCAGCTTGCAGTTGCATTGACACTGTTGGTTCTGAACGCCAGGTTCGCAGTCTTAAAGCTTGGCATGAGATTTGATGTTTTCCACTTTGACGGGTCTCTCTTCCTCTCGATTGCCGCGTTCAGCGCGTGGATATTTGGTAATCAGATTTGTGAACTGGTTAACCAGAGTGTTCCAAATATGTTACTTGGCGCTCTTACGAGTGCCGTCACCGTATCAGTGTTTGCAATTTCAATTCAAGTTCGTAGCGTCTTCGTTTCCCTTTCAACGGTGATGTCGAATGTCTTTGTTCCAATGATCAATCGTATCGTAGCCACAAGCGATGACAACACTAAACTCACCCGACTCATGACGCGCGTGGGACGCTACCAGATGTTCCTATTCTGCTGGGTGTACTGTGGATTCGTCCTTCTCGGGCGCTTCTTCATTGCCAAGTGGGCGGGCGAGGGCTTCATGGACGCGTACTGGCTTATCTGCGCCATGGCGCTGCCACTGGGAATTCCCCTGTGTCAGAACACAGGAATCGAGATTCAGCGCGCCAAGAACAAGCACAAGGCTCGCTCCGTCGTTTATCTCTGCATGGCGGGCATCAACGTTGTGTTCACTTGGGCTTTGTCACCTGTTCTGGGTTATTGGGCTCCGGCCATCGCCTACATTCTGAGCATTTCGTTGGGCAACGGCCTCTTTATGAACTGGTATTACCAGAAGAGGATTGGGCTCGATATGGTTTTCTACTGGCGCCGCAACCTTCCCGTGCTGTTGGTCTCCGCTTGCGTCCTCGCAGCATGCCTGCTGGGATCAGCCTTCGTGCCCGTCACTGGATGGGCGTTGTTCCTCTGCTGGGGTGCTGTCTACACCGTCCTGTTCATGGCCGCTATGTGGGCGTTCGTACTCGATGCCGACGAGAAGAACATGCTCGCTGCTCGCCTGCCGTTCCTTCGTTAGGAGTTCGCTGTGTCTTATGACGAGATGAAGATATCCAAGCTCGGCGATGCCTGTTGTGGCTGTAGTGCATGTGCCGCGAAGTGCCCCAAGTCGTGCATCTCCATGCAGGAGGATAAGTTTGGCTTCCTACATCCCGTTATCGATGCAGGCGCCTGTGTGGGGTGCCATTCGTGCGATTCGGTATGTCCCGCGCTTGGCGGGGGCAAGTGCGACGAAGCTCTCGGGATCCGCTGGGCCAAGGGCAAGTCCAGTGAGCTGTTGGAGGCTTCCTCCAGTGGCGGCATCTTTGGCCTCCTAGCAGAAAGCGTGATCGCGGGCGGCGGTGTTGTCTGCGGAGCCGCCTGGGCCGACGGTTGCCGCCACGTCGAGCATGTGCTGGTCGAGGACGCTGTCTCTCTCGATCGTGTCATGCGCTCCAAGTACGTCCAGAGCCGCGTAGGCAGGGAGGTCTACGCGGGGGTTCGCGATGCAATCCGCTCTGGTCGCCGCGTGCTCTTCGCTGGTACCGCGTGCCAGGTCGCGGGCCTCAAGCGCTATCTGGGAAAGACGGGGGAGAGCGACCTACTCCTGACTGTCGACGTCATCTGCCACGGCGTCCCGGCGCCGCGTCTGTGGTCGAAGTGGATTGACTACAAGAATGCGCTCCGCGGTTCGAACGTCTGCAACGTTAATATGCGGAGTAAGATAGCCGGATGGCTGTCTTTCTCCACTATGTACGAGTACATAGTGGAGAAAGACCCATCTCCTACTTGTGAATCCACCATTTTCAATCAGGACTGGTACATGAAAGCATTTCTGGCCAACGCGTCGCTGAGGCCCTCGTGCTTCGTGTGTCCGGCCAAGAGGGGCTGCGGCTCCGACGTCACTTTGGGTGACTTCTGGGGATTCCAGGGCATCCATCCCGAGGTCGACTATTCCAAGGGTGTCTCAGCCGTTCTCTGCAACACGCTGAAGGGTGAGCGCGCTTTTAATGTAATTTCGAGGCTCACCTTGAACGGTCCGGCAACCCTCGAGGAGGTCATTGCCGGTAATCCTAGTCTTGTCTCTTCCGTTGCGCCGTATCCGAAGCGCGATGAGTTCCTCAAAGACGTAGCCTCTGGAACTTCTATTCCTAACCTTATGTCTAAGTGGGACTTTCGTCCTACACTTATGCAGCGAATTCGCGGTAAGCTTGGTGGTATCAAGCGTCGTCTCAAGAAGATTATTGTAAGGGGCGCTTAGATGGCAAGGGACCGATATCTCCAGGCCCTTCGTGGGCTCGCGATTGCCGCAGTCGTGCTTATTCACTGTCTTCCGCAGTGCCCCGCGACAGTCGCATTGCGACCGTTTCTTAATTTCTCGGTTGCTTTATTCCTTTTCCTGTCCGGTTTTCTGACTGACGAGGATAAGATCAGGGGGGTGCTTCAGCGTCGCGTTCGCAAGGTCGCCCGTGCGTATGCGCTTTGGAGTATCGTTTACCTCATCGTGTTTCCGCATCATTCACTGGCATCTGGGATTGTCGCGTTCATAATTGGTTCTGCTTCTGCTCAGATGTACTACCTGCTTGTATACGTTCAGCTGGTATTGCTTACGCCGTTGCTGTTCAAGCTCCTTTTACGACATAGGTACTTTGTCTACGCCATAACTCCAGTCTGCTTGCTATTTAGGGAATGTGCTGCCTTTGCTGGAGTCGCATTGCCGCAGATACAGGTTCTTTGCCCGTTATGGCTCATCTTTTACGTAGTCGGTCTTGATTGGAAACGTTGGGACAAGTTAATTAGAAAACACACTTTTCGGGTCTTTATAGTTTTCTGCACTTGTCTGGCCTTTCAGGAGATAGCGTCTTTCTGGTGGTATGCTGCTGGTGATTTCAATATGGCAACGACCCAGCTTAAAATCAGTTCACTCGCTACCTCGCTAGCCGCCATTGCCCTATTCATGACAATTCCGGCCTCATTCAAGATGAAAGCATCGACCTCTCCATTTGTTGGACTGGGTAATGCTTCTTTCGGCATCTATCTCTGCCATATCCTTGTGCTTGCTGTTGTGGGGAAGCTGGTCGGATTATTGGCCATGCCGCCAGAGGTTTTGACATTTGCACTTTGGGCGCTAACGCTTGTCGGGTCATATTTATTTGTTTCAACTTTAGGACGCCTGTTGCCCAAACAGATTCGCGCTCTCATAGGCATCTAGTTTGACCGAGGGTCGCAGTGGATCTTCGCCGTGCGATGAAGAGTTTACTCGACGATTCCACCGCTTGGTTGCACTGCGTGGGTGGCGACGGCATTTATTGAGAAGCTTGTCTCTTCCTATTGCCCAACGTTGTTGAAGTTCGTTTTATACACTGTTCATAGGTTATGTCACTTCGGCTTGCCCGCGTCTACGAGGGCAAGCCGAAGCCGGTCGTGGGCGTCTACCGCCTGACGATGAAGTCGAACTCCAACAACTTCCGCGCGAGCTCCATCCAGGGCGTCTTGAAGCGCGTGAAGGCCAAGGGCGTGCCCGTGGTGGTCTACGAGCCCACGCTGGACGCTGGAGTTCTTCGGCTCCGAGGTGACCCACGACCTGGAGGCCTTCAAGGCCGGCTGCGACGTGATCGTCGCCAACCGCTGGAGAGACGAGCTCGCAGACGTGGCGGACAAGGTGTACACGAGGGATCTGTTTAAGCGGGACTAGGGGAGAGGCAGCTGCCTGCGGTGGGCGGCCACACTCTTCCATTAGTTTTACTGCGTTGAGGGCGGGTGTATCGGCTAACGCCAATACACCCGCCCTTCGTTGTTCTTGCTAATTGCAATTACAGTTGCCGCTATTGTGAGTTCAGCACCCTTTGACATGAGGCAGAAAGCTGCCGCGAGGCGAGAAAGCGAGCCACTTCAAATTCATGCCTCGTTTTGCTATCACTCAATGGTCGCATTTATTGTCACCCAAGATGATTTAGTGAACCTAATTGGTGCGACGCACGGTATCGGGAAGTAAAGCAACGACTAAACGACCTTCAATTAGCAACTTATGAATCAAATTCGTTCCATGATCTTTGTTGTCTAGGGTCGCGCCATATGCAGTCAAAAGCGCAATTGCTTTTGACATTGCTTCTTTCTTTGCTTCTTCAACGTCTCCATGATCTTCAGGTTTATGACCGTGCGGTCTGAAAAAGAAGATCAATTTTGTTTCTCCTTCATATAGATTCACCGCATCAAATATTGCCTGGAAATATGAATAGTCAGCTTTTCCCAAAGAGTGACCGTAGAACTTTATGACGCGCGTGCCATGCCCATAGGCGCTTACGTTGGTGGGTACTTCAACAATTTTTTCAATATCTGGAGGATTTAATGACATGACTCGATATGTTTTTGTAAAAGGCACAACGAGTTCGTTGTTCATAATGCGAGAACCATCAATTCCGAATACGATTTCTCCGCCAAGTCTTCCGTGAACATTGACGTAGTTAATCGCATGCCCCTTCGAGCGGAAATCATTTGCGGCACGTGTGTAATTAAAGCTAAGGATACTTTCCTGAACTTCATACTCTTCTTCACGCGGTCGCTCGTATAACATCAGTTCAATCATGAGTTTTGATGCGCGGTCTTTATAGTCGTCCGACTTCGAAACTGCCCCCTGAAGGTATTTCGCAAACTCTTCTTCAAGAACATGAAGGTCCTTCATAGTTATATCCAGTAGAAGGCTACTGGTCCAAGTGCCCCAGTAATAAGGAAAGCGCCTGCACAGCTGAAACGCAACCACTTCTTCAACGTTATTTGGATCATAAACATTCGGGTTGTAATTGGCCAGTATGTTTAGGCACTTCGCAAAGAGCGTGCCTTCTGATAATGGTTCAACGCCGTCGGGTGCCATCCAATTTGAGATAGCGCCCTCTATGTCGCACCAATTGGCGTTTGGCATGCCCTGAAGTATGGTGTCCCATATTGTAAGGGTGTAACTTCGAGTTTCGTCGTTTTCGCATTCATTGATCTCTTTATTGCGAGCATTAATGTAGTCGCTGAAGCCCGAGGGCAATCCACACTCTAAGTCGAATCCGTTGCCAACGATGATTAGTTGATGCCAATTGGGTCGGAAATCAGGCTGTTCAATTGAGCCCATAGGCGAATAGTACGAATGGTCAATATTAGGCGGATTGAAATTAGGGTAATTGATTTTCTGATAAATGTCAGGCAAGCTGAAATTTTGCGTACCGTGTGATGTGATGTCTGCCACCTTGCGTTCCCCCTATGCCGCCTATGATTGGCATTATTTTAGTCTCTGTTCTTTAGTATTCCCTCCCTGCATATAGGCAGCTTTATGCCAACAAAACCTTCTTTTGAAGAATAAGAAATAAGGTGGAAATAACCGCGCATCGCCTGCCGAAGGAGTCCAACTCCGACAACTTCCGCGCGAGCTCCATCCAGGGCGTCATGAAGCGCGTCAAGGCCAAGGGCGTGCCCGTGGTGGTCTACGAGCCCACGCTGGACGCGCCGGAGTCCTTCGGGTCCGAGGTGACCCACGACCCGGAGGCCTTCAAGGCCGGCTGCGACGTTATCGTCGCCAACCGCTGGAGCGACGAGCTCGCGGACGTGGCGGACAAGGTGTACACGAGGGATCTGTTTAAGCGGGATTAGGGGAGAGAGCAGAACCAGGCTGAACGGCTTCAATCATTCGCTAGTATAACCGCGTCTAGGGCGGGGTGTATCGGCTAATACCGATACACCCCGCCCTTTGGTTTAGGATTCATTTGTAGCAAATGCGTAATCGATCTGTTTCAGGAGGAAACATGGGCTTGGTTTCGGAACGTGTTCCCACAATGAATATGTTGAAAGAAGCTCATGAGTTAATTGAGCATGCAAATTACTATCGCGTAATTAAAGGGCTCGGAACTGACTATAGCAATGAATGGCTGGACATCGACGAAGACACGCTCTGCGTATTCAGGGAAGTATCCTTTCTGGATGAAAAAAGGAATAAGCAAATTGCAGCGAGAACCGCACGGGGTGAACGTTTCTCAGACTGGATTTTAGATGAGGTGGCGAGATTTCCATCCATTGACGGTGCCGTAGAAACAACTCATTATGGGCGTGTTATCTCTCAAGGAAAACGTCAACATCTTTATAGAGGCGAGTCCCGAATGTGGCCCGCAAGCTTACCCACAATGTATCGGACTATGGACTCTATTGAAAACAAGGAGGAAAGGGATCGATACGAACTTTGTTGTCATATCAGAATTGCGGCTTTTGCCGATTTTTTGCTTGAATTCGACTCTATGCAGAGATGGCTTGCCGCTTATGACTTGGATTTAATGCCAGAGCCTTTGACACAGCACTATGGTCTCGATACGCCTATGCTCGATTTAACGGATGATTTTGACATAGCGCTTTTCTTTGCGACCTGTTGCTACGATGCATCCAAGCACCAGTGGAGGCCGCTCAATGAGAACGACTTTTCTAGGGATCCGCAAAGTATGTACGGCGTAATATTCCATATTCCCAGGTGGAATGCTGAGAATATTTCAACCTTTTCTCGCTATTGGGACCCGGATTTTGATCGGTCAACTTTCACAATCGATCATATTGGTTTTCAAGTATTCCAGCGGTGTCATATGCAGCATGGCTATGGTCTCTGGTTCGACCATCACATTCCTCTTCAAGATAATCAATACTTCGAAAAGCTTCGATTTAAGCACAGTACCCGACTATCCAAAGAGGTTTTTGAATTAATGGATGGCGGCAAAAAGGTGTTTCCCGATGAGGGGCTCCTTGGATTAAGTGACGTCATTGATACGATTAAGAATGCCTGGTCATTCAATTATGATGAGTTTGAGCTGGGCTATTACTATGCTGGCGGTGATGCCAAATGGGGCAGTAAGGACAACGCTCTCATAATACTTAGGGGCGGGGATTGCCTTGGCCATTCGATATCAATAACTGGAGATAAGCCATGCTATCAGCTATCCCGTCAGCGTCGCCGTCAAATTGATCGTGCATACAAAGATCTAGACATCAGAAAGGTTATGGGCTCAGAAATCGTTTACAACAAGCCGCGTATGCCGTATTAATGAATAACGGGATAGCGCTCTTCGGCATGCTAATAAACTTACCGAGAAACTGACTATATAATCTGCGCATAATGAAGGTTGTTCACTCTTTGTGCTGGACGGTATTGCTATGGGTTTCAATTACAGTGCCTTGGATAGTTTTGAGTTTGAAACTCTTGCGCGTGACGTTACAGAAATGGTCACCGGCGTAAAGCTATCTTGCTACACCGCAGGTGCTGACGGTGGAGTCGATGCATCTGATTTTTATTATCAAAAATGTCAGCAGAGCCGAGTTGTAATGCAGGCAAAGCATTGGTTGCGACGCGTCACTCCCAAACAGTGGGAAGACTTGGTGGGTAACCTCGTCAAACAACTTAAAAAACTTAATAAAGTTCCTTCTGACAAATTGGTTATCGTTACCTCGGCAGGGGTCACTGAAAATATCCAACATAAGATGATCGATACCGCCGAGTCGTTGGGTGTTAGTTGCTGCATCGTAATTGACAGGATTAAATTGGATGACATGCTCGCTCGCGAGGAATGCAAGCCAATCCTAAAGCGTCATTTCAAGCTTTGGATAGCGGGAACCAATGTGCTTAATCTGATGCTAAATCGGTCTTTAGACGTGGATACAGAAGTTTTTCTTAACCAAATATATGAACATGAAGGGCTTTATACGCAGACGAGCGTTTTTGATAAGGCGATTCAATCGCTGAGACAAAACTCTACTTTGCTTATTGTGGGAGACCCTGGTACCGGGAAAAGCGTTCTCACTCAAATGATCGCTCTTCAGCTCATTAAAGCAGACTTTAAAATCATCTACTCTTCTTGCAACAACATTGACAGGATAAAGAATGCAATTGAGGATAATTGCGAAAATACGCTATTCGTTCTTGATGATTTCCTGGGTCAACGCTGCCTCGATATCGACTCGTCCAAGATGAGGGAGCTGGTCGCCCTCCTTCGATATACATCAAAATTAAAATCCTGCTACACAGTACTCAACTCTCGAATTTCAATCCTGAACGAAGCCAAAAGAGTCGATGACCCTTTCAAAAAATTTATCGATAGCATGCGTGCTGGTATCGTAGTAATTGATACTACAGAGATGTCCCTGCTAGATAAAGCAAGGATTATGCTGGCGAATCTTTCTTTTGAAAACGTCCCTATTGAATATGTCGATTCTTTAAGGGAGCGTTCCCAATCGTACTTTTCACGTCAAATGAAATGCATCGTCATTTGTAAGCATAGCAACTTCAACCTACGTATTATTGAGTTTTGTTGCAGGGAAGAGTTTTGGAAGAACATAGCCCCCTCTGAATTTCCTGACGCGATAAAGGACAAGCTAGATCACCCTAACGATGTGTGGCAAAACGAATTCGAAGAGCGATTAGAAAAGCCCGAACGTATTCTTGCTTACCAGCTATTTTCATTAGGTGACAACTCCGTTCCTCTGTCCTCGTTGCATATTGCATATGAGGAAAGACTCTCACTCGAACCACAAGCTGATTACTCGGTAAATTCTTTTGCCAAGGCACTAAAGCGTTTACAAGAAACCGTAGTCAGAACTGTATACATCGAGAACGAGCCATATGTTTCGATGGCCAACCCCTCTGTTAACGATTATTGCGCCTGGTTTTTAGCCAACAACAATTTGGAGGCTATAGCTATGGCTAAATCAATCGTATTTGTTGATCAACTCGAGAGGATTACTAACGTTAATCACTGTCCTGAAGTCGTTTCAATAATGAGGAACGCATTCATTACAGGGCAGATTTATGATTTTCCCTTTGCAGGCAATAAACTGAGACCCTATGAACTTCCTGGATTTAAATCCATTTCCAATTGTGAAAAAGTGCTTTCAGAATCAGATTTCGACTGGGTTTTTAATTTTATTAAAAATGCCCTTGAGTCATCCGCGCAGGAAGCATGGTCGCTTACCGCTTCATATTTATTATGCAAATTGCATAAGTGGGGAATTCTCGAATCAAAACAAATCGCAGAGCGGCTCTGCGCGAGACCTCTGCTGCGTAGTTTAATCGCAGGTGCTTCCTATATCACTGCTCCCCGTTTGCTTGAAATTATAACTTTCGGCATTGATAAAGAGCAGGTCGAAGATCTGGCAGAAGTGAAGGAGGATCTTTGCTTTCGAAGCAGAGATTGGTTCTGCGATTATGTCACCGACTATTTTGACGACAACTACGAATATGAGCGCGACCTCGATATATGCAAGCGATATGGCCCATGCGATGAAGACGAAGATTGGGAAAACTTAGTTCGCAACGAGATTGAAAAGCAATTGAAATCAGAATTCACTGAATCGACTTTAAAAGAGTATTTCGTTGAATATCTTGATGCCGATATCGCAAACATATTCCTCGCTGAAAACTATAGCGATGAAATGGATGATGCCATTGATAACTACATTTGGAACCTAGATATCCCTGATCAAGAATCGGTATTTGAACCCTATGGCAAATCAGCCCAGCCATCGGACGAGGCTCACGAAAGCCTGATTGTTGAGAAATTATTTAATGAATATCATTTACTTGCTGATTAAGGTTACGACATGTACGTCAACAACATTCAAATACCTGATGCGCTAAATCAGGCGCTATTGAAGCATGAGCTTGTAATATTTGCTGGTTCCGGCGTTTCAATGCAAGGAGATTGTGCTCTTCCCGATTTTCGGGGTCTTGTTAAGCAGATTGCGGAAGTTGTTGCTTCTCCGGATTCCACAAACGTAGATGAGCTATTAGAAGAGTCCTGCGAGACAGCGCTTGGTCATTTAGATCAAATGGGGAATATACACCAAGCATGTGCTCGAGCCATTGGAAAAGGACTTGATGGGTATTCTGACCTGCATACCGGCATATTAAAGTTATTTGGCAACAAAAGAAAAGTCCGTGTAGTTACAACCAACTTCGACCGCAGGTTTGAAGGTGCTGCCAAGTCCCTAGACATTTCACCTCAAACGTACATTGGCCCCGCATTGCCTCTGGGCGATGATTTTGAAGGGATCGTTTATCTACACGGAAACGTATTGCGTCCAGAACAGACCGTCTTAACAGATGTTGATTTTGGAAAAGCATATATCACCAACGCGTGGGCATCGCGCTTTCTGCTTGATATGTTCATGCGGTATACCGTGCTATTTGTTGGCTATAGCTGCAGCGATATGATGGTCAAATATCTTACTCGATCTATTTCGGCAGATATGAATGGACGCATTTTCGCACTTGAGCGCGGCGCAAGTAGAGATGATGAGTGGAATTCGCTAGGCGTCATCCCAGTCCACTTTAATGACTTTAACGAGTTGGCGCCCCTGTTTATGGGATGGGGAAAACTAAGTAATGAGTCTCTAAGCGTACGTCGTTCCGCTGTTGCATCGTATGCGGAAATAACATCCCAGCTGTCTTATATGGAACATGAGAACCTTGCCTCTTTCTTTACCAATCCCGAAGACGGTGATGAAGAAAGAAATGCTCTTGCTACTGCTTTTTGCACAAATACAAATAGCATTAAGTCACTGAAGAACCTCGTTGATTGCGGACTTGATTCATTCTTAATAAAAGACGAGCTGGATGGTTGGGAACGGACCTTTCTCGATTGGTCGGTTAGATTCTTTTCAGTCAATAATTACGTAGACGTCTATCAGGTTGCCATGAGCAAGAGTCGAACTCTGTCATCGATCTATGTCTGCGAATCGCTTCGGCACATTTCCGATTCGCCGGATTCTACAGATGCCTGTATTTCCTTCTGGCTGTCATTTTTAAATCTCGATAAGATTGGCGAGCTATGGATGGAATTCACGTTCCCAAAGCTATTGTCCAAAATAGAAAGTCCAGAGTTGGCACTAAGGCTAATTGACATCATGCTCTCTTACGAAGCGGAGTGGGCTAACGGATTCGACGGAACAGAAGGTAGTTTTCACCCTCGTTTCAGTTTTAATTTTTCTGATAACGCCGAAACTGTCTCTAAAGCAATTGTTGCCTGGGCGGACCGTATTGGCAAGAGACTGCTTTCATTACTTTGCAACCGTTTAAATGACATTGCCAATCTGGAAGCTGGTTATACCAAACTTGACAACCTGCTAGACTCATCGAGTTTTATCCGCCATGCAATCGAAGACCATGAGCAAGATATGCCTAAAGAAGGCACTTTTTGCGTAGTGATTGATTGCGCAAGAGAGGTTGGTCGCAAACTCTATTTGGCAAACGAACTTGAAGCTAATAGAGTACTTGCTTTAATCGGTTCAAAGTGCAGTCTTATTAAACGACTGGGCCTGTACTTATATTGCTTGAAATTGGATGATCCCGACCAGGCCTTAACGCTTGCAACCGAGTGCGGAGCTCTCGAAGATCTAGCATCTAAATACGAGATATATCATCTTGTCCTCAATGCATACCCGAAAGCAAGTAGATTGACTAGGGAAAGGTTTATTGAGAGGGCTAATTTATCATTCTCGAATTACGGAGACGCTCGCCACTGTGCGTATGCACGTTTCAACTTATATCAGTGGCTTGTGGATAACAATGTCACAGATGATCTATTGCAGCAACAGCTTGATGAGGTAAAGCTTGACCATCCTAACTATAAGCTAACCGAATTTCCTGACTTATCGTCCTATATGACCTGCGGTTTTCCGCAAATTAGTCCATTGACTGCGACGGAATTTACAGCAGACAGTGTTATTCAACTATTTGAAAGGGTGGTAGACGATGGACTAGACATCTACCGAGCTACCGAAATTCTCAGAGCTAGCTGTAACGCCAACCCCAGCTCAGTGATTAGCGTTATTTCAGACATTGCTAACAGAATTGAATCGAAGTCTGAAATTCTATCCGCCAAATATATGCTCCACAGCATTCCATGGGAATCGTTAGATTCTGAGCAACTTGCAAAGCTGCTACCAGTTTTTAATAAAACTGCCTCATACGATGAGTCCTATGGGGCCACGATTCATGCCCTTGAGTACTTGGTCGGAAAAATTGATAATTCTCAAGTCGCGAATTGCGTCGAGCTTACGCTTGGCGTGGTGACCCCCGAAAGAATACTGGCCAGCGTCTCAGACCGAGGTATTTCGAGTGACGTAAAGGTGGATTGGTTTTCCAAGGCACTAAACAGCCCGTTGGGGCAAGCTGTCAACGCTCAAATTTGCTTGCTGGCCAGATGCGAGAAACTGGGGCTCAATGACGAAAGCACTTCGTTGCTTGACTTGATTGAGCGTCTCATTAAGGCAACATACGACGACGCGACCTCGTCAAACATTATTTTTGCAGCATTATTCTCGCAGTTAAATTATGGGGCCACGAATCACATGCCTTTCTATAAGGAATGTATGGAGCCGGTAGTATTGATCGACGAAACTCCTGGGCACATCGGCAGTGTTTGGGGTCTCAGCTATCTGAATATTGCTAATCGTCAAACATGGCATTCCCTTAGCGAAGTGTGTCCCAAATTTGCGGTCGTACCTTGTAAAGAGCTCAGTAAGCCTTATGAACGTATTAGGAAGTACTGCCTATTCTCATCAATTCGTTTTGACGAGAAGGAAAGCCGCTCCAAACTGCTATCCCATTTTGAACGCACTCCCGCCCTTGTTTTAGAAGCGGTTTCAGCGCTTGTTCATTTCCTAATTACTCTCGAGCCGACAGATGCCATAGACGCCTGGAATGAATGGATAAAAAACGATCTATTCAATTTGATTGATACCGAGGCAAACTTTGAGCAAGGGGCACCTTTACTTAGAAGAATTATGACCCTAAATGAGGATATCGCCTCGGATTGCATTGCGTTTATGGCGCAAAGAAGCGAATGGAAATTGGATCGCAGAATTCTGACCATTAAACAAGTTAAGTCAATAACAACCTGCAACAATGCGAACGAAACAGATATCTTTAAGGTCATTCTAATGCAGCTCAAATGGGCCAGGCTTCTTCAAGCCGCTCAGCAGTCCTATGTTGATTATATTAATTTAAAAGTAGAGGCTGGCAGTCTTGAAGAGGGCCTAATCGACATGGCAAAGGACGTGTACGCTTATAAGAGTATTCCCGTTCCGCAAACACCCAACTGGCATACCGCCAGAGGAGACTAGGGCTTGGCTCGACAGCTACATCCACGCTGGTTTTTTTGATTCTAATCTTACTGAAGAGCCGTAGAGCATACATATGGCGATTGCCTTCCATACAATCGAAAAGTAAAATTGAACCATGATTACTTTTGTCGACATATCTGCCGCTGTTTCTCGCGTACTGTCTCGCTACGATGTCCGCGAGGCGTATCTTTTTGGCTCTTTTGCCCGCGGTGAGCAGACGCCAGATAGTGATATCGATTTGCGCCTCGTTTGCGGAGACAGCATGACGTTTGGCACGCTATACGAAATCTCCCTTGAACTTGAAGAGGAGCTCGGGCGAGAGGTTGAGATTGTGACTAATCCGCCTGAGCACATGCGTCCTGCTTTTCGCAAAAACATTGAACAGGATGAGGTGCGTCTTTATGAAGCGGCGTAAGCGAGACGCCGAGCTCATCGATGTCATTCTGTCTGATTGCGAGACGCTGACTAAACGTATCGACCATTTTGGCTCTACGGAGAGTTCCTTTGTTTACGATAGAAGCGATGAAGGCGAACTTGCCTACGACGCAATCATGAGCCCTGTTTACAGAATCGCTGAGGATGCGCTCCATCTTTCTGGTGAAGTCCAATCAGCTTTTCCAGAGTATCCCTGGAATGATATTAGGGGTTTTCGCAACTTCGTAGCGCATGGTTATCGAGAGGTTGATCGATCCCTTGCTTGGAAAGTAATCGTCGATGATATTCCCGAGCTAGAGAAAGCTTTGCGAATCTTTAAGGAGCGTCAGAGCTAATGCGTCGTTGGCTGGCGGGTTGCCCTCGAAAGTCTACGGAGCTTCGTCGAACTTGGCCTCCTTTCACCGATTGGCAAAACGATTTACACCTAATTTCTGGGTTCGTTTACAGGTAATTCGTTCGCCACTTGCCCGATCTCGCTACACTAATAACTGCTGCTATCAGGTCATTTCCTGATGTAGTTTCCATTGACTCTTGCGAAGATCGGAGCGGTTATGTTTGCCACCGCGTTCCACACCAGCCGACACTACATTCTGCTTACTGTCATGGCCTGCCTATGCGTTTTGCTGGGCGGGCCTTCTTATGCCGCGGGCGCGGACAGCCTGTTCATTGCGGGCGCCACGTACTACGAACCGGGCGCGTCGGGTCCCGGTTGGGCTTGGACCGCTGCCGACCATCTGGAGCTAACCGGTTATGCGGGCGAGGCCATCGGCGCCGACGGCGACCTGGTGGTGACGCTTGTGGGGCAAAACTCCGTGGTCGAGACGCATGTGCCCGATGCGGACATTTCCATGAGCGGCATGGAGGTGTGGGGGAACCTTACGCTCATCGGCTCCGGCTCGCTCACGGCTACGGGTTCGCAATGCGGGATCCATGTGGCCCAGGCGCTGGTGGTGGACGGCTGCACGGTCGATGCCAGGGCCGACGGAGCAGGCGTTCTTGACCAGACCGTTGCCGGCATTGCCGCAGGCAGCTTGACCGTACGTGGCGGCGGGCGCGTTGTTGCCGCGGGCGCGGGAACCGATGCTGGCCTGAGCTTTTATGGCGTGCGCTTGCTCGACGAGGGATTTGGGGCTGACGCTGCGAGCAAGACGCTTGTCGTGGATGCGTCCTGGCTGGATGCGACCGGTGCGGACGCCGGCGTTGCCTGCGAGCGCGGATCGCTCGTGGCCGCGCACTTTGTGACGCCTGTGGGCGGGGCCTTTGGCGGTGCCAGCGTGGTTGATGCTGGCGGGGCCGTGGCACCGCACGTGGTGATTGAGCCCGATGGCGCCACCGCCCCGGCGGGGGAGACCGTTACACCCGGCGGCGAGGTGCCGGGGGATGGCACGGGCAATCCTACTGGTGGCGCCGACCCGGCTACGGGTCAACCCGGTGCGGGACCGGCAACGGATCCTGCGGTGAAACCCGTGGCTACGTCGCCCAAGGTAACGGTCACCAAGATAACAGTCACCAAAACGACCAAGCCCAAATCCGCTATGGCAACAACACCGGCGCTTCCCAAGACCGGCGACAGCTACTGGATAGCCGCCTCCTTAACGCTATTCCTGCTGGGGACAGTGCTTCTGAGCGCCGCATATCGTTGCTGATGCGGTGCGACGCACCTGGCTGCGATACAAGAGCCCTGTAGGAGCTTTAAGAGCAACGCTTTCGGCAAGGGAGCGTTGCTATTTATGCATGCAATGTCTAATGTGCAGCCATATGCGTTTCCGCAACAAGGACTATCGCTTGTGGCAATACGCAAACATATGTTCTATACTTATACAAAAGGAATTGGTGAGAGGCGGTTAAATGAAAGCCAAGAGATGACATCGCGAGCAGTGTTGTTTGTTTAATAAATGAATCGGGGCTTAGCCACTATCTATTCTTTGGCTCAGACTTTTTTCGTAGACATATGGGCACTGACGATTGAGACGGCCTATGCAGTCGGCCGGCAGGGTTCGGGTCTTATTGGATTAATTCAATTCACCTCGTGCTAAATCCACTCCGTTCTTTATACTCAAATGCAAACACTAAGGAGGTAGTCATGTTTTGGAGCTATGTTCAGCTTGATGATGGCACCCAGTTTGCCTACTCAGAGACAAGAGAAGACGGAACCGTTCGCGTAGCCGTCGAGCGCCCGGTTGACTTTGGCTTTGACCATGCGGAATGCTTCTTGCCTGCGGTCAAATGGTTCAACGTCGAAGGATTTACTGCTGATGACCTCAATTTCTTGACAGAATTTGTTAGATCAAACGCCCCGTTTATCTTCGAGCTCGCCGAACGCCAAAAAGCCGGACCGGCGGTGGCATAATGCCTCGAGTTCTTATTTTCGGGCAGTACGTTCTATTCTTTTGGATTGCGGAAAACGGAGAACCAATTCACATCCACGTAGGCGTAAAGAGGGCGGCTGCTAATTCGACTAAGTTTTGGCTGACGAAAGACGGCGGATGCAAGCTTGCGAACAACGAGAGCAAGATTCCGGCTAAGGATCTCAGAGATCTTTCAAAACTAATAACCATGAACCATCAATTCATATGTGACAAGTGGTGCGAAACCTTTGGTGATGATTCACTGACGTTCTACTGTTAATCATCGAGCAGGAAGAGGCGCTTGTCTATGAAGCGCTGTAAGCAGGACGAGGAGCTTGCGAATACCAGTCCGCGTCCTTTCCCTTCCAATGAACCCAACCCGGAGACCTTCCAGGCCATTCTCGAAGGTGATGCGTTCTTAGCGACGGGGGAGTCCGGTCGCTTCGACAACGGCACCGATCTTATTGATGCAGCTCTAGTCAACAAGTCTGAATTTCGCCGCATACTTCCGGACTCGTCGAGTCTTAGAAGCCAGTATTGAACTCAAACTCGGTCCATGCACCCTCTTGCTATTCGAATACAGGTATCGCTCTGGCGATAGTGTGCTATACTATCGCCAGAGCGATACCTGTTAGGAGACTCGCGTGGAACTGTGGCACGGTTCTCAGAAAATCATTGAGACTCCCCAGCTTGGCCTAGGGAAAGTCCATAACGACTATGGACAGGGATTCTATTGCACAGAGAGCCTCGACCTTGCAAGGGAATGGGCATGCTCGCGTGATGCCGATGGCTTTGCGAATCGCTATGAACTCGATATAGCCAATCTTAAGATTCTCGACTTGCTATCTCCGCAATATTGCGTCCTGCATTGGATAGCGTTGCTCGTTGAGCATCGTTCTTTTCGCAAAGATACCGCCATTGCCGCGGAGGCGTGCGAATATCTCCACGATCACTTTCTACCTGACACGAGCGCTTGCGACGTAATAAGGGGATGGCGCGCGGACAACTCGTACTTTAGCTATGCCAGGGCTTTTGTGAACAATACGATTACAGTCGATCAGCTTGGTCGATCTATGGGGCTCGGCAACCTGGGAGAGCAGATTGTGCTCATAAGCGAGCGTGCGTTTAAGAGCATTCGTTTTGCTGGATTTGAACGTGCGCCGCAAGCTCTGTATGGTCCATTGGCCAAGGAGCGAGATGAAGCGGCAAGGGCACAGCACCGGGAGCTCCTTGCCGAAAATCCATTTGAGGGAATCCGTATCGTCGATATCATTCGAGAGGGGATGACGGGCGATGACCCACGCCTACAGTGAGATGTATCTCGAGGATGCCATGAGAACGCTGGGCGAGGCGGTCGATTTTGCCCTCTGTGACCAAGGGCTGACTCCAGCCGAGTTGACGGCGATCATGTCGAACGCTCTTGAGATGAAACAGTTTGAGCGCGGTATGCCTCGCGTCGTCTGCGGCATGGCGGGCGACGAGCTCGCGCGCGATATTATCGCCCATGCGGGACTGAGCCCCGTCGAATGCAGGGAGACCTATCCGTTCGACCGTTCGCCTCAGTATTGGGCGGGGTGGGTTTTGGCTTATTCGCAATGGGCGAGCAGCTTGAACTTTAACGAGCTCTTTGAAGTCGCCCCGCTTGATTGGATTATCAGTTCGTATTCCCCGCTTCACGAGGCGTCGGAAGATACATTCGCACAGATTGTCATCGATAAATGGAACAAAGCCCAGGCAGACAAAAAGGGCCTCAAAGCGACACGAAAGGCGGCCGGTCTAACGCAAAAACAGCTCGCCGCCCAATCGGGGGTTAAACTTCGTGCTATACAGCTCTACGAACAGAATCAGCTGGATTTGCGCCGCGCCTCGGTCTCCTCGGCATTGGCGCTCGCAAACACCCTAAGCTGCGCCATCGAAGACCTCGTCTGGCAACCGATCGCCCTGGAGTACGACTCGCGGGCTATTCCGTCCGTAAAGCTATAGAGGAGGCAGTCATGCCTTGGAACTACGTTCAACTAGATGACGGCGCCAATCGCGTTGCTAAAGAAGGTCATTCAACTGCACACGAGGCAAATTCATCATCACCGATTTTGCTCGACGGCGTCACGTCGATCGATGAAGCTATTCGACTGACCATTGCGGACATGCCCAACGCGCTCAGGCTCTTGGAGGACTCATGATGGCGGCTACGCAGCGGGGCGCTCATCCGTTCGCTCCACTCGTGCTTGATGATGCCGGTTCGCTCGAAACTATTGCCGCGGCCGTGATGCGTCTGCACAGCACGCTGATGACGGTCGGGCGCTGCTATTCAACCGACGCCACAGGCGGCCGGGCCGCGCTTGAGCTTGGACGCGTCGAGTCCGTGCTTGCGGGTGCATTCTGTACGATATTCGGCCAATCGCCGGCCGACCGCTTCGGAGACATCTTTGACCAGGTCACCTACGTGGCCGAGCACATGGTCAAGGACCACATCTTTGAAGACGGTAACAAGCGAACCAGCCTTGTCTTTGCGTTGTCCGTCTTAAGGTTCGCCGGCACTCCGGTCGAGCTAATCGACAGCCCCGAGCCCAAAGACAACCAGTACTACGTCTGGATCCAAGACCTCGTATCCGGAAACCACACGACCAGCGAGCTCGCCGAAGAGCTGCGCCGCGGTTGTGTTGTAGGCTCGGGCGACCCGTCGCGCGTATAGAATCTAAGCATCCGCACGCCAGTTATCGAATGGATTGGACACCACATGGACATCCCAAGCACCCTGTGCAGCAATGTGTACGACTTCGTGTTTTGCCCAGAGCCCTGTTACGACCGCCTGGCCGACCTCGCCGATCCCGAGGACTGGGGCCCCAGCAACCGCATCCTCAAAAACTACCTGTCGTTTTCGTTTAGCCGCGCGGTGTTTTTGACCGAACGCGACGTGGACCAGACCGCACCGTCCAACCTGCCGCTGGTATTCGATGGCGACCGCTGCCTGTTTAACACCGGCCTGTACACGCGCCGTTACGAGACCATCTACGGTCTGTTTGAGCCCAACACCAAGCCCGATGCGCGCCAGCGCTGGTTTTTGAAGGGTTTCTTTAAGGAAAGCGACCCTATGCTGGTCTCATTTGAGTACCTGCCATGCCGCGTGCGCTTTGCCGAGGACCCCTCCGAGCTGGTCTTTGACTACCGCCTGCCCATCCGCTCCAACATCGACCACATTCTGGGCGACGAGGAAAACCTGACGCGCATCCCCGCCAGCCTGATGGGGGAGGGCAACTCGCTGCTGCTGCGCCGCGCCTTTGAAGGCGCCGTCGTCGAGGCCGCCCGCCGCGCCGCCGCCAACTACACGCTCGTCGTGCCGCAGTTCTACGGCGGTCGGATCCAGCTGCTGCTGCCGCTGTGCCTAACCGGCGACAAGCCCGAGCTGGCGCTAACCATCCAGCGCGAGGACGGCTTCTACGCCGCGCGCACCTGCCTCACGCTCGACATGGCCTACAACAACGCGCGACTTATCTGCCGCCCCGAGACCTCGTGGATCAAGCGATAAAGGGTGGTTTAGCTGCTGGTTTGTCGATTGCTTTGGTTGCTTTGGCTTGGCTAGCACCCACGAATTTAAAATCAGGGGCAAAAAGTTCTTGGTAAACCACGCGTGGCTATGATAGTATCTCTTTTGCCGAAAGGCGACGGGCGATTGGCTCAGGGGTAGAGCATATCCTTCACACGGATGGGGTCACAAGTTCGAATCTTGTATCGCCCACCATCAAAAGCACAGGTCAGAGGTTTAAAGCCTCTGGCCTTTTTCTTTTTGACAACAAGGGTGACACCAAAACTGACACCACAAATTAATCGTAGTCGTCTAAGGCGTCATTTTTTATCTCACCCTTTTGCTGACGCCATTGCCCGTTTTGTAGATCGCGTCGGAAATGTTGGTGTAAGCGCGCCGACGGCTGACCGCCAAACGCAAGCGGCCCCTGTCCTAGAATCTGGAATTGCTACATAACACAGGTTCTGGGAAAGGACAGGGACCGCTATGGAGATATTAGCAGACGCGATGCCGGATAGGGCCGCCATCCCGAGGTCGACCGACGGGATGGTCGACATCCAGTCGCTGCTCAGGCTGCTCGCCGAGCAGGTGGTCAACGCCATCATGGACGAGGAGGCCGACCAGCTCTGCGGCGATGGGGCCAACAGCAGGAACGGCTACCGCAACCGCACGCTCGAGACGTGCGTGGGCACGCTCAACCTGAGAATCCCCAAGCTCAGGACGGGCAGCTTCTTCCCCGAGGACGTCCTCGAGCGCTACCAGCGCGTCGACCGCGCGCTCGTCGCGGCGGTGGCCGAGATGTACGCCACCGGCACCAGCACCAGGAAGGTGCAGAGGATAGCCGAGAAGATGGGCATCGAGAGGCTCGGCAGGGACCGCGTGAGCGCGATCGCCGCGACCCTCGACGCCGAGATAGCCGACCTCGCGGAGGGGCCGCTCGATGCGCGCGCGATACCCTACATCTGGCTCGACGCGACCTACGTCAAGTGCCGCCGCGGGGGCCGCGTGGCTTCGACCGCGGTGGTCACGGCGATAGGCTGCGACGAGTCCGGCTGGAGGCGGGTGCTGGGGGTGTCCGTGGTGGACACGGAGTCCTACGAATCGTGGCTCGGTTTCCTGCGGAAGCTGCGCGACCGCGGCGCGACCGGCACCGAGCTCGTCGTATCCGATGCCCACGGGGGCCTGGTCAGGGCCATAGGCGAGGTCTTCCAGGGGGCGGCCTGGCAGCGATGCGCCGTGCACCTGATGCGCGACTGCATGCGCAAGGCGGGATCGCGCCAGCTCAAGAGGCGGATCGGCCGCATACTCTCGCCGGTGTTTCGCACCAAAGACGCCGCGACGGCGCAGGCCATGTACCACGTGGCCTGCGACATGCTGCGCCAAGGCCGCCGTCGTGGCCGAGGAGGCCGAGCCCGACGCGCTCGCCTATCTGAGATTCCCGCCGTCGCACTGGAAGTGCCTGCGCACGAACAACGTGCAGGAGCGCGCCAACCGCGAGATAAATCGCCGCAGCCGCGTCGTGCAGGTGTTCCCGTCGGAGGAGTCGTTGGAGCCCTGGTCGGGGCCGTGATGTGCGAGCAGAACGAGATCTGGTCCGAATCGCG
>OLPN01000905.1_pt1 | contig 28974 bp, 26 predicted proteins | sample 1672601 | NCBI WGS metagenome assembly OLPN01 (sample SAMEA3136704, study PRJEB25190) | human gut metagenome | reverse complement strand
TCAAAAGCCTTATCGTGCAAGCACGAACAGCTTTTTGACCTTTTGACACGGGTATCATAAGATTGTATTGGTGTTCCTGAAGGGAAATGTACTGGAAAATTATATAAGACGATAAGAGAGAAAAACAGTTCCTGGTTTCGAGGAGAAACGATGGGAACTGTTTTTTAAATTGATTTTTCATGTACAATGAATTGCTTTTCCTTTCAACGTATGCAATAATAGAGAAAGTAAGTGATATCTAACAAAAAAACATCTGACCTGAAAGGAAAATTTGATGAAAGAGGCAGAAAAACAAAGAAAAGGAGTCAGACATAGTCTTTTTAAGAGATTTCTTATGATTGTAGTGATACTTTTGCTTTGTATGATAGGGAGCTTTCTGGCTGTAGATTATACAGTGCGAAAAATGGCAGAAAGCAGTACACTTAGCTCTAATGAGAAAATCCTTCAGCAAATCGATGCTAAAACAAAGGAGTTTCACAATTCCATTTATAATATGCTGACCCTTCTGGCTTACGAGCAGACAACGTATCAGTATTTTACACAGAGTCAGAGAGAACGTCTTGGAAGCTATGAAGACCTTCAGATCCTGCTTTCCAATATGATGATGATCCAGAATGACATTGCCGGAATCTCCCTTTATGACGGAGAAGGAGGAAAACTCACAACACTTGGAAAGGATTTTGAAGTATTTAACCGGGCTCCGGTGGAAACCAATTTTGCCTACTCCAATGTTTTTCGGCCTAATTCTTCCAGTGAAGCTTACTTTACGATCTCTTATCCGGTCTATGATCTTCCACGGGAAAATTATGACCGGCAGATTGGTATGATCGTGCTGGTTATGAGAGGAAGCTGGTTTTCCAGCTATCTGAAGGATACAGCAATTACAGAAAACGAGCATGTCTATCTTGTGGATAAGAGAAATATGGTCATAGCGGGAGATCAGGATAAGGAATTCTACGAGTTGGATGTGGAAGGTCTTCAGAAAGATAAAAACAGTCTTGTTCAGACTGTAGACCAGGAGGAAACAAGCTGGCGGATCGTCAGTGTGATTCCGGTACGGGAGATTTACAGTGGTCTGAGCATTGTTCATACTTCAATTTTTTTGGTAATGACTATTGCTTTTCTGGGGCTGAGCCTTCTCCTCTATTTTTGCTATTTCATCATTATTCGTCCTATTCGCCGGGTAGATGCTTTTGTGCGGCATAGTGCAGCTTCTTCTACAGAACGCCTGGAAGGCTTTGACGGGACAGATGAGATCAGCATTTTGGTGGACAATTTGAACCATATGCTGGATGAAAAGGATGAGATGAGTGAAAAACTTCGCCATGCTCAGCGTGATCTCTATGAGACGGAGCTGTCCAAACAGCAGATGCAGGTTCTGGCTTATCGTAATCAGATCAATCCACACTTTCTTTATAATACCTTTGAATGTATCCGGGCCATGGCTCTTTATTATGACGCAGATGAGATCGCGGAGATCACAATGGCGCTTTCAAGGATTTTCCGTTATGCTATTAAAGGCCATAATATTGTTACGGTGGAAGAGGAGATAGCGAATATCCGGGAATACGCCAAAATTATTTTTTACCGCTTTGGCGGTCGGATCCAGGTAGGTATCGAAGTGGAGGAAGAGGCGAAAAAGCGAAATATGCTGAAGCTTATCATTCAGCCCGTTGTTGAAAACAGTATTTTTCACGGTCTGGAGCAGAAGCTTGACAATGGTCTTGTGACAGTGCATGCTAGGGTGGATGAAAATGATATGCTGGAAGTCGAAGTAAAGGATGACGGCTGCGGAATGGAACAGGAGCAAGTGGATCAGCTTTTGTATCAGATAAAAAGACAGAGTCTCCACCGTAGTTCCCAGAAAGACAGTATCGGACTAGCAAATATCTGTCACCGGCTGGGACTTTTCTATGGGGATAAGGCTGACTTTACCATAGAGAGCAGTCCAGGAAAAGGAACCCGGGTGATCATAAAGATTCCAAGAGAAACAGAGGAGAGAATGGAAGAATGTACAAAGTGCTTATAGCGGACGACGAGGTTTGGATCGGCTTTGGAATCAAGAAGCTGATTCATAAGAGCGGTCAGCCCTTTACCGTGATTGGGGAGGCGCCAAACGGGATAAGGGCTTATGAAATGGTAAAAAAAGAACAGCCGGATCTTCTTATCACGGATATCCGGATGCCTGGGCTTAACGGTCTGGAGCTTATGAGAAAATTAAGAGCGGAAGAAAATCCGGTGAGTGTAGTGTTTATCAGTGGATATGCGGAGTTTGAATATGCCCGGGAGGCTATCAGCCTGGGAGCTTTTGACTATCTGTTAAAACCCATTGAGGAGGAAAGTCTGACCGCCATTCTTTCCAGATTTCGTGAGGAAAAAGAGCGGAATGTGCCGCGTTCTATGGAGTCTGTGGCTTTGAATCCGGAAGTTTCCGATCCGAGGATCCGAAAGATCATTCAAGAGATCGACCAAAATTATACGGGAAAACTCTCGCTGGGAGAACTGGCAGACTCCATGAATTTAAGCATCGGTCATTTAAGTACTCTGATCCGCCGTGAGACCGGTTTGTCTTTTTCTGAATATGTGACAGCCAAGCGGATGGAAGATGCCAAAAAACTCCTCTGTCAGGAAAATCTTTCTGTGGAAGAAGTGGCAGAGCAGGTGGGATATCACGACTATTTTTACTTTACGAAAGCATTCAAGAAATATGCGGGAGTTTCGCCCAGCGTATACAGGAAAGGCCAATGAGAAATATAAGACGATTTTTTCAGACAGCGGTTTATGCAGGAGCAGCATTGTTTCTCGGACTGAGTCTTTCCGGCTGCAGAAAAAGTGAGGACAGCTATCAGGCAGAGCACAGCGAGGAACTCACCTGGTTTTCTGATCTGAGCTGGTGGAGTCCGGGAAACTGGGATGCGGATCCGAAAAGTGGAACCGGTGAAATCACAGAAAAGACTGGTGTAGAGATCCGCTATCTGATACCGGAGGACAATGGAGATACAAGACTCAGTCTTATGATGATAAACGGAAATATGCCGGATATTCTTTCTGTTTCTGATGAGCAGATGATTCGACATCTTATCACTTCTGATGCCGTATGGAATCTTGACGAGTTATTGCAGCAATATCTGCCGGATTCTCATTTGCTGGTGGATTATCCGAAGGATCTGAAGACTCTTCTTATGGAGCGGGACGGTGGCTGGTACGGTCTGAGCGGAGATATACATAGTCAAGAGAATCAGGAGGAATACGGAGAGGCTTCGGAATTTTACCAGACCTTTCAGAGGAAAAAACAGAGTTCAGGGATTATCTGGAATAAAGTTCTATTAAAGAGGCTGGGTTATGAGATTGAGGATCTTCAGACAGAGGAAGCTGTCTTAAAAATTTTTAAGGAAGTGCAGGAGAGGGAGATCACGGTGAATAAAGAAGTGGTGACTCCGGTTCTGGTGGATGGGGAAAATTACAGCCGGACTACACTGGCGTTTCTGGAAGATACTTTTGGAGCATCTTGTGTGACCGCGGATGGAGCTTATCAGGAGCGGATTTCTACGAAAGAGGGGTGCCATGCCCTGGAATTTTTAAATAAGCTCTTTCGACTGGGATATGCGGAACATCAACAGACTATTTTGACGGCTTACAATATCAAACGCCGTCTGAACTCCGGTCAGGTCCTCTGTTTTATCGGGGATGTGGAACATTCCGGAATCAATCCGGAGGAATGGATTTCCAGCGGTGCGATTCATTCTGCCAGTGGAGAAGAACCGGTTTTCGGGGAAAAAGAAGAATTTTCTCTGGGTGAAATGACAACATTTGTTTCTAAAAATTGTAAAGCTCCAGAGGCAGCGGCCCGTTTTCTTACCGTTCTGACAACCCAGGAAGGAATGAAAAGTTATCTGAAATCCGGGGAAAGCTGGTGGCCGCTTCGGAATGATGACTGGTATTACTGTCAGCTTTCCGATGAAGATGAGAAAATGAACGCCTGGAAACAGTTGATTTGTGCTTATAAAGAAGCTTCCGGGCCGAAAACCTATGACAGAGAACTGATAGATGCGGCTGGGGATACTACAAAGATCTGTGATATCCAGGCAACGGTCCGGGAAAGCTTCAGCCGGGGCGTGAACAGCGTTCTCTGGGCGGAAAATGACGAAGAATTTGACGCCGCCTATGAGAAGCTTCTCACAGAGCTTCAGGAGGCCGGCCTTTTCGAACTGGAAGCGGACCGGACAGAGAAAATGAAGCGAAAATAGTACCAAAACAGAAAAAATAGCCCATATTTTTTTTAAGGACCTTCTTTTACAATAGTCTCATATTGGAAAGGAGGTCTTTTTCTATGTATCAGTTTAATGAAGAGGAATACCGGAAACGGATGGAATGGTATGTGGATGCGAGATTCGGTATGTTTCTCCACTGGGGGCTCTATGCGATCCCGGCGAGAGGCGAGTGGATGAGAAGCTTCGAGAAAGTGACCGATGAAGAGTATCAGAAGAAGCTGGCCGAAGCCGTGTCAAACGGGATCCGGCAGTATATAAACAAAAAATGGGCACGGATGGCAAAAGAAGCCGGCATGAAATATATGGTTCTGACGGCAAAGCATCACGATGGTTTCTGCCTGTTTGACAGCCAGTATACGGACTTTAAGGCAACCAACACAAAATGCGGCAGAGATCTGATCCGGGAATATGTAGATGCAGTGCGTGGAGAAGGACTAAAAGTAGGGCTTTACTATTCACTGATTGACTGGCATCACGAGGATTATCCGCATTTCAGCGACGGAGCTCATCCAATGTATCAGAATCCGGTCTATAAGGATGATGACCGGAATTGGGATCGCTATCTGGAATATATGCATAATCAGGTAAGAGAGCTCTGTACGAACTATGGGAAAATAGATGTTCTCTGGTTTGATTATTCTTTCGGAGAGTATTCCGGAGAAAAATGGGGTGCTACCAAGTTGGTGAATATGGTTCGCAGTCTTCAGCCGGGCGTGATTATCGATAACCGTTTGGAAGTGAGCGGAGCCGGACTCGGATCCCTGGCATCCGGTCATCCGCTTCCGTATCACGGAGACTTTGTAAGTCCCGAGCAGATTATTCCGCAGGAAGGAATCCGCGATGTAAACGGAAAACCTTTAATCTGGGAGGCCTGCTTTACCATGAACGACAGCTGGGGATATCGGATGACGGACAAGCTTTTCAAACCGGCTCCTATGCTGATCAAGAAGCTGGTCGAGTGTGTATCCAAGGGCGGAAATATGCTCTTGAATGTGGGACCGGATGCCCGGGGCAACTTTCCGCCACAGTCTGTAGCAATCTTAAAAGAGATTGGCGAATGGATGCAGAAGAACGGGGACAGCATTTACGGCTGTGGAATGTCCAGTATGCCGAGACCGGACTTCGGACGGATCACTCAGAAAGGAAATCTGCTTTATTATCATATCTTCGACAATACGATTGGCCCGATTCCACTGATTGGGATTGAAAAACATGAGGTGAAAAAAATCCGTATGGTATCCACAGGAGCGGAAGTTCCCGTTGCCAATAACTGGGTGAGCAATAATTATCCGGATATTACCTTTGCGGATCTTGGAAATGACCCGGTTTTACCTGATCCGGTGGACACAGTCATTGAAGTGGAATTAAATTGCAAAAAATAATACCAAAATACCGAAATTGTTTCATACAGCCGGGAAGAAACGACTGCTATAATGGATCTATCAGAAGACAGGAGATGAGGACATGGAGGCAGAAACACTTTGCAGGCCGGATAAACAGCAGCAGCTTTGGGCGGATTGTGAGATCGGGGTGATCATTCACTATAGCCGCGGACTTTTGGGGATGCAGAATCTGGAAGGTGTACCCTGTGACCAGGCAGCAGATGCATCAAAGCTGAATCCGGAAAATCTGGATACAGACCAGTGGCTGGCCAGTGCGGCAGAACTGGGAGCAAAATATGCTGTGTTCGTGGCAAATCAGCGGAACTGTCAGGGGATTTCACTCTGGCAGTCCTCATCCAATCCGTATTCACTGAAACAGTCACCCTATCAGAATGGAACGTTTGACTGTGTCGAATCATTTATTCGTTCCTGTAAGAAATATCACATTCTTCCGGGACTTTATTATCAGACCGGCTATGGCGGCCACTATTTTGAGAAAGAGAAATACTGCACGCCGGGGACACCGGAACATGAAAGATATCTGAAGGTCACAAAAGGGGATCTGACAGAACTCTGGACGAAATACGGTTCTCTTTTTGAGATCTGGTTTGATGGAGGGGCTGACAGCCTGGAACGTACCGGGCTGGATGTTGGAAGACTTCTGGAAGAATATCAGCCCGGGGCCATTTGCTTTCAGGGACCGGCTTCCCATGAAAGAAATCTGCGCTGGATCGGAAATGAGGATGGAATCGCGGCCTGTGATACCTGGTCCACGACGGATCAGAGAACCTTTTTCTACGATGGAACTGAAAAAGATGAACTCGTGGGAAAAGGAATTGCAGGAGGAAAATTCTGGATTCCGGCAGAGACGGATATCCCGAACAGAAGACCGGAAGGACGGGGTGTCGGCTGGGGCTGGGCTCCGGATGAAGAAAATCTCGTATGGACGCCGGAAGAACTTCTGGAACGTTATTATACCTCCGTTGGGCGAAACAGCAATCTTCTTCTTGGTCAATGTATTGCAGATGATGGAAAATTTCAAGACACGGAGCAGTTCAGAAATCTTGGAAAAAAGATCTGTAGCATCTATGAAAAAAACTTGGGAAGAACCGCCGGCACAGGAAATTCTTTTTCTATTCGGCTTCCGGAAGGCGTGGTTGCCAGAACTATTTCTGTGATGGAAGAGATTGCGGAAGGTGAGAGGGTGAGAGAGTTTCGACTGATCGCTGAGACATCAGAAGGAGAGCACGAGCTTTACCATGCACAAACCATTGGACATAAACGTCTGATCCGGCTGGAACCCCTGCGGGCAGAGAAGATTCGTCTGGATATTCTCAAAAGCGTTGGGCAGCCAAGAATCAGGAACTTTGAAATATTCGGTTAAGAGAGAAAAGGGGGAGATCTATGAAAAAGAAAAAACAGGGAGTTCCGGCAGCGGTGAAGAAACAGTCGTTTAAGGCCTATATGAAAGGTCACTACGATCTCTACCTTCTGCTTCTTCCGGCAATCCTTTATACAGCCGTCTTTTTGTATATTCCCATGTATGGTGTACTGATGGCTTTTCAGGATTACAGCCCGGTGAAAGGCATTATAGGAAGTAATTTTGTAGGGCTGAAGCATTTTAAGAAATTTTTCAGTACCTATATGGCAAAGCAGATCATCAGCAATACCGTGATTCTTTCCGGTTATTCTTTGTTGGCATCTTTTCCTTTTCCTGTAATTCTGGCTCTGATGCTGAATTATTGTGTGAATCGGAGATTCGGAAAAATTGTTCAGACTGTTACCTATATGCCATATTTCATTTCTGTTATGGTACTGGTTGGTATGATGAATATTTTCTTCTCCACCAACTATGGTGTTGTCAATACAGTGCTTCAGGCACTTGGAATTGAACCATTCTCCTTTATGTCCAGTGAAAAAAGTTTCAGGCACATGTATGTATGGTCTGGTATCTGGCAAGGTATGGGATATTCTTCTGTTATCTATTTTGCAGCTCTTTCAGGCATTGATCCGACGCTTTATGAGGCGGCAGAACTTGACGGAGCCAGCAAGCTTCAGAGAATCCGTTACATTGATCTTCCGAGCATCATGCCGACAGTAATCATCATGCTGATCATGAGTGCTGGAAACCTTATGAGTATCGGTTTCGAGAAAGCTTACCTGATGCAGAATGACCGGAACTCCGGCGTATCAGAGATCATTGCAACTTATGTATACAAAGTAGGACTGATTGATGCGCGCTACAGTTTTTCAGCGGCAATCAATCTCTTCAATTCAGCAATCAACTTTGTGATCCTGATTGTGATCAATAAGATATCCAGAAAATTAAGCGATACATCCTTGTGGTAGGGGGACAGAAAGATGAGTGGACAAAGAAAAAGAAAAAAAATAAAAGCAGGGGATCGTGCTTTTGACATCATCAACACGCTGCTTCTGGTACTGATCTTTGTAATTATCCTTTACCCCATGTACTATGTGCTGATTGCTTCATTCAGTAACCCGGATAAGGTGCTGACGGGAAAAATTTTTCTTCTTCCCAAAGGCTTTCAGCTGGAAAGTTACAAAACGGTATTTTCCAACTCAGAGGTAATGAATGGTTACCTTCATACGATTCTGTATGCTACAGTAGGAACATTGATTAACCTTTTCGTGACACTGACAGCAGGTTATGCGCTTTCCAGAGAGGATTTAAGAGGCAGGAAGCCAATTACATTGTTTTTCATTTTTACCATGTTTTTCAGTGGTGGAACCGTTCCGACTTATATGCTGGTGAAAAATTTAGGTCTTCTGAATACGTTCTGGGCCATGGTTCTTCCAAATGCCATGAGTGTATGGAATCTGATCCTTTGCCGGAACTTCTTTGAGGGAAATATTCCCAAAGAACTGCTGGAAGTATCCAAGATCGATGGCTGCCGGAATGATTATTTCTTCCTGAAGATTGTCCTGCCGCTGTCCAAGGCCTTAATTGCCGTCATGGTTCTGTTCTATGCGGTAGGTCACTGGAATTCTTACATGCAGCCTCTTCTGTACCTGTCAGACAGGAGCAGATATCCACTGCAGCTGGTACTGAAAAATATCCTGATTTCCAGCCAGCCGGATGCATCCCTGGCAGGCATGACGGACCGGGCGGAACTTTACAAACAGACGGAAATGTTGAAATATGCGTTGGTAGTGGTATCCAGCGTACCGATGATCGCACTCTATCCTTTTGTACAGAAGTATTTCGTACAAGGGGTTATGGTAGGCTCTGTAAAAGGCTAAAATAAAAAAAGAAAAAGGAGGAAATGAGAATGAAAAGAAAGGTAGTGCAGAAACTGATGTGTGCCATGCTGGCAAGTTCCATGTTAATGACCGGTTTTGGGGTGGAAGCATTTGCATCCGAGGATAAAAATCAGCAGGAACTGAGTACGGAAGCGCCGGTAACGGATGAGAAGGTGACTTACACTATCGCCTGCCAGCTCTCTCCCAACTGGGGAAATCCGGCAGAAGGCGAATTCTGGCAGTGGCTGGAGGAGAAAACAAACGTTCACATCGAATGGGTAACTTATCTGGAATCCGAAGCAACGGAGAAATTTAAACTTCTCATGGCTTCCGGCGAGTATCCGGATGCTTTCATGGGAGCTCTGGGCGGAAGTGACAACGATATCATCACATACGGAAATGAAGGAATCTACATCCCATTAAATGATCTTATCGATCAGTATGCTCCGAATTTCAAAAAGAGAGTAGAAGAGGAATATCCGGACCTGATGAAAATGATCACCTGTGCAGATGGAAATATCTACGGTATGCCGTCCGTTCTTTACAACCCGGACATTTATAACAACACTTTCATCAACAAAAAATGGCTGGATGCAGTAGGAGCAGAGGTTCCTACCACCACAGAAGAGTTTGCAGAAGTGCTCCGTCTCTTCAAAGAAAATGACCCCAATGGTAACGGCGAGGCAGACGAGATTCCGATGACTTTTATCTTCTCTGACTGGGGCGCATCTGACCACGGCCCCTACTTCGGAGCTTTCGGCTATCCCCTGTCTCCGGACTACCTGATGATCGATAACAAAGAAGTAAAATATCTTGGCGCAGAAGAGAGCTATAAGAAGGGTGCTGAGTGGCTGAGTTCCCTGTATTCCGAAGGGCTGATTGACCGCGATGCCTTCACACAGGACGACAGCAGCCTGGCAGCAAAAGTTTCTCAAGGAACCGTTGGCGTGTTCTCTTCCTGGGACAGATCTCCGGCTGGTGAGTATGCAGACGATTATGTAGCCCTGATGCCGCTCAAAGGACCGGAGGGTGACCAGAACGCATTGGTAGAGGGAATCACCGGTTTCTATAAAGGCAGATTTATGATCACCGATAAGGCAGAAAATCCGGAAATCCTTATGCAGTGGATCGATCGCTTCTATGAGAGCATGGAAGTTGGCTTAAATGCAACATATGGTATTGGGCCGGACAAAGACAAAGCATGGTACTATGATGAGAACGGCGAGATCGTATTCAAATCCGGCGATGATCTTCCTGACGAGTATGTACGTGGACAGCAGCAGCTTCCGTTCGCACCGGCAATCCTTAACGACACTGTAGGCGAATTCCTTGGTGATCCGTTCAAAAATGAAGTTACTGCCAGCATGAAAGAATATGCAGGTAAATTTACAGACGGAACATGGGAGCGCTGGCCCAATGCATACATGACTCTGGATGAGAAAGATGATATTTCCACTACAGAAACAGATCTTCAGGATTATTCCAAGAATCAGCTGGCAAAATGGATCTCCGGTGAGAGTGATGTGAATGCTGACTGGGATGGTTATTTGGAAGAACTGGAAAATATCGGTTTGAGTCATTACCTGGAAGTAAAACAGGGTATCTATGACAGATATAGCGCAGCTGAATAATAAAAAACATCCGGCCTGACCGGATAAAAAGAAAAAGGGCCGTCACATTTTGTGTCGGTCCTTTTGTCGTAAGGATGAAACAGGAGAAAAAGGACAGGCAGCTATGAAAATTCGAATAAACAGGAATAGTGAAATTTTGGGAGCATGTTCCGTTTCTGTCAGGCATATCAGGAACTTTGCGAGAAGACAGCCTGTGAATTGAATGGAGAAATGGCGGATTTATTCAAAGATTCCATACTTTTGCAGGCAAAAATCTATGCATACTGTTATCAGGGGGCATTAGAAACATCAGAAGGTCTTTTGGAGGCTTTGGAAGAAAAATGGAAGAAAGCCTTTTTCCATATTGGAAAAGCGAGGAATGCTTATCTGAAAGCAAATCTGGAACTGCATGAACGAGAACATGGTAAGTGGAAAGGATTTTACGCAAATGAATGCCTGACAGATATAAAACATACTGCCTGGATATTGGAAGGAATGATGGCATATCTCAGAAATATGGGAGATGGTCCCTATTTCTGTGACTGGCAAAGAGAACTTCTTTATTCAGCAGAAGATAATCGAATTACATTACTTACCAATAAAGAAAATCATCTGACAGATCTGGCAATTTTTGAGGAAATGGAAAAAGAATGGGATCACTGAAAGAAATGGAGGAAAAAAGAATGGAAAAAACATGGATCGAGAAAGCGGCAGAAGTTGTACCTTCTTCAAGACAAATAGCATTAAACTGTATGGAATTCTATGGTTTTGTACATTTTGGACTTTATACATTTGACCGGGAACATGAATTTCAGACAGGACCGGCGATCTTCAATCCCGTACATTTTGATGCACGTCAATGGGCAAAGGCCTATAAATCAGCCGGTATGACAGGACTTCTTCTGACCTGTAAGCATCATGAAGGTTTTTGCCTGTGGCCCAGCAAATACACGGAATTTTCCGTTAAAAACAGCCCCTGGAAGGATGGAAAAGGTGATATTGTAAAAGAAGTTTCTGAGGCCTGCAGGGAAGAAGGTCTGAAATTTGGCGTTTATCTTTCTCCCTGGGATGTTCATGAAGAGACATACGGAACACCGGCATATAATGATTATTTCTGCAACCAGCTGACGGAACTCTGCAGCAACTATGGAGAACTTTTCTGTGTGTGGTTTGACGGTGCCTGCCGTACGGCAGATAAAGTGCAGTGTTATGACTGGGACCGTTATTATGCATTGATCCGGAAGCTTCAGCCCAACGCCTGCATCAGCATCTGCGGACCGGATGTCCGCTGGATTGGCAATGAGGCGGGAGAAAGCCGTGAGGAAGAGTGGAGCGTAGTACCGAAGAGCATCATGGTTACAGAGAGGAATCCGGGCTACTGGAGACAACTGGATACCATGCCGAACTCTACATGGAAAGATATCGGAAGCCGGGATTTTATCAAGGATTACGATGAACTTATCTGGTATCCGGCAGAAGTGGATGTTTCCATACGACCGAGTTGGGGGTATGTAGAGGGAGAAGAAAAACAGCTGTATTCTTTGGAAACGCTTCTCTATATGTATGAAAAAGCAGTGGGCGGCAATGCAACGCTTCTTCTGAATGTACCACCAAATAAAGAGGGACTTTTTGATCTGGAAGATGTAGAACGGCTTGCGGAGCTTGGCAAAGCGATTCGTGGTTTGTTTTCCAGACCACAGACAACCGGGGCAAAAGCCTTTCAGAAGAATGGAAGTAATGCAGAGGCTATACTGGATGCAGACAGAACACACTTTGTGGAACTTGCAGGGGAATGCCAGGAGATAGAGATACAGCTTCAGGGTGAACACACGATTGACTTTATTGTTTTGAAAGAAACGATTGAAAAGGGGCAGCGAGTGGAAAAATTTGCTGTGGATATCTGGAGAGAGGATCAGTGGAAGGAGATTTATCAGGCGACCACCATCGGCTATCAGCGTTTTGGAAGGATCGAGCCGGTTCAGACAGAGCGGGTACGGGTGCGGATTCTGGAGAGCCGCGGGACCGTTTATCTCACAGAGATTGGCCTTTATCATACAGAAAAATAGGAGTAAATAAGTATGGCAGGATATTTGTTTGTACATTTCACGGGCGAGCAGCAGTATGGGGAGCAGATTTATTTTTCCATCAGCCGGGACGGCCTTCACTGGAAGGATCTGAACGGCCATCGGCCGGTGCTGTATTCGGATATCGGGGAAAAAGGAGCCCGGGATCCGTTCTGTGTCCGGGATGAAAAAAATGGAAAGTTTTACCTTTTTGCCACGGATCTTCGGATCGAAGAGGGAAAAGGCTGGGAAACCGCCATTTTCCGCGGAAGCCGGGATATGATTGTCTGGGAATCGGAAGATCTGGTTCACTGGTCCGAGGCCAGGGCCGTGACCGTCGGAAGAGAGAACGCGGGCAGCGTCTGGGCGCCGGAAGCGGTGTATGTGCCGGAAAAAGAGGCTTTTCTGGTTTTCTGGGCCTCACACATCAATACGCCGGACGGAAAAGGCGGGAAGTTCCAGATCGACTGCGCCTGGACAAAGGATTTTGTAGACTTTACTGCGCCGGAAAAATTTATGGAGCGGGAAAAGGATGTCATCGACACGACGATGATTCAAGCGGAAGGCCGTTGGTATCGCTTTACGATGAACGATGTGACAAAAAGAGTCTGCATGGAGTGGGCGTCTGACCCGAAAGGGCCTTATGAGGAGATCAAAAGCGAGACTCTGACAAAGCTTTCCGGCGTGGAAGGGCCGGAGATTTACCGGCTGCCGGATGGCAGATACTGCCTCATTGCAGACCGGTTTATGACGGACGGCGGCTATCTTCCGCTGGTATCTGCCGATCTTGCCGGAGGAAAGTTTGAGATTCTGATGGAGAGCGCCTACGATATGGGAAGTACCAAGAAGCGTCATGGCGGAATCCTTCCCATCACAGATGAGGAATATGAGCGGCTGGAAAAAACCTTTGACCGGATCAATCCGATTCTTCCTGGCCTTTTTGCAGATCCGGATATCGCCGTTTTTGACGGGAAGTATTACATTTATCCCACGAGTGACGGCTATGACAACTGGAGCGGAAGCCGGTTTTATGTCTTTTCCTCAGAGGATGGCATCCATTTCAAGAAAGGGCCGCTGCTTCTGGATGTGGCGACGGAGCAGGTTTCCTGGGCCACCGGTTATGCCTGGGCTCCCTGTATTGCCAGAAAAGGAGATACCTGGTATTTCTATTTCTGTGCTAAAGACCAGAACGGGGAATCCTGTATCGGAATGGCCTGGGCGAAGCACCCGGAGGGGCCTTTTACAGCCTGTGAAAAGCCCTTTATCACGATGCCTCTGGCGAGAGAATGGGGACTTAAGATGGGCTATGGCGGTCAGACCATCGATCCCTCGATTTATCAGGAGGGAGAGGAGTTCTACCTTCTCTTCGGAAATGGTCATCCGGCCATCGGAAAGCTCAATGAGAAGATGGATGGCCTGGTTCCGGGAACCATACAGAATCTTGAAGGACTTTTTGATTTCCGGGAAGCAGTCAGCGTGAAAAAACGCGGTGGTCTTTATCATTTCACCTGGTCCTGTGACGACACGGGAAGCGAGGATTATCATATCAATTACGGAACTTCCAGAGAGCTGTACGGGCCGGTGGAATATCAATATGCGATTCTTACGAAAGAGGCGGAGAGGGATATTTACGGGACAGGGCATCATTCCATCGTGCAGCTGCCGGGAAGCGACTGCTGGAAGATCGCCTACCACCGTTTCGGAACGCCGACAGAGCGTTATCCCGAGGGAAAGGGCTTTCACAGGGAGACCTGTATTGCGGATCTTACCTTTGATGAAAACGGTCTGATGGAGAAAGTAAAGATGTGGGATTAAGAGCTTATAGATAGAATCTGTCAAGAAGCACATCTCCAATGGAAAAATCACTTCCCCTGTGATAAAGTAAAGCTGTTGGAACTGTTTTACCTGAAACTGCATTTACTGAATATAACAGAATCTGCCGCTCTAAAAACGGCAAATGAAGAGGAGATTGTTTTATGACAGTATTTTTAGGACTTATGATTCCGTTTTTAGGCACCACCCTCGGTGCGGCCTGCGTGTTTTTTCTGAAAAAAGAGCTGGGGGCAAATGTGCAGAAAGCGCTTCTGGGCTTTGCCTCCGGAGTGATGGTGGCGGCTTCCGTCTGGTCGCTTCTGATTCCTTCGATGGATATGTCAGCTTCCATGGGACGGCTGGCCTTTGTCCCGGCCTGCGGAGGGCTGTTGGCCGGCATGGCTTTTCTGCTTCTTATGGATCGGGTGATCCCGCATCTTCACATGGGAGCAGAGAAGGCGGAAGGCCCCAGCTGTTCGCTAAAAAAAAGTACCATGCTGGTACTGGCAGTCACTCTTCATAACATTCCGGAAGGTATGGCGGTTGGTGTGGTTTTTGCCGGCATGCTGGCAGAAAATGCGCATATTACCACGGCTGCGGCTTTTGCCCTCGCTATTGGTATTGCCATTCAGAACTTCCCGGAAGGAGCCATCATTTCCCTTCCGCTGAAAGCGGAGAATGATATGAGCAGAGGAAAAGCCTTTCTAGGAGGAATGCTTTCCGGTGTGGTGGAGCCCATTGCAGCTTTCCTTACGATCCTGCTTTCAGACCTTCTCACGCCGGTCCTGCCCTGGTTTCTTTCCTTTGCTGCCGGAGCCATGCTCTATGTGGTAGTCGAAGAACTGATCCCCGAGGCCAGTGAGGGCGAACACAGCAACATCGGAACCATTGGTTTTGCCGTGGGCTTTGCTCTCATGATGGTACTGGATGTGGCGCTGGGATAAGAAAAAAGCGTATCCCCGGTTTTCAAATGCCGGTGTGATACGCTTTTTTTTAAACAATTTTATTTCTGCTCCGCTTTTTCTCTGGGAAGAACAATATTGAGCACGATGGCTACCAGGGCTGCAGGTACAATGCCGGAACCGCCGAAGATCAGCTGTACGGGCTGGGGCAGGCCGGAGATCACGGCACTGTTTGCCCCCAGGCCATAGCCGAGACCAAGTGCTACAGAGACGATTGTGATAGAGCGGGAATTCATGGGCTCCTTCGTGATCAGCTGGATTCCGCTGATGATGATGGAGGAGAACATCATGACGGCCGCACCGCCAAGAACACTCTGGGGCATGATGGAGATCAGGGCAGCCAGCTTCGGGAAGAGGCCGCAGAAAATCAGGAAGATTGCTCCGAAGCCCAGAGCCGTGCGGTTGACGATCTTTGTCATGGTGACAAGGCCAACGTTCTGACTGAAGGAAGTGTTCGGGAGAACGCCGAACAGAGCAGCCAGGGAAGAACCGAAGCCGTCGCAGGCCACGCCGCCGGAGAGCTCTTTATCCGTAGCTTCTCTGCCCATACCGCCTTCCATAACGCCGGAGATATCGCCGACGGTCTCGACTGCTGTCACAACGAACATGATCAGGATCGGCAGGATTGCCCGGGCATCGAAGACCAGTTTTACCGGCATGAGTTTTGGAACGGCGAACCAGGAAGCGTCGGCTACTTTGGACCAGTTCAGCACCCAGGCTTTGGTAAATTCCACGCCCTCGGCGGTGATGTCGGTGGTGGGAAGGAAGATTCCCATGACTTCGGAAACGATATAACCGATGATGATGGCAAAAAGGATTGCGGAGGTGCTCCAGATTCCCTTGCAGAAATGCTTCAGGACGATGATCGTGACGAGAACGATAAGGCCAAGAATCAGGTTTTCCATGGAGCCGTAATCCGAAGCGGAGCTTCCGCCGCCGAAGGACTGGATACCAACGGAGATCAGGGAAAGACCGATGGAGAGTACAACCGTTCCGGTGACAATGGGCGGGAAAAATTTACGGAGAGGTTTCAGACAGAAGCCTAAGAAGCCTTCAAAAATACCGCCGATCAGGGAAGCCCCCATGATGGCGCCGTAGGTGAGGATGCCGCCGCCCATAACTTTGGCAACACTCTGAAAGACGCCGATGAAACCGGAGCTGGTACCCATGATGATGGGAACTTTACCGCCCACCGGACCAATGGCAAAAAGCTGTACCAGCGTGACGATACCGGCGATCAGCATGGCATTCTGAAGCAGAGTGACCTGGAGAGCTGCCAGCTCCGCATCACCGGAGGTAGCAGAGATGCCGCAGGCGCCGCAGATGATCAGAATGGGGGTCAGGTTGCCGACGAACATGGCAAGGACATGCTGCAGACCTAAAGGAATGGCCTGCCGGAGAGGGATCTTCCCATAAAATTCATAGGGAGAGCCAGTTTGAGATTGAGACTGTTTCATTTCTTTTTCTCCTTCCTGGATAGTAAATAGAACTGGATTGCTTCGCTATGATGCAGTATCAGTAATTCTTGGCACCATTATAGCGACCATTGAAAAAATATGTCAATAGATGCAGAGAAAAAATTTTTTCTGTCGCAAGAGACTTGACTTTGCCGGAAAAGGATGTTAAGGTAAAGACAATTATACGACTGACGGAAGTGGAATTGACCACAGGGAGTATAAGGATGATATGAGCCGACCGTCTGGGCATGAAGAACCCGGAGTGTCGGTTTTTTATATGTCAGGAAATTCCTGCGGAATTACCTGACATATAAAAAGTTTTGCGGAAAATGTAAAAAAAAGGAGACGAAACCATGGAATTATTATCTTTGGAAAAGGAACTGAAAGAAAATTCTTATCCTGGAAGAGGAATCGTGATCGGACGCAGCCAGGATGGAACCAAAGCGGTGACCGCCTACTTTATCATGGGAAGAAGTGAGAACAGCAGAAACCGCGTATTTGTGGAAGAAGGACAGGGAATCCGTACCCAGGCATTTGACCCATCAAAACTTACTGATCCGAGCCTTATCATCTATGCTCCCGTCCGTGTACTTGGAAACCGTACGATTGTGACAAACGGCGATCAGACTGACACGATCTATGAGGGAATGGATCAGGAGCTGACCTTTGAGCAGAGTTTAAGATGCCGGGAATTTGAGCCGGACGCACCGAACTACACCCCGCGTATTTCCGGTGTGATGCATATCGAGAATGGCAGATATGATTTTGCCATGTCCATCTTAAAGAGCAACAACGGCGATCCGGACTGCTGTCAGCGCTTCACCTTCTCCTATGATAAGCCGAAGGCTGGCGAGGGCCGTTTCATCCATACCTACAAATGCGACGGCAACCCGCTTCCGAGTTTCGAGGGCGAGCCCAAGCCGGTAGCTATTTCCGGAGATATTGATGCTTTCACAGAGCTGGTGTGGAACAGCCTCAACGAAGAAAACAAAGTTTCCCTCTTTGTCCGTTATATCGACATCGCTACAGGAAACTACGAGACCAGAATCGTCAACAAGAACAAATAAGAAAGGAAGAGCAGATCATGAAAGAACTTGCTTTAAAATATGGATGCAACCCCAACCAGAAACCGTCCCGCATTTATATGGAAGACGGAAGTGAGCTTCCGATCCAGGTGCTTTCCGGCAAACCGGGTTATATCAATTTCCTGGATGCTTTCAACGGCTGGCAGCTGGTAAGCGGTCTGAAAAAAGAGACCGGCCTTCCGGCAGCTACCTCCTTTAAGCATGTCCCGCAGGTGCTGCTGTTGGTCTTCCTCTTACCGAGACCCAGGCAAAGATCTACTGGGTAGACGATATGGACTGGAAAAACTTCTCCCCGCTGGCCTGTGCCTATGCGAGAGCCAGAGGCGCAGACCGTATGTCTTCCTTCGGAGATTTCATCGCCCTTTCCGATACCTGCGATAAAGATACCGCTCTTCTGATCAAAAGAGAGGTTTCCGACGGGGTCATCGCTCCGGGCTATACCGAGGAGGCTCTGGAGATCCTTCATCAGAAGAAAAAAGGAAACTACAACGTGATTCAGATCGATCCGGCTTATGTACCGGCTCCTATCGAGCACAAGCAGGTGTACGGCGTAACCTTTGAACAGGGCCGTCAGGAGCTGCCCATCGACGATGCGCTGATCTCCAACATCGTGACTAAGAATAAAGAGCTTACCGAGGAAGCAAAAAGAGATATGAAGATCTCTCTGATCATCCTCAAATACACCCAGTCCAACTCCGTCTGCTTCGTAAAAGACGGACAGGCCATCGGCGTGGGCGCAGGCCAGCAGTCCCGTGTACACTGTACCCGTCTGGCAGGCCAGAAAGCAGACAACTGGTTCCTTCGTCAGAGCCCGAAGGTTCTGAACCTGCCCTTCCGCGAGGATATCAAGCGGGCAGAGAGAGACAACGCCATCGATGTTTACATCGGTGAGGAATATATGGATGTCTGCGCGGACGGCGCCTGGGAGAAGATTTTCACAGAGAAGCCTTCCATTTTTACGAGAGAAGAAAAACGCGCATGGCTGGATCAGCTGACCGGCGTTACCCTTGGTTCCGATGCCTTCTTCCCCTTCAGCGACAACATTGAGCGCGCTCACAAGAGCGGCGTTCAGTATATCGCAGAGCCGGGCGGTTCCGTCCGTGATGAGGATGTCATCGCAACCTGTGATAAATATAACATGGTAATGGCCTTCACCGGCATCCGCCTGTTCCATCATTGATTCCGAAAAAACAATAAGATTTTTTCATCCCCTGCTTCTTACCCAAAAGGAGCGGGGGCTTTTGAGTTATATCAGAAAGGGAACAAAACTATGACTACACGAAGACTGTTTGAAGAAAATGTAAAAACACAGCGTTTTGAAGCGAAAGTACTTTCCTGTACGGAAGAGAAAGGAAAATACCGCATCGAACTGGATGCCACGGCTTTTTTCCCCGAGGGCGGCGGCCAGCCCGGCGATCAGGGAGAACTTTTTCCGGGTTTGAATGAAAATGGCGAGCCGGTGAGGGTTCTGGATACCAGAGAAAAAGCCGGTGCGATCTATCATGTGACGGACAAGGCGATTCCCGAAGGAACGGAAGTTTTAGGTCGCCTGAACTGGGACAAACGTCTGAGAAACATGCAGAACCACAGCGGAGAGCATATCCTTTCCGGACTGATCCACGCGAAATATGGTTATAATAATGTAGGCTTCCATATGGGAAGCGACGCAGTGACGCTGGATCTCGACGGCGTCATCGTCCCGGAGGAGCTGCCGGAATTTGAACGTCAGGTCAATGAAGTCATCGAAAAAAATGTCGAGATCGAGATTCTCTATCCCAGCCGGGAAGAGCTGGAGAAGATCGATTATCGCAGCAAAAAAGAGATCGCCGGTCAGGTGCGGATCGTACGGATCGGCTCTTACGATACCTGCGCCTGCTGCGGAACCCATGTGGAATATACCGGAGAGATCCGTCTGGTAAAGCTCTTGGGAATCCAGAATTATAAGGGTGGTGTCCGGATCTCCATGCTGGCCGGAAGAGACGCGATCGAAGATTATGAGAAGAAGCATGCCATGATCCAGGAGGCAACCCATCTTCTTTCTGTGAAGCCGGATCAGGTGGACAACGGAGTCCGGAAGCTTCTGGATGCCAATGCGGCTCTGAAATCCAAACTCATCGCTTTCCAGCGGCAGATCGGGGAGGAAAAGGCCGCTGCGATTCCGGAAGGAACCAGGAAGATCTGCTTCCTGGAGCCAAATTTCCAGAGTGATGAGCTTCGGGAGATGTGCAATAAGGCAGCCGTGAAGGCGGAGCTTGTGCTGGGCCTGCTTCCGATCCGTGAAGGTCTGTGCCAGTATGTTCTCATCAGCAACCAGACGGATGTCCGGGAGCTGGGAAAAGCCCTCAACGAGAAATTCAATGGAAAAGGCGGCGGTCAGCCCTCCATGGTGCAGGGAACGCTGATGGCCGACGGAGAGGAAATCAAGGCGTATTTTCTGGAATAACAGGAAAAAGTTTAGAATTTCTTAGGACTTTTTCGAAAAAAGTTCCCCTTTCCGACACAGACTCATCACAATTGGAATCTATAATAGGTTTCAACAAAGCAGTGATGCTTTTTCATATATACTTTTCTCTCTTTTCTTGGGACCTGTGTAAGCGGCACGGGTCCTTTTTGTATGCGAAAAATCCCTTTGCCCGAAACTCCCGGAATAAATTTCGCAGAGCTTCCGGATCATCGGAGACCTTCTGGAGTTCATCGAAGCGTTTTTCGCGGAGCAGCAGCCGGTTGACGGAACACATGGCAGAGATTCCGCTGGAAGCTTCCGGGGAAAAATGAGGTGTTTCTGCAAATAAGGTTCGTAGCTCCTGTTCCCGGAGAACTTCTTCCAAGATCGGCGAGACAGAAGAGAGGGCGGGAAAACGCCGGGCGAGGGAAGGCAGTTCGGAGGAATGGCGGACCAGAAGGAAACGGGAAAAGGCATAGAGATCCGGAAAGGCAGAAAGAGAGGGCTGGAGGGCAGAAAGATTGAGGACACGGCGGGAAAAGGGCAGAGAGGAGGCGTCGAAATTTCCATAGAAAAAAGGATTTTGTTGATTGGCTTCCTGAAAAGTGAGAAAGACTTGAAGGAAATTTCCGCGTGGAACTGTAAAAGAGGCATTTTCGGGCGGACTTTCAGAGACGGCAAAGGGAAGCTGACCGGAAAAGACAGGAACAAGCTCCAGAATGAAAGAGGCCCGGTTGTCTGGTCGTACCTGGAGACAAAAGCCACCTTCATACAGGCTGCCGGGATACCAGAGAACAGATACCAGCCTTTTAGGCGGAAAACCAGTCAGTGCGGCGGCGAGAAGCTTTCGTGCGGCGGGATATTTTTTAAAAAAAGAGAAAAAAAGATCAGGTTTCAGGATCCAACAGGGAAAAAATTCTGACATGAAAAACCTCCAGAAAGAAAAAAGAGACGTTGCCCGATAAAGAGGGCTATGCTAGAATGAAAGATGTGAAAAATGCTTTCCTATACTGTATCAGAGAGAAAGAAAAATGTCAAGAAAAAGATTGCAAAAATATGTTTTAAATAGAAGGAGAAACGAACATGCAGAAAAAGAAAACCACTGGAAGCTGTGAAAGCTGCGCCTACTATGCCTACGACGAAGATTACGAATGTTACACCTGTGAGATGGATCTGGACGAGGACGAGCTGGTGCGCTTCCTTTCAGACGCCTATTACGACTGCCCCTATTACCGGAACGGCGACGAGTACCGGGTGGTGAGAAAGCAACTCTGACGCGGAAAGGAAAAAGAAAATGGAATATCTGGAACCAATCAATGAAACCTCCTATCTGTCCGTGCCAAACGCACAGGTCTACCGCAAAATCATGCGCTGTTTCTACCGGGAATATGGAAAAAATGCTGGAAGCCTATGCCGGAAAAAGCCTTAAAACAAACAGGGAACTTCAGGAAGAAGATCAGTTCCGGAGGGAGAAATTTTTAAAAACAAATCAGTTTTATTTCCGTGAAAAAGCCGGTGCTGACTCCCTTGCATTTCAGTGGATAGAAGAGCTGCTTTCCGGTAAAAAATATGGCTATTCCCTTCTTATGCGGGAATATGGGAAAGACGCGCTGCAGGCAGAAGAAATCTTTCGCCATACAGGAAGGGCACTCATAAAACTGGAAGAGATGGAAACTTCAGGGGAAGAGCTTCCTTTGGCTGTGTTTGCAGCGGAGCTTTCTGATAATCCGCACTACTTTGACCGGGGAACAGCAGCGGGACTTCTTCTTGTGCATGCCATCTGTTTCAGAGAGAAACGGGGACTGCCGGAAAATACCCATGAGTGGCGGGAGCTTCTGGAGGATGTGGGAATTGTACCGGACAATATTTCTTCCCAGGTTCATGTCTGTGGACTCAGATTGAAAAAAGGGGAAAGCTGACATCCGGCTTATGAGGCTTTTTATGAAAACGGGGAGCCCTGTGTTGTCACAATGGAAAATCTGAAAGATATCACAGAGGCAAAAGCCATTGACAATCAGGTGTATGTGGTAGAAAATGAAATGGTCTTTTCCTATCTTACCAGCAGTGAGAAAAAGAAAGCCTGTACGATTCTCTGTACCTCCGGACAGCTTCGGAGCGCTGCAGTGAAGCTACTTGATTTACTGGTGAAAAGCGGAGCTTCTGTTTATTATAGCGGAGATACGGATCCCGATGGACTTGGGATTGCGGACAGACTCTGGCAGAAATTTCAGGCTTCCGTCCATATCTGGCGGATGGGACCGGAAGACTATGAAAAAAGTCTGTCTGGGGAGGCAGTAGGCAGATTCGGGCTTGCAAAGCTGGAACAGCTTAAACATCCGGTTTTAAGAGAAACGGCAGAATACATCAGAAGAGAAAAGAAAGCCGGCTATCAGGAAAATCTGCTGGAAGAGCTGGCGAAAGATATTCAGAAGTAAAGGAGACTTAATTTCATGAAGAAAAACAAAAAGACCACAGGAATCCTGGCGGCGATTCTGATCGTGCTTGTCGTCATTGTGGCGGCAATTATCATTGTTTTTTCTGTACGCGGCAAGAAGAGCACAGAGAGCACCACGGAAACCATTGACGCAGCAGGCAAGCATCATGTGGAGATCCAGGTAAAAAATTACGGTACCATCAAGGTGGAGCTGGACGGCGATACCGCTCCGATCACTGTGGCAAATTTTCTGAAACTTGCTCAGAACGGCTTCTATGACGGTCTGACCTTCCACCGGATCATCGACGGTTTCATGATTCAGGGTGGCGATCCAAAAGGAAACGGAACCGGCGGTTCAGATGAGACCATCAAGGGCGAATTTTCCGGCAACGGTGTGGAAAATAACATTTCCCATGTGAGAGGAACGATCTCCATGGCCCGTTCCCAGGATATGGACAGCGCCAGCTCCCAGTTTTTCATTGTGCAGAGCGACAGTACCTACCTGGACGGCCAGTACGCCGGTTTCGGAACTGTGACCGAGGGTATGGATATCGTGGATCAGATCTGTAAGGATACGCCGGTGCAGGACAGCAACGGAACCGTCAGTGCTTCCGATCAGCCCGTCATTGAGAGTATCAAAGTCATCGACTGATGAGAAAAGAGTTTATGCTCGGCGATATTCCCGTTACGATGGAGCGCCGGAAAGTAAAAAACTTAAACCTCTATGTGCAGCCGCCGGAAGGCCGTGTCCTGGCGACAATCCCCTGGCGGATGCGGGAGGCGGATGCGATCAAATTCATTCGAAGCAAAGAAAACTGGATCCGAACTGCCAGAGAAAAAGTCCGGAGCCGGCAGAAGAGCGCGGAAACGCCGGGAGAAGCCACCCTTCCTTATACAAAGGAAGAGGTCGAAAAACTGCAAAAAGAAATCCTTCGTCTGGCCGCGTACTGGGAGCCGCTCATGGGCGTTCACTGTACCGGTTGGCAGCTTCGCGAGATGAAGACCCGCTGGGGAAGCTGTACGGTGCAGAACGGCAAAATCCGGCTGAATTTAAGCCTGGCCCGAAAACCGGAAGCCTGCCTGGAATACGTTCTGGTCCATGAGCTCTGCCATCTTCTGGAGCCCAGCCACAATGCCAGGTTTCATGGCCTGATGGACAAATTCCTGCCGGACTGGCGGGAGAGAAAGCTGCTTTTGAATCAAAAATGAATAAAAAGTCCGCTTTCCGGATATCCTAATCCTGAAAAATCTGCAGGAAAGAAGGAATGTACAGTGACTACGGAAGTTGACCTTTTAAACACGATCCATGAGTACGCGGATATGGGCTTAAGCGGGCTGAATCAGGTGATCCCCCTCTCCTCCGACCCGTCCTTTACCAGAGAGCTCCAGCATCAGAAAAGCGATTACGAGGCGGCCCTCCAGAAAAGCGAAGCCCTTCTGGAAGAGCGCCACATCCCCCGGGGAAAAGAAGCCGGACCTGTGGCCAAAATGATGAGTACCGTCATGACCCGGGCGAAAAATCTGGCAGATCCCTCCACCTCTAAACTGGCGGAGATGGTCTTCCAGGGAAGCAACATGGGCATCACGGAGCTGACCAAAGGTATCAACGACTATCACGGAGAAGACAAAGCAGTCTTAAGCTTTGCCGAAAAACAGCTGAAACAGGAAGAACACCACGCAGAGACCATGAAACAGTATCTCTGATACCACACCCCGCCGGACCGGCGGGGATTTTTTTGAAGGAAAGCTGTCAATTATGGTATACTTGCACAAGATAAGAAACGTTTGTTTTATCCCTCCTTTTCGTATGGAAACGGGGGGATATTGTAAGTTTGACATAAGGAGTTTTCACCATATGAATCTATTTGACACGCTCCCCGGCAGCTTTTTCAACTGCCTGGCCAGCGGAAGCACGAACCGGGTCTATGCGGACTGCCTGCTTCTCATTTATCACGAGTACGACCGGGAGATTACCTACCGGATCCCGAGAAGCCAGGTACGGGACGCTCTTGCCGTCTATCTGATGGAGCATCAGGTGGAAAAGCTGGAGGACGAACCGGAGGAAAATACGAACTACAATGAGATGGCCAACGCGGTAATCCGCCGTTTCTGCTCCCGGGAAGTGGGGTGGCTGGAGGAGGACATCGACGATGCCACCTATGAAAAACACATCATGATGACAGAGCAGGGCGTAGTTCTCGCAGAGTTTCTCCAGCAGCTGATGAAACCGGAGCGGGAAGAATTTTCCAGCTATATTTTCAACGTTTACAACATCTTAAAAGACCCGGATCAGTGGGAAAATGATCCCTATATCAACGGGCTTCGGGCCGTTTACCGGAACGCCAAGCTCCTCTCCAAGGCGCTGAAACGCCTGGCTACGTTTATCAAAAAGATCATCGAGCGGATGGTCCAGGAAGAGACCATGGAGAGCCTGACGGAGAACATTCTGGAATACTGCGAGGGCGATTTTATTAAGGAATACGCGCGTCTTACCAAGCAGCAGAACATACATATTTATCGTTCCTACATCCGGCTGCGGCTGGAAGAGATCCAGAACGATGCGGCCCTTCTGGAGCTTCTGGCAAAAGGCTGCCGCCTGGAGGAAAATCGAAGCCTGGAAGAGAGTAAGGGCGTGGTGCAGGATATGCTCCACACGATCCGCCAGTTCTTCACCGAAGAATACGATGAGATCATGCGGGATATCAAGCACAAGATCACGGTTTACCTTCAGCTGGCCATCGGAAGGGCCCGTTTTATCCGGAACCGGAGCCGCGACATCCGCGGAAATGTGGAGCAGACGATCCGTATTCTGACGGAGGAAATGGACGATCTGGGTTGGAAAGACGAGCTTCCCGAGGAGATGAACCCGCTTTTCGATCTGGAGAGCAACGAGTTTCTGGATCTGGAATCCATCCGCTATCCCCGGAAGAATCAGCGCATTGCCAAAGCTTCCCAGGTGGAAGTGGAGGAGATGACGGAGGAGGATATCGAGCGGGCCCGCCTGGCTCACGAGCGGGAGGCGGAAAACCCCTATTCCAAGGAAAAAATGAAATCCTATGTGGAACACGTCATGGGAAACCGCACCGAGGTTTCCAGCGACGACCTGCCTCTGGAGAGCAAAAACGAGCTCTTGAGTGCCCTTTCCGCCGTGGCCTACGGCAGGGAAAACGGCTTTGAGATCCGGGTAGAGGACGGCTACATGGAGATGCAGCAGATGCTGATCCGACGATTTACCATAGAAAAAGAGGAGAAAAACGAATGAACATAGAGGAATTCTGGGAGGGTTTTACCTCATCTGAGAAAGATCTTTTTCAGAAAAGCTGCCGTAGACTTTTGAAACAGACATTTATCGTGCGCGACCGGGACGAGGAGAGCAAGCGTGCCTACTATTTTATCTCCAAAAATCCCGAGCCTTTTTCCGTATACTTAGGCTATATCGGTTTTGACGTGCTGACGGACAGGGAAAACGGCGTAGTCATGCTCCGGAACTGCCGGGATATGGGAGAAAATGGCCGGCTCCAGATCAACCATGTGGCCCTGAAAAAAATGGAGAGCGTTGTGCTTTGCTGCCTCTGGGCCATGTATGCCGACCGGATCCGGGCAGGAAGTCTGTCGAAAAACATCACAATCACGATGGCTGACCTTCGCTTTGAACTGGAAAAATATAAGGTGAAAGACCAGATCGACAAAAGCACGATGACGGCGATCCTGTCGCTTTTTTCCAGATACCAGCTTCTGCAGGTGGTGGGCCGGATCGGGGACGACGACTGCCGAATCTGCCTTTTGCCCTCAATGCAGTTTGCGCTGGATCCCGACGAGTTCCAGAATTTTGTAAATACGGCGGAAAAACGCATGCAGGAGCGGTGGAACGAGACAGACAGTGAGATGGATGAGGAGGAGCAGGATGCAGACACCGATGAATAGAAAATCAGCCACCAGACTTCTTCTGGTGCAGTGGTCCAAGTTTCAGAACGTTTCCGTGAAACTGGAAGGCTCCACGCTTTTTACAGGAATCAACGGAAGCGGAAAATCCACGATTCTGGATGCCGTGACCTACCTGATCACGGGAAATACCCAGTTTAACAAGGCCGCAAAAGACCGGGACCGTACGGTACTGGGCTATGTCCGGGGCGACACGAAGAGCAACGGCGCTGCCCGCTATCTTCGTTCCGGCGAGGTCATCAGCTATATTGCCATGGAGTTTGACGATCCGGTGGCGGGCGCTCCCCTGGTGGTAGGCGTCTGCATCGAGTCTCCCAATGAGACGGCAAAACCCGCCAGCAGCTGGTTTGTTCTCCCGGGAACCACGATGGATCAGATCAATTTCACCCGGCGGGAAGGGAATACGCTCTGGATCACGCCGAAAAATGAACTGACGGTCCGGGGCGAGCGGCTGAAAGGCAATGCGTTCCTCGGAAGAGAGCGGGGAACGGAGCAGGTGATCCGGGCCCTTGGTCTTCGCTGCGGCGTGAGCAAATACCGCGGCAAGCTTCTGAAAATGATGGCTTTCCATCCGGAAAACAACATCGACCAGTTTATCCAGGAATGTGTGCTGGAACCGGGAAAAATCGAGTCCTTAAGCGAACTTCGGGAGCAGCGGCAGCAGTTTGACCGGCTGCAGGACGTCTATGTGCGTTTAAGCGAGGGCAAGACCCAGCTGGAGGTCATCGAGAAGCGGAGCCAGGATTATGAGAAAAAGAAACGCACCCTTCACATCCGGGAGATGCTTTTCTGCTATCAGGATCTTCAGATGCTGGAAAATGAAGAGAAAGAGGTAGAGAGCCAGCGGACCGTGCTGGAGGAGCAGCTGAAAGACCTGGAAAAACGCCAGTCCGAGCTGGAACAGTCTCAGAAGGCGGCCCAGGAGCGTCTCCGTATCGCGGAAAACAGCACGGTTTTTCAGGATATGAAGGAGACCATGGATTCCCTGCAGCGTCAGATCGACGCGGCCAGTGTGGAAAGCCGTGTCTGGGAGCGCCGCCTCAAAGAACTGGAGACTCTGGAAGAAAAGATCAAAGAGCTTGGCATCCTTCTCCGAAAAGATCTGCCTGTGGATGAGGAGGAAAAGAAGGCTTTGAGCCAGCTTTCCGGCACCGGCATGGACACGGAAGCAAAGATTTCCGTTTTCAAGAAATACGGGGAAAAGGTGGACCAGCAGGACACCCTTTACGAGCAGAACAAGATCCATCTCCAGGACCAGATCCGGGCCCGGGAAAAAGTGATGGCCGAGCTCACGGACAAGATCAAGAAACTGGAAGCCAACTGTTTGGTCTTCCCGCCGGAGATCGAGCGGGCCAGAAAGCTGATCTGCCAGGAGCTGAAAAATCAGGGCATCGACACGGAAGTCTTCATTTTTGCGGAGCTCGTCCAGGAAATATTGGATCCGGAGTGGCGAAAAGCCGTGGAGACCTTTCTGGGACGCAAGCGTTTCTACCTTATTATAGATGGGAAATACTGCGGCAAGGCCATGAAAGTTCTGAAGGAGAAAAAACTCTATTCCGCCAATCTGGTACTCACGGACAAGCTTCCTGAGACCGAGGTGAAAAGAGGCTCCGCTGCGGAGGTTTTGAAGATTCCGAATGTTTATGCCAGAAGATATGCCAATTCTCTTCTAAATGGCATCCATCTCTGCGAGGATCTGGAGGAGCTTCACGATTACCCGAAAGGCGGTCTGACCCGGGACGGCATGCTGGCAAAAAGTTACGCTGTTTCGCCGATGGATCTCACCGGAACCGAGCTCTGCCTGGGTGAGGATGCCGTGCGCCTTCAGCTGGAGCAGACGAAAGAGGAGCGCCGGGAAAAGGAAGCGCTGCAGCGGAAAGATAAGGACGCCCTGGCCAGGATTCTGGACTGCCGCCGTCAGATCGTCAGCATCGACTGGGATCCCGGCCACTACGAATTCAGTGCCGCCGACTCTCTGGAAAAGAGCAAAAAGACCAAACGGAAGCTGGAGGCTGATCTTCAGGCCATCCGGGACAATCCTGATTTTACCGCGGTCTTAAAAGAGCAGGAGTCTGCCCGGGAGCAGGCGAAGGAAGCCAACACGGCGGTGACGGAAAATTCCCTGAAAATGGGAAAATGCGGTAACTCTATCGAGAGCTACAGCAAGCAGCTCATCGGTATCCGGGAGTCCATTGTCTTACGAAAACAGGAATATGAGGAAAAAGGCGAGCTTCATCTGGAGCTTAAAACGC
>OLPN01000890.1_pt1 | contig 29382 bp, 21 predicted proteins | sample 1672601 | NCBI WGS metagenome assembly OLPN01 (sample SAMEA3136704, study PRJEB25190) | human gut metagenome | reverse complement strand
GCACGCTCAATGCCAAAGGCGTCAGGACGCGAAGAAACAACCAAGCTGATTTTCGCACTGAGCGTGCCTTCTTCAATATGGTCGATGAGCGATTGGAGGTTAGAGCCGCTACCGCTGATCAAAACGCCGATGTTCAACGGTTCTTGCACTTGAGCAGTCATGCCCTTCCTTTCGTTGCTAGGCAAGGCGTCGAAAAGACCCCTTTATCTGTCGCTACCGCAATGAACGTGCCAATCGACCCCCCCCGAAGTTGGAAAAGGAACCTTCGACGTGCATCGACCGGCATCAACATAAAGCGCGGTTGGTCGCTAGAGCCAATCGCGCATAATGATTAGCTACTCTTCAGCAGACGGATTGTCGGCAAAGAGTTTTTCCTGATCAACATAGGCAACCTCGCCCGAGCCAGGGATGATACGGCCTACAACGGTAGGTGTTTCACCCTCGGCTTCCAGGATGTCCATAACCTGATCAACCTTGGAAGGATCAACAACGAGAACCATGCCCAAGCCCATATTGAAGGTCTTCAGGGCTTCGTGCTCATCGAGATGAGCCGCACGGCACACAAACGGGATAACCGGTGGCATGCTCCAGGTTCCCACATGAAGCTCTGCATCCATGTTTTCGGGAAGCGCACGATTCAGGTTCTCAGTAATGCCGCCACCCGTAATGTGGGCAAGGGAACGAACGGCGCCAGGGAGCTGGCGCAAGACGGAGCGAACAGGCTTCACGTAGATGCGAGTGGGCTCGAGCAGCGCGTCGAGCACGCTCTGGCCGCCCAGAGACTCCTGAGGCATACGCAGCTCATAGAGCGTCTTACCGTCGGTAACCACCTTGCGAACCAAAGAATAGCCGTTGGAGTGAATGCCAGAGGAAGCCAGGCCGATAAGCACGTCGCCCTCCTGGACCTTGGCAGGGTCGAGCATTTCAGGACGATCTACCACGCCTACGCAAAAACCGGAAAGGTCATACTCATTGGGATCCATTACACCAGGATGCTCAGCCATTTCGCCACCGATAAGAGCAGCGCCCGACATCTGGCAGCCATCAGCAATGCCGGAAACGATTTCGGCAACCGCTTCGCTCTTAAGTTTTCCGATGGCAATGTAATCGAGGAAGAACAGGGGCTCAGCGCCTGTTGCAAGAATGTCGTTCACGCACATGGCAACCAGGTCGATACCCACGGTGTCATGCTTGCCAGCGAGCTTAGCCAGCTGAATCTTAGTGCCAACGCCATCGGTACCGGAAACCAAAATCGGATCGGCCATGTTCTTCGCCACGTTGATGGAGAACAAGCCACCGAAACCGCCGATATCGCCGCGAACCTCATCGCGATACGTGCGATGAACCGCATCCTTGATGGCGTCTACTGCACGGGCGCCCTCTGCCGTATCTACTCCCGCTTCGGCATAGGTGGTAGCACCCTGAGCCGTCCAGCTGGGCCACTTGGTTTCATCGTTATCCATCGCGTTGACCTTAATGCGATCAGTCATAGCATCTCCTGGAACTCAAATCCCCTGTTCGGGGGCTTACAAACAACGTATTGCCATAATTCGAGGCACTATGGCATGCCTTCGAGCTGGCCGCTAATCGAGCACTGCCTTCCCTTCGGGAAGGAAGCTCTTGGCCTTCATGGTATCAGGAATATCCACAGGGTATTCGCCGGTAAAGCAAGCGTCACAGAAACCAGGGTGTTCGCACTGAATTGCCTCGTGAAGACCCTCAACCGAAATAAACGCAAGCGAATCACAGCCGATGAAATCGCACATTTCCTGATTGGTCATGTTTGCCGCGATAAGCTGATCCTGCGTGTCGGTATCAATACCGTAGAAGCAAGGCCAACGGGTTTCAGGCGAAACGATACGCAGGTGAACTTCCTTGGCACCTGCGCTTCGCAGCATGTCAACCAGCTTCTTGGAGGTGTTGCCGCGGACGATAGAGTCGTCGATAACCACCAAACGCTGGCCTGAAATTACAGACGGAAGCGGATTCAGCTTCAAGCGAATGCCAAGCTGGCGCATCTCATCGGTAGGCTGAATGAACGTACGGCCGACATAGCGATTTTTAACGATGCCGTTGCAATAAGGGATGCCGCTCTCCAAAGCGTAGCCCATAGCAGAAGGCAAACCAGAATCGGGAACGCCCACAACAAGGTCGGCATCGATCGGAGCCTCGCGCGCAAGGATACGTCCCATCTGACGGCGGGCAACGTATACGCTCTGTCCGTCCATCACGGAGTCGGGACGAGCGAAATACACGTATTCGAAAATGCAGCTAGCGCGCTTCTTGGGCTCAACGCCCATCTCGGAAATCATGCCATCTTTGCCGAAACGGATAATCTCGCCAGGGGCAACTTCACGCATAAGCTCCGCGCCCACAATATCAAGACCGCAGGTTTCGGAAGAAACAACCCATCCACGATTGTTGGGCAACTTACCTACAACCAGAGGACGAATGCCGTTTGGGTCGCGGAAAGCGTAAAGATGGTCAGGGCTTGCCAGCAGCATAGCGTAAGCGCCCTTGATCATTTTCATGGCCATACGAATGCCCGCACGAAGGGAATTCGTGGTTTTGGTTACCTCGCCAATGATCTTTGCTGCTGCTTCCGAGTCGGTGCCCGCACGCAGATGAACACCGTAATCAATGATTTTCGCCTTGAGGTAATTGGTGTTCACCAACGTTCCGTTGTGGGCGAGCGCAATAAGTACTTCATCGATTGCCGAGATATGGGGCTGTGCCGCTTCCCACGAATCGACACCGCCGCTCGTGGAGTAGCGAACATGACCAATAGCCAAATCGCCCTTCAACGCAGAAAGGTCACCTTCGGTAAATGCCTGGGTCACCAAGCCCAGATCCTTGGAAGCCATGATGGTGGCACCATCGCCAACGGCAATGCCAGCAGATTCCTGCCCACGGTGCTGCAACGCCTGCAAACCGAAGCAGGTCATGCGCGCTACATCTTCACCAGGTGCGTAAATGCCAAAAACACCGCACTCTTCTTCCATTCTGTCGGGGCGCTCTCCGGGAAACACCGACATGCTCATCTATGCAGCCTCCTCATATTTGCGATCCATGACCGCGTCCTGACTTGACGAAAGACCAGTTGTCCCCGAGGTGCTCGAGCTCAGGTAAGGGTCGTTTGCTGCCGTGGTTTCCACCACAGCGGCAAACAGCACCGCACGGCCGTCGTTTTGCGAATATTCGCAGGTAGAAAACAGTACTGACTGCTTGATATCGGTAGCGGTCAGCGTGTCCCCCTTCTGGCTTACCACGCTGCGGTTAAGCTTGTCCTGCACGTATGCCTGGTAACTTGCTTCGTTGGCAAACGACGTCTGAACGATGGCGTCACTGCCTGTTGTCTTTACCAAAGCAAACGTTTTAAGGCGATAATTGCCCTGTGGGGTTAACACGTAGATATCGCGATGCGAATCAAAGGTATCCTGGTCCTCGAAATCGGCCAAAGAAGCAAACATCGAACCATCGTTCATGTGGTGGCCATATAGTGCATTGTTCTGATCGGATAAATCGCTGGTATTGGATGCATCCAGGAAGATGGTACCTGCCGAAGCAAGCCATCCGGTAGATCCATCAAAAGCTTTATGCAAGTATTCCTGATTATCAGACCCTTGAACCACAGGATAATTGATGGGCGTACCAGGTACGTATACCCACGCTACGATGTCGGGGTTGATAGCGCGCAAACCATCCCAATCAACTTTCAGGTCGGAAAGAGCAAGATTGGAATTGTCATCCACCTCTGCATATTCTTCCAGGCCACTGTAAGCGTTTTGCTGCGCCCAGTACTGATAGCCGATAGCGCCCAAGGCAGCTAAAGCGCCCACAAACACTACGATGGAAACAATAAACACCACACGCCATATGCCGCCCTTTTTGCTTTGGCTTGCGCGCGCAGCTGAACCGTAGGAATCGCGGCTGTACTGGGAAATGCTCTGGCTGGAAGGAACCTGTTGGGAACGATACGTAGCAGGCAGGGTGCTCTGAGAGCGTTGCGGAGCAGCATGGGACCCCCGCGATGGACCGCGTCTGTTTGCGCCTTTTGGCATGAACCACCTTCACACATTTGGCTCTGAAACGAACTGCCATCGCAGCATGCAACGCAGCGATGTAACTAAACTATAGTAACAAAAAGAAATCCCTCATACGAAGATTCGTAAGAGGGATTTCAAACGTTCTGCCAACAAGCAGAAAAAGCAAGTGAGCGGGTTAACGATCAGCCCGCAGAAGCAACCCACAACGCACCGCGCCGCCCGCTCCGTCAACTCTTCGAGCAAGGCTGGGGCAGACCGTTAATGCCAAAGCGACATCCCGGCAGCAATCGCAGCTTCTATACCGAGCTAAAACAGCCCCAACCGCTTTTCAATGGCCTCGTTGATGATACGCAGTGCCTTCACGCGGGCGTAATACTTATCGTCGCTTTCCAAGATTATCCAAGGTGCGTTGTGCGTAGAAGTAAGGCGGAACATGTCGTCTACCGCCGCACGATACTGGGGGTACTTGTCGCGGTTGCGCCAATCCTCTGCGGTAATCTTCCAGCGTTTCGCAGGATTGCTTTCACGCGCCTCAAAACGCTGAAGCTGCGTTTCTGGGGAAATGTCCACCCAAAACTTAAGCAGGATGGCGCCCCAATCAACCATGTCGCGCTCAAACTCGTTGATTTCCTCGTATGCGCGGCTCCATTGCTCGGTGCTGGCAAAACCCTCAACGCGCTCAACCAACACACGGCCGTACCAACTGCGATCATAAATACCTACATGCCCCGCCTTCGGCAAGCGCGTCCAATAGCGCCACAGATGAGGGTGCAACAGTTCGGGCTTCGTAGGTGCCGGACTGGGGAAAATGGTGTACGAACGCGCATCCAACGCCTGCGCCACACGCTTGATGCTGCCACCTTTTCCAGCCGCATCCCAACCTTCATACATGATCATCATGGGTACGCGCCTAATGTACATTTCCAGCTCGATACGACGAAGACGTTCCTGTTCGGCTTTCAGCTGGAGCTTGTACTCGTCGTGAGTTAGAGCAAGCGAATGATCTACCTCATCAAGCGAAGGTATATGCGCACTAGGGATAAAGCGTGTCATCGTGGGCGCATGAGCGCTCATCGCTGCGGCCTCATGTTCTGCCTGCAAGCGCAGAAGCTGATTTTCCTCGTCGGAGCGTTCGCGCTCATCGTCTGCCACCGAACCAGCAACGGCAGCAGCAGAGTTTTCCTTTGCCTTCGCTTCCGCTTCCAAAGCGGCATTGTTCTTCGGCCTGGAGAGCTCGCGTTCCAAAGCGGTTACCAACGTTTGGGCAACGCTCAGGTTTACCCGGCGATGATCGGAGGCATCAAGCAGGATCCAGGGGGCAGCCTTGAAGTTAGAGCGCTTCAGCATCTCGTCATAAACACGGTAAGACTGGCTATAGTGCTCGAGCTGTTCAAGATCGCTCTGGGTCACGCGCCACTTGGTTGCAGGATCGCTATACAAACCCACCAAACGCTCGCGTTGGGTCTGCTCGGAGATATGCAAGAAGAATTTGATTACCAGATAGCCATCGTTGCGCAGCTGTGTTTCGAAGTCTTCAATGGAGGGAAGCATGCGTGCCGTATGAGCCTCAACCGCAGCGCGTTCTTTCTTAGAAAGCTTCCCCTTCTTTGGGAGCATGTTGATCACATGCTGCGCCGCCACCGAATACCAACCGCGATCATAGAACGTCATACTCCCACGCTGACCAAGCGCTTTCCAAAACTGCTGCATAACAGGGAAATAGCCAGTGGAGCCGAACTCTTCGCTCAAAACGTTTTCGGCTTCTTCGCCTTCGAAATCTTCCGTAACGTATACCGAAGTGTCGCGCGCATCCAAGTGATACAGCAAATCTGAGATTCGACTGCCCTTCCCGGCGCCCTTCCATCCCTCAAACAGCACTACCACGCCAAGCTCCTGGCGCTTCGCTTCCTGCTGAAGCACGACCAACTTATTGATCAATTCTTTGAAGCGGACTTTATATTCCTTTTTGGACACCTTCTGAGAACCCAAACGAACCGTATCAAGCATCGCGAAACCCCCTCTATCCTATGCCACGCCAGTCCCCACTGCACCGCTACTTGCCCGCACGGCACGCAACGCGCCTGGCAAATGACAGAAATATGTTAAATAACACGTTATAGGCGATGCTACCCCACTTCCCGATGCGCGAATATAGTTAAATCAAATGATGTGTTCGAAAGCGCCAGATTTAACAACAAGGAGCTATGAAATGTCCCGCTACGGCATTATCGATTTAGGTTCAAACACCATCCGACTCTGCATTTACGAGGTGTCCTGCGCCGCGCATGAGCCCCTGCGGAAAAAGGATATCGACACCCTGCTGAACTACAAGGTGATGGCAGGCCTCGCTTCGCACGTCGAAAAAGGCGCTATGACCGGAGAAGGGGTAAAGCGCGCCATTAAAACCATCAACGCGCATCTGCGCCGCGCTTCACACTTCAATTGCGATCGCATTGACATTTTCGCAACTGCCGTACTGCGAAACTGCTCCAATTCGCACAAGGCAACGGCTGCAATCGAAGAAGGCATTGGGCAGCGCATCTGCATCCTCTCCAACGAAGAAGAGGCGCATCTTGGCTATTTGGGTGCAAAGCTCGACCAAGACCTCGAAGCGGGCACCATGGTAGATATCGGCGGCGGTTCCACCGAGCTCACTAGCATCAAGGGTGGCTTCGATCTTGCGAAAACCAGCATTCCGCAGGGTTCGCTTTCGTCCTTCGCAAACTATGTAGCGGGGCTGATGCCCACTCAGAAGGAAGTCAACGCCATAGCGCAGGCTTTCCGCGAACTTGCAGAAAAGGAAGAAACCGACGTATACCACTGTACCCAGCTTTACGGCATCGGCGGCTCCATTCGATCTGCCGCAAAGCTCTATGGCGATCTGTGCAACAACGGTAACCGCTTCAATTACTTGCTGCCCGAACACATCGATGCCATCCTGAACCGCTACGCAGAAGACCCCAACGCCTTTGCCCATGAGGCTTTGCGCACCCTCCCCGACCGCATCCATACGCTTATTCCCGGCTGCGTCATCATCCGCGAAGCCTTCAAGCTGTGCGGTGGCGAGCGTCTAGACATCTGCAAGTACGGTGTGCGCGAGGGGTATTTGGCTGAACGCGTTCTAGTAAAACCCGTCAGTTTCGCCTAAAAGCACCATCATCACGGAGGAATGCCACAAGATATTGCGATTCGTTGCGCGATAAAAGGGCATCTTACCTGCGAAAAACCGCTATTAACGATTACAATAATTCCTAGATAATACTGGCGCATGCGCCATTAATCTGGGGAAAAGAATAGAGGGGAAATCATGGAAGCGAAACAGAATTCCAGTGTTGGTGTATCTGCTACCACGGAAACACATCCCAAACATAAGAGCCATCACGTTCTGCCCTATATGCAAAACCGTGAGCTTTCTTGGCTCGAATTCAACAAGCGTGTACTCGATCAAGGCGAAGACCATAACGTTCCCTTGCTCGAACGCCTCACCTTCGTGTCCATCTTCTGCAGCAACTTGCAGGAGTTCTTCATGGTACGCGTTGGCAGCCTTACCGATCTTTCTTTGGTAAACAAAGACCTGCGCGACAACAAAACGCAGATGACGCCCAACGAACAGCTCCAGGCAATCTATGAGCGCTGCCATGAGCTGTACCCGGAGGAAGAACGCATCTACAACAAGATCATGGGTCAATTGGCCGAATGCGGCATCCGCCAGCTTCAGCCCGAAGACCTTTCGCCCGAACAGGCGGAGTATCTTCGCAAGCACCTGAAAGAACGCGTTGTTCCCTACCTTTCGCCGCAGATCATCAATTCGCGCCACCCCTTCCCTCACCTGGAAAACGGTGCACTATACGTTCTTGCGCGCCTGGTCAGCGACGAAGAGGGTGGCGCAAAGTCCAAAGCAACTGAGAGCAAGGGCAAAAAGAAGGGCAAGAACATTGGCGCCGACGATGCTACGTTCGGCCTTATTCCGCTGCCCCATCAGGCAAAGCGCGTAATCAAGCTGCCTGGTGAAGGTACTCAGTACATCCTTCTGGAACACGCTATCAAAACCATCGTTGATGAAGTGTTCTCTATGTACACCACCAAGCGCGCAAGCGTTATCTGCGTAACACGCAACGCCGACATCGACCCGAACGACGGCACCGAAGAAGATCTTGATTACGACTACCGCGAGCACATGAAGCGCATGCTGAAGAAGCGCGCACGCCTGGCTCCTGTTCGCTTGGAAACCGATACGCCCCTTTCCTCCGCTACGGAAAAGTTCCTTCTGAAGCGCTTGGATCTGAAGCCCTGCCAGAGCTACGTTACCAGCGTCCCGCTCGATATGGGCTATGCCTGGGGTCTTTCCAGCATGATCGATTCTGAGCTAGCACGCGACATCACCAACGAACCGTTCACGCCGCAATGGCCAGCATGCTTCGACAAGAAGCGGCCCATCATGGAACAGGTAGCCGAACGCGACGCTCTGCTTGCATACCCTTATGAAAGCATGGATCCGTTTATCAGCCTGCTCCGCGAAGCAGCGAACGATCCTTCGGTATTCTCGATCAAGATCACGCTGTACCGCCTTGCCAGCCAGTCCCATCTGGCAGAAGCCTTGGTAACTGCTGCAGAAAACGGCAAGGAAGTTACCGCGCTGTTCGAACTGCGCGCCCGCTTCGACGAGTCCAACAACATCGAGTGGTCGCAACGCTTTGAGCAGGCTGGCGCCAACGTAATCTACGGTTTCCACGACTTCAAGGTTCACTCGAAGATCTGCACCATCGCACGCCATACCGAAAACGGCATCCAGTACATTACCCAGCTGGGTACGGGCAACTACAACGAGAAAACCTCGAGGCTCTACACCGATTTCAGCTTCATCACCACCGACGAAGGAATCGGCAAGGATGCCGCAAAGTTCTTCCGCAACATGAGCTTAGAAAACGCTTCCGACGAATATCAGAAGCTTTCGGTTGCTCCGTTGCAAATCAAGCCGATGATTCTCCATAAGATCGATGAACAGATCGCGCTTGCTAAAAGCGGCAAGCCCAACGGCCTGTCGTTCAAGACCAATTCCATCACCGATAAGGACATCATCGACAAGATTGCCGAAGCCTCCCAGGCTGGCGTTAAAACCACGTTGTTCGTACGCGGCATTTCGTGTCTGGTTCCCGGCGTTGAGGGTTACACCGAAAACGTTGAGGTTGTTTCCATCGTTGGTCGCTTGCTGGAGCACAGCCGCATCTACGGATTCGGTCCGCGCGATAATCGCGAGATCTACCTTTCCAGCGCCGACCTGATGACGCGCAACATGGAAAAGCGTGTGGAAATCGCTTGGCCCATCTACGATCCCGAGCTGAAGGAACGCGTTAACGAGTATCTGGACATCTCGCTTTCCGACACCGCCAAACTGCGCATGTTGAAGAACGACTTGGAATACACCCCGCTCGAATTCTTCTGCAGTGAAAATGCTGACGGCAGCACCGAATCGTTCGATTCTCAGGCTTACCTGATTCAGAAGGCACGCGATGATTATCGCCACGCCAGCGAACTGCGCGAAGAAGAAGAGGCGCGCCGAGCTGAGCTTGCCCGAATCGAGCGCATGAAAGCAGCTGAGGAAGAGGAGCGCAAAGCTCGCGAAGAAGCCAAGGCAAAGGAAGCTGCTGAAGAAGCATGCAGGAAGGCCGCTGAGGAAGCTGCTGAGCTGAAGGCGAAGGCCGAGGCAGAGGCAAAGGCAAAGGCCGAAGCGGAAGCGGAGCTTGCTGCCCTGAAGAAAGCCCAGGAAGAAGCCGAGGCAGCCGCGCTGAAGGAAAAGGCCGAAGCGGAAGCAAAGGCAAGGGCCGAAGCCGAAGCAGAACTCGCCGCCTTGAAAAAAGCACAGCAAGAAGCTGAAGCTCAGCGAATTGCCGTCGAAAAGGCCGCAGAGCAAGCCGAGATCAACATTCCTCGTGGCCTCGAGGAAATTGAGCCTGGTGTTGCAGGGCCCGCTACCAACACCGCCGAGGTGAATGCGCAAAAGGTCGATGCTAGGCCTATCGTGCTTTCCCCTTCCCTGGAAAGGAAAGTCGAAGAAGCAGCGGACAAGGCAGCTATCCAGCTGGTGCCGAAGAAGCCCAGCCTGTGGCAGCGCATTAAATTCCTGTTCACCGGCAGGCTCGACTAGCGGCAAAACCGAAGGACAGCCATAGAAAGATAAACCTCTTTCGATTTATCCGCCAAGACACAAAAGCCTCCTGATTCACAATTGAATCAGGAGGCTTTGTTTTTAAGGCGTGCTAATCATGCTCAATTACCTCAAGCAGCCGCGAAAGCCGCATGCCCCTTAGCATTCACGCACGCTTCCCATAAGGGGTGTGGACGATACTATTGGCTGTTGCGCCTTCCGCGATGATTTTTCGCTCCTTGGGAACGCTTACGTTTTCCAAGCTTAGGCATTTGGCGAACGCCAGAAGAACGCACGCCAGGCCTAAACGCTGCTGGCACCTCTTCGGCGCTCCGCTCAGAATTGCGACGTTTGCCATTGCCGCCATTCGAACGCTTTCTATCGGAAGAGCGAACGGCATTCTTGCGCGAAGGCTTTGCCTGCTGCTTCTTGTCCTGGCTACGGCCTGCACCTTGATTGCGCTTGCCGCTACGACCACGACCAGCAGAAGAGGAACGAGAAGGCCGTTCAGTGCCCTCGGAAGCTTCCTCGGACCTATCCTGGCTTGCTTTGCTGCTTGCCTGAACCTGCTTCGATGCCGCCTTCTTTTCACGAGCCTTGCGACGTTTCTTCTTGGCCTTCTTTCCAGGCACCTTCGAAGCAGGGACTCGATCAGGGTCGATGAATACAGGGTTTTCGCCCAGTTCAAGGCCTTCGGTGTCGTAGAGATCCACCGTTTTGCCCATCAAGGCCTCGATGTCGTTGAACTCATCAAAGTCTTGCTCGGTAACAAACGTGAGCGACCAGCCAACATCGCCGCCGCGGCCCGTACGACCAATACGATGGATATAGTCGACAGGATCTTCAGGCACATCGAAGTTGACGACATAGTTCACATCGGCAATATCGATTCCTCGAGCCAGCACATCAGTTGCGACCAGAACATCAACCTCACCGGCGCTGAACGAGCGAAGAGCGCGCTCACGCTGGTTCTGTGTGCGATCGCCGTGAATAACCGCGCAGGTGATGTTAGCCTTCACCAAACGACGACGGCAAGCATCGGCACGATGCTTGGTGCGAGTAAAGACAATAACGCGCTCGGAACCCGCCTTTTTCAGCACTTGAGCCAAAAGCGCATTCTTCGCCTCTAGGGAAACAGGAAGTGCATACTGCTCTACGGTGTCCGCCGTTGAGGTTACCGGCGCAACCTCGATACGAGCAGGAGTTTTCACCAAATCGGTGATGGATCCAACCTTGCCCTCGTCGAGAGTTGCAGAGAACAACAACGTTTGGCGCTGTTCGGGAGTTGCACCCACAATGGTGCGAATGGCAGGCAAAAAGCCCATATCGAGCATGCGATCTGCCTCATCAAGAACAAGAACCTGAACCTGATCGAGTGAACAAGCACCCTGCTCCATCAAATCGATCAAGCGACCAGGAGTGGCAATAAGGATATCGCAGCCTTGCTTAAGAGCATTGCGCTGAGGGCCGTAACCCAAGCCGCCCACAACCGTGACCGAGGAATGGCCTGTATGCTTGGCAACGGTACGACACACCGATTCTATCTGCTGAGCAAGCTCACGGGTGGGCGTAACCACCAGAAGGTACGGACCGCACCCCAGGCTACGACCGCGAACACGGCGCTTTTCGCCATGCGCCAGATTATTCATGGTTGGCAAAAGGAATGCTGCCGTTTTGCCCGTACCCGTTTGTGCGGCGGCAAGCACGTCACGGCCTTCGAGTACTTGAGGAATTGCCCCCGCTTGAACGGGGGTTGGAGCAGTATAGCCCAGTTCTTCTACCGCTCCCATAATCTCTTGGTTAAGCCCAAGAGCATCAAAGCTCGTACATTCAGCTTCTTGAGTTATATCTTTCTTTTCCTGCGTTGCGTTTGCAGCCATATATCACATTTCCATTCTTCAGCGCCGCATATGCAGAAAGGCATCGGACGCCATACATAAAAAATCCTCGCCATGGGCGAGGCTTAACAATCTTATTAAGGATACCTTACGTTACTTGGATCCCAAAATATGACGGCGGGAGTTTTCATTCTCCCGCCCGTCTACACATATATGCAGCTAATCAGCGTTACGGAAGCAACAACTGAGCAATCTGGACGGCATTGAGCGCCGCACCCTTGCGAATCTGGTCGGCAACGTTCCAAAATGCCAAGCCATTTTCAACGGAAGGATCTTTGCGCAAGCGGCCAACAAACGCACCGTTGGTTCCTGCAAGCAGGCCAGGCATGGGATACAAGCTGTTAGCGGGATCGTCCATTACGGTAATACCCGGAGCAGCCTCGAGTGCAGCGCGAGCCTCTTCCACCGTTACCGGACCCTCGAATTCAACGTTGATGGATTCACCGTGGCAACGAAGGACGGGGACGCGGACACAGGTTGCGGCAACCTGGATATCGTCATCACCCATGATTTTCTTGGTTTCGACAACCATCTTCCACTCTTCCTTGGTGGAATCGTCTTCCAAGAACTTATCGATATGGGGAATGCAGTTGAAGGCGATCTGATGAGCGAAAGCATCGACAGTGAGCTCTTCGCCGTTCAGGAACTGCTGAGTCTGCGCGTACAGCTCCTGCATCGCCTTGGCACCTGCACCCGAAGCAGCCTGGTAGGTAGAAACAACCACGCGCTTGATGGGAGAAATATCATAGAGCGGCTTCAAGGCTGCAACCATCTGGATGGTGGAGCAATTGGGGTTGGCGATAACGCCGCTATGCCAAGCAACGTCCTGGGGGTTAACCTCGGGAACAACCAGCGGCACATCTTCGTCCATACGGAAAGCACTGGAATTGTCGATCATCACAGCACCGGCATCTACGACAGCCTGGCGCATTTCCTTGGAAACGCCTGCACCTGCGCTGAACAGCGCAATGTCGACACCCTGGAAAGATTCGGGAGTCATCTCCTGAACAGTAAGTTCACCTGCGGGAACCTGGCCGCAGCCCTTAAAAGGAAGCTTCTTACCCGCAGAACGCTTTGAGGCAAGTGCACGAATCTCACTTGCGGGAAAATCGAGATCATGAAGAACCTCGAGAAATTCGTTGCCGACAGCGCCCGTGGCGCCCGCTACAGCAACAACCGGATTTGCGGGGATTTCCTTCGTCCAAGTCATTGAAGCTCCTTTGCATCGCGTACTTGGGGAACCATGATACTACTCACCTATAGTTGCACTGTATAAACTTAACATTTGGCGCAAAATGTTGCCTTGAACGGGTTGCGGGGAGCGGATTGCGGTCCAGCTCAAGAAAGGCTAACAATCAAAATGACGGCGACCCTTATGCAAATTGGGGCTTTCATCTTCCCATTTGGCAAAAACCGCTAATGATAAGGTTATAGTGAATTTATACATTACAATGTATCTGTCCAAAAACTATTATCCCTAAACGAGAGGATCTATAATGTTCTGCCCTCAATGCGGTAAAGAAAATGTTGACGAAGCACAGTTCTGTGTTCAGTGCGGCAATGCCCTGAAGCAGGCTGACACAGCCCCTGCTCAACCTCAGCAGCAAACGGCAAGCGCTCCCGTTCCGCCGCCCGCACCTAGCCAGCAGCCTCAACAGCCCCAGCAGCCTGTATATCAGCAGCCCGCAGTACCTGTTCAACCTCAACCCGTTCCCGCTCAGGCAGCAACCTACCCCATGACCAAGCAGGACGAAACCCTCCGTTTGATCAACTTCATTCTGTGCATTCTGAGCTGTATCGCCATTTGCTGGGCGGTTATTCCGCTGGCATGGGCAATTCCCATGACCGTACACAGCTGGGGCATTTACAAGGGCACCAAGCCCAACACCACCGCCTTTGGTGTATGCACCCTGATCTTCGTTAACATCATCGGCGGCATCCTGCTCCTTATCTCCAACAAGGACGACAAGTAAGCAAACACCTAGCCGAAAACCAAACGAGCCCCATCCAAACGGATGGGGCTCGTTTGGTTTTAGTGGGAATATGGGGGGTAAGGTCCCGTTTTCTCACGCAAAAAGGCCTCGCTTGCAGCAAAACGCGCAAGCGAGGCCTTGCCTCTGTGTCCTATGGCTAGGTAGGAAAACGGGGCTTTCCCTATATTCCCAGCTATCGGCCCTTTGCCATCTTTGCGGCGATTTCCTCGGGAGAAAGCTGGGTTTCCTCGAAGATGGTGTCGGAGTCCAAGCCAAATGCAGTGTGCAGGCAACGCACCGCTGCATCTACCTGACTGCCTTCGACCACGATGGAGATACGAATGGGGCTGGTGGAAATCATCAAAATGTTGATATGGTTTTCAGCCAACGCGCCGAATGCCTTAGCGGCAACGCCAGGAGCGGATTTCATGCCCGTACCCACCAGGGAAACCTTAGCAATGTTTTCGTCCATCAAAGCGGTAGCGCCGAACTTCTTAACCAGGGTATCAACAGCTTCCAGAGCCTGTTCTTTCTGGGAGCCAGGGAAGGTGAAGGAAATGTTCGCCTTACCATCGTTTGTGGTGTTCTGGATGATCATGTCAACCGAAACATTGTTGCCCGCAAGGATAGAGAACAGCTGAGCTGCCATGCCAACTTCATCGGGAAGGCCACGCAGGGTGATCTTCATTTCGGATGTATCGTGTGCAATGCCGGAAATTACTGCCTGTTCCATGGAAGGAACAACCTCCTCGATAAGCGTTCCCTCTGCATCAGAGAAAGCAGAGCGGGAATGGATTACAACATGATATTTACGAGCGAATTCCACAGCGCGCGACTGCAGAACACCAGCGCCGCCACTGGAAAGCTCAAGCATATCATCGTATGAGATACGGTTGAGCTTCTTAGCACGAGGGCAAACGCGCGGGTCGGCCGTGTAAATGCCTTCTACATCGGAATAAATCTCGCATACATCGGCACCAATGCCGCAGGCAAGGGCAACTGCCGTAGTGTCAGAACCGCCGCGGCCAAGTGTAGTGATATCGCCATCGGTTGAAATGCCCTGGAAGCCGGCAACAACCACAATTGCACCCGTATCAAGAGCACCGCGGATTCGGTCAGCATTAATGTCTTCGATTTTAGCGCTTGAGAAGACATCGTCGGTAGTAATGCCGGCCTGCCATCCGGTAAAGCTGATTGAGTTGTAGCCCAGTGCCTGAATAGCCATGGCCAAAAGCGACATGCTTACCTGCTCGCCCGTGGAGAGCAACATATCCATTTCGCGTTTGGAGGGATGATCGTTCAATGCAGCGGCAAGACCCACCAGTTCGTCGGTGGTTTTGCCCATTGCGGAAACTACAGCAACAACGTCGTTGCCTTCCTGCTTCATGGCAATAAGACGCTTTGCCACATTTTTGATTCGTTCTGGGGAGGCAACCGAAGTGCCACCAAACTTTGAAACTATAAGTGCCATCGTCTTCTTTCCTCGTATGGGATAACTCTTACATATTACCAAAAGCACCTAGCGGGAAACCCTGTCACAAAAGATTAGAAGCAAACAGGAAACAAAACGGCACGCATGATCGGGAAACGAACCACGGCGCCCGCTAAAGTGCTCAATTCGCTCCGCACGAAGCATTGAAAGCAGACCCTGACCACCACTGCAATCAGGAAGAATAAGGCGAACGATTCAGCGATTGGGCAAAGCTCCAAGACAAACAAACGTTGCGCCCAAAACGCACAAGGCCCTTCGATTCATCCGCGAACCGAAGGGCCTTGCCTAAATGTTCATAAGCCTTGAGTTGAGTGTTAGGCGTACTTCACCATGATCATGCTCATCTTGTTGGCAACCGCTTCACACTGGTCGACGCAATCTTCCATTGCTTCGAACAAGCGCGTCCATACCGAAACGCGCATGGGGTTGTCGCATTCCTTAACGTACAGCTCGCGAATGATGTTCAGGAACAGCGCATCGGCTTCGTCTTCAATATCGTTCACGCGTACCAGCAAGGAATTAAGCTTTTCAGATGCCTTCTTGCAGTTACGGAAGTCAACCATAGCCTCGCTTAACGCTTCACAAGCACGAACGATGAGCTTAGAAAATTTCTTGGCATCTTCATGCATGGAGTGAATATCGAACATATAGAAGTTCTGGATAACCTCTTCGGTCATATCGATGATCTCGTCGAGGCTTTCCGTCATAGCAATGATGTCTTCACGGTCGAGCGGCGTCACGAAATCGGGAAGCAGCGCTTCGAACACGCTATGACATACGCCATCGGCTTCGCGTTCGATAGCATGAGCGCGGGACAGCTCCTTTTCAAGTTCCGCCGCAGACTCGAAGTCATGCACAATTTCCTTTAGTAGCTTCGCTTCTTTAACGCATAAAGCTGCCTGAGCCTCAAATGCATCGTAATAGTCGAACTTCTTCTTCTTTTTTCTACCGATTCCGGCCATGACCCCTCCAAGGTCCGATGCCGCGGATTGCCGCAGCAGTCTCGTCCGCTCTATGCGCATGCACTTACAAAGCGCAGCGCAAGTTTAACAGTAGTAGGCAAACACCCGCCTCTGCTCGTCGCCAATTGTTGTCAAAGAGTTGTGACCCGTCAAAACCAGCGTTTCATCGGGCAGCTGGGAAAGCTTGCGCAACGATGCACGCATCTGCTTAGCATTACCGCCCGGGAAATCAGTTCGGCCGATAGAGGCACAGAACAACGTGTCTCCCGCAATAAGAACATTAGCGCCATCAAGGTACTTGCCCGAATCCGATTCAAGGAACAGGCAGATTCCGCCCGGCGTATGGCCAGGCGTGGCAATAACGCGCCATGCCATATTGCCCAGGCGCAGCTTATCGCCATCTTTCAAGAGATGATCAACCTTGCATGACTTGGTGGGAGGGAACTCCCCTGCTGGCTGGTTCTCGATAACGGGAGCATCAATTGCCGAAGCATACACAGGGGCGTTCGTCATAGCCTTCAAATCGGCAAGGGCGCTGGTGTGATCAGAATGATGGTGCGTCACCACAATGGCATCGAGCTTTTTGTTGCCCAATGCCTTAACGATTGCAGAAGCATTATCGGACGGATCAACCACGAAGGTGGCTGCATCATCAGAAATAATGAAAGTGTTGTTTTCAATGGGGCCCAGCACCAGATACTTGATGTCAACGGCGGCGCCCGTTACACGGAACGTACGTCCGTCTCTTTTCACTGATAGCTTCATTGTCAAAACCTTTCTTAAATAGTTACTTAGAAGACGCTGCGCCAGGCATCATGCGATGGGCATCAAACACGCCATCCACCGCACGAAGCTTTGAAAGGATGCGCTCGATAACCGCCGTATCGGAAACCTGGAACAAGAAACGCATTTCAACCATGCCGTCGCGATGCGTATTCGTATTAACGGAAAGAACGTTGGCACCGTGCTCGGACAGCACCGAGGCAACGTCCATAAGAAGATTCAAGCGATCAAGCGCCTCAACGAAAATTTGCACGTTGAACGAAGTGTCGCCCGAGGGGCCGTCTTCTTCCCAGAACACTTCGATGATGCGCTCGGGATGCTGCTTGAGCGCAGCAGCGTTGGGGCAATCGTCGCGATGAACCGAAACACCGCGGCCGCGGGTAACAAAGCCCACGATCTTGTCACCGGGAACAGGGTTGCAGCAACGGGAAAGACGCACCAAAACATCGTCGATGCCACGAACCACCACGCCGTTCGAGGAATGGGTTTCATGCTTCTTCGGACGCTTGACGCTCGTAAGCATAGGCGGCATCTTGCCCGTAGACGAGGCTGATGTTCCCATAAGGGGCTTCGAAGCGTCTTCGGTGCCGTTGTCTACCAGCAGCTTCAGCATGCGGTTAGCCACATGCATCGGCGCTTCCTTACCAGTGCCGATGTTAACCAGCATATCGTCAGCATCTTTGTAGCCCATAGCTTCGGCAACTTCGCGCATTGCGCGCATGCTCTGAGCACTTGAAATACCGAAGCCATGCTTGCGCATTTCACGCATAAGGATGTCGCGACCTTCTTGCATGTCGTCGGAACGACTGATCTTGGCAAAGAAGGAACGGATCTTCGAGCGAGCCGAAGGCGTTTTCACGATGTTCAGCCAGTCGCGAGAAGGCGTAGCGCTTTTCTGGGTGAGGATTTCCACGCGGTCGCCCATCTGCAGCTTATAGGAAAGCGGCACAATGGAACCGTTGACCTTCGCGCCAACACAGTGGTAGCCCACTTCCGTATGAATGGCGAAAGCGAAATCGACCGGAGTTGAACCAAAGCGCAAGCTCATAGCCTTGCCCTTAGGCGTAAAGACATACACCTCTTTCGGATCAAGGTCGGTCTTGAGCGACTTCAGGAATTCACGCGAGTCTTTGGTTTCGTCTTGCCAGTCGACCATTTCACGCAACCAGGCAATCTGCTTATCGAACGCCGATTCGGCACCCTTGCCGCCCTTTTCCTTATAGCGCCAGTGCGCGGCAACGCCGTATTCGCTCATGCGGTGCATTTCCTCGGTGCGAATCTGCACTTCGAGAGGCCTGCCAGCCGGACCGATAACCGTAGTGTGCAAGCTCTGGTACATGTTGAACTTCGGCATAGCGATGTAGTCTTTGAAGCGCCCAGGCATCGGGTGCCACAAACTGTGAACCGCGCCCAACGCCGAATAGCAGTCTTTCACCGAAGTAGTGATGATGCGCACAGCAATAAGATCGTAGATCTCGGAAAAGCCCTTGCCCTTCTTCGACATCTTTTGATAGATGGAATACAGGTGCTTTGGGCGTCCCATAATTTGAGACCCCACGCCGATCTTGTCCATTTCGCCATGGAGAATGGAAATGACCTTTTCCAAATACTCCTCGCGTTCACGGCGCGTTTCGGCAACCATGCGAGAAACCTGTTTGAACTTGGCGGGCTCCAAATAGAAGAACGCTAGGTCTTCCAATTCCCATTTGATGGAGCTGATGCCTAAGCGATGCGCAATGGGGGCATAGATTTCCAACGTTTCGCGCGCCTTGAAAATACGCCTGTCTTCGCGAAGGGCCGAAAGCGTGCGCATATTGTGCAAGCGGTCGGCGAGTTTGATAACGATAACGCGGATGTCTTTGCTCATGGCAACGAGCATCTTGCGAAACGTTTCGGCCTGCTCGTCGGAAAGCGTTTCCACCTCGATCTTGGTGATCTTGGTTACGCCGTCAACCAATTCGGCAACCGAATCGCCAAACATTTCGGCCACCTGCTGCTTGGTGGCAACAGTGTCTTCCACCGTGTCGTGCAGCAGGGCGGCAATAAGCGTCTCCACGTCCATGTGAAGGTCGGCCAAGATAATGGCAACCTCCACGGGATGGATTACGAATGCTTCGCCCGATTTACGTTTCTGACCAGCATGCATTTCCTCGGCAAAGCGGAAGGCCTTTTCCAGCAAAGCCAATTCGTCTTTGTCTAAATAGGTAGAAGCCAAGCCCTCAAGCGCCTTAAAGCGTTCCTTCGGGTCGGAGCCGACTGGCGCCGAAGTGGCCGATTTGATGGTTGGATCAACAGACGAAGCCACTAATCCAACCGGATGAAGTTCGTTGGCATCTGACATGGCTATCGTTCCTCCTGGGGGTTCGTAGCGGGAAGCAAAGGGCGCCTTATGCGACTCTGCAGTTCTTCCGCAGAGCTGGAAAGCACCCAATCCTTGAAGGTCGCGAACGATTCGCGCTCGTCCATGCCTTCGCGATAGCGCACGCTATCGTCCAGTTCGACCTTACCCTTATAGTCTACGACATTGATGCTTCGTTCTTTACCCGAAACCCCTGCGCAACCTTGAGTTTTGATAAGTCCCAATTCTTCGAACACCGAAATGCCACACTCTACTTGTGTAGCGGTAATAACGGCACCCAACAAACGGGAAGAACTCTTTGCCGCACCCTCCGCGTCGAGGGTAAAAAAGCCTTGCCCATGTTTGCGCTGAAGGGTGCGAAGCCCTCGATATATTTGTGCCATTCCGTCATGGGTGGGAGCAGCATCATCCAAAATGCCAGCGTTGAGCTGCGCATCTCCCCTACCGAACAACAAATGGATCTGCGCTGGCTGGCCATCGCGACCCGCACGACCCGCCATCTGATTGAACTCAACCTCGCTAAAAGGCAGATGGTACAGCACCACATGACGAACGCCTGGGATGTCAACCCCTTCACCAAAAGCAGAAGTTGCAACCAGCACCTGCAAGCCACCTTCACGGAACAACGATTCAACACGCTCGCGCTCGGAGCGAGAAAGACCAGCGTTATAAAAGCCGATCAGCGAGGCGATATGGGGTTCCTGCTTGCGAAGGCTTCGGGTTAGCGCAATGGTTTCCATGCGTGAATTAACGTAGATCAGGGTTTTTTCGCCCTGCGCTACCAGGTTAACCAAATAGCGCTCACGCTTCTTCATATTGCGCTGATCGACCACTGCGAGGTTGGCGCGCTCGTGTTTATCTACCACCACGCATTTGGGCGATATACGGAATGCTTCGCAAATGCACTGTTCCACTTCGCTGTTTGCCGTTGCGGTAGCCGCAAGCACCTGAGGAGACCCCAATGCCGCAATAGATTCGCCCAAGCGAGCATAGAAGGGGCGGAACCCCGCCTTCGAGGTTCCCACATGATGAGCTTCGTCGATTACCGCAAAGTCGATAGACCCGGTAACGGCAAAATCGGCCGCATGGAACGCCAGATATTCAGGCGTGGTGAGCACGATATCGACTTCATGAGCAGCAAGACCCGCCATAACCGCAGCACGCTCTTCCGGCGTAGAAGCGCCCGTAAGCACTTCAGAGCGGATGCCAAACGAACCGAGCGTTCTGTCCAGATGGAATGACTGGTCGGCAACAAGGGCACGCAGGGGGTACACGAACAAGCTTGCTTTACCATGAGCAAGGGCCTGCTCAACGGCATGGATATGGAAAATGAGCGATTTGCCGCGTCCCGTTCCCATGATGGCTAAAGCAGAATTGCCTGCATCAAGAACGTCCAAGGTGCGCTGCTGCGAATCGTGCAGCTGGGCTTCGCCCAAGAACGCGCCTATCAATGCAGCGCGAAAACCCGCAGGATCGGCCTTGGCGTATTCCTGCCACATAAGACGATCGGATTCCGGAGCGATAAGGCTAGTTGCATCTTCGCCTTCGGTTTCGTCTTCTTCGGCAGCAACCAAACCTGAAACGAATTCCTTGTCTTCGCCCAAGCACGTTTCAAGCGCGCTGCAGGGCGTGAGAGGCTTAAGAGAAGAAATAACTGCCTTGACCGAACGGCGCCCACGCCAGCTGTCTATCTGCAACTCGAACACCGCGTCGAGCGCACATCCGCATCCCAACAGCCCCGAGATGTCAGGACAATGGAACATAATGCTGGAAAGAGAGTTCACCCCGTCGGTAAGCGTGCAGGAAAGATGCGTCTTATCGGCACCCACTGCCCTACCCCCGGAAATAACCACGCCATGCGCCAGAAAATGAGGGCTGGGGTTTTCCTGCCCAAACGGGGCGAGCAAATCGAGTTTTGCCACGTTTTCCAGCGTAAGCTCGGAAAGATCCAAGCTGGCGTCCACTTCAATGCGGGGAATGAAATCTTCGGGCGGAAGCTTGTCCATGTAGGCGCACAAGCGTTCCGAAAACTCGGGAAGCTTAGAAGCGGGCAGCGTAACGCCCACAGCAGCGTGGTGCCCGCCGAAACGCGTAAGGATGTCCTGACACGAGGAAACTGCCTCGAACAGGTTAACGTCACCAACGCTACGGCCAGAACCATGAGCTTCGTCCCCTTCGATAGTGAACAAAATGGAGGGAACGCCATAACGGTTGGTAAGGCGCGAGGCAACAATGCCTTTGACGCCCTCGTGCCAGCCATCGCCAGCAACCACCAAGGCACGCTGGCCTTTAAAGACGCGTTCTGCCTGTTCGGAAGCAACTTCAGCAAGCTCCGCTTCGATGGTGCGACGCTGGGTGTTCACGTTTTCCAATTCGGCAGAAAGGTGGCACGCTTCAGCGAAATCGTCGCACATCAGCAAATCGAGTGCCAATTGGGCATTGCCCATACGCCCTGCCGCATTCAAGCGAGGAATGATGGTAAAACTCAAGCTCGAGGAAGAAACGGGGTTATCGGCGAAGCCCGATTCTCCCAAAAGTGCTGCAATACAAGGGCGCGGGTTTTCGTTGATCATGCGCACACCGGCACCTACCATGGCACGATTCTGACTGCGCATAGGCATAAGGTCGGCCACCGTGCCCAACGTTGCCAGATCGATAAGCTCACGCCAGAGGTTGGGTTTGCCAAAACGCGAACCAACTGCCTGCACTACTTTCAACGCCACACCAGCGCCCGCAAGGATGGAGCTGGGATTGTCGTCGCATTTAGGATCGACCACCGGCACGCCCTCGGGAACCAAATCGGCAGGCTCGTGATGGTCGGTAATGATCACATCGATGCCACGCTCTTTGAGGATTTCCACTTCATTTTTGGCGGCAATGCCGTTGTCTACCGTAACCACCAGATTCGGATTGCAGGCAGACGCCCTGTCGATGGCGGCTTTCGAGAGGCCATAGCCTTCTTCGAAACGCAATGGGATGAACGGGGTAACACGCGCGCCGCATTCACGCAAACCACGCGTCATGATGGTGGTTGCCGATACGCCGTCAAGGTCGAAGTCGCCGAACACCAAAATGTGTTCTTCATTTTCAATGGCAGCCTCGATACGATTCACCGCTGCTTCCATGTTTTCTATTTCATAAGGATTCGCCCAATCCCTTTCAAGCGAGGGATTCAGAAACTCCTGAGCCTTTTCAACCGTGTCGAACCCACGCGCCACCAACGTGGCGGCAATAAACTGCGGCAGATCCAATTCGGCTGCAAGGCGCGATGCCACGGCCGAATTGGCCACAGCAAGATTGATGCGCGCACTCATAACAATACCTACTAACTTTTTTCTTTCTCAAAAGGCATTGTATAAGAAAGGCGCGCTACCCATAGAGGTAACGCGCCGATGGTTCCAAGGCGTTGACGAAAGGGCGCCTTCACTGAGCGGTTTAGCTAAAGTAGCAACCACAACACCCACAGCAACCAACAAATCACTGCAGAAACACAGCTGCATCAGCGCTTACCAAACGCTTGCGCCGCCTTCAAAAGTTTTGGTCAAAAACGGAAGCTAGAAAGCCGATTCGTAGATAGCACGCGCGTCTTCCAAGGTGATTTTCTTGAATCCCCCGAATGCTTCGCCTTTGTTGGCCTTAAGGGTGGCAAGGAAGGCGTCAACGTTTTCAAGCTTCAGACCAAACTCGCCCAGTTTGGTGGGCATGCCCAATTCGGCAAAAAACGCTTGCAGCTCATCGATGGCAGCCGTAACTGCATCTGCCACGGCTTCTTCTGTTTCGTCTACCGGCTCAATGCCAAATACCAAATCGGCAAACGCAAGGAAGCGGCTGGGGTCTTCGCTCCACACGAAACGCATCCACGCGGGCATCATAACGGCCAAACCGGCACCGTGGGTTATCGAAGTGTCGAATGCGGAAAGCTGATGCTCCAGGGCGTGGCTTTCCCACCCGCCGGCACGGCTCGTAGGCACAGCGTTAAGGCCGCAGCCCGCAAGATCGTTGTGAGCAAGCGTGCCCGACCACATAATGTTGGCACGAGCCTCGTAGTTTTCCGGTTCGGCAATTGCCACCGGAGCCTGGTTGATGAGCGCACGAATAAGGCCCGTAGCAATGTTATCGGTAACCTCGGAAGACCCTGCACCGCTGAAGAATCGCTCGCATATGTGGGCAATCATGTCGGTTACACCCGCTGCCGTCTGATACGCAGGCAAGGTGAATGTAAGTTCAGGATCCAGGAACGAAACTTTAGGACGGATAAGATCGGAATTCACGCCAAATTTCGCATCGATACTATCATTTGAAATAACGCACGAGCTGGAGCCCTCCGAACCCGCAGCGGGAATGGTAAGCACGCACATAAGCGGCAATGCTTGCTCAATGGCTGTCTTCTTGGCGAAGAAATCCCACACATCGCCATCGTGGAACACGCCGAACGCAATAGCTTTCGCGCAGTCGATCGTGCTGCCACCACCAACGGGAAGTACCAGGTCAACATCATTTTCCCGAGCTACAGCAATGCCCTCACGCACCGATGCCACTTCGGGGTTGGGACGCACACCCGAAAGCTCAACGAATTCGACGCCCGCCTTTACAAGCGATTCCTTTACGCGCGCCAAGGTGCCCGTGCGCACCACCGATCCGCCCCCATATACAAGCAGGGCACGTTTATAGCCGAGCTTGGCAACGTGCTGCCCCACTGCATCGGTAACACCGCGCCCGAACACGAATCGGGTTGGAGAGTAAAACTCGAAATCGTTCATGGAACGTCCTTTCGTCGCTTCTTTAGGGCTGACTAATCAGCAAAAACTGAGCGAAAGGCAGCAAGAAACCGCCCTCTACGCCCGTATTATACGGAGCTTATCCAAGATTTGCGCACCCTTGGAAGCTAGCGGCGCATACAAGGGAACGAGAGAAAAGCCAACCTTCAGAAGGGGCAAAAGGCCATGCAGGCTAACGGATTCCCATAACGAAAACCTCGAACAGGGAAACAACTACCAGGAAGGCGAAGTTATATGCCTCAAAACGAGCGATAAACTTGCCGTTGCTACCCAGCCCCGACTTCTGATACTGCCGAAGGGTAATGAGCGTTGCCAAGGAAGAAATGGGCGTACCTACTGCGCCCACGTTAGTGCCAAGGGCAATGCCCGCCCAGTCGTTCGAGAAGTGGCTGATCAGAATTGCACTGGGCACATTGCTGATAATCTGGCTGCTGACAAGCGAGGTCACGAATGCGCCGCAAGCATCCAAAACGGTGCTAAAGAAATCGGAAATGGCGGAGATCTGAGCAATATTCCCGCTAAAAATGAAGAAGCAGACAAATGTCATCACCAAGGCGTAATCGGTCTTTGCAAATGCCCTTCTGTCGGTAATGGCAAGAACAACGACGATAACGGTCATGCCCATCAAAAACGGCACCGCACCAACCGTCATTGCTATGCAGAGTGCAAACAAAACAACGTATATTGCAACGCGCGGCTTAGACACCTGAATGCTTTCGGGTTTTCGGTAATGGAACTCCGCCTTCTTCACAAAGCAGCAACAAACAAGAATGAGCGCCACTGACAAAACAAGCGGAGGAGCCATAGCCGCAACGAAATCACCGAAGCTAACCCCGAACACTGTGTACAGATACAAATTGTGGGGCTTGCTGAATGGCAGCAGCATTCCGCCAAAATTGGCGGTAAGGGTGATAGCGATGAAAGCGAACGGGATCTCCGATTCGCGGTTAACCGATTTCAGAAGCACCAAAGCAAGGGGTAAGACAGCAATCAGCGTCATGTCGTTAGACAAAACCATCGAACAGCCGAGCGTAATCAGTACCAAGGCAATTACTAAGGTTCGCGTGCTGGTTACATGCTGCACCAAGGAATGGGCGACGAATTCAAGCAGCCCTGAAGAATCGATGGCGGCAATTACCGCAAGAATGCTGAATAGGCAGGCCAGGGTATGCCAGTTGAAATAATCAAGATACGCAATAGAGGGAGGAACGAAAAACATCGTTACCAGAGCCGCCACCGCCGAAACCACCAGCAAAGGATTATGGGCAAGCGCCCGCTCCGCAGCGCGTTCCGCCGAGCGAGCTCGCATGCCCTCAAGATGGATGCCGTGATGCTTTACGTCTAAATCTTCAATATGTTCGCTCGGGAGCTTCATGTAGCAATTGTACGCCCAGCCAGCCTATAAAATGAGGGGTCTAATCAGCGGAATTGTCCTATTGATATGGCATTATGCGGCGAAGTATCACTGGCTCCGCCCATCAATTCGCATCTTCAGGCCCCCGCCCATCAATCCATCCCTCAGGCCCCTCCCCCTCAAGGACGGCAATAGCCTTTGCGTACTTCTCTGCGCGACGTTGGTCTTTTTCGGTGATGCGCGGAAGCCTGGATAAATCGCTGTTGTGACGCAAATCGGCAAGTTTCACCGCACGTGCGAGCGGGTTCGGCTTAAGGGAGCGAACATATTCGAGGTACGGCAACGATTCATCGCGGGTAAGTAGCTTTAACGCTTCGATAACTTCGGGCGCAACCCCTCTTTCCCGAAGATCTGCAAACGTAAGCGGGGTATCTTCAACCACATCGTGCAACCATGCAACGGCTTTGGCAGCATCGCCCTGTACACTAGCTGCAACATGAGCAGGATGCATGATGTAGGGTTTTCCTGCTTTGTCCACCTGGCCTTTATGAGCCGAAACTGCAATAGACTGCGCCAATTCGCTTTGAATGTGATCCATAGTTTCCACCTAATAAAAAGTAGCGGGCCAAACCCGCCGCTTAAACAGAACTGCTATTCGGACTTTGCCGGGCCGGCGAACGCGCCCGCGCAATGAGGGCAGCGCGTTGCGCCTTCCTTAACTTCCTCCAAACAGAACGGGCAGGTAGGAGCAGGCGTTTCTTCTTCCTTTTCCTTCTTAGCAATCTTATTACCAAGATCCTACGCCTTGTTCACCGCCCTTATGAGCAGGAATACGACGAAGGCAACAATAAGGAAGTTTATGCACGCGCTGATAAATGCGCCGAAGTCGATTTCGGTGCCTAGCACAACCAAACCAGAAACGGCATCCGCGCTGCCACCTGCAACAACAGAGATGAGTGGGTTAATGATGTTTGTGGCGAGCTCCGTGACGATAGACGTGAATGCCCCGCCGATGATAACAGCAGCAGCAAGATCCATAACGTTGCCGCGGTTGATGAGCTCTTTGAATTCGCCCAGGAACTTCATCACGGTGGTTGTCTTTCCAGTGGGGCTATAAAACCTGCGCAACCGAAACTGCCATCTATATGCCAGGCAGACATCAGAAGAGCGCATGCAAAACGTTCAAATTTTACCAAAGCAACAGGATATGCTGAATGGATGTGGCTTTAGCGTGTTTGATAGCCCCGAGATGCAGAACGGGCATTCATGCGAGCTCAACGCACCCGAAACAAGCAGCTTCTCGGTTCCCGAGGCTACCTACACGATCAACGTCACCGATCCGACTCCCGAACCTAGCGACGAAGACCCTTTCGACGAACCTCAACGCTTTCCCACGCCAAAGCGGCGTGGGAATAGCGAGATTACGAAAAGAAGATCGAAAACAGAAGCAGAGCGAGCACGAATGCCGTAACGGATTTGGTGAAGGTGATAAGATCTTCGCCTGGCTCGGGGTTGAGATTTTGCCACCCCCAGCTTCCTGCAATATGCGATTGGGCATGATTTACCGTGGCGCCCATCAAGTACTTCGTGAATTGGAAAATGCCATATATCAACAGGGCAAGAATAATGATGGTAACCATGGCTATCGTTTCCTTCCGTTGTGCGTTTATGCTTCGTTTCATTAACGACAACGATACGGAATCAGCATTTTTCAGGTGTACAAAACAATTCCCAGGGTATTGCATGGAACAGGGGAAACCAAGCGCAGAAAGAACAAAAGGAAGCCATTTTTCAGGCTTCCTTTTATAGCCACGACATGGGGATGATGGCTTCGGCAGTATAACACGGCCAGCGGCAAATCGGAACGCTGGCCCTTCGATTTAAAGAATCACGCCCACAATGGGCATGTGAACCACCTTCTTCATTGACGGCCCATCGAGCCCGAGCCATACCGCTCCAAGCAAACCGCCAATTGCGGCTCCGAATGCGGCTTAAGGAAGGCGGCTACGCCTTTGGTTGGTCTGTACCGAAAATACTCGGCAACATTATGTTGGTAAATCGACGGACTACCGGTTTGTCTTTCTGGCTGAGATCAACCAAATAAACGCCCGCCTTGCTTTCCTTCAGAACAAACACGTGCCCCGCCTTGGCTCGCAATCGTAAAGGTGGCCAGGCGCAAATATCACTATGCCGCTATCCCATCTGCTGAACATCCTCATCACCTTTTCTATGGTTCAACGATCCTTCTACGCGGAACGAAGCCGGTGTTTGTTCTTTTCGGAATTAGTTGCAGCTTTAATTATCAGCCAATTTGATATAGCCAAGATTGCATTGCCTCAATTGCTCAATGAACCATCTATCGATTAGATCTCCCCGACGATCGGTAAGCGGATAAAGAGCTTGAAAAATAAGCACCCATCAGGCTACTCCGGCTCAGGGCGACCGGGCTCCCGTTAGGTGAAAAGCGGTTATACCGCATCAGGGCACGGCGAAATTGGCAAACGAACGGGCATCACCTACACAAGTTCGAGCCCTGCCGTCACGGAAAAAATCCAGAACGCCTGCTCCCACGTCCATCACGGCGGCCAACAGCTTTGCCATGGTCACACTTGAACGTCTTCGTCTCATAGTCGAAGTTGATACCACCCGCCTTGTAACCCACGTTGCGCGTGTGGTCGCCCCGACCCGATACGGTGGTCTTTAGCCCCACAATCTCCCTGACGTTCTTTTCCACGCGCACCATGCGCCCGCCACCGGTCGGCACCCGTTCGCGGACGTCTCTAGGCAGACAAAGCACAACACCGCCATAGCGTTTCGAACACCACAAGCCTCGGCTCGAAGGCGGTACGCTGCTCGTTAGTCGCCGCCTTCGTCTCCTTGATCCGCCTCCGACACCTCGGTCGACTTGAAGGCGTCCACAATCTGCGCCTCCACCTGCGCGATCTTCTCGTCGTGCTCGGCTAGGGCGCGCCGAAGCTTATCCTCGCCCTCAGGCTCAAAAGCCGTCCGAGGTACTCGCTTGCACGCCGTCTTGCGGCTGTTACGAGCCGCCCCACACCTGCGCTTCATCGGCCTCGCCGTCCAAGAGAACAGGTAAAAGGCACTAGGGGCACGCTGAGGCACATCCGAAAGAGCCGTTTCGTTACACAGAATGAAGAGCATAGAGAAACACGGCACATCCCTCCTAGCAGGCAATTAGCGCATTATCTTTAGAAACCGAGAGAGAATAATAAGGTTTTATTGTATTAAACGAATTGCCCCTGGACGCTTAGCTCCCATCCTGGTAGCCTGGGACTCCAAGATATACGTTTGGAGAGGGTTGGCAGTGATTCCTGTTATCGACTTATTTGCAGGGCCGGGTGGCCTTGGAGAGGGCTTTTCATCCCTTCAAGATGCCGATAACAAACCCGTGTTTCAAACGATCATGTCCATCGAGTGCGATATACAAGCTCATCAGACGCTAAGACTTAGGTCGTATCTACGCAAAATTACGAAACCCGATGGGACGTTGCCTCGTGTGTATCTTCAATACATGGAGAATCATGAAGCTGAGTCCTTCGAGCGTCTTATCAACTATCGTCCTGAAAAATGG
>OLPN01000849.1_pt1 | contig 30176 bp, 33 predicted proteins | sample 1672601 | NCBI WGS metagenome assembly OLPN01 (sample SAMEA3136704, study PRJEB25190) | human gut metagenome | reverse complement strand
GCCGGAGCGGTGCTTAAGCCGCAAGGCGGGAATTGTGCGGTGTTGCCTAAGAAAAATCGTTTTGGAGGGTCATTATGCTGCTGGAAGTTTGTGTGGATAGCCTTGCATCGGCGCGCGCTGCCATTGCTGGTGGGGCGGACCGTCTGGAACTGTGCAGTGCACTGCTGGCCGGTGGGCTGACCCCTTATACCGAGCTGCTGCGTCAGATCCGACACGAAAGCGATGTTGCCGTGCGCTGCCTGATACGCCCGCGTGCAGGGGACTTTCTGTATATGCCGGAAGAGATTGAGATGATGTGCGCGCAGATCACCGAGCTGCGCAGTGCCGGGGCTAACGGTTTTGTGATTGGCTGCCTGAACCCGGACGGCACGCTGGATTGCACCGCAACCGCACGGCTGGCAAAGGCCGCCAATAGTGCTGGGCTCACCCTACACCGCGCCATTGATGTATCTGCCGACCCATTGCAAACCTACCGCGACGCCGCCGCCCTTGGAATTGATACCGTGCTGACCAGCGGTGCCGCCGCCAGCTGTGTGCAGGGTGTTGACGTTCTGTGCAGCCTGTTGGCAGAGCGTGACCGCACCAATGGTCCGGAAGTACTGATCGGTGCCGGGGTAAACGCTGGGGTGATCCGGCAGCTTTCGGCTGCCCTGCCGGGCGCAAGGGCTTACCACATGAGTGGGAAAGTGGAACTGGAAAGCCGGATGGTGTTCCGCCGCGAGGGCGTTCCCATGGGGCTGCCCGGTTTGGACGAGTGGCATATCCAGCAGACGGATACAGCGTCCGTGCGTGCCGCGCGCCAAGTGTTGGACGATTTGGCGTGATTTTATTGTATTTTCTCTTTTTCTTTTTAATTTTTGCAATTTCTTTTGCTGTTTTTTCATTTTCATGCTTGACATTCTGCAGGGCTTATGGTAATATAACTATCGCACCTTGGTGGTGGCCACTGTGGAGAGGTGTCCGAGTGGTTTAAGGAACTGGTCTTGAAAACCAGCGATTCGCGCGAGCGGACCATGGGTTCGAATCCCATCCTCTCCGCCATTTTGTGTGAAAAAGTGAATAGTTTATCACTTTGACTTGTGGAGTAATACTCAAGAGGTCGAAGAGGCGCCCCTGCTAAGGGCGTAGGGTGGGAAACCGCCGCGAGAGTTCAAATCTCTCTTACTCCGCCAAATCAGCCAATATTTAACGCTAACACGTTGAATATCGGCTGATTCTTTTTATATTTTCCGTTCGTAAATATTCGTAAAAAACGTCCAAAAACACGGAGAACCGTGTTGGGTGTGTACGCTGGTGTGTACCGTGGTGTGTACTGCGGTGTGTACGACATTTGTTCCCCACATAGCATCGTATATTTTTTCATTTCCCGCTGTCGCTCCCACCATTTTCGTTCCCTCACAAAAACGCTTCCGCCTCAACTCGTTCCAAGTTCTCTCCAAGTTTTCCCCAACAAATGCCAAAAGCCCCGGCAGGCCGCACGGTTCCTCACCGTACCGCCCGCCGGGGCTTTCTCATTGCGTATTACTGCTTGCTCTCATGCTCCACCGCGCACTTGATGATCTCACTCAACAGCTCCGCCCGGCTCTCGCCGTCCTTCACCGTCAAGCCCATCTGGCACGCCAGCTCCACAAGCTCGTCATAGTCCAGCTTCTCCAGCGCATTTTTCCCGCTCTGGCCGCTCGCACCGCCCAGTGCCGCATCAATAACTGTCTCCGCGCCGCCTTTCTCCACAGCAGCCTTGCCAGCCGCCAGCAGCTTCACCAGCTTTTCCGGCACATTCGCACCCATAGCCGCGGCATTTTCCACAATAGAGCCGAGCTCCGTAAAAATGTACCATACCAGTACCACCGGCAGGATCACCGCACTATAATTGATGCCGATGCTCGGAATGCTCTCCACGGCCATGTGCACCGCCGCATCGGTAATGGCAGCCACCACCACCACAAGAAACATCCCGCCCTTGTGGTAAATGCCCTCTCTGGCAACCTTGCTCGACCACTCGCCGTTCTTGCAGGCGGCAGCACTGCCGCTGATGTAGTCCACCGCCATGCAGGCTACCCACACCAAGGCCAGGCAGCCCACAACGCCAAATGCAGCCGAGTACATCCCGGCCACCGCCGCGATTGCACCCTTGATTGCCAAGAAAATGTTCTCGTTGTTTTCCATGTTGTTTTCCTCCCCGCCTTGTTCGGCGGCCATCGTCAGAATGGTTTCTTCATTTTCGCGGTCAGTCCGCGTACTTTGCGTGGTAATACCTGTCGTTGTCCAGCCCGTACTTCTTCGCCAGCAGGTAGAACTCCATCGCCGCCGCGTTCGGCAGCGTCACCGGGTCAAGGCTGATGGTCTGCTTTGTTTGTGCGGCAGGCTTGTCCATCTTCGGCAGCTCCTTGATGATCTTGTTCAGGTCCGTTTCCGTGGCAATGCCCGCCACGCCACCTTTTGCGCTTTTCGCATACTGGTGGATGTACCGCGGCAGCGCCTTGTCATAGTTTGCGCGTACATCCGCCAGCCAGCCCGGCCACGTTGCGCACAGCCCTGCGTAGTCAATGTTCGTGGTTGTGAACGATGTGAAAGTATACACCCCCGGCGTAAAGCCAAGCTCTGCCGCTCTCTCGCAGAACGCCTTTGCGCAGGCCGTGCGCTGTGCCTTGCTCAAGCTGTCCGCGCGGCCATCGTGTGTGCCGGTCTTTGTCGTGTGCCCCCATTCGCTGTCGAAAAATAGGGGATAGCCGCTCGGTGCCAGCTTCGCGCAGAACTCCGCTTCCGCCCGTGCTTCCGCTTCCGTCACGGCCTGGCTGAAAAAGTAGAACCCCAGCAGCTTGCCGTTGCCCTTGGCCCCGGCAAGGTTTGCGTCGAACTTTTCATCCTTGCACAGTGCGCCGCTGCCGTAGCCGCGGTAGCCGATTCGCACCATAGCCATGTACGGCACCTTGGCCCAGTCAATGTCGCCCTGATGCTTCGACACGTCGATGATGGTTGCCCCCACGCCGGCGCCTGTCACATTCCCGGCAGGCTCCGTGCTCTGGTCTGCACTTCCGTATACGCCCACCGTGTTCGGCACACCTGCATATTTCGTCGGGTCAACGCCCGTGCCTGTCGCCGTGGCGCGTGTTTCAAGGTGGCAGTGCTTGTACGGCGGGTTTGCGTCTGCCGCATTCCCGCTGTTTCCCATCACGGCCAGCGCATCGCCGCTGCTTACTTTCTGCCCCTGCTTCACAAGCAGGGATGCACAATGGCAGAAGTACAGGTAGTTCACCGTGTCAGGCGTCTGGTTCTTGTCCAGCTTCACGCAGACATACCAGCCCCACTCCCACGTCCTATTGCTCTTGTTCAGCACAATGCGTGCATTCACAACAGTACCCGTGATCTTTTTGCCCATGTAAAACGGCATATAGATGGTCGTGTCGTCCAGTCCCACAATGTCAATGCCGCCATGCCAGGTTTTCCCGCCGCCGCGGGTCCAGCCAAAACGGCCATAATTATACCGCACCTCAACGCGGCCCTTAAAAATGCCCGTCTGTTCCATTCCGTTCAACCCCTTTCGTCAAACGTCAAAAATGTCCCCGCACAGTTCCCGGCTCATGCCGTCCGCCTGCGCGGTCTGTTCCTCCGTAGGATCATAGCCGCCCAGCTGGCGGATCACATCATGCTGCACGCGGATGATCTCGCTTTGCAGCTCCACCACCGCGCACAGCTTTTCGATCACTGTCGCCTCGGCCATAAGGCAGTTGTCCATATTCTTCACCTACGATGTTTCGTGTTATCTCGTTAAGCCGCCAGCGCAGCGCACCGCTGTTCGTGTGGTCCATCATGCCGCGTATGCTTGCCACCCGCCGTTGATACTCCACCCCGGTAATAACGCCGTCGCGCACATCCTCGCTGATCTTGCGTACCTCGCGCTTCATCCGCCGTGCCGTGCTTTTGCGCAGTACCGCGTGCGTCGCCCATACCCGCTGCCCCACAAACTCAATGCCCATGCTCACAGGCCGTATGCAGGTCTTGGCGTTCAGGTCAAGGTGCAGCATCTCGCTCAAAAATGCCGCAATCGCCGCATGGCACTGCTTCAGCTGTTCCTTGTCCGGCCCCAGCACCAGTATGTCGTCCATGTAGCGGATGTAGCAGTGCAGCTTCAAGACGTGCTTGCAATACTGGTCCAGCTCGTTCAACACAATGTTCGCAAACATTTGCGACAGCAGGTTTCCTATCGGCATCCCCACATTGTACAGCCAGCTTTCAAACGCCACGTCCTCCGGCTTCTTGCCACGCGGCAGTCCAAACGGCTCGTTCGGGTTGTTGATCACCCGTTCCAGCAGGGTCATAACATCCGGGTCCGTGATCCGCCTGCCCAGTATTTCCAGCAGCACCGCATGATCTACGCGGTAAAAATACTTGCTTATATCCAGCTTCAGGTAGTACCAATCCGGGTATATGCTTCGGTCTATCTGCCGCAGCCAGTATTGCAGCCGCCCAACAGCCTTGTGACTCCCTTTGCCTACGCGGCAAGCGTAGCTGTCTGTAATAAATGTGCGGTCAAAATACGGGTTCAGCAGTTGGTACACGCTCCACTGCACAATGCGGTCACGGTAGGGCAGCGCCATCACAAGCCGTTTCTTCGGCACTTGCACCCACAAATGCCGGTAGCCTCCCGTGCGGTAGGTGCCGGCCCTCACATCCCGCTGTATGTCCAGCAGGTTGCCGTCAAGATTCTGGTGGAAATACCGCACTTCCTCGCGGTATCTCTTTCCCTTGTGTGCGTTGCGGTTTGCCCGTTCCAGCCACGCAAAGTCCGTCATAACAGCAAAGGCACCCGGCCCAATGACCGTGTGCCCATCTTCTGCCCGTGCCAGCGCTACCGGCTCTCCGAGCTTCTTACTCATAAATTTTTACTTCTCGCTCCGCCCGGTGTCGCATCTCTGCTTCCCGGGCAATTCACATTTTTTCCCGGCTCTCCACCGGGAACGGAAATGCGCTCCTTTAAGTTCACACACCGACTGCCGCTCGTAAGCCGCAGCCCTCTTATCCGGCGTAAACCTCCGCCACCTTGCGTGTGTTTGATCGTAAAGCGCAGCGCCCGCCAACACTCCAGCTGGTAGACGAGCGTGGGTCGCCCAGGATCAAGAAGAACACGCCCGCAATGCCGCCATTGTTCCAGTTGCCGCCGCGATTCGGGCACCGCCGTAAAATAGCACATTCCCGGTTTATGAAAAACGTCCGTCTACTGTTTCAGCGTTTTCAAATAGCCACCCAGCAGCCGTCCGATCTCATCGTTCATTTTCGCCCACACTTCCCGCTGGTGCATGGTAAGGGGCGGTTGCATTTTATCACCGTAGAAATCCTTATCACTTGCCATCACTACCAGCTCGCGCAGCCATGCCAGCTCAACGTCCAGCGTTTGTGTGGTCGTTTTCTTGTAGCACTTCTTGTCTAACTCAACCGTCATTCTGTACATGCTGATCATGGTGCGGCGCATTTCATCGGCAAGCTCTTTGCTTTTCCGCGGGAACGTCATTGTCAGCTTATATCCATAATGCAGCATTTCTTTTGTTTTCTCGCGCAGCCAAAACGGTTGATATTGTGCTTCGCCAGCCGTCCTCTGGGGCGGCACCTCGGCATTTCTCGGCACAGTCAACACCTCCTGTAAATTCGGCGCGGCTCAAAGCCGCGCGGGGTTTGTGTCTGCGCTATCGCGCAGACCCCAGCACGTCAGGGTCCAGCTTACTGCTTTACAAAAGCGCAGCGCCCGCCAATATTCCAGTGGGTATTCGAGCGTGGGCTGCTCAGGCTCAAGTAGAACACGCCCGCATCGCCGCCATCGTCCCAGTCGCCGCCGCGAGACGGGCACCGCTCATCCGCGCCGTTGTTGAAGTAGAAGTAGTCGCCGCCGTAGGTTGCGTCAATGCCGGTGCCCGTCAGCGCGGTGTCCGGCATCAGTGCAAGGCTCATAAGCAGCAGCTTTGCGGCATCGCCCACGGTGGCATCGGCGCTCACGTCCTTGAATCCGCAGCCGACGCCCTTGTCCTCGCGGTTGGTCATGTTGGCGCTCCACACGCCCTTGCTGCCGATGTAGTCCAGCTTCACGCTGCCCTCGGTAGTTCCGTTCCCGTCCGGGGTGATCAGGGTGCCGTCGCTTGCCTTGATGGCCTTCCATGCGGTAGAGCTTGCGCTCGAATCGCAAGAGCTGTCGGCGGCGTTGTTGTCCGCAATGATCTGCAACTCGCCCTTGACCAGACGCATGCCCAGCACCCACTCCCAGACATTGCCGTTCATGTCATATACGCCGTCCATCTGTCCGTTGTGGCTCCAAGTGACCAGGCCGGTGCCGGTCAGCACGCGGGCGGTCTTGTTGTTATCCTGCACGCCCGGTGCAGGGATAGCAATATACCCGCTCTCGCTGGCATCCTTGCCGTAGTTGTTGTTGCCCTTCGGCTCGCAGCCGTTCTTGTGGCACCACAGCGCCACCGCGGCCCACTCGGCGTTTGTCGTCTCATGCCATCCCGCGCCCTTGGCGGCGGCCTGCTGGCGGAACTGGTCGTAGTTCTGGCTTGTGCTGGGGTCCTGCGCGGGCAGGCTGTAAGCGCGGCCATTGTAGTGCTTCGTCTGGTACTTGCCCATGTAGAAGCCCGCGATCTCCTTGCCGTTCATGCGGAACGCCGGGTGTACGCTCGTGTCGCTGGTACTAAGCACGTCGCAAAGGCGGAACGCCGGGATGTACACCATGATGGACGGCTCGTCCTTGTCGTCCATCAGCACATCATTCGTGGGGAACACGGCCTGCACGGCCATGCGCATTGCATCAAAGTTGTTAGCCATCTCTCATTCCTCCTTAAAACTCGCCGTCCAGCTGGTTGATGTAAATGCCGTCAATGGCAAACAGGTCAAGCTCGACCTTGCTCATGTCCAGCGGCAGGCGGCGGGTCACGGTCTTTTTCTGCGTCTCGCCCTGCGCAACGGCCTCGGCGTCCTGCATCTCCTCGGTCACGCCGGCCTGTGCAGCTGCGTCCCGCTCATCCGCCGGGGTTGTGTCTGCCGCATCGGTTTCCTCGTCCTCAACCTCCACGGTTTCGGTCTCATAGGCAGGCAGGCGGATTTCCGCCACATAAGCGCGCAGGCTGTCAAAAGCGTTCATCAGCAGGTTGCCCTCGCCGTCCGTCATAAAGTCCAGCGTAACGGGGTAGTCCTTCTGGTACTTCTGCAAGTCCAGCGCAATGCGCCCGCCGTCCAGCGTCAGCACGGTTTTCTTCACAGCGTAGGCGATCTTCTTGCCCTCGTTCAGTTCGGTAACTTTCATCACTTCATACCTCCCGTAATTTTCAAAGTCAGCGCCACGGTCTTGGCGCTGCCGTCGTGGCGTACCTTAAAGCTGTTCGTGCCCTTGCCGCTCACGGTAATGTCGCCCAGCCGTCCGCCTGCCACGCTCTTGACATACACATCCACCGTGTAGTTGGTGTTCTTGCGTACCGTCGTCAGGATCACGTTCTTATCATCGTTGCAAAACGGCCACGGGTTGCTGTTGGCGGTCAGCGTAACTTCCTTCACCTCTGCCGCTGTCTCGCTTTCCAGCGCCGTCAACCGCCCGTCCTGCGCCGTGTCCTTTGCCTTGATCCCGGCAATGTCGGTGGTGTGGGTGTCGCTGGTGCCCTCAATGGCGGCAAGCCTGCGTTCGATCCACCGCGTAAAGATTATCACGATCTTGTGCGCAAGGTTCGCGTCCTCAATGCCTACCTCCATTTTGTTGAAGTGCGCCTGGTCCAGCGGCGTGCCCTCCTGGATCACCTCGCCGCCCTGGTCCTCTACATGGTCCAGCCAGAATGTGCGTTCATACATAGTCGTTCACCTCTCTTTCATCTCGTTGCCGCCTGCGCTTCCGTCAGCGGGAACACAAACCGCAAAAGCGCCGCGTTCACGCTCGTCCGTTTCACGCTCACGGCCTGCTGTCCCGCCAGCTTGTCGTTGTTGTCGTACACCCGCACGCCGGTAATGGTGTCCGCCGCGCCGGAGCTCGGCACGCTCACAAATACCACCACCGCATTGCCGGTCACGGCCTTGCTGTTGATCTCGCCGTCCTGCCAGCCGCCGCCGTTGATCTGGTACTGGAACCGCTGCACACTGCGCAGCAGGTCAGCCCGTCTCGCATTCAGGAAATCCTCGGTAAAAAATGCCATCTTCTTGCCCCTCCTTTCCCGTTACGATTTTTTCACCACGGTGTATCCGCAGCGCCTTTGGCCGCTTCGTACCGGGGTAACTTTGTATGCGCCCACTTCCGGGGCGATCTCTGTGCCGCTCTGTCCGGCATAGCCAATCGTTGCAATGCGCGGCACCGTGCCGCTCCTGTCTCCCGCACCCGCCTCCGGGTTTGCGGCAAGGTAAGCACCTGCCGCAGGCTCCACGGCCAGCGCGGCACCTTCTGTTCGGCCCAGCGTGGCAGGGTGCGGCCATGTGCCGCAGCGGATCATCCCGCACCGCGGCACATCGTATTTGTACGCTTCGTATACCGCTCCAATTTGTATACCGTGGCGGACCATAAAGCTGATGCTGTCCAGGTGGGCGCTCTCCCGCTTGTACAGCATCACATTGTTTTCTATCACTTCCACCTGCGCGGTAACGGTTGGGTCTGTCACATTGCACACCACGCGGAATCGCCCCGGCTCTCCGCCGTAGTCAAACCACTCCTCAATGCCGCTGTCCGGCCATACGTCGCTAAGTGCCTTTTTGGCGCTCCATGCTGTACCCATGTACCGGCGCACCGCCATGCAGCTGCGGATAATGCTGCGCTTGATCTCTACCGGGTAGGTGGTATCGTACCAGTCCACTTTCCAGCTCACGGCCAGTGCATCCAGCACCATTTCCGGGCATGTGTCCAGCGCGGTGTATATCTGGCTGTCCTGCGCGTATTCCAGCAGCAGGCCGCGCATCCGCCATTCAGCGTAGGCCAAAGCCTGCGCCCACGGCTGTGCCGCCAGCGTTGCCGGTATCGCGTCCGTCAGCTTCGCTTGCCGCAGACTAATCATCTTCCAGCCCTCCGTAGTTCACGGTTTCGCTGTCGCACCGTGCAATGGCCGCCGCGCTCACCACGGTATCCGCCGGGGCTTTCAGTTTCACCCTCTTGGCCCCAGCGCCGCGCACAGCGGCAATCAGCTCCGTCGGGTTAATATCCCGGCCAAGTTTGCGCTGCCACGCCTTGTAGCTTGCCACTGCGGCGCTCACGGCTTCCTGTATGGCGGCCACGTTGTTGCGGTCACTGCTGGCAATGTAGTATGTCAGGTCAATGCCGTACCCGATCTCCGCCGGGGCCTTGCACACCACCTTGTCGGTCAGCGGGCGCTTTACTTTGTCCTCGTCGGCAAAGTATGCCTGCATCTCTTTCAGCTCTGTGCTCGTCGGCAGTCTGCCGTCATTGCCCAGCAAAAAGTAAATGTCCACCTCGCACGGCTCCGGGCTGTCGATCTTCACATCCGCCACATCGTTGCGCCACGCCTTGGCGTAGTACACATAAGCGTCCGCAGGCCCCGCGCAGCTGAACACAGAAGGTGCCAAAAACACCCGCTCGCTCAACGCATCGTCGTCCTCCGTGTCGGTTCCGCCGTGGCTGGCTTCAATGTTCGTCACGCTCTCCATGTAGGCAATGGGGTCAACCAGCGTGTTGATCGCGCCGGCTTCGATCCCGTTGCTCTCGGCTCCCGCCTCCTGCGCCTGCGCCATCACATCCGCTGTCAGCTCTCCGGCCTTCACCTCGGCATAGTCCAGCGTATTAAAGTACAGGCTGTTTTCGGTGCGCACCCGCGTACCGGCTGGGATGCCCACGGCGTTGTTTCTCGTGTCCGCCAGCGTAAAACGGAGCGTCACCGTCGCTCTGTCGGCAGGCTTGCGCACAACGCCCAGGTTCGCCGCCAGCTGGTCAAGGTAGTCGCCGTAGCTCGTTGCCAGCAGCTCACCGTTGCCCTTGTCCTGTATGTACTGCAATGTCTGCCCGCCCAGCATGGCAATGGCATATTGCAGCAGCTTTTCCGGCGCGGCGTCTCCCAGCACCGGGGCTGTGCCGGTCAGCTCCTTGCACTTCTCGTTGTACCAGTCGCTTACCATCTGCTTTACTTCGTCCAGCGTCATGTATCCTATAAAGCTCACTTCCGGCGCGTTCGCCAGTTCTGCGATCTTAGACAATTTCTACCACCACCTTCGGTATCAAAATTCCCTCGGCTAAATTGCTTTCGTTCCAGTCCACCCGCAGTACCCGTGCCCTCGGCTCATACCGCGCTGTTTTTGCCACAAACTCGGCAGCCATCAGGGCTTTTGCACTGCTCATGGGCAGTCCCAGCGGTTCCCGGTCTATGCCAAAATCCCGGTCAAGTGCCTGCTCTCCCGGGTGTGCGCTGTACAGCATCTTCAAACACCGCTGCACATCGGCGGCTGTGCTGTCGTCGGCCCGGCCCGCCTGCAAAATGATCTCTGTACTTTCGGTGTCGATCATAAGTATTCCTCCAACTCCACGCTCACCTTGCACTCGATCAGCGCCCCGCCGTGCAGCACCGCGCCCCACTCGTCGCTAAGGCTCGTGATCTTAAACGGGTTGTCCGCCATCGGCTGGCCGCCCAGCACAAAGTAGTAGGCATTGGCGCTCTCAGCCATCTGCTGCAACTGGTTCAGCGTCCGGCGTGGCGGCACGCCGTCCTGCGCCCGCAGCGTCATGTCAAACTTGTAGGTCTTGCATTTCGGCCCCACCCACTCGCTGCGCACCTTTCCGTGCACAACGTCATGGCTTCCCCAATCGCTCCCGCTGGTTCCGCTGATCCCTGTCGGTGTCAGTACGCGGTTGCTGCTTACGCTAAAAACCACGCTTCCCAGTGTTCCGATCATCCTGCCACCTCCTTACTTCTCCGGCTCACCCTGTCCGCCGTCCTTGTGCTTGTGGTGTACCAGACTGATCCCGTCCACCTTCACATCTCCGGCGGCACCATCCACCGTCACATTCGGCGCACTAACGCTCACATCTCCGCCGCTGCTTATCGTTATGGCCGCGCCGCCCACCGTCAGCGTCACATTGCCGTTTACGGTCTGGGTCACATCTCCCTCAATGTTCTGTGTTACGTTGCCGGTCAGGGTTTGTTCCGTTTCGCCTGTCACTTCCTGCGTTATGTCCCCGGTCACTGTATGCTTTACATCGCCTGTCACCTCGCGCTCAACGTTCGCTTCCACCGTCACCTTCCAATCTGCGCTTACCTTTTCGGTCAGCTTCGCATTGTAGTACCGCTGGATCACACCGTTGTAGCTCTCTGTGTCCGCTCCGTCCACCTTCAACCGCCGGGCGGCAAGGCATTTTTCAAAGTAGGCTCCCGTGATCTCTACGGTTCCTTTGCCGCCCACCGTCATGGTGTAGTCTGTGCCGCACTCCACGTTGTACATCGTGCCCGCTGTCACGCTGGCATAAGTCGTTGCTTGCAGGTCCACCGCCGCACCGGCGGTTATTCCCACGCCGCTGGCCGCTGTAATGCCAACGCTCGCCCCGGTGCTGCGCAGCGTCATAGCGCCGCCGCTCCTGGCCGTGTAAGCTCCCTTGCACTCGTCATAGATCACGCCGTTGGAATTGCGCCCGGTCTTTGTTCTGCAATACTGCGTGTACTCGCCGGTGTTGGCGTCGTACCGCTCGTAGCTGTCTCCGTTCACCCGGCCATATTCCTTGCGGTACAATCCCTTGTACCCCTCGGCAGGCTTGTTGCTTGCATTCCAGACCGTCCCCAGTGTTGCACCCGCCACGGTTCCGTTGCCGTTCATCGTGACGCTCACCGTCTGCCCGATCTCCGGCATTTTGTATTCGCCGTTGGATTGCGCATTGATGGTGCAGCTTACGCTTCCTCGGTCCGCAAACACCACCTCGTAGGTTCCGTGCTTGTAGTCGATGCTGCTTACACGGCCTGTCCGCACCTGCGGTGCCGTTGCCATCCTGCATCACCTCACTTGATGTACTTTGCGTCCACCCAGCCCGTTACGTTCTTGCCCATAGGCAGCTTGCCGCACCGGCCCTTTGTGTTCGTTATGCGGTAGCGGCCCGCCACAAGTGTTCCGTCATACAGGTAATAAGTGCCGCTCACCGTTGTTGTCTTTGTTTTCACAGTGCTTGTGTAATACAGCGGGCAGTTTTTAAGGCTCACAGCACGTCCGCCGGTTCCCGCTGTCGTGCCTGCGCTGGCCGCTGCCGTCGTGCTGGCGGCGCTTGCCGCAGGCTTCGTCGTCTCGTAGGTGCTGTCGTACTTCGTGGCCGTTTCGCTGGCGCTCTTTTCGTGTATCTGGATGCTGCCGCCTACCTGCCACGCATAAAACGGGTCGTCAATACCGCTGGCCTCTATCTTGCAGGTAAATCCGTTGCGGTCAATCGTCCGCGTCGTCTTGTCCACAAAATATTTGCCGTCGATCTTCGGCCCAAATCCCTCGATCCGCACGTTGTTCCCGGCAAAGATGATAAAGTTGCCGCCAATGGTAAAGCTGATCTTCCGGCTGCCGTGGTTGGCATCGTTCAAGGCTGCCACCAGCTGTGCCGCGGCATCCGCCACGCTGCTCGCATACTGGTTCAGGCTCTTGGTTCGCTTGCCGCCGCCCACGCTGGCCGTAATGTCTATGTCCTTGTCCTGGTCGGTGTAGGCAAACGTGCCGCCGGTGTAGGTCCCGGCCAGCGTCTCTGTGTAGGTAAAGCTGCCCGGCTTCATGGCCGTGCGCGGCACATCCTGCACCGCACGCTTTCCCTTGTACCGTTCCCGGTCGTATACCCACAGCTTGTTTGCGTACACCTTCAGCACAAGTCCATAGTCCTTGCACAGCTTTTGGTAAAACTCGCTGTCGCTTTCGTTCTGCTCGCGCTTTTCAATGTCGTGGTCGTCCCCGTCATAGGCAAACCCCAGCCCGTACCGCCCGGCAATCGTCGCGCCGATGCGCTGTATGCTGGTATTCTTCCATATATCAGTCCGTTCCTGCTCGCTGAAATCCGTCTGTGCAGGCTTGCTCACGCCGCCTAAAGACAGCTTGCCCGGCGCATCGCCGTACTGCACATCGTCCAGTATGAACAGGCCGCAGTCCATATCCCAGCGGTCATTTTCAAGGTTCCAGTCAAGCCCCGTCACCTTCGGGTGCAGCGTTGCGCCCTGCTGCGGCCACCAGCTGTTAAGCCACTTTTCGTCCCGTGCGTTTACCTCAATGTCAATGCTGTCACAGGTATCGCTTGCGCAGTCCGTGTAGGTCAGGCTCTCCACGTCCGGCCCAATCTCATCGCTCACCGGCGTGCTGTTGTACCAAAGGCTGATCTCGGTGCGCCTTGCCTTTACGCTCGTTGCCATAGCTTATCCCTCAAATTTCCACGGCGGCAAAAAGCCGCTCTTTTCCTCCGGCAGGGCAGGGGTGGCAAGCACCACCCCTGCATCAAAGCGGAAAACGTTGATCTTCGTTGGATTCTGCTGCATCAGGTAGTCGGCATACCGCTCCGCGCCGTACACCGTCTTGGCAATGCCGTCCCATGTGTCGCCGCTGATCGTCGTATAGCTCATACTCTCCGCCTCCTTACCTGGCGTAGGCCGTGCGCTGCTGCTTGCGCATCATCTCGTTGAACCACTGTTCAAACTGGTCCTTCGCGTCCGTCATGGCGTTCATCATCACGCTGTAGTCGGCATTGCCCTGTATCGTGATGTTCGGGCTGAACGTAAAGCTGCCGCCGCCCACCGCCGTGGTTCCGCCGGGTGCAGGGGAGCCGCCGCCAATGTCGGCTACCTCCACGCGGTCCGTCGTCAGGCTTCCCGCGCCGGCCACGCTGGCCGCCTGCACCGGGTCAACGCCCAGCATTTGACCGGCCTTCTGCCAGTTCGCAATGTTGGCACTGCGCACGCTCGGGTCAAAGCTGATAACTGCCTCCGTTCCAGCTTCACCGGCAATGCTCACGCCGTCGGTAAAGCCGCCCTTTGCCAGCATGGGTATGGTCGGCAGCTGCATACTAAAGCTCTGGCCGCCAACAACGGGCACCCAGTCGGGAATAGTCGTTACCTTGCCCAGTATTGAGTTGATGCCCTTTACCGCACCGTTGATAACGCCGATCACTGCATTGATTGGTATCTTGCACAGCTCCACCAGCGCATCAAAGGCGTTGCCAAAAATCTGCTTCACGCCCTCCCACGCCTGCGACCAGTTCCCGGTAAATACGCCTGTGATAAACTGGATCAGGCCGTCAAAGACGCCCTGCAAGCTCGTAACCACGCTGGAGATGTTCGCAAAAATCTGCGATACCGCCGCAATGATGGGCGGTGCCACTGTCGCCACCACGTTTATCAGCACCATCACAATGCTTTCAATGACAGGCAGGATCGTCTGGATCGCGTTTCCGATCAGCGTCGCCACATTCATCACCGCCGTGCCGATGTTCGTCACCAGCGGCCCGATCTGTGGCGCTATCGCGTTAAAGGCGTTCAGCAATCCCGGCAGCAGCGTTGTGCTCACCCAGCCAAACACCTGCTCAAACATCGGCTTTACGGTCTGCGTGCCAAAGTTCACGATCTGCTGGAACACGCCGATCACACTCTGCCCAATGCTTACGATGTTGTCAAAGCCCGTTCCCGCGTTCTCGCCGAACATCCCCACAATCGCCGTGCGCACGCTCGCCAGATTCTCCGGGCTGAATATCCCAACGATTCTGTCCTTCACCGTCGTTATGGTATTCAAAAATCCGTCAAACACCGCAACGCCGTTCTCGCCAAACACATTTCCAATGATTCCGCGTATATCGTCCAAGTGGTCGCCCAGTATGCTCACCGCCGCCACAATAGACCCGATCACTGCCACCACCGGCAGCGCCGCCGAGGCGATCCCGCCGAACGCACTGGCAAACGGGGCCACTGCCTGTACAAGTCCCGCTGCGCCGTTTGTTATCATTCCGCCAGCGCCGCCAAGCATCTGCTTTCCGGCAGCGGCCAGTGCTGCGCCTGTGCCTTGTCCGGGGTTTGCAGGTGCTCCCGGCAAGCCCACCGCCGCGTTGATGAACTGGCCTATCCCGTTCACGCCCGCAATTATTCCGTTGGCCGCTCCTTGTGATGCCTGCCACTGCGCACCCATGAATCCTTTTGCGCTCGTGCCTACGCCGCCAAGGTAGTTTCCTACGCCGCCTGCCACAGTCCCCACAGTTCCCGTCACTTTCTGTACAATCGGGTTCTGCGCAATAGACTGCCGCATCGTCGGCATGTAGTTCAAAAGCCCCGGCGTCATAGCCGCCTGCTGCAAAAGCTCCGCGTTGTTTCCTCCGGCGATTTTGTTTTTCAGCAAGGCCCATAGTGTGCCTGCGCCTGCTCCTTTCGTGTTTCCCGTCGCTGTCACAAAGTTTTGCGCGTTCGTCACTGCGCTTCCCGCGTTCGCCACGCCGCCCGTGATCCGGCCCAGCAGCGCTGATCCGATGCTCTGCTTGCCGTTGCCCGTCGGGTTCCCGGCCACAGCATTTATTGCGCCGCCCAGCATCCCGGCTCCGCCCTTCACCACACCGCCCACGCCCCGCGCGGCCATTTCGGCCTGCGGTGCAATGCTCATGGCGGCAAAGGCTCCGGCCACTCCGGCCAGTATCTTTGCTACCTTCTCGCCGTTCTGGTTCAAGTAGTCAAGCCCCTGCTGAATGTAGGGCATAGCGCTTTGCAGGGCATCGCCCAGCACCGTCACGCCTTTCGTCGCAACATCGGCCAGCGTGCTTGCCAGCGTTTGCAGCTGCGGCAGGTTGTGCCGGATTCCGTTCATCACATCAATGGCAAGTAGGCTGAACTGCTTTTTTACCGGCAAAAACTCATCACCGATGTCCTGCATCAACGCCGTTTTTGCGTTTGCCATCATAGCGCCAATGCTTTTGCTTGTACTCGCGTTGATGATGAACTCGCGCTCCATGCTGCCCATGTATTTTCCCGGGTCCTGCACTTCGCCCAGCGTCTTGTCCAGCAAGTCAAGGTTGCTTGTTATTTTCGCGCCGCCCTCAATGGCCCATTGGTTAAACAGCATATTTAGCGTTGCAACCTTCTTGTCCTTCGGCAGTGCGTTTATAGCGGCAAACACCTGCCGCAGCGTGCCCGTACCGTCCTCCTGCATGGATGCAGCAACATCTTCCGCATCAAATCCCAGCGCAGCCCACGCTTCCTTTTGCTTCTTCGTGGCGCTCGAACCCTTGCTTATGTTCGTGTAAATGCGGGAAACCGTCGTGCCTACTCTCTCGTCGGCAACGCCGCTTGCCTGCATAGCCGTTACAATGGCCGCCGTCACCTCCGGGGCAACGCCCGCCATCTGGCCGATGGATGCCGACTGGTTCACGCTGTTTGCGATTGCCGCAGCTGTCGTTGCGTTGTTAGCGCCCAGATAGTTTATCTGGTTCATCAGCCGCATAACGTCGTCGTGGTCGTAGTGTACCGCGTTGCCGTTCTCGTCCGTAACGGCCCGCCCGTTCGCGTCCGTCTTGGTAAACGCCTGTTCCCACTTCGCCATGTACTCGCCCGCGGTCTGGTCGTCCAAGTCCATGGCCGTGGCAGCTTTTGCGGTATCGCGCAGCAGGCTTGTGTTTAACTGCTCGTCAACGCCCTTTCCGCTCTGGCCCAGTGCGGCGCTTATGGTCGTCAGGTTTTCGGTGTCGCGCGGTATCTCTGTGCTAAGGTCTTGAATATACCGCGCCAGCTCGTCGCGGTTCTGCTTGAACGTCTTTCCGTTCTCGGTCATTGCGTCGCTCACATTGCCCATGCTGTCGGCCAGCCCGTCCACATAGCGGATCACAGGTGCCATCTGGCTTTCAAACTTTTCGGCTTCCGTCGTGCAGTCCGCAATGCCCTTTACCGTAGCGGCCAGCCCAACGCCCATGACCGCCAGCCCAACGCGGCCAGTGTGCCCCAGCGTGGTGCTCAACGTGCTTACCTGCTTCTGCGCCTGGCTGATCGCCGCCTGTAAGCTCGGGTCAACCTTGCCCGCGATCCTGATCGCAAGCTCTAATTCCGTAGTTTTTGCCATTCTGCCGCCACCTCATTGTTGATCTCTATAAAATCCCGTACCGGCAGTTTCAAGTAAAACTCAATGCTCGTCATCGTGGCCCCGGCAAGGCGCACCGCGCATTTGCGCAGTCCCTTGCCGCCGCCCTTTACTCGAAAAAACGGTTGCTGTTCATTGCGTTCTTGATGTGCGTCGCTTCCGCAATGGGCATCCCGGTAAAGAACTCCTTGTCCATGCCGCTGGCGCGTGCCGCCATAAGGCAGCAGTACAGGTAGTCCAGCGCCGGTTCTGCGGCCACATGGCCCGCAGCGGCAAGCTCGTTCTCCGCATGGGCCATATCCAGCACAGTCAACTCCGCTGCGCCGCTCATGTCCACTTCCTTGTAGGTCTTGCCCTTGTAGGTGTACGGCGCTTTCAGCTTCAGCACCGTGCCTTTGTCCTCGTCGGCGTCGCTCGTCATAAACTCGGTAAAGGCACCGCGCACCTTGCGGGCCGTGCCCACCGGCAGCAGTTCAAAAAATTCAATGGGCAGTCCCGCCGCCTTGGCGCACAGTCTTGCAATGTAGGCCGTGCTTCTCTCCGGCAGGATCACCGCGCCCGGCTGGCCCGTCAGTGCCAGCTGTGCGTCAATGGCATCCTGCACCGTCAGCTTGTCAAGGCCGCTCAAGTCAATTTCGCCGTACTCCGTGCCCTCAAACACATAGGGCTTTGCCAGCTTGATAATGTCCATCGTCTTGTCCTTTCTGCTCAAAAAAGCCGCCCATCTCTGGGCGGCCCTGCCTGTTTTACTATAACCACCCCGCGCACCTCACGCAGGGCACCTAACCCACCCACACAAAATCCCTTGCCTCCTCCGCCGCAGCGGGGGAGGTGCCGCCCGCAGGCGGCGGAGGGAGCGCTCCTAAGTCTTCCCCTCGGGGGGAAGGTGCCGCCCGCAGGCGGCGGATGAGGGGCAGCCTCGCCTTTACCCGCCGTTCACCTCGTCAGGCATCAGGTCAGCGCGGCAATACCGGCCAGCATATCGCTGCCGTTCACCTTGTACACGCCGTTCAGTTTGTCCACCTCAACGACCTGCTCACCATCCACCTCGATCATGTAGTAGGTCAGCTCCAGCGTGGTTTCGGCGTCCATCGCGTCGCCCTTCTTCACGGTGCCGGGGTTAAACTCCTTCACGCGCCCGCCCATCACAATGCGCAGGCCCTTAAAGGCATAGCCGCCGGTCTTGTCGTACACCTGCTGGGCCGCACGCAGCGTCAGGTTGACCGTATTCAGCGGGTTCATCAGGTCCGTTGCGCTGGAATACAGCGTGTTGAATTTCAGCTTGGCTTCCAGGCTTTCAAACTGCCCAATGGTCGGGCTGTCGATCTCGCCGCCAACACCAACACCCTCAATGGTGCTGGTTTTCATCTTGATGCTGGGCAGCTCCACTTCGGCGGCAAGGCCGATCATCTTGTTACCGTCCTGGTAAACGTTGTAGTTGTTTACCTTTTCGGGAATGTAGTTGTTAGAAATCATCTTTCGTTACCTCCTTGCGCCTTAGCCGCCCAGCGCATCAGCCAGTGCGTCCGGGTCAAACTCGATCACATCGTCGATTTCCTCCGCCGGGGTAAACGGGGTCATGCTCTGGCGGAACACGATCTTGCCGTTCAGCAGGTCGGTGGTGGGGTTGTCGGCATCCATAAACGCAATGCTGTATGCAGCGCAGATCCCACGGGAAACAAAGCTGTTGCCGCGGATATTCTCGCTGTCAACAATGCTCTCGATCAGGCGGCGGTTCATCACCTGGCCGATCTTCGGCGTGTAGGTCAGGATAAAGGTGTTGGCCGCCCAGTTCATAAACCGGCGGATGTTGATCCAGCGGTCCTTAGGGTCGGTGTTGCCGGGGTAGGCGGCAGTGTTGGAACCCCAGCACCGCCAGCCGTTCAGGTTCAGGAAGGTGCCAACACCTGCGCCGTTCAGCACATTGGCCTGCTCCTGGTCAAGATAGACCTCCGTGCCGTCGGCAAGGCACGCAGCGCTGATCGCAACAGCCTTGTTGTCCACGCTCATGTTGGGCACATCGTCGTTGCTGGCGTCCTGATACGCCATCTCGGCGGCCACAATGGCGCTGCCGCTGTACACCTTCGTGCCAACCTTGGCGCAGGGCCACACGGCATAGCAGTTTGCGCCGTTCAGCCCGCTTGCTTCCTTCTTGGTCTTGACGTCGGTGTACACCTTGGCACCGCTCGTGCCGCTGTCCACGTCGCACACGCAGATGCAGCGGAAACTTCCGTTGATGCCCGTTGTCTTTGCCTGCAAGGCAGCGGCCACAGTGGCATCCTTGCTCCAACCGGGTGCCAGCAGGATGCCCGGCGTCATGCCCAGCTTCGGGTAGACCTGCTGCACCACTTCAAGGCCGCTCACCTTGCCGGTGGCCGGGTCAACGCCGCCCACAATGTCGGCGGCAGTAACCTTGCCAGGGTCCAGCTTCTTGCCGCTTACGGTCAGGGTGGTTGCCGTCTTGCTGCCGATCAGGGCGATCATCAGGTTGCCCTCATCGTCAAAGCTCGCGGTGTAGTCCTCACCGGCCTTCAGCACGGCAGAGGCATCACCCTTGACGGTCAGACCGTCCAGCAGCATGCCCTTCTCCTCCACAACTGCGATCTTGTTGTTGACCTGCACCGTCTTTTCGGTCACGGCGGTGGTGTGCTTCGCGGGGTCCAGCACGTTGATCAGCACCAGCGGCCCGCAGCCGATCACCTGAAATGCCGCGCTGATCGCCTGGCACAGGGTATAGGCAAAGTCGTCGCTGTAGCCAACGGCGGCCACAGCTTCGGCATAGCTGTTCACCAGCACAGGTACATTCACAGCAGCCGCCGGGTTGGCAACCGTGTTCACGGGGGCAGTGCCAACCACCACCTGCAAGCCCGCATTGCCGGTCACAGGGGCGGTCAGGCTCGTTGCGTTCTCACTCACATAAACGCCATGTTTGTAAGCCATCTTCGTTTCCTCCTTACAGTTCGTTCAAAATCGTTTTGTACAAGGTCGCCTGCGGCGATCCCTTGGTGTTCAGCCCTGCGCGGGTCGCGGCAAACTCGTTTAGCGGTACGCACAAGCACTGCGCCGCCGGGTGCTTTGCCAAAAACTTTACCAGCGCGTCCGGCAGTCTGCCGTGGTACACGGTGTACTGCTTGGCAATCCCGCGCACGCTCGGTCCGCAGTACACAATCACTTCCGGCTTCTGCGCCGTCTGTTTCTCTTTCTTCTCGGCCATCTTCGGCCTCCTTTCACTCGTATGGGGCGGCGTCCTCGACGCCCCGCCTTGCCTCCTCCGCTTGCGGGGGAGGTGGCCCCGCAGGGCCGGAGGGAGTTCTCCTGCCCCTCACTTTAGATCAGTTCATCAAACGTGCTTTCGCTCGTCGGCACCGGCACGGTCACGTCAAAGCTCAACGCGCCAAAATAGTACGGCCATGTGTCGTCCATTTGCAGCGCATCTTCAAAGTAATGCTCGTGCCCTTGCAGCACCGTAAAGGCGCCGCCAAAAAACGGCTTCACGCAAAAGTGCTGCTCAATCGCTTCCAAGATGTTCTGCACATCCCTAAAGCCGTCTCGCTCGTTGCCCTCGTCGTAGCAACACACGGTCAGCGTGGCGCTCACCACTTTTGCATCCTGCGGGTTGTAGATTTTCCCGCCCTCCAGCAGCACCACAATGTAGGGGCTGGCCGCAGCGTCCGTGTCGGCGTCCTCGTCCAGTCCCGTATCAATGGGCAAATTCTGGCGGAACACTTTCAACGCTTTCAAGCCGCCCTGCCCGTTGAACACTCGCCCGGCAAACAGGTTTCGCAGCTCGTCGCAAAGCGCATCCTGCATCATGGCGGTGGTAAATCCTGCAATCTTGTCACCCTGCATTTTTCATCACCCCTTTGCTGCTCTCGCCATCACTTTGGCAATCTGCTTTTCCAGTCTGTCGTTCAGCGTGTTTTCAGCGTATACATGCACGTCCTCTTTTTCCCACACAGTATGGTGCTGTGCCGTGCCGGAAGGGGAGCCGTATGTCTGCGTCGTCTCCACAACGCCGCTCTTGCTGCGCCAGCGCGGTGCGCCGCTCTTGGTCGTCGTTCTCTCCGATTCCTTGCCGATATGTCTCTGTATCATACCGATGTGACCGCTTTTGAACTCCGCCAAAAAGCCCTTGCTTCCTTGCCCGAAGGTTACGCCGCTCCTCTCAATCGGGCCGCCGCCCAGATCATGCAGTCCGCCGCTTCTCAAAACTCTTGCTTTGAATACCGTCGGTCCCGTCTGCCAGCTCAAACCCGGGTGCGGCACCGTTACCCGGTGTTGGAAGTACGAAAGGTCAGCCCGTGCACCGTTTATGCCGCCGATCCACAGCACAGCCGCCGGGTCAGCATTTGTGGCTTTCACTTTCTGTTTCAGGCCCTTGGCGCGTTCCTTGCCCTTAGCCGTCAGCGCATAGCGTTTCAGCACGCGCCGCAGCATCTCCTTGCGCGTCTCTCTCGCCGTGGCGTTCACCGCCACCTTTATGACCGCCGGGGTTTTCCGGCGCAATTCTCCCAACCGCTGGCTTACTTCCTCGGCGTTCACGCCAATGGTCGTTGTGCCCGCGTCGTACCAGGTAAAATCGCTCATTGCCGTACCCTCACAAGCTCAATGCTGTACACGCCCGCTTCTTCATCCACGTTGCCTACCAGATACTTCTTCCCGTCCACGATCATCGGGCTGCTCACCTTTGGCCGTCCGCCCAGCTCCCTGCATTTCACAAACAGCTTGGCATCCGCCTTGTACAGCCCTTCGTCAAAGCTCTGCTTCGCGCCGCCCTCCCAGTGGGCGCTTCTGTCCATCAGCGTGTTTTCGTCCAGCACGGCCAGCAGCTTTTTCCCGTTGATCGTGTGCTCGTCGGCAAACTCGTTCGTGTTAAAAAACACGTCCTCAATGTCTGCCGCCGCGCAGTCCTTAAATGTCAGCATCTTTTCTTCCGGCTCGGTGCCCGGCCCGTAATCCTGCTCTAAATCCATCCCAACCATCCCTTCACCCGGTTCTTCCCCCTGCCTTCTCCGCCGCAGCGGGGGAGGTGGCCCCGCAGGGCCGGAGGGAGTTTCCCCGTTCTTCTTCCTACTCCCGTAGGGGCGGATTCCATATCCGCCCGCCCCTTGGCCCCCCTCTGCGAGGGGGCTCCCGCCGCAGCGGGTGGGGGAGAGAGCCTCACGTCAACTCTCGTTTCACCTTACAGCACCGTCGCCGCAAACCAGCTGTCGATCTTGTCAGGGATCAGCAGCGGGTGGGTCTGCAACTCGATAAAGCGGCGGTCCGGGCGGTGCTCCACATAGGTGCGCAGCAGGCGGTCCGTCTCGGCGCTGTGCCATGCCCCGGCATCGTCCAGGTAGGTGCACAGGCCGTAAGCACGCACAAAGTCCGCGGCGCTGGGCAGCATCAGCACCATGTTGTCCGGGATCAGCGGCTTGGTGCTGTCGTCGGCATCGTCAAGGTACACTTCGTCGTACCCGTAAATGTCAACGCCGGGCAGGTTCAGGTGGCCGTAGTAAGTAAGGCCGCCCTCCATTTCCTCGGGCTTGATCGCGCCGATCTCAATGCGGCGGTTGTCCAGCAGCTTGGCAACGGTAGCGTCCGCCATAAAGGCGTCAGCGGCAGCCTTGCCCATGATCACCATGTTGGCGTTTGCAAAGCCGTTGCGGCTTACCTGCTGTTTCCAGTCCTTCAGGTTGCCCCAGATGTCGGCAGCGGAAGCGCCCCACTTCTTGGTGCTCGCCAGCGTGATCTTGTTGGTCAGCCCAAAGTCGATCACCTCGTCAACGCCCTTGCCCTTGACCTTCAGCTGGCCGGTGGTCAACACCTGCGCGGCCATCCACTCCTCACGGCGGGTCGTCATGTCGTTCAGCTGGTTGTACTCCTCGATCAGCTTCTCGGCGGCGCGGTCCGCCGGGGTCTTGCCGCTGTACATATCCTCGCCGGGCAGGCGCTCCAACAGCTGGTCGGCGGTGCTGATCGTGGCGGGGTTGATCAGGGGCGGGGCATAGCTCTTGGTCTCGTAGCCCTCGGCCTGCACGATCTCACCGCCAACCATCGGGTGGATAAAGGCAGCCATCTTGCGGTTGCCCTTCACAATGTCAATGTCAACCCGCTTGGTGGGGAAGGTCTTGACGTTGGTAAAGAAACGGTCACGCAGGAAGGTGCGGACCGGCGGGGTAGTTTTCACAACCTCGGCAAGCGTGCGCGGTGTATACAAATCAACCATGTTAGGCATAGTTCATTCCTCCTCTTTTCACTTCAGGAAAATGCCAATGTTGCGCAGGGCGATTTCCACGTCTGCGGCCTTGGCGTGTTCGGGCAGCACCAGTGCATCGGCAAAAAACTCGCCGGTCAGGTACACAACGGCCTCTTTGCCGTTGGCGGCATCGTCAGCCACAATGCCGTACATACCGTCAGTGGCAACGGTATAGGGTTCGGCACTGCCGGTAACGGCGGGCTGGGTCAGCTTGCCGTCGGCAAGGCACACCACCATGCCGCGGGTCAGCGCGGCGCCGGCCTCCTTAACGGCAGTCGTAATGCGAATGTCCGTACCTGCGATCAGGTACTCGGGTTTCGTGCTAAAGGTCTGCACAGCAAGGTCCATAGCCATAGTTCTTCCTCCTTACTTCACGTTGTTAGCGCGGCGGATGCAGGCGATTGCGTTGTCCTCGCCGCTGTCCTTGGGTTTGCCCGCGGGTTCTTCCTGCTTCACACCGTTCACGCCGCTCTTTGCCGCGTCGTCCTCGGCATCAGCCATGTGCTTTGCACCAGCGGCCTTCTGGGCCTTCATGCAGGCGATAGCGTAGGCGGCGGCATCCTGCGGCTTGTCGCCAAACTTGGCGTCGTAAGCGGTCTGCTCGTCGCCGGGTGCCGTCATGTCCTCAATGTCCTTGATGCGGGCACGCTCGGCGGTGGCGGCGCTCTGTGCTGCCGCGTTCTCGATCTGGTTCACCAGGTCGGGGTATGCGGTGCGCATGGCGTCCACGGTGGTAATGGCCGGTGCAGCAGGTGCGCCGGTGGTCTTGTTCTCTGCCATTTTGGGTTCCTCCTTGTTTTCCGGCGCATCCGCCGGGTTTTTTGTATTAGAAAAGCGCCGCTGCTTGCGCAGGGCGCTTTTCACATAGTCAGGGGCTTCGTTCATGCAAATCCCGGTGTACACGCTGTTCACAAACAGCGCACCGGCCCGGTTCTCGATCAGGGCCGGTTCGGCATCCTCGTCCACCTCGTCAATAAAGCCGTTGTCCTTCGCTTCGTCGGCGGTAAACCAACTGGTTTCTTCCATCCAGTTCGTCAGCACGTCCAAGTCCTGCCCGGTCTTTTTCGCATACAGCTGCAAAATGCTGTCCTTTACGGCTTTCAGCTCGTTCATGTATGCCTGCAAGTCATTTTCGTCGCAGGCATCAAACAGACACACGCTCGGCAGGTGGATCATGTACAGCGCGTCGCTGTTCGCCACCGTCCTTTTGCAGTGCGCCGCAATGATCGTGGCTGCACTCGCACAAAGCCCGTCAATGCGGCACACCGTCTCGGTGCCCGCCTTGTTCAGGCTGTCGATCTGTGCCCCAATGGCCTGTGCGGCAAACACATCGCCGCCGCCGCTGTTGATCCGCACGGTCAGCGTGTCAATGCTGCCAAGTCCCTTGATGTCGTCAATAAACTGCTGCGGTGTGATCTCGTCGCCCCACCAGCTGTTGTCGCTGATCGTGCCGTACAAAATCAGTTCCGCGTCATTACCGGCCAGGTTCTTCACCTGCCAAAAGTGATTACCGGCCCGCCGGGCCGGTTTGGCTTGTTTCTTCGCCGCCAATCTTGTCCACCTCCGCTTTTTGCTCCGCTTCGATCTTCCGCTGCCGGATGTTGGCGGTGTAGCTTCCGCCCGTCATCTGTGCGGTTTCCTGTTCCGCCGTGCTTATGCCCAGCGCAATGCGCTTTTCTGCGGCGATCACTTCCTGTATGGGGTTCAGGTTCGTTCTCGCCGGGCCGTTCCACTTGCAAGCGCTGTATGCGCCGGCAACCGCCGGGTCGGTAAAATAGCCCGGCGCTTTCACGCGCCCTCGGCTTACCGCTTCGTCAAGCCACATCTCGTAGATCGGCTGGCAGAACTTGTCCGCAAACCAGCTTCTCTGCATCTCGCAGGTGCGCCAGAACTCGTTCAGCGCGCCTCGCGCCGCACTGTAGCTTGTGCTGAAATTCTTTTCCAGCACTTCAATAGGGATTTCCAGCGCCTCGCTGATCTCCTTTGTCACTGCCCGGTAGAACGCTTCAAAGTTTGCGTTCGGCCTGCTCGGCTTTGTCTCGTTCATCTTCTCGCCGGGGGCCAGGTCCACCACCGCGCCCGGGGCAAGCTCAATGCTTGTCGGGTCGGCTGCGTCTATCAGCTGGTCCTCCGGGATCATCTCACCCAGCGGCGGTGCTTCTCCGGCAGCTTCTTTTTCGATAAAGATCGTGTAGGCCGCCGTGATTACCGCTGCGTTCAGCTCGGCATCGCTGTACCGTCCCAACTGCTTCAGGCTTTCCAGCACCGGGGCCAGCACCGGCACGCCTCGCACCTGCCCGGCTCGTTCCCGCTGCATAATGTGCAGAACATTCCGCCGCCCCGTCCTGTCTCCGCGGGCCTGCACCCGCGTCCAAGTCGTTGCGCCGTCCTGCATCTCTGCCGCCAGCGGGTGCCTGCTGCATATCCAGTAGGCCACCACCTTGCCGCGCTCGTCTGTCTCCACGCCCTGCACGATCCTGTGCACGCTGTACCCGTCAATGGTCGTCGGCGTCAGCACATCCATCAGGTTCGGGCTGCACACTCTGTCAGCTTCGATCAGCCGTACCCGCAAGCTGTACGGCATCCCCGGGGCGTCCTCGGTTTGCAGCAGGGCAAAGGCGTCACCGTTCATCTGGGCGGATAAGTAGGCCAGCTGTTGCAGCTGGTAAAAGTTGTCCAGCCCGTCCGCGTCGCACATCTGGCTTTTTGCCCACAGGTTCCATTCGCGCACAATGTTTGCCTGCAATTCGGCGATCCTGTCCACATCCATGCGCAGGTATTCACCGTCCAGCTGCGGGGTAGGGGTCAGGCCCGCCGCCACCGTGTTGGTGCGCAGCGTTTTCAACGCCGCCGTTGCTGTCGGTACGCCCATGTAGGCATCCCGGCTGCGCTGGCGCAGCGTGTTTATGTTGTCCTCAATGTCCCTCTTTGCATCACCGCCGTAGTACGTCCACCCGCGCAGGGATTTCTTCTGCAAGTTCGCGCCGTAGTTGCTGTACCCGGTGTTCTGTGCCCGGCGCACCGCCGTCAGCGTCGGCGCAGGGGTACGGCGCACCGCTCTCACTTTTGCTTTCATAGCCGCCCCTCCTTACAGATCCCGGTACACAAAGTGGTAGGTACGGTTTCGCCCGTGGTTCTGTTCCACAGCCTCCGCCTGCTCCACCTTGTTATTCCAGTAGTCTATTTGCTTGCGCACGCTGGCAAGGTCGGCACGGGTCAGCATACGGCTGCCGATCTGGTAGCTCTGCCCGGTTGCGATCTGCGCTTCCGCTTCAAGCCATATATCCAGGTGCCGCTGTGCTTCTTTCTTCGTGATTCCCGCCATAGCTTAAATACCTCCGCTTACCTGTCTGCGCCCCGTGCGCCGCACGGCACGCTGCCCCTCGGCTGTCGCAGGGCTGCTTTCCAGCACCGGGTTTGTAATTTCCAGCGCCGCCGTTGCGTAGTTCCGCAGGTCCAACGGCTCGTTGCGCTTGTAGTCGCCCTTCAGCTCCCACGCGATCACAGCCCGCCCCTTGCGGTAGCGCACCACCATCTTTTCCGCTGTCAACCCGCGGAAGTAGTTGTAGTCATATCCCGCCGCCTCTCCCTGCGGGAAGTGGCAGTAGTTCGGCCCCGGCATCTTCACCTTCAACCGCTGGTACAAAATGCCCTTGCCGGTGTCAACGCCAATCGTGAACAGCGGCGCTTTCACGCGGTTGTTCTTCGTTGGGTTTTTCAGGTAGGGCACATCCGTACCGCCGCGGCCTTTAATGGCAAATATGCGCCGGTGCCACCTGTCCTTGCAGAACCGCAGCACCTCATCGGGGAAGTGTCCGCCGCTGTCCATGCAGGTCGCTATGATCTTCATCGGCGTACCGTCCGCCTTGTACCACGTTCTGTTCAAAAACTCGTCAAGGTCTTTCCACACCGTATCCTTCAAAAGGTCCCCGTAAATCTTCTGGTAGCGTATGCCCCAGCTTTCCTTTCCGGCTCCCCAGCCCACGACCTCCACTTCAAAGCGGTCATCCTGCGTATCTACTCCGGCAGTCAGCACTACCACATCGTCCGGCACATCCGCCTTGTAGGCTTCGCGCCGTCCGTACAGGTCTGCTTCCTCCACGGTTTCGCCCTGCTCTGTCCACGTCTCGCCCAGCTCTGTATTGACCCATGTTTTCATCAGCTCCGGGTCTCCTGTGTTCAGCTGTTCCTTTGCCTTCAAAAACTTTTCAACCACTTCCTCCCAGCTGCAAAAGCTCGAGCAAAGCGTTGTCAGGTGGAATCCCCGCGCCGCTTCTCCGGGGCATTTCGCCACCCACTCGCCGCGGATCATCTGCTTTTTCCAGTGCGTTTCGCTGTCGGCCACGCCGCACCGCTCACACACATACTGCGGGTTCTTCGGGTTCTCCGGGTCAAATTTCAGGTTGGCCCACACAAGCGGCTGGTAATGTCCGCAGCTTGGGCAGGGGATTTGGAACTCCTCTTGCGTGCTGTGTTCAAACTCCACCTTTATGCGGCTCGTCTGTTCCAGCGTCGGCGTACTCACAAACACCTGCTTCTTATCCCAAAAGGTCGTCTGCCGCTTCTCGGCAAGCGATAGCGGGTCGCCCTCTGTTCCGGCGCTTGCCGGGTATCGGTCTATCTCGTCCGCCAGCAAAACCTTGATGGGTCGGCTCGCAAGGCTGGCCGGGCTGTTCGCGCCCACTATGACCAAATACCCGCCGGGGTAGTTTTTCAGCAAAATCGTGTTGCCGCTCATCCTGCTTCGGTTGTCCACCAGCCCTCGCAGGCATGGCGTGTCGCGCAGCATCGGGCTTAGCTTCTCTTTACTGAATCCCTGTCCCATGTCCAATGTCGGCTGCAAAACCATAATGGGGGAGGGGTTATAGTTCATGTAGTAGCCTATCGTGTTCAGCACCAGCGCATCTGTCTTGCCGATCTGCGCACAGCTTTTCACCACCACCTTGCGCACATGCGGGTCGCTGATCGCGTCCATCATGCCGCGCTGGTAGGGTGCCTTGTCTGTGCGCCACCGTCCCGGCAGTGCGCTCGCGCCTTGGCTTAGCCTGCGCTCCTTATCCGCCCACTGGCTCAATGTCATATCCGGCGGCGGCTTCAGCTTTGCCACTACCCGCGCCAGCATCGCCCTTGTCTGCGGCGGCACGGCTATGGTTTTTCTTTTTGCCATATCGCTGCAACCTCTTTTCGGCGCACCGCCCAAACGGGCAGAACACCGTGCTCTCATTCACAACCTGTCCAAACTGGCAGGCACGGCACCGCCTACTCTGGTTCTTCGTCAATTTCATCGTCCGCGCCTCCCTGTACGGCAAATGCCGTGTTATAGTCGCTCAACTCGTCAAGTGCCTCGTCCGTTTCTTTTTTCAGCAGGTCGTATATCTCGGCGTTGTCGCTCATGCCCGCCAGCGTCTTTGCCAGCTTGGCAGGCATACTCATGACCTTCGTCCTAAAGTTCATCAGCATCGTGGTCAGCGCCTGTTCAATGTCCTCGGTTCTGTGCAGATCGCCCTTGCGCTCGTCCAGTTCCAGCTTCGCAAGCTCTTTTTTCGTTTTCGTCAGCTCTGCCCGCTGCTGGTTCAAATCTCCTGTGTTGTTCCGCAAATAGGCAAGGTAGGCTTGCACCGTCGGTTTCATGTCATACAGCCCCGGCTTCGCCTCCCGTATGATCCCGGCATCACGCATCTGGCGTATCCGTCTCTCCGTCAGTCCCAACCACTGGGCCACCGCCTTGCTCGTATACAGCGTCATGCCGCGTCACCTCCGCCGCCTTTTTCTGCCCCTGTTCACAGTTCCTCGTTCTCTCTCGTCTGCACCCCGGTTTCCGTTTCGTCCGGCGTCGGCTCCGCATCGTCAACCTCAACCTCGCCCGTGGCCTTCATCCTCGCCAGTTCCAGCCGTTCCCGTTCCAGCTTGTACCGCCTGTCGTTTTCCTCGGCCTGCCGCAGCGCACCGGCAATCGTTGCCGCCCGGCCCTGCACCTTGTACAGCGCCTCCTGCAATTTTTGGATTCTTGCAAACGGCGTGTCCTTCATCTCCATGTCCATCATCGTGCCGTTCAGGTACAGGGTTTCTTCGTCCTCCACCTGCTCGTACTCGTGGATTTTCTCAATGATTTTCTTTTCCCGCCACCGCAAAACTTTCAACTCGTGCAGCAGGTTTTCCACAGCCCCCGTCGGCGTCTGGTTTAAAAAATCCTTGTCCGCGTCCGGCAGGGCATCAAAAAAGACGGCGCTGTATGCTCCGTCTTTCTCGGCGTTCTTGTTCCCCTTCGGTGCGCCGCCGCCCTTATTTCCCTTTGCGTTTTTCTTTTTCCTGCTGTTCGTGTTTCCCGGCTGCCCGCCGCGCTTTCTCGGCACGTCCTTTTCCCAGCCGTCCTTTACCTTCCACCGGCGCAAGCTCTCATAGTTCGCGCCCATCTCCCCGGCAAATTCCTTCAGGTTGATATTTTCCCCAACAGCCCGCCGCCGGATGTATTCAGCTTTCGCCTTATCCCTCGCATCCGATCTCCGCGCCATCGCTCCTCCCTCCAAAACTTGCCGCATAAATACCGAACGCCCGCGCAGGATAACCCGCCGGGCGTTCTCTTAAATTTCTCACTGTACCAATTTTACCCCCCAAACCGTGCCATATGGTGACATTTTGTAAATTTTCTCAAAAATATTTTATACGCTTTGTATTTTTCCTATCCTCAACCGGTGACAATTTGTCACCACTTCACCCAACCCATCATCAACCGCACCCCGCCCAGATCAACCTTTCCCCGACAATTTCAACCCCCACTTTTTCCGCCCCGCCCGAACGGAAATGCCAAAAAAAATTACAAACCTACCCAACTTTCGCGCTTCCGAACCCGCATAGCCCGCGGGCGCGCGCGCAGTACCTGCGCGCCCGCGCAGGCACGCGCGGGAACATTAGAGCGGCGCGGAGCGGG